>JGI12270J11330_10004130_pt1 | contig 10317 bp, 6 predicted proteins | sample PeaSoiMetSII2010_FD_11330 | JGI IMG/M metagenome (IMG submission 11330)
GTATGGATGTAGACCGGCCCGGCGTGCGCGCACGCGGGGAACGGGTACGGGATCACCTTGGAAATGAACTGGTCCGGCGGGTAGACGCGCAGGCCGGCCGCTGTGGGCAACTGTCCTGGCCGGCCCGGCTGCGGAGGCGGCCCGGGCAGCAAGCAGCGGCTGCCGAAGTCTCCCGGATCGGCGATCTGCAGGTCCGCGGTGGCGGTGGCGCCGGGGGCGAGCCTGACCGCGGTTGCCTTGGCGGTGCCCCAGCCTGCCGGGCTGCCGAGCTGGCGGCCGTTGAGGCTGACCGCCGAGACCCCCGGGTAGCCGCGGAGCGTGCACGCGCGCCCGGATAGGTTGGTGAACTCAAGGTAGTAGTAGGCACCCCCGGCGTAATGGTTGCCCGGCGGTACGTTCAGCCACACCACGAGCCCGGATGTCGCGCAGGGCGGGGTGCTGGCCGTGGTGTCAGATGCGGTGGGGGACGATGTGGCGGCGAGCGCGACCGCTGGTGTCAGCGCTGCGGCGCAGGCTATGGCGGTCGCGGCGATCAGCCGCCCGCGGGAGTGAAAACGATGCATGGTGTCCTCCCTTTGCTAGACAGTGCGAGGACCTATGCACCTCTTATGACTGCCTGGCGGGCTTGGCGGTTGCGGGGAGGCCTCAACCGCCAGCTGCGGCGTCTGATAGCGGCTGGAGCAATGCGGACTCTCCGCTAGCTGGTTCGTATATTCCGGCCCAGCGGCGCTGGTACGGTCGCCGGGGGAAGCACCCGGCTCGTTCGGCCGAAAGACTTTCCATCCTTGGTCAGCGGGTGAGCGGCGCTACGGCGAGATCGGCCTGGAGGTTATCCCGGGACGGGGTCCGCGCCGAAATGGCAGGACACGATGTGCGTGCTGTCCGGCCGGACCGGCCGGGGCAGGGGATCGTCATGCTGGCAGATGTCCGCCGCCTGCGGGCAGCGCGGATGGAACCGGCATCCAGACGGCAGGTCGACCGGGCTCGGCGGTTCGCCGCGCAGGTCCGGCCGGGCTGAAGGGTCTAGGCCGCGCTGGTGCAGCCGGGGCGCGGCGGCCAGGAGGGCCCGCGCGTACGGATGGCGCACCGACCCGAACAGCTCGTCCGTGCCGCCCTCCTCGACGATCCGGCCAAGGTACATGACGGCTACCTGGTCGCTGAGCTGCCGCACGACGGCGAGGTTGTGCGAGATGATGATCATCGCGAGGCCGAGCCGGTCCCGGAGCTCGGCGAACAGCCGCAGGATCGTGGCCTGCACCGAGACGTCGAGGGACGAGACCGGCTCGTCGGCGATCAGCACGAGGGGTTCGGTGGCGAGCGCGCGGGCGATGGCAATCCGCTGCCGCTGGCCGCCGGAGAACTGGGCCGGCAGCCCGTCCAGCGCCGCCGCGGGCAGGCCGACCAGGCTCATCAGTTCCCGGCAGCGTTCCTCCATCGCGGGCCGCGGCACCAGCTTGTGCACGGCCAGCAGCTCACGCAGCATCCGCCGCACGGTCAGCCGCGGGTTGAGCGAGGAGTACGGGTCCTGGAAGATCATCTGGATCGCCCGGCGCTGCGCCGCGGTCCGCCGGGGGCCGAGCTGCGCCCCGTCCAGCCGGACGGTCCCGGAATCCGGCGTGAGCAGGCCGGCCATGCACCGGGCGGCCGTGGTCTTGCCGCAGCCCGACTCCCCGACGAGCCCGAGGATCTGGCCGACGCCGACCTGGAAGGAAACCCCGTCCACGGCGCGCAGCGTGTGGCCGCCGGCTACCGGGAAGCTGACCACGAGGTCGTCCGCCGCCAGCCGGGCGTCAGCCATGCTCAGGCCCCATGGGTGCAGCGCCGGGCGGCCCCGGTGGCCCCGCCGGCCTGGCCGGGAGCGCGTCGTAGTGCAGGCAGGCGGCGCTCCGCCCCGGCCCGATGTCGCCCGGCCCGATGTCACGGAGCGGCACCGGGCCCGCGGCGCAGTCCGGCTGGGCGAGGGCACAGCGCGGCTGGAACGGGCAGCCCGGCGGGAGCCGGAGCGGGTCGGGGACCTCGCCGGGGATGGCCTGCGGTACCCGGCCGACGTCGTCGACGTCGACCGCGGAGGCGAGCAGGGCCGCCGTATACGGATGCCGGGGCGCGTCAAGCACCGCGCCGGCCGGGCCCGTTTCCACGATGCGGCCCGCGTACATGACCGCGATCTCATCACAGATCTGCCCCACGACGCCGAGATCGTGCGTGACGAAGACGATGCCCAGCCCCTGCGCGGCCCGCAGGTCCTGCAGCAGGCCCAGGATCTGCGCCTGGATGGTCACGTCGAGTGCTGTGGTCGGCTCGTCGCAGAGCAGGACCGCCGGGTCGGTGGACAGCGCGATCGCGATCATGACCCGCTGCCGCAGCCCTCCGGACAGCTCGTGCGGGTAGCTGCCGTACCGCCGGGCCGGGTCCGGGATGCCGACCGTGCGGAGCAGGCCGAGGGCCCGCTCGCGGGCGGCCCGGGCGGACAGCCCGCCGACCCGTCGCGGCGCCTCGGCGACCTGGTCGCCGACGGTCATCACCGGATTCAGCGCGCTCAGCGCGTCCTGGAAGACCATGGCCAGACGGTGCCGCCGCCGGTCGCCGGAGCTGCGCTCCCCGCCGCCCGCGACCAGCTCGCCGGCCACCTGCACGGTCCCGGCCTGCACGCTGGCGGTCCGCGGCAGCAGGCCCATGATCGCGCGCAGCGTCATGCTCTTGCCGCTGCCGGACTCCCCGACGATGCCGAGCGAGCCGCCGTCCGGCAGGCTGAGCGACACGCCGTCGACGGCGCGGAACCTCCGGTGGTGCCGCCGCACCTCGACCGTGAGGTCACTGACCTCGAGCAGCGGGTTCATCGCGGCCGCTGCAGGTCGGCGAGTCCGTCCCCGAGCAGCGACAGGCCGACGCCGACCAGGATGACCGCGATGCCGGGGATGATGGACAGCCACGGGTGCACGGTGATGAAGGCCTGGCCGTCGCTGATCATCGCGCCCCAGTCCGGCGCGGGCGGCTGGATGCCGAGCCCGAGGTAGCCGAGGGTGACGACGGCGAGGATGACCAGCACGATGTCCGACATCACGTACACGATGGCCTGGCTGATGGTGTTGGGCAGGACGTGCCGGAGCAGCACCCGCGACCGGCTGAGCCCGCCGCCTTCCGCGGCGGCCACCCAGTCCTGGCTGACGGCGACCAGGGCGGCGCTGCGCGTCGTCCGCGCGTACACCACCCAGTCGGTCAGCGCGAACGCGATGAAAATACCGTGCGTGCCCTCGCCCACGAAGAACACCAGGGCAATGATGAGCACGTAGAACGGGAAGGCGAGGACGACGTCCACGACCCGCATGACGATGCCGTCCAGCCAGCCGCCGAGGTATCCGCACAGCGTGCCGAGCAGCGACCCGAAAACAAACGGGAACAGCACGGCGAGGACTCCGACCTGCAGGTCGGTGCGGCCGCCGTAGAGCAGCCGGGACCAGATGTCCCGGCCGAACTCGTCGGTCCCGAGCCAGTGCGCCGCGCTCGGGCCCTGCAGCGTGGCCAGCAGGTTCTGCTGCACCGGGCTGTACCGGCCGATCACCGGCGCGAGCACGGCCAGCAGCAGCAGGGCCGCGGTGAGGCTGGCGCCGGCCACGAAGGCCGGCGTCCGGGCCGCCCGGGCGCCGAACGACGGCCGGGTGCTGATCGGCACCTGATCGTCGTCGGTGAGCGGCGCCCTGGACCCTTCGCCCGCCGCCGTCGGGCTCACCGGAGCCTGATCCTGGGATCGAGCTGGGCGGCCGCCAGGTCGGTCAGCAGGTTGATGACGACGACCGCGATCGCGTACACGATGGTGACTCCCTGGACGACGGGGAAGTCCCGCACGCCGATCGCGTTCAGCATCAGATTGCCCAGCCCGTTGAGGTCGAAGACCCGCTCGATCACCACCGTGCTGCCGATCAGGTAGGCGATGTTGATGCCCAGCAGGGTCACCGTCGGGATCAGCGCGTTGCGGGCCGCGTGGGCCAGCAGCACCCGCGGGCCGCGCAGCCCCTTGGCCCGGGCCGCGGCCACGAAGTCGGACTCGATGACCTCGAGCATGCCGACCCGCAGGCTGCGGATCAGCACCGGCGCGATCGCGATGGCGGCGGTCAGGCCGGGCAGCACCAGCGAGCGCAGATGGCCGGTGAACGTCGTTCCCCAGCCGCCCACGCTGAACCAGTGCAGGTCGACCGCGAACACGATGATCAGGATGATGCCGAAGAAGAACGACGGCATGCCGAGCCCGACGAGGGAGAACACCCGCACGGCGTGGTCGGCGGGCCGGTCCTGGCGGGCGGCGGCCAGGCTGGCCAGCGGCACGGTGATCACGACGCAGAAGAAGGCCGAGACGGCGACCAGCGACGCGGTCACCGGCAGGGCCGCCCAGATCAGCGAGCTGACCGGCACCTTGTAATAGATCGAGGTGCCGGTGTTGCCGTGCGCCAGCCCGACAAGGAACGACCACAGCTGCTGGTAGATCGGCTCGTCCAGGCCGAGTTGATGGCGGAGCTGCGCGACCTGCTGCGGGCTGGCGTGAATGCCGAGCACGGCGCGCGCCGGGTCACCGGGGATCAGCCGCAGCAGCAGGAAGGTCACGACGGCCACGCCCAGGACGACCGGGACCGCGGCGGCGAGCCGCTGCGCCGCATANCGGANCGCNGCCCGGCGCTTCCGGCGGCGCGCGCGGGCGGGCGGGGCGGGCGGCGCCGCCACCGGCCCGGTTAGCCCAGCCAGACGTCCTCCAGCCGGTAGGCGCCGCCCGGGTTCACCGCGAAGCCGTGCAACTGCGGGGACCAGGCGTAGATATTCGGCGGGTAGTCCAGCGCGATGTACGGCGCGTCCTGCGCCACGATCGCCTGGATCTGCCCGTACAGCGCCGCGCGCTTGGCGTCGACGAACTCCGTCTCGGCCTGGTGCACCAGGGCGATCGCGCTCGGGTTGTCGTAGTAGGTCCAGAACGAGTGGGAGCCGCCGTCCTTGACGTCCACCTGGAAGGATGCCATCTCGTCCGGGTCGCTGATGTCGTTGGTCGCGCCGTTGATCATCGCCTGGTAGTTGAAGGCCTCGAAGGCCGTGTGGAAGGCGGCGTCGTCGAGCTGGTTGAGCGTGACCGTGATGCCAAGCGGCTTGAGCTGCTGCTGAATGATCGTGGCCGCGGCGACGTACTGCGAGTTGCCGCTCGACACCAGCAGCGCGAACGAGAACCCGTGCGGGTATTTCGACTTCGCCAGCTCGGCCTTGGCCGCGCTGAGGTTGTAGCTCAGCGCGGGGACGTCCTGGTAGTACTGCAGGCTAGGCGGGAAGAACGAGCCGCCCGGCTTGGCGGTGCCGTAGGTGGTGGCCTGCGCGATGGCCGGGATGTTGAGCGCGTAGTTGATCGCCCGCCGCACGTTCCTGTCCGCGAACTGGGGCACCTTCTCGTTGAAGAACAGCAGGTCCACGGCCCAGGACGGGAACTGTTCCAGCACCACCGAGGAGTCCGCCTTGAGCGCGCTCACCTGGGTCGGGGGCACCGCGGAGATCACCTGCACCTGGCCGCTCTTGAGCTGGAGCACGCGCTGGTTGTCGTCGCTGATGTAGACGAAGTCGACCGCGTTCAGGTACGGCTTGCCGGCCTGCCAGTAGTTCGGGTTGCGCACCAGCGAGACGTTGCCGCCCTTGACGAAGCTCTTCAGCGTGAACGGGCCGGTGCCGACCGGGCTGGCGAAGAACGCGGACGCGCTCTGCCCGCCGAAGTCCTTGGGCATGATGGCGTTGGCGAACACCGAGATGTCCGACAGGAACGGCGCCCACGGCTGGGACAAGGTGGCCACCACCGAGCTCGTGCCGTCCGCCTTGAGCGAGGAGATCGCGAAGTCCAGGAAGCTGAGCGGCCCGTTGGCGTCGCCGGCCGCCCGCTGGATGGAGAACACCACGTCGTCGGCGGTAACCGGCTTGCCGTCGGAGAACTTCACCCCCGGTCGCAGCGCGAACGTCCAGGTCTTGCCGTCCGTGCTGACCGTGTGGCCCTGGGCCAGCCAGGGCACAAGCTGGCCGGCCGGGTTGGTGATGTAGAGCGGCTCGAAGATCTTGTCCAGGGTGTAGACGTCGCCCTCGACGATGGAGTTGGCCGGGTCGAGCTGGGTCGGCCCGGTCTGGCGGCCGAAGCTCAGCGTGCCGCCGCGCTTGGGCGTGCCGGGGCTGGCGCTGGCCGACGACGTGGCCGTGCCCGAACTGCAGGCGGCCAGCACCGGGCCCGCGGCCAGCAGGCCCGCGCCGGCCGCGCTGCGCCAGAGCAGGTCCCGGCGGGTCAGGCCGGGGCTCGTGCGGGCCAGGCCGGGACTCGTGCGGGCCAGGCCGCGGCGGGCCAAGCCAGGCGGCCGGGCGGCCGGGCGGATCTCATCGGTCCCAGGCTGACCTGCCATGCTCGTCCCCTTCCGGGTCGGGAGTCCCGGCGCGGCACCCGGGCGGCGCTCAGGGCGCGGGCAACCGCCGCGGAATCGCGGGGATTCCTCGTAAACAGAAATTTTCGGTAAACCTATCGGGTATGGGGACATTATCGTGCTGGCCGCAGAATCCGCCAGCCGGGGGTGTGGCACGACGGGCACGCCGCGCTGGAATACCCCGGTGACACAACCAGGCCGGGTGAAGATCGCCGGATCGGCCGGGTCCTCGTCCAGCAGGATCGCGTCGAACTGGTAGCCGGGCGCTATCCGGCCCAGCCGGCCGCCGACGCCGCACAACTCGGCGCCGCCCGCGGTCGCGGCGAGCAGCGCCGCCTCGATGCCCAGCCCGGCCCGGTGCAGCAGGGGTATCTCGGCGAGGTTGCGCCCGTGGTCGTCGCGGTGACCGAAGTCGCTGCCCAGCGCGATCGGCACGCCCGCGTCCCGCGCGATGGCCACGGCCTCGCCCAGCCGTGCCCCCACCGCGCGGGCCCGGTCGGCCCGGGCTCCGGTCAGCTGGCCCGTGCGGGCCATGGCGTCCAGCTGGTCGTAGATCACCAGGGTGGGGACCAGCGCACAGCCGCGGGCGGCCATCAGCGCCGCGTCGGCCTCGGTCAGGAACACGCCATGCTCGATCGACCGGGCTCCCGCCTCGACCGCCTGGCGCAGCGCCGGGCCGCCCAGGGCGTGCACCATGACCGGCTTGCCCCGGTGGTCGGCCTCGGCCACCGCGGCCCTGATCTCGTCCTCGCCGAGCTGGGCGCCGAACTCACCATCGGCCGCCGACAGTACCCCGCCGGTGGCCAGGATCTTGATCCAGTCGGCGCCGGCCCGCACCAGCCGGCGGACCGCGGTGCGGAACTCGGCCGGGCCGTCAGCCAGGTAAGGCGGCCGTCCGGGGTAGTCGGGCAGCGTGTAATCCACCGGGCAGTCAACCCCGGGGCCGGCCAGGAAGCCGTCGCCGTGGCCGTCCGTGGTCCCCAGCGCGACCACCGACACCTGGAGTTCGGGACCGGCCGCCAGGCCGGCCGCGACAGCGTCCCGGATGCCGGCATCGGCGATCCCGGCGTCGCGCACGAAGGTGACGCCCGCGGCCAGCGTGCGCCGCAGCGTGTGCGCGGTCTCAAGCACCCGCCGGGAGATCGGCGTGCGCATCAGCTCCAGCTGGTCGAAGCTGGCCAGCCCGGCGTGCAGGTGGCAGTCGACGATGCCGGGCAGCAGCCAGAGCCCGTGGCCGTCCAGTCGCCGCTGGTCCCGGGCCGGGCGAAGGCCGCGGCCCACGCCAGTGACGCGCCCGTCGACCACGCTGACGTCGACCGGGCCGGTGAAGCTGCCGCTGTGGTCCAGGGCCTGCACCCCGGCGAGGAAAATGCTGGCCCGGCGGGCATCTGCCGGGCGGTCATCGGGGCTGTCGGGCACTGATGGCTCCATTCAGTCCAGGGATCGCACGGCCGAGCCGGTACGGTATGAGACGCCTGACCGTGTTGCCCAATTCCCGACGATCGCATAGCAATGCCCGCCGAGGAGGTTCCTGACGTGCCACAGAGCCCCTATCCGGTCGGCTCAGACCCGGCGTTCACGCTGGCCGCCGGGCCGGCCGGCGCGACACCGGCCACCCTGGCCGCGCTCGGCAGGCCGATCCTGCATCATCTGGACCCGGTCTTCGGCGCGCTTTACGAGGAGACCACCGAACTGCTGCGGCGGGCGTTCGAGACCGGGCCGAGCCCGGTCATCATGCACGGCGAGGCGGTGCTCGGCCTCGAGGCGGCCGCGGCCGGTTTGATCGGCTCCGGCGACGTGGTGCTCAACCTGGTGTCGGGGATGTACGGCCGCGGCTACGGCGACTGGGCGCGCCGGTACGCGCGGGAGGTCATCGAGATCGAGGTCCCCTCCGACAGCGCCGTCCCGGCGGCGAGCGTCGCGGCGGCCTTCCGCCGCCGGCCCGACATCACCGTGGTCAGCGTGGTGCACTGCGAGACGCCCTACGGCACGGTCAACGACCTGGACGCGATCGCGGCCGTCGTGGCCGAGCACGACGCGCTGCTGATCGTCGATGCGGTGGCCTCGTTCGGCGGCATGCGCTGTGATTTCACCTCCTGGCAGGCCGACTTGGTGGTGGTCGGCCCGCAGAAGTGCCTGGGCGGCCCGCCCGGCCTGTCGCTGCTGCACGTCAGCGAGGCCGCGTGGGCGCATATGGCCGCCAACCCGGCGGCACCGCGCGGATCGGCCCTGTCGATCCTCGACTGGCGCGATGCCCACCTCGCGGACCGGCCGTTCCCGTTCACGCCATCGGTCACCGACATCTACGGGCTGCGCGCGTGCCTGGAGCAGTACCTCGCCGAAGGCGCCGAGGCGGTGCGCCGCCGGCATCGCGTCGCGGCCGAGGCCGCGCGGGCGGGCGCCGAGGCCCTCGGCCTGACGCTGTGGGCCCGGGACCCGGCGATCCGTTCCGACACCGTGACCGCAGTCCGGGTGCCGGCCGGCATCGACGAACACGAGGTGCGCGCCCATGCCCGGGCGGAATCCGGCGTCATGCTGTCCGGCGGCCAGGGCGAGCTGGCCGGGATCGTCCTGCAGATCGCGCACATGGGCCCGGCCGCCTACCCGCTCAGCCCGGTGATCGCGCTGGTGGCCATCGGCCGTGCCCTGCGCGCCCTCGGCGCGAAAGCGGACATCGGCGCCGCGGTGGAGGCCGCGGTGGCGGCCCTCGCGACCTAGGCCCGCGACCAGCCCGCCCGCCCCGCAGGGCTGGCTCACAGAGTCCAGAGGGCTTGCGTAGGTGACAGGCGGGCTGCGCGGATGGCCGGCAGCAGCCCGGCGAGGGCGCCGATGAGGAGGGCGGCGCCGAGGCCGCCGGCCCAGGCTTCTGGAGGGATGACAACGGCCCAGCCCTTGGCGTGGGCGTAGATGGCGGTGGCGGCGGCGCCGGCGATGTCCCCGACGGTGCCGCCGGCCAGGGCGAGCAGGATGGCCTCGGCCAGGAACTGGGTGCGGATCTGGCCTTTGGTGGCGCCCAGCGCGCGGCGCAGCCCGATTTCCTGGCGCCGTTCGAGCACGGAGATGATCATGATGTTGGCCACGCCGACCGCGCCGACCAGCAGCGCGACCGCGCCCAGGCCGAGGAACAGGGTGTCGAAGGCGCCTGCGGCGTCGGCCTGCGCGGTGAGGGCGTCCGAGGGCTGGGAGACGTTGACCTCGTTCGGGTTTTCCGGGTTGGCCTGGGCGCCGAGCAGGTTGTCGACGGCGGTGGTGGCGGCCTGGGTGTTGACGGTGCGGACGTAGATCTCCGAGGGGTGCCCGTCGAGGCCTAGATACTGCTCGGCGGCAGGGAAGCCGACCAGGACCGAGGTGTCGATCTGCGGGGCCAGGGTGGTGGGGTTGAGGATGCCCACCACGTAGAACCACATGCCGCCGACCCAGATCCGCCCCCCGGGCCAGATCCGGTCGATGCCCATCAGCTGGGCGGCCTCCGCGCCGAGCACGGCGACCGGCTCGCGGGCTGTAGCGGCGTTGAGGTAGCTGCCCTGGGCGACCGAGGTGCCGACTACGACGGGCAGGCCCAGGCTGGCGGCGGTCACGGTCAGCCCGTCGGTGTCGATCGACGGGATCAGTGGGCTGCGGTAGACGCTGGCGCTGCTGACCGTGCCGGTGTACTGGACGCCGATGACGCCGGGCAGCCGGCCGATCATGCTGGAGGCGGCGTCGGGCAGCTCGGCGGCCTGGCCAGTGAGATCCGTCCCGTTGGTGACGGTCAGCAGGTTGGTGCCCAGCCGGCTGATCTCCGCAAGCAGCCCGGCCTGGGAGGAGTTGGCCAGGCCAAGGACGGCCACGATCGCGGCCACCCCGATCGCGATGCCCAGTGCCGACAGCGCGGCGCGCAGCTTGCGGGTGCGCA
>JGI12270J11330_10004131_pt1 | contig 10314 bp, 7 predicted proteins | sample PeaSoiMetSII2010_FD_11330 | JGI IMG/M metagenome (IMG submission 11330)
GGGTCCGTTGGCGCTATACTCATCAGTGCGATGAAGACCCTGGTGCACATTCAAGACGAAGAGCCTTCGACGCACGCGGCTGGCGAGAAGGAGCAGTCTCTCTTTTCCAGGCTGGCCAACCTCCCTTCCCTGATCGTCGCGCTCTCCGGCGGCGCGGATTCCGCCTACCTCGCTTGGGCCGCGCATCATGTGCTGGGCGAACGCGCACTGAGCGTGACCGCCCTTTCCGCGAGCTATTCCGCGCACGACCGCGAGCAACTGGAAAAGTTCCTGCAAACCACTGGCCTGCGGCACGAATTCATCGAAACGCACGAGTTGGAAAATCCCGCCTACCGCGCGAACGCCTCCGATCGCTGCTATTACTGTAAGGACGAACTCTTCTCTGCGCTGGACCGGATCGCCGCGAACCGCCGTTTCGCCGCCGTCGCCTACGGGGTCAACGCAGACGATACCTCCGATTTCCGCCCGGGGCATCGCGCGGCCCACGAGCACCACATCCTCACGCCGCTTCTGGAAGCGCAACTCCGCAAGTCCGAGATTCGCTTTCTATCCCAGCGCGCGGGTTTGCCATCCTGGGACCGCCCCGCCTCCGCCTGCCTTTCCTCGCGTTTGCCTTACGGCACGGAAGTCACCGCCGAGCGCCTTTCGCTGGTCGAGCGGGGCGAAGCGGCCCTCCGTGAACTGGGCTTCCGCCAATTCCGGGTGCGTCTCCATGACAACCTGGCACGCATCGAACTCGCCACTGACGAACTTCCCCGGGCGCTCTCGCCGGATATGGCCGCCGCCATCGCCAGCGCCCTGAAAGCAGCGGGTTTCACCTACGTGGCCCTGGACCTGGAAGGCTACCGCCAGGGCTCCCTGAACGAAACTCTGGCGAAATCCCCGGGAACATAAATTCCCGTTTTGCGTACATTATTTGTAGGAGGGCCTGGACACTCAGGCTGGAGCAAACATGCGTACCCACAAATTGGCCTTGCCCGGCATCATCCTTTTCGGCGCGGCATTCTCTCTGTTCACCCTGCAAGCTTCCGCCACAGATAACACTTTTGACCGGACCTTCACGATATCCGGCCCCGTTCGTGTGGAGCTGAGCAACGGCTCCGGCAACGTGGAGATTCGCGGGACCGGGGACGGCAAGGTCCACGTCCATGGAAGAGTTACCAAAGGCTGGACCTTCTGGGGCGACGCCGAAAAGAACGTTCAGGAGGCGGTCAGCAATCCTCCCGTGCAACAGAGCGGCAGCACCATTCTGATTGGCAAAGAAACCTCCTGGCTGAAGAATGTCGCCATTGACTACCAGATTGAAGTTCCCCGCGACACCGAAATTGACGCCAGCGTGGCTTCGGGCGGCGTCACCATCGATCAGGTGCGCGGGCCCGTGAAGTGCTCTTCGGCTTCGGGCTACGTGCATGTTTATGGTGTGGACCGCGAAACGCAGCTCAGTGCGGCCAGCGGCTCCATTGACGTCTCCGGGATTGGCGCCGTGCTGCGCGTCTCCACAGCTTCGGGAAGCGTGAACATCACCGGCGTTAAGGGCGACATCCAGGCCACCGCGATCTCCGGCTCCATCCACATCGAAAACCCCGGCAGCCGTGTGGAAGCCTCGAATGTCAGCGGCTCGATAAACGTCATAGGGGCAAACAACGACGTCCGCGCCCATGTCATTTCCGGGCCAATCGAAGTGCGGGGAAATCCCAGCGGCAATCGCTTCTGGGATCTGAAAACCGTTTCGGGCTCCGTGGACATCCGCGTGCCCGCCAACTCCTCCTTCCTGTTTTCGGCCGATGCCACTTCCGGTGATATTCGCACCAATCTTCCGGTAATGATCGAGGAGCAGAGCAAGCACAGTCTGCGCGCCCATGTGGGCGATTCTACCGGCCGCGTCGAAGTGCACACGGTTTCCGGCGGCATCAACGTTCAAAGCGGCACCTGAGCCATCCCCAAAGCGGCGCAGGGCATTCACGATTTTCTGCCAGAGCGGCTGCGACCGGGTACAATGCTGCTGTGCTCTCGTTTCGCCCAACCCGCGCGAGTCTTCTGGCGTTTTCTCTCATGCTGTTTTCTTCCCTCCCCGCGTTGGCCCAGGAATCTTCGTCCTCTACTCCCGCCGCGCCGCCCTCCAAGGCAGCCGCAAGGAAAGCCGCGGCGCAGGACGCTGCCATCGAAAACGTGGATCTCCAGAAAGCCATCACTGACGCCGGCAACGACCGCGCCGCGATGGTCCGCAATCTGGACGCCTTCCTGAAGAAATATCCGGAATCCAGCCAGCGCCCGCAAATCTATCGCGCCATCGTTGAATCGAGCCTGCAGTTGCGCGATTTTCCCCGCGCCACGGAGTACGCCGAACGCATTGTGGCCCTGAACCCGGAAGACACTTCCATGACGGTCCTCTCTATTCAGCTGCTCGATCGCTATGGCGGCGCGGACGGCTGGCGGCGGGCCATATCCTATTGCACGCGCGTGCTGGACCGCCTGGAGCACGCTTCGCTGGCCGACAAATCCGCGCGCGTTTCCGCCGAGGAGTGGCAGAACGACCAGAAGCGCGACATTTCTTCGCTTCTAGTCGTGCGCGGCCGCCTCGAGCAGAAGCTCAATGATCTTTCCAGCGCGCAAAAAGATTTTGCCGCCAGTTACGCCGCCCTGCCCAATGGCGCTGCCGCCGAATGCCTCGGCGGAATTGCGGAGCTCCAGAAGAACGTGGACGACGCGCTGCGGCAGTACGCGCGCGCCTTCTCGCTCGACGATCGCGCCGACGGCGTCTCTTCGCAGAAGGAGTTGCGCAAGAAGATTGGCAACGTCTGGCGGCTGGCGCATGGTTCGGAAGATGGTTTGGGCACTTATCTTTTGCAGGCGTATGACGAGACCGCAGCATCGGTCATTCCTCCCAAACCCATTCCCAATAAGGGCTTGAAAGAGCCATACGAATTCACGCTGCGCAAGGCTCCGGAGGGCACGCCCTTTCCTCTTACGGATACCAAAGGCAAGGTCGTGGTGCTGAATTTCTGGGCCACCTGGTGCGGTCCCTGCCGCGAACTCGAGCCGCACTTTGAAAAGGTGGCGGCGCGCTTTTCCGGCGAAAAGGATGTGCTCTTTTTCGGGCTTAATTGCGATGAAGACGAGTCGCTCGTCGCGCCCTATCTGGCGGAAGAGCGGCGCAAGACCACGACCCTCTTTGCGGATGGCATGGATCTCCTGCTCCGCGTCAATGCGTTTCCCACCACGGTCATACTGGATCGGGCCGGAAAAGTAGCCTACCGCTCCGACGGCTTCAACCCCGACGACATCGAAGAGGTTCTCACCGACGCTGTCACGCGCGTGGCCCACCCCCCAGAAACGCCTGCCCCCGACACCGCCGCCACCCGCCCATAACACGCGGTCAGGTGTGTGCCACGCGCCATTGAACTAGGGCGCGTTTGGGTTGACTCTGGCGCTGGACCTGGTGTATTTGAACTGCGCTTCCATCGCCGGGCGCGAGGGAAGGAAGTCTTCGATCAGGATAGCCGATTCGACGCGGAGCGGGCCAGCTGCGAGGAGAGAGACGCAAAATGGAAAAGACGGATTACAAACTCAGCCAGGTGAGTGTCGTTATGCTGGGAGTCCAGGATGTGGCGCGGGCGCTGGGATTCTACCGCGACAAACTGGGCCTGGAGGTGCAGCGTCAGATCCCAGGTTTCGCTTTCCTGAACGGTGGCGGGATCACCTTGTGCCTCAGCGAGCCCGCAGTCAAAGCGCGTGGGCAGGTTGCCGGCGCGGGCGAAGTCGTGTTCGCTGTGCCAGACGTAGGTGCCGCCTACGAGGCGCTAGAAGGACAGGGAGTCCAGTTCACTCACGAACCGAGAAGCATCACGCCCACCGCGCGGGTCGCTAACTTCGATGACCCTGACGGAAATCACCTCTCGATCTATGGGTCCTGAATGAGCGCATCGAGGACTGCTCGAAGCCACCGCGCGGGCAAACGGGTTGAGAGCCGGGAAGAAACGCGAAGTCAGGAGAGCTTGCGGCTGTGCGGATACTTCCCGGCAGCGAGGGCGGCGGCGAGGATGGTGTTCACGTGGATTTGCACGGTGTCCTCGACGCGGCGGGCATAGCCTCCGGCGAGCGTGGTCACTACCGGAACGCCGCGCTGGCGAGCTTCCTCGAACACACTTTGATCGCGCGTTTGCAAACCATTTATCGTCAGGCATAGGCCGCCCAGCTGATCTTCCTTGTACGGGTCCGCGCCGCCGACATAGAAGAGCATGTCCGGGCGAAATTTCTGCAGGCCCTCGCGGACGGCGGGCAGCAATGCTTCCAGATATTCGTCGTCGCCGACGCCATCGTCCATGTTCAGATCCACGGTGGAAGGCGGCTTGTGCTCGGGGTAGAGGTCCCTCTGGTGGATGGAGAGCGTGAAGACGGAAGGATCATGAGAGAAGATCGCGGCGGTGCCGTTGCCGTGGTGCACGTCAGTGTCCACGACCATGGCTTTGCGGATGGTGCCGTCGGCTTGCATCTTGCGGATGGCCACGGCTACATCGTGGATCGCGCAGAAGCCTTCGCCATGACCGGCGTAAGCGTGATGGAACCCGCCGCCAATGTTGCAGCCAAAACCATCGAGAGAGGCGGCCTGTGCGGCAAGAATCGTGCCCCCCGCGGCCAGCCAGAAGGCGCCCACGAGTTCCGGCGAGTAGGGCACTTCGAGAATCATCAAATCGTTTTGCGTGAGCGTGCCGGTCTTGAGCTTGTTCACCCAGTCGGGCGTGTGCACGCGTTGGATATCCGCGTCGGCGGCGGGTTCCGGGCGAAGGAAATTATCGGGGAGGGCGATGCCGTCTTGCAGCAATCGTTCGGCAATCAAGCGATATTTTTGCGAGGGAAAGACGTGTGCGCCCAAGTTGAGGTCGTAACGTTCGTGGTAGATGAGCTTGAAGGGCAGCATGAACGATCGCCTTGGAAAACTAGGTTGACCCTGGTCAATTGCGAAAAGCAGATCCCTCACCCGCAAAAAGCGCGGGTTCGGGATGACAACAAATTGTCGCTCGGATCACAAAAGCGCTTACAGCTTGCATTGTCTACACCTTGCCGAGTAGGGGTCCAGCTTGCTGGACCCCTACACGAGCCACGGAATCAGTTTTCGCGTTCGAGGATGAAATCGGGAAGCGTGAGCAGCGCACGTGCATATTCGGAGTCGCCATGGCCGTTGAGGCAGGCCTTGGCGCGGCCCGCGTAAACGAGGGCCAGACTGCGCGCACGGTCCAGAGCGCCTGAATCGCGCACCAACGCAACGAGCTTCTCCGGCTGCACGGAATGGAATTCCTTTTCTTCGAGTACGCGGGCGACCAGTTCGCGCGCCTCGCTGTGGCCATTTTCCATGGCGTAGATCAACGGCAGCGTGACTTTGCCTTCTTTCAGATCGCTGAGCACCGGCTTGCCGAGCTGCTCGCTGGAGGCGGTGAAGTCCAGAAGGTCGTCCACAAGCTGGAACGCCAGGCCGGCATTGCGCCCATATTCCGCGAGGGCCTCTTCGTGTTTGTTGCCCAGGCCGCCCAATACGCCACCGAGCCGCGCGCAGCCGCTGAAGAGGCAGGCGGTTTTGTAGGTGGCCAGTTTCAGCGCATCTTCCTCGGTCACATCCATGCGGCCGATCTTGGCAAGCTGCAGGAGTTCGCCTTCGACCATTTTCTGGGTGAGATCAATCAGGATGTCGAGCACATGGAAATTGCGTTCTTCGAGGGCAATCTGAAAGGACTGCATGTAGAGCCAATCGCCGGCGAGGACGCTGCGATGATTGCCCCAGCGGGAATTCGCCGAAGGGCGGCCGCGGCGCGTGTCGGCGCTGTCAATCACGTCGTCATGAATGAGCGTGGCGCTGTGGAGGAGCTCGACGACGGCGGCCAGACGGATGGCGCTGCGCGTTTCGCCGCGGCGTCCGCTGGCGTAGCCGTGACACAACAGAAGCAGCGCGGGCCGCAAACGCTTCCCGCCGCCGCCCAACAAATAACTGGTGATTTCCGAAACCGGCTGGTACGCCGAGGCGCTTTGCCGGGACAACTCTTGCTCGACCTTCACTAGGTCGACGCGCACCAATTCAAAAATTTCTTTGGCCGTGAGAACTGCGATGACTGGCCTCCTGCAACCGCTGCCCTGATTCAGCGGGACACCGCAGGCGGAGCCGTCCCCGACCGGGTGAGTGGAAAAAATCGCCGGAAATTCTCCGCGGTGGCCCGGGCGACTTCCTCTAGCGGTAAGTTTCTCACATTCGCAAGGACCTGCGCCACCTCTGCCACGAACGCGGGCTCGTTGCGCTTGCCACGGCGGGATTGCGGCGCCAGATACGGAGAGTCCGTCTCGATCAGGATGTTCTGGAGCGGCAAAGCTTTCGCAACGTCGCGCAAATTCTGCATTTTCGGATAGGTCAAATTGCCGGTAAAGGAAATCATGAAGCCGAAATCGAGGCCACGCTTGGCATCTTCAAGCGTGCTGGTGAAGCAGTGGAGGACGCCGCCGAGGCCGGTGGGCCTCCAGACTTCTTCGAGGAGGCGGAGGCAATCGTTCCAAGCGTCGCGGCAGTGGATGATGATAGGGAGCTTGGCGGCGTGGGCGAGTTCCATTTGCTGGCGGAAGACGCGCTCCTGGATGTCGTGCGGGGAGTGATCGTAGAAATAGTCCAGGCCGATTTCGCCCCAGGCGACGACTTTGGGATGCTGGGTAAGCTTGGCCAGAGTGTGGAGATGCGCCGGGGTGACTTTCTTCGCCTCGTGGGGATGGATGCCGACCGTGGTGAAGATCCAATCGTGGGCTTCGGCGTAGGGCAGAGCGGCATCGAGTTTTTCCGGGCCGGGACCCGTGCCGATGGCGAGAATGGTCGAGACGCCGGCGGCGCGGGCGCGATCGAGCATCGCTTCGCGGTCGTCCGCGAACTGCGGGAAGTCGATGTGGGCGTGGGAGTCGATGAGTTCGATGGTGTTGTGCATGATGGATGGCATTAGACGGTTATCAGATATCAGATATCAGGAAGCGGAGACCAGTGACCAGCGACCGGCGGCCAGGAAGCAGGCCTGGGACCTGGAGTAAGTTGCGCCGACACAAAAAGCTCTTGGTTCCTGATAACTGATATCTGATCGCTGATATCCTTACACGCCACCTCAGGCTGAAAATCCCCCTACTTCAGGCGCGCGCCGACTTCAACGTCTTCGAGAAAGCCGGCCAGAACGGGGCGGCCCTCGGGACCAACCGAAGCGGCGATGATCATGCCGTTGGATTCTACGCCGCGGAGTTTGCGCGGGGCGAGATTGACCACTACGGCGACTTTGCGGCCGATCAGCGCCTCGGGCTCGTAGTACTGGGCGATGCCGGCGCAAATCTGGCGGATTTCCGTGCCGATGTCCACGGTGAGCTTGAGGAGCTTGTCGGCACCTACGATGCGCTCGGCGGTCTTGATTTGGCCGACGCGCATTTCGACTTTCGCAAAATCCTCGATGGCGATCTTGTCGGGGACTGCGGGCACTCCGACCGCAGCCGCCGGCGTGGCTGGGGCAGCAGGGGCGCTCGCGGGCTTCGGCGCGGCCGATGTGGAATTCAATTCTTCATTCGCCATGGATTCGATCCTCTCTATTGCTTCGGTTTTCTCAACGCGCGGGAAAAGGGTTTGCGACTTGCCCAGCGCCGTGCCGGGAACCAATTGGCCCCAGCGCAGGCCATCCAATTCCAGAGAATCCAAGGAAGTCGTCTGGCCGAGGAGCGCCCAGACTTTCGCGGTGCTATCAGGCAAAACAGGATGCGCGAGGGCGGCGACGATGCGCAATAGCTCGGCGGTCGTCCAGAGAATTGTGGCTTTGCGCGCCTGGCCTTCTTCGGAGGTGCCGAGGGCCCAGGGCTGTTCTGTGGTCAGATATTTGTCGGCGGCGGCGATCACGGCCCAGATGGCTTCAAGGGCGCGGGCAAACTCCATTTTGTCGTAGCGCTCGAGGACTTCGCCGATGGCGGACTGGGCTTCCTTGGCTAAGGCGTCGTCCTGCGGCTGACGCTGGGCGGGCTTCGGTACTTTGCCGGCGAAATTCTTTTCGATCAGGGCAGCGGTGCGGCTGGCGAGATTGCCGAGGCCGTTGGCGAGGTCGCTGTTGTAGCGCGTGACGAGTGAGTCGTAGCTAAAATTGCCATCCTGACCGAAGACGACTTCGCGCAGCATGAAGTAACGAAGCGCGTCCATGCCCAGCATGTTGGCGATGGGACGCGGCAAGACCACGTTGCCCTTGGACTTGCTCATCTTGGCGGCGTCCATCAAGAACCAGCCGTGCGCCCAGACTTGTTTTGGCAGGGGCAGCATCGCGGCCATGAGGAAGGCGGGCCAGTAGACGGTGTGGAAGCGGATGATGTCCTTGCCGACGAAATGCACGTCCGCGGGCCACATACCGCGCTTCTCGTAGTCCGGGCCGCCGACGGCGCTGAGATAAGCGGTGAGCGCGTCGAACCAAACGTAGAAGACGTGCGGCTCTTCGCCGGGCACGGGAATGCCCCAGCGGATGGTGGTGCGGGTGATGCTGAGATCCTTGAGGCCGCCTTGGACGAAGGTTACGATTTCGTTTCTGCGGCTTTCCGGCTGAATGAAATCGGGATTCTTGCGATAGAAATCGAGCAGCGGCTTTTGGAAGGCGGAGAGTTTGAAGAAATAGTTTTCTTCGGTGAGCGTTTCGAGCGGGCGTCCGCAGTCGGGGCAATTTTCGCCGGGCTTGGCATCGTTCACGAAGGCGTTGTCGTAGATGCAGTATTGGCCGGTGTAGTGGCCTTTGTAGACGTAGCCGTTTTCCCTGCAGCGCTTGAAAAGCCACTGCACGGTGCGGACGTGTTCCAGATCGGTGGTGCGCACGAATTCGTCGGCGGTAATACCGAGTTCATCCCAGAGGGCGCGCCAGGCCTCGGCCATGTTGGCGACGAATTCCCGTTCGGGAATGCCGGCCTTTTTGGCGGCGCGTTCGACGTTGACGCCGTGCTCGTCGGTGCCGGTGGTCATCACGACGTCGTAGCCGCGCATGCGCTTGTAGCGGCGAACGGTATCGCACACCACGGTCGTGTAGGTGTGGCCGAGGTGCGGCAGGCCGTTCGTGTAGTAGATCGGCGTGGTGAGATAGAATTTTTCTTTGCGCTCGGGCATTGGTGTCATTACAACTTATCGCATTTAGCCCTAAAGGCTAAAGACTCTTCTTCAGGGGCTTCCGCCAAAAATCGGCGGCCCCGCCTGCGGCGGGCTAAAGCCCGTTGCTTATACGAGCTTTACGCCGGGGCTCCCGACCGGGTCGGGACAGGCGCCGCCCCGGCCTCCTAAAGAGAAACCCAAGAGCGGGCCGACGAGCTTACGGCCTTGCCAGGATGGGGCGCAGCGTGCTGCGCCCCTACGAAGGCAAGAGAAACACCGAAGGACCCGAGGGCATCCCTTGCGCCACAGATATACAAACCCAAGAGCACAGGCAGGAATGCCTGTGCCACAAAACCTGAGAGAAACCCAAGAACCGGTCTAAAGACCGGCCACTACAAAAGCAGGAACAAAGCGCCCGCCTCAGAAGGCGGCCGCTACAGAGTCGCTACTTCTGCTTTTGCCGCCAGGCGTGCATGGCTTCCTGCATGACGAGCTGGAGGGGCACCGCTTTCTCCTCTGCCAGTTTACGGCAATCCTCGTATTCCGGCGAGATCTGGACGACCTGGCCGTTGACGCGGGCAACTTTCATGCGAACATCGCCGTAGCAGGTGGCTACCGTTTCCCACTCGCGCGGCAGGACGCGCCGCTGGGTGGTGTAACTGCGGACGCCGAGAGTGGTCGTCTCCGCAAGAAAGAGTGTCTGGAATCTGCCCTCATCGGCGGGCTTGCAGAGGACGGTCAGCAGCGTGCCAGGGCGATTCTTCTTCATTTGCACGGCGGTGGTGAACACGTCCAGCGCTCCAGCAGCCAGGGCGCGCTCGACGAAGTAGCCGTACACTTGGGGATTCAGGTCGTCGAGATTGGCTTCGAGGACGCGAATCTCCTCGCTGTACTCGCCGGCGAGTTTTTCCGCGGCCTCGCCGACCATCAGGCGAAGCACGTTGGGCTGGCCTTCGAGATCCGCCGATCCCGCGCCATAACCGATTGCGGAAACGGTCATGGGAGGTTGCGGGCCGAAGGTATCGCACAACGTGGCGACGATGGCCGCACCAGTGGGCGTGACGAGTTCTTTTTGCACGCCGGTCGAATAGGTGGGCTTGCCTAAGAGCAGGCGGGCGGTGGCCGGAGCAGGCACGGGAAGAACGCCGTGAGCCATTTTCGCAGTGCCGCCGCCGACATTCAGCGGGGAGCAGGCAAAGCGC
>JGI12270J11330_10004133_pt1 | contig 10314 bp, 13 predicted proteins | sample PeaSoiMetSII2010_FD_11330 | JGI IMG/M metagenome (IMG submission 11330)
GGAAACGGCTTTTTGGGTCCAAGTACAGCCCGCGACGGCGGCCGCCAGAGCCACGACAAAGAGCGTCCTCATCATGCGCATTTCCCCCTGAGGGAAAAGTATCCCGGGCAATTTTTAACGACCGGTAAATCGCCCGCGAAGAGTCCCTTGACCGCCAAGTCCGCAAATGACCCGTCGCCCGCCATCACGACTGGCGATCGGCCGCTCGCTCAAGGACCCGTTCGTGAAGTCCGCGCCGCCTTGCAGCTGCAGATAATAGCGCCAAGCTGGCGATTATCGCATTCAGGGCCCGATTCGCAGCTGTCCGATTTTTGCATTTCGCGGCAATCATACGCCCCTATGCAGGCACACCTGCGTTCGCCCTCGGGGGTCTCGAAGCAGTTGAATGTTGCCCAAGCATTCGAGCGCGCCAGGAATAATGCCGCCACAATGCTTAGTATGAGAAGGGCTGACCGCATCTCGCCCTCCATCTTTCATGGGGGCATTTTAAACCTAGACACGTGTCCTCGATATCAGAATTCGGCGAGGTGGCGCCGCTCGTGACCGCGCCTGACATCTCCTTCGCCGTCGAGCGTCTCGTCGAGGCTTTGCTTTTGGTTGCTGATGCGACGGGCGACGCCCGCATCCTTCATGCGGCTCGGGTCATCAATGCGCCGGCATCACCGGGCCGCACTCCAATCGACGACGCGGACGCGCTCGGTGAAATTGTTGAGATGATGGGTCGCGATGTCAGGCAGTCGGTAGCTATCGCGAAAGTAGCGCGGCAAGTCGGCGCAGGCGCGAAAGCCAGGCATCGTTGGCGCCGAAAGCTGCGTGAACGAAAAAAAGTTGGACAAAATCGGATTTAGTCCGTCGCGACTTGTGGTTGGTTGTGGATATGAAACGAGCCGCACCACCTGTTGACCTCACTCCCGGCACCCTCGCGGCGCTCAACGCGCGCCTGCGTGAAATCCACCAACGCCGCAGCGTCGTGATCGGCCAAATTTTGGAGATCGAGAAAGCAGGGACGATCCTGCCCGTCGACGGTCGGCGCGAGTAATCATGCGATTGATCAATCGCGCGTCTTGGCCACGGCTTGGGCGCCCTCCAATCGAGTAGGGCAGCCTTTCTTCGCAGATACCTGCTGAACGGTTTGAAACTCACCTTGAAGCCGTGCAAGTTCGGGTTTTCTATCCTCGATACCAGACAGTTCGGCAGCTCTTTGGGAAGCTCGCTTTGCTATCTCGGAGAGTTGTTTACAGCTGAACTGCTCGTAATTCATGGGAGAGACGTCGACGGGGGCTAGGTCTTCAGATGGCTTGGCACAACCAAAAGCGATTAGCGCCGCCGCAGAGCTGGCGAGCGCGAGCACGCTATAACGCATCGGACTCGGCTGTGCCTAGCGACAGAAGTAAGGCTGGCCATCTGGGCCTATGAAGTAGCCCGTGTGCGGATTGAAGCTGCGGTAGCGCTGGGCGCAATAATTGTACCAAGCGGGCGACCAGGCCGGCGGCCCATAGGCAGCTGGACCATAGACCGGCGGCGGCGGGGGACCTGCATAAACCCGTGGGGCCCACAGCGCGCTGCCGACGAGAGCGCCGACGCCGAAGCCAACGAGGCCGGGTCCCCACCCGCAACCCCACCCACACCCCCATCCGGCTTCGGCCGGCGACGACAGCGAGAGCACGCCAACGCTCATCAATATGGCGGCGGTGATAGCTTTCAAGGATCGCATCATGAGAGCCTCCCTTAGTGGTGCTCAGTGCCCGAAGGTAAGAACCCAAGTGAAACGCTTGGAGCCCGAACTCTGGAAGCCTGAGGACCTCCTCAAACCGAAGCCAAGGGCTTCGAAAGCAATCTAACGAACCCTTTGCGGCAAAATAGGGCCAATAGAGAAGAGCCGGGCAGCTTCATCGTCGCGGGTTTGTAACAGACCGTTTCCAGGGTCGCTCTAGCAACGCTCCGAAACAAAAAAGTTTGGGGCGCCAAACTGCTCGCGCCGGCCGAGGGCGACGCCCTTAGTCGCAGCGCGAGATCACCTACTTGACTCCAAAAAAGCGAGTTGGAATCAATTGTCAGCTCCAGCGGCGAAAAGGCTCCACAAGTGGAGGTCCACCATGCCCGGTGATCCCAAGGAGTGCCGTCAACACGCGATGAATTGCCTGCAACTTGCCGAGACTGCGAGTAATGCTGAGGCACGACGTACGTTCGTCGATCTGGCGAACCACTGGACCCGCTTCGCTCTAGAGCTCGAAGGTGCTCAAAGGTTTCTCGATGCGATCGATGGAGTTGAGCCTGAATTAGAACAGGAAGCTCGGCCTCGACGTTCGGCCTAAAGAGGCGCCGGCCGAAGCCGATCCCCCAGTAGTTACCGGTGACGGGCGCAATGCGCGAGTGTTCAGGGACACGAGAGAGTGCCGGCCCGCTTATAGGGTGCTCTCTTCACTTTGCGGCAGCGCAATCTGATGTTTCGTGCCAGCTTTCAATAATCCAGTCGGCCAATGACGTGGAGCCGGGCTTTGTAGTCGTGGCGGTGGCCGAACGGCTGCATCCGCCGTAGTTCGACCAGTGGAAGGCCATGCGACCGCTGCCGGCATCGAACCGAGTTGTCGGCGGCCCTAACTTAAGAGCTACCTCTGACACCGGGTGGCCAATGTATCCGTCTACGTGTCCGGCCCAGTATGGCGCGCAAGCCGTTAAGCTAAGCGAGCAACGCGATAAAGAGCCGCCCCATTCTCTTGACCCTCGCCAGAGAGCCTATCACACCTTAGCGGCGGTCCGATCCCGCCGAGCCGGAAGGTGCAGTGAGGACCCAATCGAAATGATGGGATCGACCGCCACATCGACGGAGCATAGAATGCCCTTAAGGCTGGGGCGATGGGCACTTCTTCGAGGCCGACGCTCGGAGCGGTCCAGCCTGTCAATCCAGTGGCTCTTTCCTGGGCAATGGCTTGTGCGAGTTTTCGGCTTCGGGCTGTTTCCTCGCGCTCTCGCCTTAACCGCTCACGCCGCCGCCGCTGTCGCTCGTCATTGCCTTATCGCCAATGCGTCGTCTTGACATGAACGAGGCAGGCTTAAGAAGAAGCCCCACCATAGGGAGCGGGGCTTCTCCCAAATGCCTTCAAGGGAAGACGATGGGAGGGGGTTCCCATCAGATACAGTGCATACCATTTTCGAGCAGTTTCGTCGTTGCGGGTTTGTAACAGACCGTTTCTAGGGTTGCTCTAGCAACGCTCCGAAAAAAAAGTTAGGGCGCGAAACTGCTCGCGCTGTAGTCGCAGAAAAAGGACGCCGGCCGAAGTCGACGCCCTTGCCGCTTGCCATTCTCAGAAGGTTGGGCCGGGTCGCAACCTGCGCTCAGTTGCCGCAGTGGCAGCAAAATTGCAGCAAAACATGCCAGGTATCTAACCGCATCGACGGGGAACGCTCACGCGATGATGAGCAACAATGGCCTTGGCGCGACTCATTCGTTTTGCCGATGGTCTCTCTGATTTTCGTATGGCTCTCGATCTTGGCTGACCCAATCCTCTTCTGATAGAGCGGCCCCGCGCTTCCGCAGCTAGACCCGCCATCGAGGGCGGTGCAATGAGCGAGCAGGCGTTATGACGGGCCCGACGCCCGGCATCGAGCCCTCTCAATTATTGTAGTTGTGTTGCGTTAGGCAGTTTTGAAAGCGCCACCACGAATCGGAACTGCGGGTGGTCATGTATTGGCGCCGCAGGGACCAGCAAGGGTCCGGGTGATTGTAATCCTCGACCGATACGTCGTTGGGACCGGCGCCAGGGCTGTCATCGGGGTCAGGCGTTGTCTTGGGCTCCCATGCCTGCTCGGCCTTTTCGTGCTCTTGATCATTAGCGGCCGCGTCAGGTGCCGCGTGCGCTGCTGCGTTAGGATCGGTCAGTATGCATCGGTAGCCAGGTGGGCACTTTGGTGGCGGTATGCATTGGTAGCCAGTCGGGCAGTTTTGTGGCGACCCATCCTGAGCATAGGCAACCGTTGTCATAGCTGCGATTGCGGTAGCCAAAATAAGGGATTTTTTCATGTGCTGTCCCCCTCCCTGCTATGATGATCCAATCCTGATCAGGACATCAAGACACATTCCGTGAAGGGGATTACGGAGTGACCCGGGACGCCCTCAACGATCTCTTGTAGCGTCTCCGTGACGAAGGTTTTCAGGTCTATAATAGCGCCCTCCCGATCACCGGCTTGTGCGAGCTCTTTTACAACACAAAGGGCGCCGGCCGAAGCCGACGCCCTTGCGCCAAAGAAGAAGCCCCACTGCGGGGCGGGGCTTCTTCCAAGCATTCCCAATGGGAGAAGTGATGGGAGAGGCCCATCACGTACAGTGCATACCATTTTTGAGCAGTCTCATCGTTGCGGGTTTGTAACAAACCGTTTCCAGGACCGCTCTAGCAACCTTCCGAAACAAAAAAGTTAGGGCGCCGGCCGAAGCCGACGCCCCAAAAGAGAAGCCCCGGCGGGCACTCGTCGGGGCTTGAGCTAAGTCAAATGGTGTTAGAAGGACGCTGGCCGACGCCTGGGCGCCTGGGTTCGTCTCTGGTAGGCCCATAGACCGACCTCGATTTCATGCTCATCGAGGATTCTTTCGCAAATGTCGTGATGCTCAATCAAGAGACGTCGTAGAGGCGTGATCGGGCGAATGGTAGGGCTGGTTTGCATTTCAACCGTCTCTCCCCACAACTCCACATACTGCTTCGCTTCATCCTCTACTTGGTTCCGATCCTCTTCGCTTATTGTTGACAGCTCGCCATAGCCAAGTTCACGCGCCACTAACGCACATATCGCAGTGAATTTTTCTGCCTTTTGGGCAGAGAGCACTTCGAGTTTCGTCATGGCTAAGTTCCCTCTTTGGTGGCGGAAGCACCCACCCGCCACCACTCGAAATCCCCCAACTCCAAACACGCAGTTAGCGATCAGAGTTCCGTCTCCGTCGACTGTCTCCGACGAATTACTTGCCAGCACGTGTGAGGGAAGGCGCGCGCCCCTTCGGCACACGGGCTCTCAGGTGCTTTCCAGGTGTTACCTAGCGCTTACCTATTTCCACTAACACATTGACGGAGCAGGCTTGAACTAGGTTCAACAGGTATAAGTCGCCGTAGGACTTACGTCGCTGGACATGGCGGGTTATGACCGAAGGGAACATGCTTCAGGATTAATCCCGCTCAACGGACCGGGGCGCAACCGTCGGGTCGAGTGTTAGAAGATAGAAATGAACGTCCTCATCCTGCAGCACCTCGCCATTGAACACCCGGGGATCCTTCTCGACTTCTTTCGCGAGGACGGGTTTCGATGGACGACAATCGAGCTTGATGAAGGCGAGACGATACCGGACCTCGACCCCTTCGACCTGATGCTGGTCATGGGTGGTCCTCAGGATGTCTGGCAGGAGGACCAGTACCCCTGGTTACGTCAAGAAAAGGCGGCGATTGGGAAATTCGTGGTCGATATGCAGCGACCCTATCTCGGCATTTGCCTTGGACATCAACTGTTGGCTGATGCCACCGGCGGACGCGTTGGCTTGGCCAAGGATCCTGAAGTTGGCGTCTTGACCGTCTCCAGCACGGAAGCTGGTCATCGCGACCCTTTGCTGCGTGGACTGCCTGACCCGATGACCGTTCTCCAATGGCACGGGGCGGAAGTCACCGACCTCCCGACAAATGCGGAAGTGCTCGCCAAGTCGGACGCTTGTTGCATTCAGGCATTCCGATTTGGCCAATACGCCTATGGTCTGCAATGTCATGTCGAAATTACCGCTGACACCGTCGGCCAATGGGCAGCCATACCGGCCTATGCGAGTTCTCTCGAGGTTGCCCTGGGTAAGGGTGCAGTCGCTCGATTGCAGACCGTCGTTTCCCAACGGCTTCCTCAATTCAATAGAGACGCACGAACGCTCTATGAGAACTTCAAGGCATCGCTGAACAGGCCGTAAACGGTCCCGGCGCCCTAGGGGCTGTTCGCCCGCAACAGATCGTCGCGCGCCTTTTCCAGATGCGCGGTGATCGGGGCCTGCGCCAACTGCGCGTCGCGCTCATGCATCATAGNTGCTGCGATGCTGACGGTTGTAGTCGACGATCACGTCCGGCGTGAGGATCTTCTCCTTCATTGCATCCCATTGGGCGTGCAGACGCANCTGGTTGATCTGCCGGNAGACGCTGAGCAGCAGCGCATTGCTCGAGGCCCGCGCAATCAGGAGAGCGAATTCCCCATCCCATCTGGAAAAGGCGTCCTTGTTNTCGACCGAGGCTTCAGCGCGCGCGAGCACCACCTCCATGTCGTCGAGGTTGCATCGCGTNGNGTGCAGCACAGCAAGCCGCGTGGTGAAGGGCTCAACCGCGAGTCAGGTCTGNGACGACAGCTGTNGACTCAAGGCCGTCCTTCGCGCGGAACTGGGNGCTCATGCGTGACAACCCACGACAAAGTGCCGCAATGAGTCGCTATCGCGATAGGNGTGCTCTTGACCTCGAAGGGGAACACGCTCGCGCGCGTTCCAATTGCTTCAGCCCCCGAACTCACCGCTGTTGTACAGCTAAGGAATTTGGTGTCGAATTCAATCAGCGCCTCGAACTGGTGCGCCATAGCCCGCACGCGGCGGGGTTCGGACACGGGTCAGGCCAGGTCGACGCTCCAATCAGGAGACTTCAATGGCGACGTTGCTCATCAATGGCCAGGAGCATGAACTCGATGTTCCGGATGAGATGCCGCTCTTGTGGGTCCTGCGCGACGTCGTAGGACTGACAGGGACGAAGTTCGGTTGCGGCATTGCCCTGTGCGGGGCCTGCACGGTCCATGTCGACGGCCATCCAATACGATCCTGCATCACCCCGGTGGCCAACGTTGCCGGCAAGACGATTACGACAATCGAAGCGATCGGCGAAACGCCGAGTGGTCAGAAGATCCAGAAAGCATGGCTTAATGTAGAGGTTGTCCAGTGCGGCTACTGCCAGTCTGGCCAGATCATGTCCGCCGCAGCGCTCATCGAGAGCAATCCGAACCCGAGCGACGCCGAGATCGATGCGGCCATGTCCGGCAACATCTGTCGTTGCGGCACCTATCCCCGCATTCGCGCCGCCATCAAGCAGGCATCACAGTCCGCTTGAGACACCTCAGAAAGGAGCCGCCATGGGTCTCGAGCGAGGGCTGAAGCCCGGTGAGGATAAGCCGGAGCATCTCCACGCCGGCGTTTCACGCAGAACCTTCCTCGTGACCGGTGCCGCAGCTGGGGGTGGATTGCTGCTTGGCTTCCATCTGCCCCAGCGGACCATGGCTGAAGCCGCAATGCCGGATGCGGACGTTTTCGGTCCGAACGCCTTCGTTCGCATCGGCCGTGATGACAGCGTGACTCTCGTCATGCCCCAAGTAGAGATGGGACAGGGCACGTACACCTCGATGACCATGCTGATCGCCGAGGAGCTGGAAGTAGAGCTCGCCCAGGTGACCCTCGAGGCCGCACCCCCGAACGACAAGCTCTATGCCAATCCGCTGCTCGGCTTCCAGGTCACCGGCGGCTCGACATCGGTGCCGGCTATGTGGGGGCCGCTTCGTCGCGCCGGCGCTACCGCTCGGGTGATGCTGACTGCGGCGGCGGCGGCTGGCTGGAATGTCGATCCGATGTCCTGCCGCGCAGAAAAAGGAGCCGTGGTCCATCCGCCGACCGGCCAGAGGCTCAACTATGGAGCTCTAGTTGACGCGGCGGCGAAGCTGCCCGTCCCGGACAAGGTCGCGCTCAAGGACCCCAAGGACTTCACCCTGATCGGAACGCCCGCCAAGCGTCTCGACACGCCGGAGAAGGTGAACGGCAAGGCACAGTTCGGCATCGATGCGGTGGTTCCCGGCATGAAGTTCGCCACCGTGGCCGCGTGTCCGGTTTTTGGCGGAAAACTCGCCAGCGTTGACGACAGCAAGGCGATGGCGATCAAGGGCGTCCGCCAAGTGGTGCGTCTGGATAATGCCGTCGCGGTCGTGGGCGATCATATGTGGGCCGCCAAGCAAGGCCTTGCCGCGCTCGATATTGATTGGGACGACGGCCCGAACGCTAAGGTTTCAACCACCGACATCGTGCGCCAGATGGAAATCGCCTCGCAGAAACCCGGGGTTGTCGCCCGCCAAGAAGGCGATGTCGCCAAGGCCCTGGAGAGCTCCGCCAAGAAGATCGAGGCCGTGTATGAGATGCCGTTTCTCGCCCACGCTACGATGGAGCCTATGAACTGCACCGTTCATGTAACCCCGGGTGGTTGCGAGATTTGGGTAGGAATTCAGGTGATGAGCCGGGCCCAAGCCACGGCCGCGCAGGTGACCGGACTGCCGCTCGACAAGATCCAGGTGCACAATCATGTGCTCGGCGGGGGCTTCGGTCGAAGGCTCGACGTGGACGGCATCACGCAGGCGGTGGTGATTGCCAAACAGGTTGAGGGGCCCGTGAAGGTGATTTGGAGCCGGGAAGAAGACATCCAGCACGATGTCTACCGGCCCTACTATTATGATCGGTTCACCGCTGGCCTCGATGAGCAGGGCCTGCCGGTCGCTTGGAGCCACCGGGTAACCGCGTCCTCGATTTTAGCGCGATGGGCCCCGCCAGCATTCAGAAACGGTCTCGACTCCGATGCCGTCGAGGGTGCCGCGAAAGAACTGCCCTATTCGATTCCCAACATCCTGGTAGATTATGTTCGTGACGAACCCCCCGGTCTCACGACCGGTTGGTGGCGCGGCGTCGGTCCCACGCACAACATCTTCGTGGTCGAGAGCTTCGTCGACGAGCTTGCCGCGGCAGCGAAGAAAGACCCCGTCGAATACCGCCGCGCTTTGCTCGGCAAATCGCCGCGCGTGCTCGGCGTGCTCAATCTCGCAGCGGAGAAGGCTGGCTGGGATCAACCGCTAGCACCCGGCCTCGGGCGCGGCGTGTCCGTGCAATTTGCTATGGGCACCTATCTCTCCCAGATCGCCGAGGTGGAGGTGTCCAAGGATGGGGAGGTCAGGGTTCGGCGCGTCATTTGCGCAGTCGATTGCGGCCAGATCGTCAACCCCGACACCATCGTGGCCCAGATCGAGGGCGGTATCATATTCGGCATCAGCGCCGCACTGTGGGGCGAGATCACCCTCAAGAACGGCCGGGTCGAGCAACATAACTTCAACGACTATCGCGTTCTGCGCATTAACGAAGCTCCACTGATCGATGTGCATCTTGTGAAAAGTGCCGAAGCCCCAGGCGGCATTGGTGAGCCCGGCACAATCGGCGTCGCCCCGGCAATGGCCAATGCAATCTTCGCCCTGACTGGCAAGCGCATCCGCAAGCTGCCGATTAAGGATCAACTGCAACCCGCATAGGTGAGAATGAGTCCCTCCAGAAAGCTCATTGCTCTCGTCGTCGTCCTGCTGGCGATGGCGGCCGTGGCGTGGCTTTTATTGCGTTCTGGCGATCCCACGGTGTTCGCGAGCGGCAAGCGGGTTCATCTTGCAGATTTTCGCGGGACGAACCCTACTGGCGTCCCTCCAAGCCTCGCCGGAGCTGATCTCGTTGCGCGTGGCGAATACCTTACGCGCGCAGCCGACTGCGCCGCCTGCCATACGGCACCGGGCGGCAAGCCTTTTTCGGGTGGCTTGGCCTTTAAGCTGCCTATGATCGGCACGCTCTACTCGACGAACATCACCCCGGACGCGGAGACGGGCATCGGTGCTTGGAGCGACGAGGAATTTGTAAGGGCCTTGCACCAGGGAATCGGCAAGGACGGCAAACATCTCTATCCGGCTTTTCCCTATACTTCATACACCTTGATGACGCGCAGCGACGCGCTTGCCATCAAAGCCTATCTCCTCAGCCTCAAGCCGATCAAATATACGCCCCCGCCCAACGACATATCGTTTCCCTTCAATCAACGTAATCTGATGTGGTTCTGGAATGTGCTGTTCAAACCGGAGCACCGCTTTCAGCCCAACGCGGATCAGTCACCGGATTGGAATCGGGGTGCTTATCTCGTCGAGGCACTCGGCCATTGCGGCGACTGCCATACGCCGCGGAACCTCCTTTATGGACTGAAATCCCACCAGAAATTCGCGGGCGCGATGATCCAAGGCTGGAAGGCCTACAACATCACGCCCGACCAGGTATGGGGCATCGGCGACTGGTCTGACGCGCAACTGAAGGGCTATTTGTCCGGCGGCCACGCCGAGGGACGGAGCTCGGCGGCCGGCCCAATGGGCGAAGTCGTAGATAACAGCCTGCGGTTCCTGAGCGATGTGGATATCGGCGCCATGGCCACCTATCTGAGGAGCGTTCCCTCCATAGGCAATGCCGAAGGCATCGCCGCGGTGCAAACTCCT
>JGI12270J11330_10004140_pt1 | contig 10307 bp, 9 predicted proteins | sample PeaSoiMetSII2010_FD_11330 | JGI IMG/M metagenome (IMG submission 11330)
CGGTTGCATCGGGACCGTAGACGTGATCTACCCCGCTTCGCCCATTCTGTTGCTGCTCAATCCGAAATTGCTGGAAGCCTCGCTGGCGCCGCTCTTTGAATATGCAGAGTCAGACCGCTGGCATTTTCCCTTTGCCCCGCACGATCTTGGGACCTATCCGCTCGCTAACGGGCAGGTCTACGGCGGCGGCGAGAAGTCGGATGTCGATCAGATGCCGGTGGAAGAGTCCGGCAATATGCTGTTATTGGTCGCCGCCATCGCCAAGGCTGAAGGAGGTGCGAGCTTTGCTGGCAAGTATTGGCCGTTGCTGACGAAGTGGGCGGAATACTTGAGAGACAAGGGGCTGGATCCCGCCAACCAGCTTTGCACGGATGATTTCGCCGGTCACCTGGCGCACAACGCCAATCTTTCCTTGAAAGCCATCGAGGCCCTCGATGCCTATGGGGAACTTGCAGGCATGCTCGGCAAGAACCAGGAGCACGATCTCTACTCCAACACCGCGCAGGAATTTGCCCGCCAATGGGTGAAGATGGCCGACGACGGGGACCACTACCGGTTGGCGTTCGATAAGCCTGGGACCTGGAGCCAGAAATACAATCTGGTGTGGGATAAGGTTCTTGGCTTTCACCTCTTCCCCGCTGACGTCGCCGCGAAAGAAGTTGTCTATTATGAAACCAAGAACCACTTCGGCTTTCCGCTCGATAATCGCCAGGATTACACCAAGCTCGACTGGGAATTCTGGTCCGCAACGCTGGCGGATTCAGCGGCGGATTGGGAGAGTCTCATTTCCCCGATTTACGATTGGGCTAACCAATCGCCCAGCCGCGTCCCGCTGACGGATTGGTATTGGACGACCGACGGCACCGAGGTGGGATTCCAGGCACGCTCGGTGGTTGGCGGGCTCTTTATCAAGATGCTCGCGGAAGGTGAGACTTGGAAACGCTGGGCGGGCAGACGGAATGAATAGTGAATGTTGAATAGTGAATAGTGAATAGTGAATTGCGAATTAGACCGACCTCGCTGTCATCCTGAGCGCAGCGAAGGATCTCCGTAGTTGTTTGCAAATGTCTGAACTTAAATCCTACTGCAGAGATCCTTCGCTGCGCTCAGGATGACAGCTCGAACTTGGTGGGAGTACTGCGCAGAGCAAATCTTGAAGCGGCGATTCGCAATTCACCATTCACTATTCATAATTTGAACGGGCTCGATCCTGGGGATCATCCAATGCACAACTCCGAAGGCGAGCGGGTGCATAACTCCGGCGATGATGAAGAGAGGCACGTAAGTGTGGAACCACTGAAGTGTGTAGCCGGCGACGAGCGCCAGGATCATGCCGCCGACGGCGCCGCCCGTGCCGCCGAGGCCCGTGACCGAGCCGACGTCCCGCTTGGGGAACATATCCGAGGCCAGAGTGTAGACGTTCGCCGACCAACCCTGATGGGCGGCAAGCGAAAGGGAAATGAGGGCCAGCGCCCACGTGATGTTGTGGGCAAAAACGGCCACGATCCCGGACGGCATGCAAAACGCGCAGATCGCCATCGCCGCCTTGCGCGCTCGGCTTACGGGCCAGCCGCGTTTAAGAAAGAAGCCCGAAAGCCATCCGCCCGCCACGCTTCCCACACCTGAAACGAGAAACGGAATCCAGGCGAAGAGGCCGATCTCCTGGAGTGTGAAGCCACGACCCTGCTTGAGGTAGGAAGGCAGCCAGAAGATGTAAAACCACCATATCGGGTCGGACATGAATTTCGCCAGGATGAAACCCCAAGCCTGCCGGTAGGCGAGGATTTTCCGCCACGGGATCCGAGCGGTTGGGACGGCTTCCGGTTCGCCCTCCCCGCCCTCGATGAGTTCCAATTCGCCGGGAGTAATCCAAGGATGCTGGCCAGGAAGGCGGTAAAAAGCTAACCAGAGGAACAGCCAAAGAAATCCCAAAGCTCCCGTGAAAATGAAAGCCGCACGCCACCCCCAGCGAAGTGTCAGCCAGACGACCAGGGGAGGGGCGATGACGGCGCCGACCGTCGGCCCGGCATTGAAGACGCCGGTGGCCAGGGCGCGCTCTCTTTTGGGAAACCATTCGGCGACGGCTTTAATGGCGGCGGGGAAGTTTCCTGCCTCACCCGCGCCCAGAAGGAAACGAGCCGCGCCAAACGAGATTGCGCCGCGTGCCAGCGCATGAGCCATGGCGGCAATGGACCACCAGGTGATTGAGATCGCGTATCCCAACCTCGTTCCCAGCCAATCCATGACCACGCCCGCCACCGTGAACATCAGGGCATAGGCGAACTGGAAGGCGAATACAATCCAACCGTAATCGCTTTCCGACCAGTGCAGAACGCTTTGCAGGTGAGGCTTTAGGACGGAGACCGTCTGCCGGTCAACGTAGTTGATCGTGGAGGCAAGGAATAACAGCGCACAGATGGTCCAGCGAAGGCGGGTAATCGTGAAGGGAGGTTTCGGCATAGCTAAAAGCAGTGGCTAGTGGCTAGTGCCAAGTGGCTAGTATTAAAGGATAAAGGGTAAAACGGGAAACAGCAAGCCCGTAACGGGCAAGGGCTATGCTCTAACCTTATAGCCTTTACACCTTATCCTTTCTGCTGCCTCCCTTGCTCTGCACCAGCTACTCGGCGCCAGACACTAGCCACTAACCACTACCCACTGCTTTTCACCCACGCGTGCCGCGGGTCATCCGCCCAGGCGCCATAGCGGCGCTCTTCTCCGGCCAGTACCCAGGTGTAGTGAAGTTCGTAGCCCGGCGCCGCCACGACAGGATGATAGCCCTTGGGAAGAAGGACCGTATCCCCGTCCTCGATGACGAAGACTGTGGAAAAGCCCTCAGGGTCATCGGCAGCGGTATAGGTCCACATCAAGCCAAAACCCTGGGCGGGTCGAGTTCGGAAGAAGTAAATCTCTTCGAGGACCGCCTCGTTAGGCGGGTTCGAGCGGTCGTGCTTGTGAGGGGGGAAGCTGGACCAGTTGCCGGGCGGATTGACCGTCTCGCCCGCCAACAGGCGCTCCGCAGCTACGTTTTCGGCCAAGGCCGAGTAGACGGTCCGCTGCCAGTTGTCGCGACCCACGTTTTTGGCGGTTACCTCAGGACCCGCAAGGAGCGTCGGAGGCGCGGTGGCGGTGGACGGAGCGGAGAAGATCCCCGCGTCGAACTCTTCCGAGGCAGCCGTGATCGCGTAGGAGGAGCGCGGCGGCAAGTAGAGCATGACGGGCGGTCCGGAAAAAACATCAGCGCGTGCGCCAATATCTGCGAAGACCTGACTTTGCCCGTTGGGCGTCTCGACAGCGATGCTCGCTGTGCCGGAGAAGATATCCAGCACCGATTCGCGCTCCCCAGCCTTTGCCGAATACCGCTGACCTTTTTTCAACCTCAACAGGGCAAAGTCCAGAAAACGCAGAACTCCCAGCGGGACGATTTGCTGAAATCCTTCCTTGGCTTGCGCTTTAATTAATCGTTCCATGCTCCCCCCAGAATCACTTTCCCTCGGCGTACTGCGAATAGGCTTCGGCAACCTTGGCTTCGGCGGCATCACCGTCATGAATCAGCACCCGATATCGCAAGGTCAAGGAGTCACCCACAGCAATGGTCACGCTCCCGTCGCGCTTGGGATCACCATAGAAGTCGTGCTCGCCAAAAGGATTGACGGCGAAGAGACCGTATCCGCGGGCATGCCAATAAGTGGGATGTTTGATGTTGCGGGGATAATCGAAGATGGCAATTCCAACCCTTTCCCCTCCTACCACCCCGGAGTAATCAACCCAATCGGCTCGCTTTCCCCAAATGTTCTTCTCACCCACAGCGCCGTTGGAGTTCAACATCTTGACGGCCGGTTCTTGCAGGTTTCTAACCACCCGAATGGCGAAGGTTCCCTCCTTTGTGTCGCCCATCTTGAGGGGCGTTCCATGGTCCGCCGTGATGGTAAACACGCAGTCGATGGTGCGGGTTTTTGCATCGCCTTGAAACGTGTATTCCTGTGTCTCGCTGCCCATCACCACTCCGTTTGAACCGAGCAGGCTGAAGACTGCCCGCAGCGTGCCGGAATCAGGCCCCCCCTTCGCTTCTTCGAGCTTGGTGAAGACGGTACGGCCTTTGGGCAGTTCCTCCGAAGTGGCGTAGGTTTTCCCCGCGACATGCACGGGCGCCTTTTCCATAAACTGTGCTTCGCCCCAGAAATCAACTCCGTTGATATCTCCGTGAGCGAAAAACAACCCGCGGTGATGGGGATGGTCTTTGCTCTCGCCAGGGATGTCCTTCACCATGGGATACCCACGCGTAACGATGATACCCTCCGGCGAACGCAAAGGATAGAGGTAGGGTTTAGGGGTATCAGGGTTGAAATAGTAACTCGCGAAAGGTTTTCCGCCGATGCTCACGTCAACTTGATCGCCGTGCCGGACAAAGGCCACCGGCATGTCCGCGGCCACCAGCGACGAAGCTTGTAATAGTATTATTAAGGAAATCAGGCGCAAGAGGTTTCTCCGTCGGAAAAGTCTAACAAGCCAAAACACAAGAGAGATGCACTGTCATTCCGAGCGCAGCGAGGAATCTCGCTCTGATCAAATGCCTGAGGAGCAAATCTGAGTCTGAATCAGTGGTCTCGCCCGGGTCGCAGGGCAAAGATCGAGCCATCCGATCCTGACTCCTATTCGTCTATTCCCAACAAGATTGCCCCGGCCAGTACGGTGGTCCAAAGGCCCCGCTTGTCGCCGATTGCCGACTGGGTGATATTCATCGTGCGAACGATCTTATTGGAAATTCGGTAAATCTCTTTCTTTTCATCCCAACTGCGGTCGGGGTCGAACTCCACGCCCAGAGTGGTGGCGAGCATTTCCGCCGCCAGTTCTTCGGCGTATTCCCCGGCCACTTCTTCTGTCTCGCCGAACGAGTGGTGCTCCGAGAGATAGCCAAATGCATTCCGGTCAGAGGGAATTGCAACTCCCACCGAAGCGGCAATCAAACGGTGCGGCTCCCGTGTTGAGTTCTCACTCATGACCACGAATGTCACTTGGCCGGGGCGGAGTTCTTTCACGCCCTCGGTCCGGGAAACCAGCTTGCAGCGGGGCGGGAAAATGCTCGAGACTCGTACCAGGTTACACGCAGCGATTCCGGCAGACCTAAGCGCCAATTCGAAGCTGGTAAGCTTTTCCCGGTGTTTCCCTACACCTTTAGTGAAAAACATGCGTTTGGCTACGAACATTCGATTCCCCACCTTCTCATCGGCGCTGTTTTTTCCCAAATCGAGCGGCGACGCAACGAAGACAGCCCTGGAAGACTCCTTTTCGGGTATGGCCAGGAATGATGTAAGCTAGCAAAAAGCCAAGAAAAGTGTCAACGCATTTTTCAAAAGATCAAAACAGCTCGCGCCAAGCGACTTAACGGCGAAGGAACGCAAAGTGGAAGTTGCTTATTCTCTGCGACCTTCGCGTAGTTTGCGCCTTTGCGTGAAGCTGTTTCCCGCACAGAATTCTGTGGCGCATTCCCTTGACCGAAGTATGTTGTCTGCTGCACAGCCTTATAAAAAAATTTGATGGCCGCAACTCTTGACTAAATCCTCCGCGCACGCTATGTTGCATTATTAAGTAAAAGACAACCTGCGCTTACGCCCTTGATCGTGGGCAGAAAACTTTCCTAGGGAGGATCTATGAATCCGAAGGCAGTATTAGAGTTCGCTGCTGCCAACAACGTGAAGATCGTGGACATCCGTTTCACCGACCTTCCGGGCCTGTGGCAGCACATTTCATTCCCTATTCACGAACTGGAAGAGAGTTCTTTCGAAGATGGCTTCGGCATGGATGGCTCCAGCATCCGCGGCTGGGCGGCGATTCATGAGAGCGACATGCTCCTGATTCCCGACCCGAGCTGGTTCATGCTCGATCCGTTCACTGAGACCCCCACTTTGGCCATGATTGGCGACATCATCGACCCCGTGACCCGGCAACATTACCTGAAGGATCCCCGGAATATCGCCAAGAAGGCGGAGAATTATCTCGTCTATACCGGGATTGCTGACACGGCATACTTTGGTGCGGAGGCCGAGTTCTTCATATTTGACAACATCCGTTTCGACCAGGCCCAGCAACACGGTTTCTATTTTATTGACGCCGAAGAGGGACGCTGGAACTCGGGCCGCGAAAAGGATAACCTCGGCTACCGGCCGCGCTACAAGGAAGGCTATTTCCCGGTTCCGCCCACCGACCATTACCAGGACCTGCGCAGCGAGATGGTCTTGGCGATGGAAAAGGCCGGGCTTAACATCGAGTGCCACCACCACGAAGTCGCCACCGGCGGCCAGGCTGAGATCGACCAGAGATTCAACTCCCTGTTGAAATCGGCCGACGGGATGATGGTCTACAAATACATCATCCGCAATGTGGCCTATCAGTACGGCAAAACGGTGACCTTCATGCCCAAGCCGATTTTCCAGGACAACGGCTCGGGTATGCACACGCACCAGAGCCTTTGGAAGGACGGCAAGCCGCTGTTTGCCGGGGACAAGTACGCAGGATTCAGCCAACTCGGCCTTTGGTACATTGGCGGGCTGCTGAAGCACTCGCCGGCGCTCGCCGGGCTGATCGCGCCCACCACAAACTCCTACAAACGGCTGGTGCCGGGCTTTGAGGCCCCCGTCAACCTCGCTTACTCGCGACGCAATCGCAGCGCCTGTTGCCGGATCCCCATGTACTCGCCCAACCCGAAAGCCAAGCGAGTGGAGTACCGTCCGCCCGACCCGTCCTGCAACCCCTATATGGCATTCGCTGCCATGTTGATGGCGGGCCTCGACGGAGTTGAAAACAAGATCGACCCCGGCGAGCCGCTCGACAAGGACATTTACGACTTGGGTCCGGAAGAGTTGAAGAAAGTGCCCACCCTCCCTGGTTCGCTCGAAGAATCGCTGCGAGCTCTCGGGAACGATCTCGATTTCCTGCTCAAAGGAGATGTTTTCAGCGAAGAACTGCTCGAGACCTGGATCGATTACAAGATGAAGAACGAAGTGCAGGCCGTGAACATGAGGCCGCACCCTTACGAGTTCGCACTCTACTACGACATTTAGCCGTAAGTGGCGTGCCTTAAGGCAGTTGCAGACACGCCACACAAAATTGGCATATTTTTGGCATACTCGGCGATTTTTCCTCCTGCTTGCGAGTATTAGGGCTGAGGGAGGAAAGCTGAGATGCCGGGCCTAGCGACCAGCATCGGGGCTGGAGGAAATCCAGCCCCGCCTTCTAGGTGTATGATCGCGCCTCTGACCATGACGCCGATTCAAGACATCTCCCACTCGCTTCGCCAACTTTATTTGGAGGACGAGCGGCCCTGGCTGGTCGGCTTCAGCGGCGGCAAGGGCCTGTCCTGAGCGGCAGCGAAGGGACAGCACCGTGCTGGCGTCGCTGATTTTTGATGTGATCCTGTCCATTCCCGCCGGGCAGCGAAAGAAGGAAGTGACCGTGGTTTGCACGGACACGCGCGTTGAGATTCCCGCCATCAACGAAATGATCGAAGGCACGCTCGACCGGATGCGCAAGTGTTCCCAGCAGAATGGGCTGACCATAAGCGCCTAAGGAACCGATGAGTGCACCTATCCGTCGGCCCTCAGTTCACGGATTGGCAATGGTGCGGTGTGACCGAGTACTGCGTTTAGAGTGCCACCGGCTTCTCGGCCTCCTGCTAGAGACCTCGCGCGTTCCCCTTAATCCTTTTCGCCAGCTTTTGAATCTTGTCCGCCTTGGTGGCGACATCCAGTGAGAGCACGTTTTCGCTGGACTTGTTGAGCTCTTCCTGGAGGGCCTTGCTGAGGTCGGCAAGCTCCCCGGCATCGCGCCTCAATCTTTCGAGGTTATCTTTCAGGAGGTACTGCTTTTGTCTTGCCGTGGTTGACTCTTGTGAGTGTTCCTGCCCGCTTCCTATCTCACTCTGCTGCTGAGCTACTATCTCGGCGGCGGCTTCCCGTCTCGTTACTCCTCCACTAGGAGATTGCGTGGAACCAGTTTGAGTGGCCATCGGAACAGCGCCCAGCAGCAGGAGAGCGAGGCCCACAGAAAGCCACAGCAGGATTGAAGTCCGATAGAAAGGTGATTTGCCGTAGAGGGTCGCCATCTCGATATCCTTTCCCTTATGGACGGGAAGAGGTCTGGCCATGCACCTCCCTCCCCCCTATTTTCCTTAATTATAATCGTTGTGCTTATGGGTCGGCAAGCCCGAGAACTCGCCTGAGTATGAATGAGTAGCAGCAAGATAGAGCAACGCTCCGCCTATGAGATCTGCGACTTGACTGGTCACCCCGTCGACGGTGCTGTCTTCCAGCAATGTGTCGCTGCTGCGTCGTTCTTTTCTATCCGACTGATATTTCTTCATCACCGCACGCGCCGTGCTTGGCGGCGGAGCAATTGATCTTTCAGGGCGTCATGTCTAGTTTTTCGATAAGAGCTCTTGCGTCCTTCGGCGTGGGCGCAGCTTTGATGGCGGCTCGCGCGTGCTGCAGCTTCTCCTGCAGTTTGACGAAGGCATCGTGCTGGGCTTTCGCCGCCTCCACTTGTTCTTTGGGCGCCGTGGTGTCCTGTGCGGCCTTTTCGAGGCAGCTTACCGTTTCCTCTAACATACTGTTGTTAATGGTGAGCTTGTTCAACACACTCTTCTCGTGGTTGAGGCGCTGAAAATCCGCGAGGCTTTCCTTCTTGACCGTCTCCGTGAGTTCCACGAAGGCCTGCTTGGATGCCTCCACCATGGAGACTTCATCCTTGCAAGCCTGCGCGAGAACCTGGTGCGGCCCAAGAAAGAGCCCCACGCCGGCCCCTACCAAAAGGGCCATCCCCCATGCCCGTATCATGGTTCCGCCTCCTAGATTCGACTGTGGACTTGCCCAGAAAACGCTGACTAAGGGTAGTTCTTTCCGGAACCCGCGATTGAACCCGCCGCTGATGTTAGCACAACTACGTGGAATTACCGCTGTGTGGGGCTCTCGGTAACTCCGTCCGTGACGATGAAGTGAACGACTTTCCCGCAGTGCAAAATATCCCCAAATGCGCTTTCTCAATACAGGTTCGTCGTCTACCAACAAGACTCGGTCGCTCTGTTGTCCCACCATGGTCGCCCTCTCAACATTATAGAAGGCCAGTTTACATACTGAGCTCCTGGACAGAGCCTGTCTGTTCAATAATGCTCACATTTGAAAAGTTCTTTGCGAGCTTCGATCAATGCCTCCTCAACCGGTGCAGAGGTCCATATCCCCACCCCCCATCGAGGTCAAACATGAATCGTCTGTCCAACCTGGCTCTCAGCGTGGGAGAAACACTCGTTCACGAAGCTGGAAGGCTGCTGTTTGGAATTGCTCTCGGCAGGGCGAAGGAACTACTGGGAACGCCCCAGCCTCTAGTCCGAATAATTCGCGTTTCTTAAAGACACGGAAAGCCTCCTTTGGTCATTCAAACAGCGCCTCGACAACGTGTTTGTACCATAGGAGTAAGCCTACGGTTTTGGCCGTCTAGGCGGATACTTCTTTCTTGCCGACCCCTTTGAGTGGGGCGTATTCTGCCTTAGCTGCTTTCTTTGCGGCCTCGATGGCTTCCTCGCTCGAAAGGAGCGGTGTCGTTTTTACGGATTTGCAAGCGCCTCCCGCCGCCACCAGCATGGCAAATGCCGCCGCCGTAGCGTCATCCGGCATTCGCAGAATCGCCACCACATCATATTCCCCAAATGACAGCCACCCACCCACAACACTCCCGCCCAGGTTCTGAACGGCCTTAGCTACAATCTCGATCCGGTCCTGGGGGTTTTTGAGCATATTCGCCCACGCTTCAGAGGTGTATGCCACCTGCAACAGATAATGAGCCATTGGCCCCTCCATTTAATTGGAGTTTCGAGTTCGTCTTCCGTGATGACCCGTAATATACACGGGTCTTGTTACGCACACAAGGCACACCTGATGTGGGCCCTTTCGCATCGAAGGGCAGAATAGAGATGAGCTTTGAGTTGGATGCCTCTCAACCAAGACAGTCCATGGCTTTGTCTATTGCATTCCAATCGTCAAGGGGGTTTAGGTCTGAATTCCCTCCCTATAACGCCAACCCTGCCTGGCAGAAGTGTCTTCTGACGAGCTTGAAGCATCCGTCTGACCTCCAACTGGACACAACCAGAGTGTCCACTTAAAAGAATGCCCGCCAACACCACATCCGTCTAGACGGTCAAGACCGAACGCTTACGGCTTACGCACAATTACTAATCAAATCAGAAGTAAGTAGACATAAATGAAGCTATCGGCTATACTTCGGGCATGGCTACGCAAGATGCCCGGAAGTTGGATCACAAA
>JGI12270J11330_10004142_pt1 | contig 10305 bp, 13 predicted proteins | sample PeaSoiMetSII2010_FD_11330 | JGI IMG/M metagenome (IMG submission 11330)
GGAAATCAAACGCGAGACCATTGAGCAGCCGAAGCGAGCAAGTGGTCGGAGCTTCGCCTCGGTTGTCACCCGGAAACGCCCGTCATTGAACCGTGCCCACGGCCACGGTGCTGCGCTACGTCGAGCGCAATCCCTTGCGGGCCAACTTGGTCGAACGGGCGCAAGACTGGCGATGGTCGAGTCTCGGTCGCTACACCCAGGGAGACGACAAGGCCCGCCAACTGCTGGCCCCCTGGCCGATCCTTCGACCGAGGAACTGGGCCTCGCGGGTCAACCGAGCCGAGGGCAAGAAGGAGCTGGAAGCGGTTCGCCGCAGCGTGCAGCGCGGACAGCCCTACGGCAGCGAGTTATGGTGCGAACGGATCGTCCAGACTCTGGGCCTAGAATCCGTCGTACGCCCACGGGGCCGGCCCCGTAAGACGGCTTCCTGGCTTGAAAAAGACTCCCGTCCCCTTATCCGCCCCCGTCCCCTTATCCGCCTCGTCCCCTTATCCGCCTCCAATGGGAACGAGCGGGAGCGACCACTCGGGATAGTGACTGCCACCGATCAGCCGAAGCTCCGCTCGGCGATCCGAGTGTAGTCTCACGAGGTCCGCTCCCAGCGAACCAACATCCGTGCGGTGCAGGTTACCCCTGCTAGTTTGCAGGCGCTTGTCTGGCAGGTGACGACCTCATGGCTCGCCTCGCAGTTACTCACATCTTTCTCAGCCCCAACGTGGGCACTTGAGAAACCGGAATCTCGGACCCTTTACTACTTTATGAGGACACGCTGTCGTGCGACAATGAATTTGGTGGTAGCTCGCTGATGAGCCACCCCGAGGTGTGACCATGTTGAAAAACATCCGCCTGGAGCGTCCACTCGTCGTCCTTGATCTGGAGACGACGGGCAAGAACGTTCAGTTCGACCGAATCGTCGAAATCAGCACGATCAAGCTGTTCCCTGACGGTAGCAACAGGATCTACACCCGCCGCATGAACCCCGGTATACCAATTCCCGCCCAGGCGACAGCCATCCCTCCTAATGCTCAGCCTCCCTTCCACCGTCCGTATCTACCTCTGCTCGCAACCCGCCGACATGCGCCGCGCCTTCGACGGCCTGGCCGCGATGACCCAGCAGGTCATCGGTCAGAATCCGCTCTCCGGACATCTCTTCGTCTTCGTCAATCGTCGCCGCGATCGGCTCAAGATCCTCTACTGGGACCGCGACGGTTACGCCCTCTGGGCCAAACGCCTGGAACGCGGCACCTTCCGCTTCCCCGAGCCCAAGGGGAACAGCCTGGAAGTCACCCCCTCCGAACTGGCCGCCATCCTGGGCGGCATCGACCTGAACACCGCCCGGCGACAACGCCGGTTCACGCTCCCTGCCGCCACGGCCACCGTGTGACGAGCCGAGCACATCTAATCTTATGAAATTCTGAAATTCTATCGTCACAATGAGGGCGGTCACCCGTATTAAGGGTATGACGCAACCGCCCCACGAACTGCCCACCGACCTGGAGACGGCCCACCAGCTCATCGCCGAGCTGCTCGAGACCGTGCGCACTCAAGACCGCTTCATCGAGAAGCTCCAACATCAGCTCGAGCAACTCTTGCGACGGATCTACGGCCGCAAGTCGGAGAAGCTCGACCCCAACCAGCTCTTGCTCTTTGCTCGCGAGCTCCTCGAGACGGCTGGGGACGACCCCGCGGCCACCGGCGAACCCACCCCAGCTTCACCCCAAGAGACTGTACCGGCCGCCGAGCCAGCGCCGCCCAAGAAGCCCGGTCACGGCCGCAAGCCGCTGCCCAAGCACCTGCCCCGCCGCCGCGAGGTCCACGACGTCCCCGCCGAACTGCTTCCCTGTCCCGACTGCGGCGCCCTTCGCGTCTGCATCGGCGAGGAGGTCCGTGAGCAGCTCGAGTACGTCCCGGCCTGCATGATGGTGATCCAGCACGTCCGGCCCAAGTACGCCTGCAAGGCGTGTGAAGGCAACGTGGTGATCGCCGAGCGGCTCCCCGAGCCGATCGAGAAGGGGCTGCCCGGTCCAGGATTACTGGCTCAGGTGATTGTCAGCAAATATGCCGATCATTTACCGCTGAATCGCCAGGAAGGGATCCTCCGCCGCCATGGCGTCGAGTTGCCGCGGTCGACGACCTGCGACTGGATGGCTGTCTGCGCCGGGCTGCTGGAGCCGATCGTCAAGGAGATGCACCGCCAGATCCTCCAGTCGCGGGTGATCCAGACCGACGACACACCGGTGACGGTGCTGGACAAGAAGCAAGGCCGTTATCAAGGCCGGCTCTGGATCTATCTGGGGGATCGCGACCATCCCCACGTGGTGTTCGACTTCACCACCGATCGCAGCGGGGCCGGCCCGGAGCGGATGCTCAAGGGATATCAAGGATATTTACAAGCCGATGCCTATTCGGCGTACGACCGGCTGTACGCCGACGGCACGATCGTCGAGGTCGGGTGCTGGATGCACGCGCGGCGGAAGTTCTTTGAGGCCAAGACCAGCGATCCGCTGCGGTCGCATCAGGCGTTGGCCTGGATCAGAGGGCTGTACGCGGTCGAGAAAGAAGCCAAGACGAAGGAACTGGACGATGCCCAGCGGTTGACGCTACGGCAGGAGCAGTCGCGGCCGATCTTGGAGACGATCAAGGAGTGGCTGGACAAGGAGGTGGGGCAGGTATTGCCCAAGAGTCCGATGGCCGAGGCGATCGGCTACGCGTTGAACCACTGGAAGGCCCTGGAGCGGTACCTGGAGGCGGGTTTCCTGGAGATCGACAACGGGGCCAGCGAGCGCGGACTCAGGCCGGTGGCGGTGGGCCGGAACAACTGGTTGTTCGTGGGCAGCGAGGCCGGCGGCAAGACGGCGGCGATCTTGATGAGCCTGTGCGCGACGTGCAAGCGAGTGGGGATCGACCCGCTGGCCTACTTGCGGGACGTGCTGGAGCGGATCAGCACGCACCCTGCCAGCCGGATCGCCGAACTGGTGCCGGACCAGTGGCGGAAGATTCGGGCGGGGCCGGACCAAGGGGAGTCGCCAAGCACCAGCGCGGGTCCCTGAGGGTGGAGGGCCATCGCGACCGAGCCAGAGCTTGGCCGGCGTCACGATGTGCCGCGCCTTGAAGGCTATCGCATTGCAGTGTCCGCAGGGCCAAGCCCGCCCCACGACGGGTTTTCTCTTCCCGTCGCGGGTCGCTGCGCTGCGTGAAGCCGAGCCGGTTGATGCTGTCGGCAAGTGAGTGTGTGGTACTAAGCCGGTGGACCTGCGCGCAGAGAGGGGCGACCATCGCACGACGCTGCAGGGGCGCCCTCTGGAACGTCAACGGTGCGCGATGGCGGCTTTTTCCGGGCTCTTATCCCTGTTGTGGCCGGGGAGGGCCCAGAGGTCGGGGGGGCGCGCGGGGCTAGGGAGCGCAGTTCACCGGACGCTTACATTTGCAGAAGAGCCAGAAGAAAGTCAGCGTCATGGCCAATGCGGATGAGATCCTGAATTACGCGAACCAATGGGGCGTCGAGATGGTGCTCCACGGTCACGAGCACCAACCCACCGTCACGGCGGTTCGTCGATGGCCCGTCGACGGGGCCAATGTCTTCTCTCCTTTGGTCTCAGTCGGTGCCGGTAGCTTTGAAGCGATTCGCGATTTTCTCGGCCCATTTTCACGGAATCACTATTACATCATTTACCGTCAACCCGATCGTATCATCATCCGCTCTAGGTTTCAGGGCGATGGTGGTGTAAAGTTTGTAACACATAGTCATATGCAGATATCTCGATCAATACCCAGATTCAACTCCAATGTTACCAGCCGCGAAGTAGCGGCTCCGCATTTCGCAGAAAGCCAGCTTCCACGAACCAGCCGAATCTCCTCTGGAATTCTCTCCCTCTGAAACTCGGTGATAAACCGCTCCGAGGCGACCGACGCGGGAAGATCTCCCCGTGGCTAGAACTGTCGTCGGAATGGGCAGGCGGCCCTGCGCCGATCGCGTCCAATAACGAGGGCCGTCCCGGCTGTCAAGGATGGGGTTGGCCGGACGAACACACAGAAAACCCCAGCCGAGGGGCTGGGGTTTCATATCTGTCAACTTACATGGTGATATAAAGCATTACATTGTCATGTTCAATTACTGCATTTGGGTATTTCTTTTTGAACATCTCGTCCGCGAGCATTCTCGCCTGCTCGGCCAACGCAATCAGAAGGCCGGGGTTTGCAATAATTGTCTGCTCATCAAGCGAAGGATCAACTTCCACTAACACATAAATGAGCGCAAACTTCTGGTCTTCCGGCTTGTCCCCATGCCAGAGGGCTGTCGAGTAAGAGATGATCCCTTGCGATTTTAATCCGCGATAGAATTCTTTCCTTCTAATAGTCGCCAACCAATTATTGGTTTCCCCCTGCCTTACATATGTAATCAAGAAAGATTGCCGCAACGGAATTTCTATCTTTTGATAAATGTATGCCTCTTTGACTGGGAGTCCTCCTATGTGTCTTCCATGATATCTAGTCGGTATTCTAGCAGGCAGTCGATCACGCAGTTCGATAGCGGCCAGTGCAATCTCATCCTTGTCATTGAGCAAATTAATATTCGAGGGTGACAAATTGATATCCGCCGGGGAAATCGATGAGGTAGGAATGGCTTCAAGCGACGTATACACCTTCTGATACGCGGCACTCGGCTTCTCAACATCAACAACCGGAGATGCGATGAATAGCTGCCAAAGGCCATCCTCACTCGTCTTCACCCAAAACGCCACGCTGACATCAAAGCCGTCATGGATGAGTCGATCAAGGAGCAACTGCCCTTCACTGATCTGGTCTTCTACCAATAGTTCTGTATCCATTTCAACACTCCGTATGGTTCATCGGTTATAGCAGCATAGAGCTTTTTGGCTTCTGCTTCCGTTTTCGATTCGTACCGACTTACGACGTTCCACGCTTTTGCCACACGCCAGTTGTCATCAAAAGCATCCCCATCCGCAACGCTCTGCTTTAATCTGATATCTAGATCTTGTTGTATGTCCGCAATCTGCATCAATTTCAGAAATTCATGTGTTCTGCACTCACTTGCATTCTTTACAGCCTCATCGAAGACCCAGCCAGTATGAACCATCCTTGCAAGCACGCATGACTTGAGCGCGCATTCCACTGCGTAGCCTGCCGCGTAATAGGCGAATTCCCAACGGGCTGCATCGATAAGCGCCTTTGCGTCTTTGATTCTCTCTTCGGCGAGCCGCCGCAAGTCCGACTGATTCACTGCAGAAGCTCCCCAACGATTCGAGGTCGCTCGTTGGCTGGATTTTATCGCGTCCGGACTATTGGTTGCTACCCTCTCTCTTCCTTTAACCCGATTTGCATCAACGCATAATACGCTGGCACGGTAGCAAAACGGCGCCAAACCCTCGGAAAACACGGGAAATCCTGAGAATCCCTGCAAAACGGTGGCGCCCGAGTGACACTTCGCAAAGTGTTGAAAATCCAAGGACATGCATAGCAGTACTGCCTCAGCGCTTTGGATCCGGTAGATTGTGCGGATCATCCCAGGAGATCCGGTCATGACGATTGCGCGTGCCCATCTGGTTGATCCTGCCGTAACCCGCTGGTATCACTGTGTGACGCGCTGCGTGCGGCGGGCTTTCCTGCTCGGGGAAGGGATGCACGACCGCAAGAGCTGGATCGAGCATCGGCTCGAAGAACTTGCGGAAATCTTCTCGGTGGCCGTGGCGGGGTTTGCGATCCTGGACAATCATCTGCACCTGCTGGTGCGGCTCGATCCGGAGGTGGCCCGGGGCTGGTCGGATGNTCGAAGGATTCTCGCTGGGCAATTACCTGCTTCTGGTGGAGTACACCGGGCGGATGTTCCGCGAAGGCAAAGCCGCGATCTCCGGTGAGCTGGCCAGGGTCTTCGAGCGGCTGGGGAGCAACGCCGAGAACTGGCAGGGTCGGTTGCAGAAGCTGGCCGCGGGCCGGTTGCTGGGCCGATTCTTCGCCGCCAGCCGAGCCCGGTTGCGGGAAGTCGCCGAGCGTCTGGGCGTCCACCACCTGGCGAACCTGGGCGGCTGCGCGGCGCGATGAGGCCGCCCCGCAGGCTGGATTCCAGGCTCGTCTCCATTTCACTCTTCCGGAGACGTCCGCAAGAGTCCGGCCGGAAGAATCGGCCAGGCATCTTGTTTGGGAGTTGGTGGCAAGTCTGGGGCTTTGGGAGACTGCTATAGATCGCTCAGATTCCCCAGATTTTGTGCGCGGCCATTTCTCGCCTCCGCCCGACTCGGTCGCAACCGGGGATGAACCATGCCTCGTCGTGGGTACCATCGCCGGCGGATAGCGGCTGGCCAAAGAGGTCGCAGAATTCGCCGGCAACTAGCTCGGCGCGCACGGCTTTCGCGATCGTTCGGTTCGAAGTAAAATGCGAACAGGCTAAGCGGAAAGGACGACGGAATGGAGCTGCGCTTCTGGATCGATCCAGAAACCGGTCTGCCGCACATTTTCGATCATCGCGTCACCGAGGAAGAAGTCCGGCAAGTCTTGAGTCGGATGGGAGAAGAATTCCCCGGCAGGGATCGTTCGCGGATACGCCTCGGTCAGACGGAGGCGGGACGGTATCTGCAGGTTGTCTACGTGCCGGACAATGTTGGCGAGAGTGCATTCGTTGTCACGGCCTTCGACCTGACACCCAAGGCGAAGCGAGCGCTTCGCAGACGCCAACGGAGGAAAAAGAAATGACCAAGAGAAGAAAACAGGCGTATCCCGCGGGATGGGATGAAGAGCGAATTCGCAAGCTTGCCGAGCACTACGACAATCAAGCCGAAGACGAACAGGTCGCGGAGCACGAAGCGGCTTTTCTCGCCGAGGGCCAAACCGTCATGGTCGTGCCTACCGAGTTGGTTCCGGCGATCGTCAAGCTCATCAGCGAGAAACGACCCCTCGGGGCCAACTAACCGCTTCGCGGTTCAAATTGGGGATGCCTTGAGCATACCCCTTCCTAGGCACGACCGGAGCCATTCTGTTTACATCTCGTCGGTCTGAGGCGGAGCCTCGTTAGTTATTGATTCTAGCTGCGTCCCTGTTTCTGCTCCTGCGTCCCTGTTTCTGCTCCCTATGGGCGGAAGGGCGGCGCCAACACGACAGGCGTCGTTGTGGATTCCGGCGTTCTGAATCCCGACTTGCTTAAAGGAAAGAAGGGTGGCCGTATCTACCCGAAACTTTCCTTGCGGGATCGCATCGATTCCGCCGTCTCGCACGAATACGAGGAACTCCGCCACGGCTCTCACGTCGCGGCGCTCAAGGCGGCGGCGCAGACGGAACTGCCGATCTCTCCGGGCGCGCGCAGGCTGAACCGGGCGATGGCGAGGTAGGTTGCCACTACCCCGATTACGTGCATAGACCCACGGGAGGGGCATGAACCGGACCAACGTTCGCGTGGCTTCCGGCATCCAGTTCCTTCTGCCGTATGCTTTCGCCGCCGCAACCTCCCGGCATCCTATCAGGCCGATTCTTTCGCGCAACTCAGGATCTCGAACCGGAGTTTATGGCCCCAATACGTGAATCGATAGATCGATTCATCTCCCCCGGCGAAGGAGTGCCCCAGAATCACGATCCGGGCTCCCGCCAGCTCGCGGAACGCGGGCCTATTCTCGCCCACGACCTCGACGCGCTCGCCGGACGATATCCGCCGTAAGAGGTCCCTGGCGGCTTCCGATAAATGGCTCGCATCGGGCGGCTCGTAGCGGTTTCGCTCGATCCGCTCCTCCGCCTCGGCGAGCAATTCGTTTCGTCGTGCCCAGCCGTCCTCGGTGAAGCGGAAGTCGTCGCCATCCGGCTCCATGATCCCGGCGGCGACCAACTCGTGGAAGGCTTCCAGGTGCCGATCCCGGACCGGCATCTTCCAGCCCTTGACGCGGAACCGGAGGGTGGCGACGGCGGATTCGGAGAGCGTGATCGTATCGGGCATAAGGCGCCTCCGGCGGTATCTTAACGCAGCAAAAGACATTCTGGCCAGGCACCTTCGTCGGGGATAAATAGGGGATCTGGGAACAAGAGGTTCCCGAGTCCTCATATTCCCTATTTGCCCCAGTCGAGAGTGCGTGGCCAAGGTATTCCTATTTGCCCCAGTCGAGAGTGCGTGGCCAAGGTGTTCCGCATCTTTTCCTGCGCCGGCCACAATCTCCACGGCCCGACCGGATCATCCGTCGAGCCCGCCGGCGGTCGCCCCGCCGCGGGGCGGGCGGCCGGGGCAACGATCGGTGAAACGGGTTCCATCTTCAGTGGCCTTCCGCCTCGACCATTCCCCAGGCGAGGGACTTGCCGAGGGCGTGCGCGTACCGGGACAGGGTATTCACCGTGGGGTTGAGCTGCTGGCCGTTCTCGAGGCGGCTCAGGGCCCCCTTGTCGATCCCGGCGCGCTCGGCCACGTCGGCCAGGGAGAGCCCCAGGCATTCCCGCTCGCGGCGCAGCGACAAGATGAAGCGACGAAACGACACCAGGTCGCCCATCGTCGTCCCGTCGCCAGCGACCTTGAGGGTGCCGGTTTCGCGGTATTCGCGCTCGAGCGTCTCTCGCGCACGCGCCTCCTCGGCGCGGGCCTCAGGGGTGCGGTGCCGGGCGCGAATCGCCTCGACCCGCGCCTCCTGCTCGGCCGTCAGTTCTGCCCCTCGCGGCTTGCGAGTCTGCTCGGTCGCCATGATCTCAGTCTCCGTCTCCATATTCCGGGGCCGGGTAAGCCGTGGTCGGCCTGATGATCAGATCGATATACATCGCCGACGGTTCCCTCCCCGGCCTGTTACCTCCGAACTCACGCGTTGTTTATGGTACAACCTTATTGGGAAAAGTTCAAGTCACTATTTGTTGGAACCGGGCCGCCGGGATCATGGTTTCCCAGCAGTTCAACAACGTCTCGCTCATGGCCCCGTAAGGTATAAACGATCGTCCCCAATGTCCTTGCACGCTGCTGGTCAACCGCGAGGAACAGACCCGCGGCGCGTTCTTCGAGGGCCGCTTCAAGAGCGTGGCGATCCTCGATGAGGAGTCGTTGCTGGCGACCTGTGCTTACAAGGATTCTCGCTGGGCAATTACCTGCTTCTGGTGGAGTACACCGGGCGGATGTTCCGCGAAGGCAAAGCCGCGATCTCCGGTGAGCTGGCCAGGGTCTTCGAGCGGCTGGGGAGCAACGCCGAGAACTGGCAGGGTCGGTTGCAGAAGCTGGCCGCGGGCCGGTTGCTGGGCCGATTCTTCGCCGCCAGCCGAGCCCGGTTGCGGGAAGTCGCCGAGCGTCTGGGCGTCCACCACCTGGCGAACCTGGGCGGCTGCGCGGCGCGATGAGGCCGCCCCGCAGGCTGGATTCCAGGCTCGTCTCCATTTCACTCTTCCGGAGACGTCCGCAAGAGTCCGGCCGGAAGAATCGGCCAGGCATCTTGTTTGGGAGTTGGTGGCAAGTCTGGGGCTTTGGGAGACTGCTATAGATCGCTCAGATTCCCCAGATTTTGTGCGCGGCCATTTCTCGCCTCCGCCCGACTCGGTCGCAACCGGGGATGAACCATGCCTCGTCGTGGGTACCATCGCCGGCGGATAGCGGCTGGCCAAAGAGGTCGCAGAATTCGCCGGCAACTAGCTCGGCGCGCACGGCTTTCGCGATCGTTCGGTTCGAAGTAAAATGCGAACAGGCTAAGCGGAAAGGACGACGGAATGGAGCTGCGCTTCTGGATCGATCCAGAAACCGGTCTGCCGCACATTTTCGATCATCGCGTCACCGAGGAAGAAGTCCGGCAAGTCTTGAGTCGGATGGGAGAAGAATTCCCCGGCAGGGATCGTTCGCGGATACGCCTCGGTCAGACGGAGGCGGGACGGTATCTGCAGGTTGTCTACGTGCCGGACAATGTTGGCGAGAGTGCATTCGTTGTCACGGCCTTCGACCTGACACCCAAGGCGAAGCGAGCGCTTCGCAGACGCCAACGGAGGAAAAAGAAATGACCAAGAGAAGAAAACAGGCGTATCCCGCGGGATGGGATGAAGAGCGAATTCGCAAGCTTGCCGAGCACTACGACAATCAAGCCGAAGACGAACAGGTCGCGGAGCACGAAGCGGCTTTTCTCGCCGAGGGCCAAACCGTCATGGTCGTGCCTACCGAGTTGGTTCCGGCGATCGTCAAGCTCATCAGCGAGAAACGACCCCTCGGGGCCAACTAACCGCTTCGCGGTTCAAATTGGGGATGCCTTGAGCATACCCCTTCCTAGGCACGACCGGAGCCATTCTGTTTACATCTCGTCGGTCTGAGGCGGAGCCTCGTTAGTTATTGATTCTAGCTGCGTCCCTGTTTCTGCTCCT
>JGI12270J11330_10004152_pt1 | contig 10294 bp, 12 predicted proteins | sample PeaSoiMetSII2010_FD_11330 | JGI IMG/M metagenome (IMG submission 11330)
CCCTGAAAAAGTTCCATCCAGAGAAGGAGTGACTCGTCATGTCTTCTCCGTGCCTTTTCGTCCCTGCTCCAGAGCAGGTTTCGGTGCACCCTTGCATTTTGACCATCAGCCCCTCGAAAGCTGATCGACTCTTTTGCTCCCAGGAGGAGAGTACTTATGCAATCCAGACGCACTTTCGCTTTATGGCTATTCCTGTTTTGTTTGATCTCACCGCTTGCAGCGACGCAGGTTTACAAGGTAACGGATCTAGGACCGCTGGCACCGACTGCCATTAACAATTGGGGCCAAGTTGCGGGAAATCTTAACGGGCATGCCTTCATATGGACCCAGTGGGGCAGACTGGATGTTGGAACACTGGCAGGTGGCACTTTCAGCAGTGCATTGGCAATCAACGATTTTGCTGTCGTTGCCGGCACTGCTGATGGCCCCGCCACGGTGATGAACTTCTATCTCAACAAGGAAGTTCAATGTAGTGATTTCGTTCAGCCCTTCGTTTGGACACCGAGGAACGGTATGCGAGGCCTGGGTGCCCCACAATCGTACCCTTTTGGCCAAGACGAGTTGCCGATCGACCCGTGCTCGGGTCCGTTCTTCCCTGCCATGGGCATCAATGGTCTTGGTCAGGTAGTTGGATACAGTACAATATACGGCACCTATCAGTGGGCTTTCCTTTGGACACGTGCTGACGGCATGACCGTGTTCGGGGGTAGTTGGCCACCCACCTTCGTCAATGCAATCAGCAATACCGGCCAAATAGTCGGCCAAAATAGCCAAGACAACACGTACCCGTTGACCATTTTTCTTGGGCATGCGACGTCGTGGAAGAGTGGCGTTGCGACGGATCTAGGAACGTTAGGTGATGGAGCGGATGCGGGCTTCCCGATGGGCTACAGTAGCTCGGCGAATGGAGTTAACGACGTGGGGCAGATTGTCGGCTGGTCCACCACCACTCCCATATTCGAGAACTTTGATGGCTGGACTGGGTCGTCCCCTATTCACGCGATCCTGTGGCCGACAAGTGGAGGAATGCGAGATTTGGGGACTCTCTCGGGTGACACATTTAGTGCCGCATCGAAAATAAATTTCTTCGGACAGGTTATCGGCATTTCGGGGAATACGGTTGTTTTCCAGTCGTCTGATTCGCGTTACGAAGTGATTGGCCGTCCGTTCATCTGGACCCAGCGCAGCGGAATGAAAGATCTAAACACTCTAATCTCTGCTAAATCAGGTTGGGTGCTTAACTCGGCAACCGGAATCAACTTCTGGGGCCAAATCGTAGGATCGGGCACGCGAAATGGAAGGCCACACGGGTTCCTGCTGACACCGAGGACTCCTTTTTCTTTTTGATTGAAGGGGGTCGTCGAGCCGGGGGGCAGCCCTGAGAGTCAAGTCCTCGGTCGTCACGCCGTATAACGGGCACAAGGCTGCGCTGGAGCTATGTTGTAGCGAGGCTCGAAATCTAGAAATGTTCGGCGAGCAGTTTTCTGGCGATGCAAGAGTAGATATTGAAGTGCCAGACGCAGTGAACGGATTGAACTTTATAATCGGGGCGTTTTTGTCTTGGGGTGTTTTTCCCCGCATAGGCCGCACGTGTGATAATTTGCGGCCATGAATCTGACAAAGGCAGCCGCAGTAATCACGCTGATTGTTGCGCTCGTCGCCGCTGGCTACCTGGCATACGAATCAACCGTAGTCAGGGGCAGATACAAGGCGGCAATCCTGACTTGCATGGACTGCACAACGGTCAAGGAAGCGGTGGCGGCCAATTGGAGATGGGTTGAGTCCAGCATCGAACTTCTCAAGGCTAGGGGGAAATATCGGGAAGCTGAAAAATTTGCGCAGGAACATGCTCGCGAAAGGCCCGTTAACGCCGATGTTCCGTGCCCGGATTGCGACACGCCGGCCCCGTACTACTCTATGCCGAGTGCTGTCGCAGTTCTGGGATTGATTGTCTCAGCGGTCTTGTTTGGAGCACTGAAGCCAAGAAAATAGCAGCTACTTGTCTTCCGTGGACTCCCTGACGATCCGCAAGGCGTTCGATCCATTCACTGGCACCCCGGCCCAAGATCGGCCGGATCTAGATTCTCCTTTTGTTCGCCTCAACCTTAGAATTCATAGGGCATCGAGGCATTAGATGACTACGACATCGAGGAAAAAGATCACGAGGGGGGAGAACGGTGTATTGACCACTCAGGCTCCTGGTCTCGTACCTAGCCTTTTCTTTGGCTAAATCGATCGATAGCCAGCCCCAAGATTGTCTCGAATTTGCTAGTGGCGGCTACGTGCTTGGCATCCCGGGAGGTTCCCGATCAATTGCGTGGCCAACACCCCTGGGGATATCTCTCCGGCGGTACCGGTCAGAGCGGGAGCGCTCTTATGGTAGCCAATTGTCGGGTAATTCCGGACAGGCGACCTCGCTGTCGCGGTTCTTAGGTGATGCAGGTCCGTCCCGAGGCCGTCTCAGGTCAATCTGGGAGAGGAATCTTGCGGCGATCAGGTTTTGTCTTGCAGGTCTTTCTGCTGAGCTTTTTCGCTGGATTTGGCCCACCTGACGGAGTGGGAGGCGACCACCCAAGGGCTACTTCATCTGCGTAATCCCGACACATTTATGTGTTGCAAGTATGCCCTACCTCACATGATCCGACAAAAGTGGGGCCTGGAATTATCAGTTGATTCGCTTAGGGCTCTTGTTCCTGCCGAGCCAAAAATCTCTGAACGTATCTTGTGCCTTCTTTCTCATACTTCATCAAACCTGCATATAAGAACGCTTCGCATATCTGAGCCACACTTCGCCCTTCCGAGGCAGCAACTGATTCCAATCTCTTCTTAAGATCGGAGCGAACGCGGAACGTGAGCCTCGTATCTTTGGACGTCATATCGAGGGAATTTTACCACCCGAACTCAGCATCCTCTTGACAATCAAAACGGGACATGTCATCCTTTGGATGACTTTGACGCACAGGAAGAGAATTACATGAGTAAACCTGAGCCCAGCAAGCCTTGCACCATACGCCGGAGAAATCTGTGGCGAGAGAATGTTCGCTTCGCAAAACAGGGGTGGGGCGAAAACCTGAGTACACAATTCTTAAAGATGCTGACCAGGGACTTTCAACTATCTGTGAAGGACGGTGACCTCCAGGTGATCAACGGCCACTGGTACGTGACGCATACAGGGTTGCTGAGGCTGGCACGCCGTAGGAGATGCAGCGGTATCCATGTTGAGGTCGTCGATTCGCTGTGTGATTCGGGGGTGAGTCGATTCGTCCTCAAGGCGACGGTCTTTCCTTCGAAGGGCTCCTCCGGCTTTGTCGGCTACGGCGATGCCGACCCCTCCAACGTTTCCCCGCTCGTCCGCGGGGCAGAGATGCGCATGGCCGAAACGCGAGCCGTGAATCGGGCCCTGCGCAAAGCTTATGGTATCGGCATCTGCTCGGTCGAGGAGATTGGAACGTTTCCGAATCCGGTTGAAAAGCTTCCTCCCCAAAACGCGAATGGAAACGGGAACGGCGGCGGCCCCAGGGTCCGTGACCGTCTCTGCCAGATCATCCGCCAGCACAAGCTCGATCCCGAACTCGTAAAGGCGTACGCCGTCGACTTCTGCGGCACGAAGACGCTTCGAGAGGCCAGCCGGGAACAGGTTGAGAACTTCGTCCAGCAACTGGCCGACTGGGCCGAGAAGGACCGCAATGCTCTCCTCTGCCAGCTCAACAGTTACGCGCGCCCGACACAAGAGGTGGTCGCATGAACCGCAAAGTCCCTGGTCTCGCCGAAACTGCCCGCGATTCCCGTCCGGAGATTCCCGACGGGATCTTCCTCGTGCGCGTCGATGGCGCCCAGTTCCGCTGGCATGCCCACAAACCGTTCTATGTCCTCCGACTCTCGATCCTAGAACCCCGGACACTGGCCGGGCAGTCCATCGTGGGCCGTCTCTATTGCACGCAAAAAGCGATGTGGAAGCTGGGCTGGTTCCTGCGGGATTTTCTCTATGACCCGGAACTTCTGGCCCACGAACAGGTCGACGAGAAGGCTTTGCCCGGACTTCGTGGCGTCGTCAAGATTAGCCACACCGTGATCAACGGCATTTCGCTCATCAACCTCGACGGCTTCGCCCCGGCCAGCCAGTGGGAAGAACTGTCCTCAGCTCCGGTTTCGAGTGCTCCCCGCTCCAATCCTGCGGAGGCGTCCCGATGACCTACTCCTACACCCAGATCAGCCAATACCTTAGCTGCCCGCGTCGTTACCGGCATCGCTACCTCGACGGTTGGCACGAGAAAGACACGCGCGCCGCCATGCTCTTCGGCCGAGCCTTCGAACAGGCCGTCGCCGCCCTTTTCCGCCGTGAAGACCCGGCGGCTGTGCTGTTCGAACAGTGGGGCGTATCTAAGGACATGGGGCTGACTTACTCGGGCAACGACACCTGGGACCGCATGTTGCAACAAGGCATCCAGTTGCTCGAGCGGTTTGCTCAGGACGGCCGTGTTCGCATTCGGCGCCCTCGTTCAACCCAGCAGATTCAGTTCAATCGGACCTTGGCTTCCGGCAACAATTTTGTCGCTTACGTCGACGCCATTGGTGAACTGGACGGCACGCCCTGCGTTCTGGAATGGAAGACAACCTCGGCGCGATATCCAGAAGAGCCGGCCGGCATTTCCGCACTGGATCCGCAGCTCGTCTGCTATTCGTGGATGACGGGGATTGACGAAGTTGCCCAGATTGTTTTCGTGCGCAAGCGCCTGGTCGAAGTTCAGTACCTCCGAGCCACGATTTCTGACGAGCAGCGGCAGGAGTTCGCAACCCTGGTCGAGGACACAGTCCGACGGATCGAGTCCGGGCTGTTCCTGCCGCACAGCGGCATCCGCTTTCCGCAGAATCCGTGTACGACCTGCCCCTTCATCGGGCTGTGCCTCGACAAGCGTGACTTGGTGGAAGCTGCACTCGTGCGCAAGCCAGGAGTCGATCTTGGTCTGTTTGACGAACTTGTTTACTAGGTATCCGCCGATGCCGCCCAAGCTCAATCGCAAGCGTGCCCTTTTCGTTCTGACCAAGATCGACGAGATCCTGGCCTGGGAACAGCTGAAGGAGACAGAGCGCGACACCCGTTTCGTCGATCTCGGCAGGTATCTGTGCGAGGTACGGGCGGGACAATACTGGAGGCTGGAGAACCTGAAGTCGTTTGACGAGTTTCTGGCGAGGCGGTTCCCAGAATCGAGAAGGAAGGCGTACTACCTGATGTCCATCCACGAGCACCTGCCGCCGCAGGCGCGGAGGGAACTAAAGGAAATCGGTTGGACGAAAGGAAGGGAGCTGGCGAAGCTGGCGCGCCGGGACGGGCAGCACTTCGATTGTGCACCCTGGGTGCACAAAGCCCGCTTAATGCCAAGGGAAGTGTTCAGGCGCGAGGTGGAGAAGGAACTGACGGGTAGGGAAGAGGAGCCGTCGGAGCTGATCTACTTCAAGGTCTACAAGAGCCAGATCCCGGTCATTGAGCAGGCGATCGAGACGGCAGGCCTGATGCTCGGCACGGACAAGTCGCGCGGTTATTGTCTGGAAATGATCTGCGCCGACTTCCTCGCTGGTGCGCACTTGGACAATGGCAACCCGGAAATCCTGCTCAACTCGATCTCACGCTACTACAAGTTCTTGCCCGGCGAACAGCAACAGGCTTTCCTCGAAAACCTGCGTAGGAAGGCGTCCTGAGAATGATTTGCCCCAAAGCCACTCCTTCGCGGCTGGACCCTGTGTCGTACGAAAGTCTGCGCCAGCAGATCCTGCGTCGCGATGGCTGGAGGTGTCAATCATGCGGCACGATGTCGAATCTTGAGGTGCACCACAGACAGTTCCGCAGCCATTCGGGATCGGACTTAGAGGAGAACTTGATCACGCTGTGCACGGCATGCCACGCCACAGTGCATCGCCGCTAAAAAACGTATGATCGAGAACTTTGGTAGCGGAGATTTCAGTGTCGAGGCTCATCGACGAGCTTCTACTAACGAATGGAAGTCAGTTCATTTGGAGACTGTCAACGGAAGAGCGGGATAATTGCGCCAGCCTTCAGAGTTGGATTACAACTTCTGTATGATACAGGTCACCAGTGAGTACCTCTCCCTTTGAACGATGGATTGGCGATTTGCGCCAGAAACCGATACTGCTGGGCGCACTACTCGTGCTCGCCACTCTGCTGTTGTATGGTCGGGTCACGCATCATGAGTTTCTCGACTATGATGACAGCCAATACGTCACCAAGAACGTTCATGTCCGCACAGGTTTGAATCTCGGCAATGTAGTCTGGGCTTTTGCCAGTTTCCACGAGGCGAATTGGCATCCCCTCACGTGGCTCTCGCACCAGGCGGATTGCCAACTGTTTGGCCTAAATTCCGGATCTCAGCACTTAGTCAATGTCGCGCTGCATGCAACCAACGTTCTACTGTTGTTCTTGCTGCTGCAAAGGGCTACCGGCGCGTTGTGGCGCAGTCTTCTCGTGGCGGCACTCTTCGCCGTGCACCCGCTGAACGTGGAAACTGTCGCCTGGGTGGCGCAAAGAAAAAGTCTGCTCAGCACACTTTTTTCCTTACTCACGATTGCCGCCTATGGCTGGTACGTTCGGCGGCCCGATTGGAATAGATATTTGGTCATCGTCGCCGCCTTTTCGCTGGCGCTGATGTCCAAACCCATGGCAGTGAGCCTCCCGCTTGTCTTGTCACTTCTTGACTACTGGCCCTTAGAAAGGTACGAGGACCTACCATTTCGGCGTAGATGGGTGCGGTTGTCGATTGAGAAACTGCCACTGTTATTGATGAGTGCAGCGAGTTCTGCCGTAACCGTGGTCGCACAGCGTTCTGGCGGTGCTGTGGCCGAGACATCTGCACTGCCGCTCTCCGTGCGCCTGGAAAATGCTATCGTGTCCTATGTTGCCTACATTGGGAGGATGTTTTGGCCCGCCAAGCTGTCCGTCTTTTACCCCCACCCGCAGCACTCCTTGCCCTGGTCCGACGTCATCGCAGCGGCGGTTATCCTGGTAGCGATCACGATAGCGGTATTGTATTTTCACCGCGCTCGCTACCTTGCGATGGGCTGGTTTCTTTTTGTCATAACTCTGATTCCAGTAATCGGAATTGTTCAGGTTGGAAGCCAAGCCATGGCCGACCGCTACGCTTACATTCCTTGCATCGGGCTTTTTATCATCATCGCATGGGGCTTAGGCGGGGTAGTTTATGCGACCGTCAGCACTCGGATCGTAGCAGTGGTGGCTGCTTTGTGCCTGATTTTGGCATTTGCGGCTGCTACTAGCCGCTACCTGTCGTACTGGCAGAACGGCGTGAAGTTGTTCACGCAGGCGCGTATCGTTGCAGGCCGACCGGACCCCATGATCGAAGAGGCTCTCGCGGATGCCATGGTTTCCGCCGCTCGGGTTGATGAGGCCTTTCAGCACTATAGGGAAGCATGCGTATTGCGTCGAAAGACAAATTCTGTCATTACAATATGGCAGAAATCCTGTTTACTGGACATCAACTTCGGGAGGCCCTAGAACAGTATCAGCTTGCCGGAAGTCTTACCGACAGCAAAGCGATGGCACTTTCATGCTTGATCAATTCTGGCGAGATACTGTTGGACTTAGGGGATTACGCAACTGCCGAGATGAAATTCGCGGCGGCGCTGCAGATCGATCCCAATAACAACACTGCGTTGCAACTGCGCCAACGGGCATTCAACCAAAAGAGCGGTAAAAACCGCTAAGGGCGAACCTGCGCCCCGACAGTGTTGTCTGATCTAAGCCGTAGGGGGGAAAAAGTTCGACAATCGTCTGAGAGCCGATGCCATGGGTGCGGTAAAACAGGGGCGCGATTCTCACCTTGCCGGGAACCTCCTGGATACACCATGGAGACTCTGTCCGGTTCTCCGGTCTCGATGCTTGCCGAAGTGGAGCGCGAGCCATGACTGCCGCGGCGCGCGACCTATCCTCAACAGCGTATGCTGTTCAGATCGCCATCACTCCGAGATGAGGGATGCCATTCCACAAACTGGCGCGCATCATCTATAACTATCGATATAGAGATTTCAGGCCGACGGGGATCGCCGCGAGTGCAACCTTCGGTACACGCGTCGCTGCCGTGCTTGAAAAATATCTTCTATGAAATGCGAGCATGTGGCGAATATCCACGGCACCGACTGGCGCGGATGGAGATTCGTAGCACCGGCCGTCGCTGGCGTGCTGGCGTCATTGCTGTTGTTATGGGGACTGGCCGACAAATACCTTTGGCAGGATGAAGCGCAGACGGCGGTGCTTGGGGCGCGCATGCTGCGGTTTGGGCGACCGCTAGCGTACGATGGACTCAACTTAATCACCGTCGATAGCTTTGTGTTGGAAGACACCCACACCATCGGCCAACGTACCACGAGTCCCCAAGCGGCGATCGATTATTATGTTGGCCGGCGCGACTTTAAATCCGATACGGTCTGGAAGTTTCACCCCTGGGGCCAATACATCGTTGCTGCGGCGAGCTTCAAAGTGCTGGGCCAAACGACCATCGCAGCACGGCTTCCGTTTGCGCTCGCCGGTATTATCACGGTTCTGCTGCTGTACCGGTGGGTGAGGGTGTCTTTTGGCAGCCCGTTGATGGCACAGCTCGCGGCCGTGCTTCTGGTCTTCAACGCTTATTGGATACTGCACGGGCGGCAGTGCAGGTATTACTCCTTGTCGAGTCTGTTTCTGGTGCTCACGCTCATGGGTTACACCCTCTGGCAACGCAGAGGCCTTTGGGGAGTCGCCGCGTTTGTAATTGCTGCCTGGTGTTGGTTCCAGGTGGATTTTGGCACCGTGTGGCCAGTCTTAGGCGTGCTTTTCGTGGATGCATTCGTAGCAGATCGGCAGAATTTTTGGCGAACCGCCTTGGTGGGCGTGGCGCTGGCGGCAATGATCGCACCATTCATCTACTATTACGGACTCTGGGGCAGGTTAGTGGCCCAGGAGGGCACCTGGCAAACGCTCTTCCGACTCAACGTTTTCAACATGAATGAGTATGTTGTGCCGGTGCTGATCGTGCTCGCGGCAGCGGCCCTGATCGCATGGCGTTGGAAAACTCTGCCTACTGGCGAGCGGCGCCTGCTGGCTGTGGCGTGCGGGATCATATTTGCCCTCGCGATCTGGGTTCCGTCGGTAGCGCAAGCCGCCTTCTTACGTTATGTGATCATTGCAACACCGGTCGGCTGCATCCTGAGCGCGTGGGTTCTGGTTCGAGGTTGCAACTTTCGGACAACCTACGCTTGGCTTGGCGCCGCCGTTTTGGTTTTGACACCATGGTTGAGCCTGCCCCTCCACCTCCTAATTCCGCCACCCTCTTGGTATCCCAATAGCCCGGTGTTCAGAGCCGAGTTGTCGACGCTTCGCAGGGAAATTTTCGTCCCCCCTGCAGATCCCAATCGCCTCGTGATTGACTGGCTTAGGCAGAGCGCAGCGCCGACTGACGAGATCCTGATCAACTATGAGGACCTGCCACTGATGTTCTACTTGCCCAATCCAATCCGGGGAGGAATCGCAGCCTTCCGCGCGGAGGACGATGCGAAAAACCCGCCAAGCTTTCTGGTAATACGCCAGTCGGTACCCTTTGTGCACTGGCCTGTCTTTCAACGAGAGGCCGCTCGCTACCAATGGATCGTGGTGCCCCTGAAAGCTCCCGACATAGTGTGGGGCAATAACCCCGACCCCATGGCGCAAGCTCAAGACTCTACTGCAGAACGGAAGATCATCGTCGCGCGCCGAGCGGCAGGTCCGGAAAGTGCTGCAACGCGATGACAGCGTATTCGCTCTCACCCGCCGGGGGCCAGCCATGGCGAAACCTTTTTCGCTGGCATTTTATCGTCTTGTTGGCCGCCATTGTTTTCTTTGGAGCCATTCGCTGGCGTCTGCTGGACATGCCTTTGGAGCGCGATGAGGGCGAGTACGCCTATGCCAGCCAACTCATGCTACAAGGCATTCCTCCCTACCAAGTGGCCTACAACATGAAGTTGCCGGGAACCTATGCGGCCTATGCCGCGATCCTCGCAGTGTTTGGGCAAACGGCCCGCGGAATCCATCTTGGGCTCCTGCTCATCAACGCGGTCTCCGTCATCCTGCTCTACTTGGTCACGGCGCGCCTCTTCGGTGCGCTGGCTGGGACCATAGCGGGCGCGAGTTACGCCTTACTCTCCACGCACCAGGGTGTGCTCGGATTTGCGACACACGCCACTCATTTCATAGTGCTGGCAGCGCTCATCGGGCTCATTCTGCTCCTACGAGCCGAAGAAACGGGACGCACAG
>JGI12270J11330_10004155_pt1 | contig 10290 bp, 7 predicted proteins | sample PeaSoiMetSII2010_FD_11330 | JGI IMG/M metagenome (IMG submission 11330)
TCGCTGCAGTTGTTCGTAAGTCGTTGAGCCATAGAAAACTGCGGAGATCCTTCGCTGCGCTCAGGATGACAGTCAGTGATTTTTTCACACCTTCTGAGCCCTGGGTTGGTCGGCCCTCACCCCGCCTTCGGCACCCCTCTCCCGCTCGGGCGGGAGAGGGGAAGGGGGTGAGGGAGTCTCGCTGACCCACGGCTTGCGCCGTGGGCTACCTTCTTGCGCCCGCTCCGCGGGCTGACTTATACACTGAACTTCTGACTCAGGACACTACCGCATAATCACTCCGCACGCCACCCGCGCCCCTGCGTTGCCTGCCGGATCGGTTTTCCCGTCGTCGGGCTTGGCATGGATAACCAGCGCGGTGCCGCCTTCATGAAAGAGCGAATTCGGCCCGTCTCCCAGAGTTGCCCCCGGAATCATTACGTCGACGTGAGCTTTGCCGTCCGGTCCGACGTTAAGGTTATGCAGGTCGCCCAGATGATGGCCTTGAGGATTGTCCCAGCCATGCTGCTTGCCTTGCGGGTTGAAGTGCGGGCCTGCGGAAGTGAAATCGGGCGCGTCGCATTTGCCCACGTTGTGAATGTGGAACCCGTGCTGTCCGGGAGTGAGGTCCGAAACTTTCAAATCCAGTTGAACTCCGCCGCGTCTCTCGGTAAACACGGCAGTGCCGACCGACGCGCCTTTGGCGTCAAGCAGGTCAGCCTTGGCTTTCAGAGCAGCCTGCACTGCGATCGAACATGCAAGGAGACAGAAGACTCCACAAAATAGCAGCAGTTTGTTCATACTTGAAGTTCCTCCTGTGAAGGTTGAATGCCCAAGTCTTTTGCAATTCGATCTGCTGCGAAAAGAGCTTGCGAGGAGCAAAGTCTATAGCTTTTCTGCTCCGTCGAGTTTGCTCAGTTCGCGATCAAACGTGCCTAGCGGCAAATGCCCGGCCTTGCGGGCTAATTCCAGCAGAAGACAATCTGAAAAGCCCAGCGCTGGCCGCTTGCGGAAGCACGTAAGCGCCGCCGCAACAACTTCGGAGTCTTGCAGCGTTAAATCTTTATGGTTGAGAAGCCCCCCGACCGCCGAGGCAATTTCGCCGGGGCTGCGTCCGTACAAAGTGGCAAGAACCCACGCAGTTTCTGCGAGGGCTAAGATTGAAACCCAGGCGCCAGTTTCCACCCAGCGGTCGGCCAATTCTGCCTGCCCTGCATCGTCTCTTGTAATTAGCCGCACGAGGACGTTGGTGTCAACGGCGCGCATGACGCTCCCGTATGTAATCTCGGATTCCCTGTTTCAGTTCATCAAGGGTCCGACGTTTCGGAGTCCCCTCGGGGAAAAGCATCCGATGGACATCCTCCGAGCTATACCGGGCCGACCGCCGCACGACGATCTTCTCGCCTTCATCGCTCCACTCCAGAACCGATCCGGGGCCGATGCCAAGCCTCCGCCGAACTTCGGCGGGTACCGATATCTGTCCTTGTGCCGTAACTTTGGATCGCGCCAATGTCATGACTCTATATTACCACGGTAATGCAAACAGGACGGCCACAACGGCCGCTCCTACTGAGCGTTACACAAGATGGTGACGGAGCAACCCCCTCACCTGTCCGTCGGCTGACGGACACCCTCTCCCCCAAAGGGGGCGAGGGCATAAACTCGTGTGATTTCTCCCCTCGCCCCCTTGGGGGAGAGGGGGCGGGAGGTGAGGGGGTGATGTCACTTAATTCTGCAATCCTCTGTAAATCACTGCGTCGTGACCACCGGCAGTTCAACGAAGCTTGCGTGCCCGGGCGCGTGGTAGATGCGCTGCGTCGCCTTGTGAAAATCCTCCGGCTTAGCCCAAAAGATATTGGGCACGAAGGTCTGGGGATTGCGGTCGTAGAGCGGGAACCAACTGGACTGAATCTGCACCATGATCCGGTGGCCCGGCAGGAAGACGTGGTTCGCCGTCGGCAGCGCGAAGCGATAGAGCAGCGGCTCACCGGACGCCAGGCCTTTGGGCGTTTCGAAGCTTTCACGATAGCGGCCGCGGAATATGTCGGCCGCGATCATCAGTTGGTAGCCGCCCAGGTGCGGCTCGCTCGCCACCTCGTCGGGATAGACATCGATCAGCTTCACCACCCAGTCCGAGTCCGTGCCGCTGGTCGAGGCGACCAAGTTCGCTATGGGCTGCCCGCTGATCTTCGTCGGGGTCGTCAAATAATCGGAAACGAACGCTAGAACGTCCGTGCGCCCGGAGGCTTCCCGCTGGTCCTCGACCAACCAATGCGGCCACGGGTGTTCTTCATCGTAGCCCATGGGCCGAACCGGCCGCGGAAGGTAGGGCACGGGTTTGGCAGGGTCGGAGACATATTCGTCGAATGCCGAATCGCCTGCGCCGGGCGGCGCAAATCCCAGCTTCAGCCCGGCCTCGAGATAAAGCGGCGTGGGGCGGATCGCGCAGCCGCCGGCGCAGCCCGCCGGCCAGCCCGGCAGCCGGCGCCACACATTCGTCCCGGTTTCAAAGATCATGACGGGCGGGGTATCGGTCGGGGGCGCGCCATCTTTGAGGAAATGGTCGAGAAACGGCCGAAGAATTTCGCGTCGGAAGTAGAGCCCGGTATCGCTCCCGAAGTGCAGAGGGCCGAGCGTGCTGCCATCGCCTTGCTCCCCGCCGTGATTCCAGGGGCCGATGACCAGGAAGACCTTGTCGTTGCCGGCGTCTTTCGGCTTGATCGCTCTGTAGACGGCCGCGGCGCCGTAGATGTCCTCCTGGTCCCAGAAACTTCCCACCAGCATCATCGGCACTTTCAGCGGTTGGCCTGCCAGAATGCGATCCATGGCCTGGTCGCGCCAGAAGGCGTCGTAGCTCGGATGCTCCAGAAGCTTTTGCCAGAAACCCACCTGCTCGACCCCGTGTAGCCGCCCGAGTTCGCCTGCCGATCCGGCCCGCAGGTAGAGGTCGTAGTCGTCGAAGGTGTCCGTCCACCACTTCTCCTCGCCGGATCGCGTCGCTTCCTGGTCGTAGACGTAGGTTATGTTCTGCTCGCGGAAGGCGCCGTTGTGAAACCAGTCGTCCCCCATCCAACCGTCCACCATGGGGTTCATGGGAATCGAAACCTTGAGCGCGGGGTGAGGGTTCACCAGCGCCATCAGGGGCAGAAAACCGTCGTAGGAAATGCCCAGGATTCCGACATTGCCGTTCGATTCCGGAACGTTCTTCACCAGCCAGTCGATGGTGTCGTAGGTATCCGTGGACTCATCGACAGGAGTCGGGTTCTGCGGGCCGTGCAGCGGGCGGGTCATCACATAATCGCCCTCGGAGCCGTATTTGCCGCGTATGTCTTCGATGGCGCGGATGTAGCCGCCCTCCACGATGACTTCCGTGAGGTTGTCGTAGCCCTCCAGGATCGGGCCGAGGTGAGCACTGTCCGCGTGGGTCACCATGCCCGTCGCGTTGTACGGCGTGCGCGTCAGCAGGATCGGTGCCCGCCGGGCGCCCTTCGGAACAACGATCACCGTGTGCAGCTTCACACCGTCGCGCATGGGGATCATCACGTCGCGCTTGCTGAAGTCGAAGCTGGCCGTGACCGGCGCGAACTTGGCGGGCGTCTCGCTGGGAAAGTCGGGGTACTTTTCCTGGGGGGCAGCGGTCTGGGCCGCGGCAAGAGCCGCGAATAAAAGGACGCCGAGCATCGGGCACAGCAAAGCTGAAACTCGAACCCGGGCCCCACACGCGTAGGTTTTTGTCTCCGGGCTGCCGTCATGAGTCACAAGTTCGCTAAGAAAGCCCTCCTTATGCGCGCCGATCTTCAGGAGCCCCGGCAGGGGCGGCATAGGGTAGCCCAGGGCGTAAGCCCTGGGTTGAGTGGCCCTCACCCCGCCTTCGGCGCCCCTCTCCCGCCGGGCGGGAGAGGGGACGGGGGTGAGGGTGCTGACTGCCGACCCACGGCTTGCGCCGTGGGCTACACGCTGCCGCCCGCTCCGCGGGCTGGAATGTTTAGCGGACTTCTGACTCAGCACACTAGGCGGAGCTTTTCGTCCCCGTTCTGCTTTCTGGCCTGTCACTGTTATCCCTCCAGATTTGGTGAAGACGCCGCCGAAAACCGCTGAAGAAGACTAGGCAGTTGGCCGGCAAAAGCCGAGCGCGCCAGAACCAGATTGCAGCCTGCCTCTCGCGCCGCAACAATGAGTTCGTTCTGAACGTGAGATACAAAACCCACGGCCGGGATGTTTTCGGTCTTGGCCTCACCCTTGAGCGCCCGCAAAATCTCCAACGCCTTCCCGGAGCGATGATTAAGATCAATAATCAGGGCGGTCGGAGCGGCCTCGACTGCCAGTTCCGGCAGGCCCTCAGGCTGCGCCGCTTTCACCACCACACCGAGGTGCTTGGCCGTCTCCTGGATTCTGGAGAGAAACAGAAGGTCGTCTACCATCGCCAGAATCATCGCTGACTCTCAAGATCGGGAAATCTGCTGATTTGGAGATTGGGTGAACAAACATCAATCGTAACACAGGAGCGAGGAAAACAACCATCCTGGAGTGTGCCCGGTAATGTGCTAGTGTCCTGAGTCAGAAGTTCGTTGAAGAATTCAGCCCGCGCAGCGGGCGGCAGCGTGTAGCCCACGGCGCAAGAAGCTGTGAAAAAACCAACCGGCTGTCATCCTGAGCGAAGCGAAGGATCCCCGCAGTTTCTTATGCTTCAGCGGCTTACGAACAACTGCAGAGATCCTTCGCTGCGCTCAGGATGACACATTCCGAATCTCTTCACACGTTCCAAGCCGCGGGTCGCGAGGGCCATCGAACCCAGGGCTTGCGCCCTGGGCTACCCTATGCCGCCCCTAACGGGGCTGTAAAAAACAGTTGAGCATCATTGGAAATTCTTGATCAACATCGCATCGGTCGTGTCGGTGCCGCGGGAGAGGGCTAGGCGGCCGTCGCGGGACCAATCGAAACGGAAGATCTTGTCCGATGTGAATTGCGTTACGGCCTTCGGTGGGCCACCCTCCATCGGTTCTTCCCAGATGTTGCCCACGCCATTCACGCTGTTGATGAAAGAAATGGCGCGACCGTCGGGAGTCCAATGAATGATTGAAAGACCGCCGGCAACAGTGGCGGGCAGCGGGAAAACCTTGGCGGGTTGGCCGCCCGCGAAAGGGATCATCGCCAGGCTGAGTGGCTGATTCTGGCCGGGATAGTACAAGCAGGCGATCCACTTGCCGTCCGGGGAGACTGACGGACCGGCTGACATGTAGGCTGTCAACTGGGAGGCTGGGCCGCCTTCGCTCGGAACCTTCATCAGAACGTACTTGCCGCTCTCACCTCGCGTGAAAACTACCCACCGGCCATCCGGCGATATAGTGGGAAGTACGTCAAACTTACCCTGGGTAAGCTGTTTCATATTGCCACCGTCCATATCGACGCGCCAGATGTTTATCGGGCCACTTGGATCCCACCGGGCGAAGGCAATGAAGCCGCCACGGAGAGAGGGTTCGGGCCACCAGGCATCCCTGGATAATTCGTTGCTGGTCAGCCGTTGAAGGTTCGAGCCGTCCGCGCCCATCTCCCAAAGGTCACCGTGTCCGTTATGAGATGAGGAATAAACGATTTTCCCGTCCGGTGTCCACGCCAGACCCGAGTAGCCGTCGTGGGTTTGGTTTCCGGTGCTCAAAGTCTTGGCTTCGAACTCCTTGGCCGGCGTGGCGACCTGGACGGTGGCCAAAACTTCGTGCTGCAAGGTCAGCAGCGTCTTTGCGTCCGCGCTCACCCGGGCCCCACCGTAACTCGAAAGGTCGTGGGTGATCCGGCGGGGCGCGCTTCCCCCCAGTGAGACTTCGTAAAGCTGTGATCCCGTCCCTGATGTCGTTGTGTCCCCCGAAACGCCAGCAACCAACAGGTTACGGCTTCCAGGGAGCCAGGTGAGATCTAAAATGCCAATCCAATGCGCGCCAGCTACCGGCTGAGCCGGACCGCCCCCCGCCGCGATGGTGGTCAAGACCGTCTGATCCTGAAGATAAAAGACGAGGGCCTTGCCATCTGGAGACCACGTGGCGCGGTGCCCCGCGATTCCCCCGGGTACCTTGTAAGATGCCAACACGCGCTCGCCAGAGCCATCCAGCAAGGCGGTCAACAAGCTGTCCTCACCAGCGGAGTTCGACCGCACAAAGGCAAATCGCTGGCCATCCGGTGAGAATGCCGGCGGGCCGGAAATCTCCGCCAACATCTTTCTTGGCGTTCCGCCCAGGGACGGCACTTGATAAAGATCGCCGCTCTGCTTCAGACGATCCCTCCGAACAAAGTAGACGTAGCTGCCATCGGGAGAGAATGCCAAGCCGGGGCAAGAATCCTCGCCCAGGGCGTCAATCTGCACGTCACTCTCCGTGGCCAGTTGCTTCAGCCAGAGGCTTTGCTTGCCTGCCGTCTCACGCACATAGGCCACATATTTGCCGTCGGGTGAAATGTCCGCTTGCCGAACGTCGCCGCTGCCCGTCACGCGCGTAAATTCCAAGGCGGCGGACGGTGCCGGCGCATGGATCGAGGCGCGATAGAGGGCATAGATTATGACAGCGGCAATCACGATCCCGCCTGCCATTAATGCCATGATGCCCTTCTTATGGCGCTTCACCAGTCCCGCGATGACCTGCGAATCGGAACTCTCGCCCGTGGCGCGGGCATCTTGCCCGCCTGCTCTCTCGCCGCTGTCCGGCCCCAGGGCAGGCACAAGGCCTGCCCCTACGTCGCGTCCAGCCGCCGGGACGGCAGCAGCGCCCCGGCTCGAATCCGCATCGCGCTTCAGGCGCTTCAAATCGCCGAGAATGTCCGAGGCGTGCTGATAGCGCAAGCTGCGGTCCTTCTCGATCGCTTTGTCGATAATCCGGTCCAACTCCGCCGGTAATTCTGGATTCACCTGCGACGGCCGGGGCGGCTGGTCGCGCAGAATGGCCGTAAAGATGGTGGCCGTGCTGGCGCCGCTGAACGCCTGCCGGCCCGTCGCCATCTCATAGAGCACCGCGCCCAAGCTGAACAGGTCCGTGCGCGTGTCCACTTCCTCGCCCCGCGCCTGTTCCGGGCTCATGTAGGCCACCGTCCCCACGGTCGCGCCCGGGCTGGTGAGATGCTCGGGCTCGAGGGTGGCCGTCGGCGTGTCCTGTAGGGGCGAGGCGTCGCCTCGCCCTCCCTGGGCGACCCACCGGGTCGCCCCTACCCCCAATTTGGCCAGACCGAAATCCAGAATCTTCGGAACTCCCCGGCTGGTGATGAAAATATTCGCCGGCTTGATGTCGCGGTGCACGATGCCCTTGGCGTGCGCGGCATCCAACCCGTCGGCAATCTGGATGGCAAGTTCGAGTAATTCGCCGACAGCAAGAGCACTTGGACCGAGTTTCGAGTTTCGATTTTCGAATTTCGTGTTTCCCAGGCGCTCGCGCAGCGTCTGCCCCTCCAGCAACTCCATGGCGATAAACGGGTGGCCCCCGTGCTCGTCAATGTCGTAGATGGTGCAAATGTTGGGATGGTTGAGGGCGGAGGCGGCCTGGGCTTCGCGCTGGAAGCGCTCGAGCGCCTGATGGTTCCTGGACATTTCCTCCGGCAGGAATTTGAGCGCCACGAAGCGGTGGAGCTTGGTGTCCTCAGCTTTGTAGACGATACCCATACCTCCGCCCCCGAGCTTCTCCAGGATGCGGTAGTGGGAGACGGTTGTGCCGGTCATCTCGCTGAGCCTCGGCTACGCTGACGGTGGATGCCCTGATGGGAAGATATCTTACCATGAATTGCAGTTTTTTTGCATTTTTCGCTTGACAACTTCACGGACTTGTGATAGCCTACCATGATGGTCATGTTCTGGACACATTGTCGCAGGCAAGTGCTGGGCCGCGCCGAGGCGCAGGGGAAAGCTGAAGGGTCCCGGCTATGGGAGAATGTGGGGAACTACAAAAAATGAAAAATCGTGGGAACGAACTCAACGAAGTAACTGAAAACAAAGGACATCACTTTATTGAGTGCTGCAAATCATGCGCGTTTTGCGCACGAATTAGCACAATTTAGGCGCTGAAATGAGCAAAGAGAGCGCAGTTTGCGCAAACGAACCGAAGGTTCAGACCGGCAAGGCGAGGCCGGGCAAGTGACAAGAAGTCGACTACAGATGACCGTTCTCGAAGACCCGCTTGGGAGGACGAAGGCGTCGCGCCCAAGGTGCGGGTCGCCCCGACGCGAAATAACATGCCTCTCCCGAGGCGCCGCGCGCGGGCCACATCTTTGGCCGGACACCGCGGGCTCATGCGGTGAACGCCTTCAGCCCCAAAGGGGCGCCCTAACACAGCCCAGGCCAACGGCCTGGGTCGATGAAGTCATTCCTCTCGGGTTCGCAAAAGCCCTGAAGGGGCGTGATAAGTCCAGCGAACAGCCTTCGTACGCGTGCTCCCGTAACGTTTATTCCGCCCTTTCAGGGCTTAACGCTAAGCGCAGGAAGGATTCGCGGACCCAGGCCGTTGGCCTGGGCTGTGCTAGTGCCGCCCCTTTGGGGCTCAGCCCGAACTCCGGGGCCGCGCGCCAAATTGGTCTGGGCCGTGCTAGTGCCGCCCCTTTGGGGCTCAGCCCGAACTCCGGGGCCGCGCGCCAAATTGGCCCGGGCTGTGCTAGTGCCGCCCCTTTGGGGCTCAGCCCGAACTTTGCTGCCGGACTCCAAAATTGAGGGAACAAAGCGAGAATGTCTATGAAAATAAAGAGTCGAGAAGTCGAGAAGTCGAGGAGTCGAGCAGTCGAGGAGTTCTGAAGCCGAACCGGGAAGTCAGGCGGTAGGATGCCGACGGTTTGTCACTCTTCAACTTTGGACTCTCGACTTTTCGACTCGAACTTTTACGATCGAACCGGGAATGTCTATGAAAACAAAGGAACGCTGTGGAAAACTCAGAGGCGGGCCGATTGTCTTATCCGATCACCCGATGGCCCGATCACCCGATCTGCTGGGCACAATGGCCCACTTTCCCGAGTCGCAAGTGTTTCAAATGCCACATTGTCGAGTTCTGCGCCGGGCCCGCCGACAGTTTGTACAGCGGCCGCGCGGATTGTTAGACCTCGGAGGTTGCGAAATGTCGCTTAAAGCGCGTGCAGGGTATTGCAGAAGCGTCCTGCGGCAACGAACTGGCGAGGCCGGCTCGCCCCTGGCATCTGACTGCGGTGACGGGCTGGCAAGGGAATTGCAGTTCCTTTTTTGGATTTTGGGAACCGTAAGTCGGACATTATGTCGCTCTCAAGCCCACGCTTCGCAAATCCCCCAGGTTCAATCTCGCACCGTTTGAAGGAGGATGCCCTTGAGCACCCAGAACACGACCATCGTTGGAACTCCGGCGCCTGAGAACCGGCCCCGAGTGAAACCCAATCCCAAAGCGCCGCGCCAAGCCTTGCCGTTGCTTTCGCCGGAAGACCGGCTGCGGGGTCCGGAAGAGGTCGCTCTGGGTTTTTCCCTCGCGCAGGTTCAAGTTGAGGCGCTTCGCTGCCTGCAGTGTAAGAATCCGACCTGCGTCGATGCTTGCCCATTACATATCAACGTCAAAGGCTTCATTGGCTTGATGTCAATAGGCGACTTTGCGGGGGCATTCGACAAGATCAGCGAGGAGAGTCCTTTTCCGGGAATTTGCGGCCGGGTGTGCCAGCACGAACTCTTCTGCGAACGCGCCTGCCTGTTGGGAAAGAAACTGGAACCGGTGGCCATCGGCTCGCTGGAGCGTTTCGCGGCCGATTACCATCGTCGAACAGCCGCCGCACCACCTCCAGCGCCGGCGCACAGTGGGCCGCGGGTGGGCAATCTGGATGGCAAGTTCGAGCAATTCGTCGACAGCAAGAGGCGCCCTGCTTGGTGACGACGAACTCCGACCCAGGCGCGCGCGCAGCGTCTGCCCCTCCAGCAACTCCATGGCGATAAACGGGTGACCCCCGTGCTCGTCAATATCGTGGATGGTGCAGAGGTTGGGATGGTTGAGGGCGGAGGCGGCCTGGGCAGGCGGAGCGAGGAGATTCGCGCTAGTCCGCTCGCTTGTCTTGCACTGCGATTTAGACACTGGACGAGTCCGAGCGGTGGATTCCCGCTTGCGCGGGAATGACGACCTTCAGGGTGCGCGTCCTCGGTATCGTCATTCCCGCGCAAGCGGGAATCCACTTTTCGTGTCTCAATCGCAGTTTTCTCGCATTTTCCACTTGACAACCTCACGGACGTGTGATAGCCTATAATAGTGGTCCTGTTGTGGACACATTGTCGCAGGCGAGCGCCGGGATGGCCGTATTGGGAAGGAAGAGCAGGATGGTCCTGGGACACTTGAGAGAGAGTGGCTT
>JGI12270J11330_10004157_pt1 | contig 10289 bp, 10 predicted proteins | sample PeaSoiMetSII2010_FD_11330 | JGI IMG/M metagenome (IMG submission 11330)
AGCAGGCTGTCTCCTACCGCGACCGGACCGCCGGCGACCTGGGAGCGATGCCTCTGACGCAAGCAATCGCCCGGCTCCAGCAGGAGGCCGACGCCCGCACCGTCCCCCCGGCGGCCGCGTCCCCGGCCCCGGCCGGCGCCGAAGAGGGCGAAGAGCAGCATGCCTACTGAGCTTCGGGTACAGCTTGAAGGACATCCCAGCGGGATTGCAGCCGCCACGCGACCGAGGTCCGACGTGGTCTGAGGCAATGTTGCCGGGACAATTCCAGTCCGGTTTATCAGCCGCGAGCGCCTTGAGCTTGTCGAACGGTTCCGCTATCACTATTGACCGCAACCGAGACAAAGTAGAGTCTCCAGGAGCCACAGCATCATGCCGAAAACGACTCTCCGAACCTTGTTGATCCTCGGGCTCGGCGCGGGCCTGGTCACAACGAACGCAGGCGCCGCCCAGGCCGAGAAGAAGCCCAACATCGTGATCATCTGGGGCGACGACGTCGGCCAGTCGAACATCAGCGCCTACACCGACGGCCTGATGGGGTACCGCACCCCGAACATCGACCGCCTCGCCAAGGATGGCATGAAGTTCACCGATTACTACGGCGAGCAGAGCTGCACCGCCGGTCGCGCCGCATTCATCACCGGCCAGCACGGCATCCGCACGGGTTTGACCAAGGTGGGCCTGCCGGGCGCCGAGCTCGGCAGCCGGAAAGAAGACCCGACGATCGCCGAGCTGCTCAAGCCGCTCGGCTACGCCACGGGGCAGTTCGGCAAGAATCACCTGGGCGACCGCGACGAGCACCTGCCGACGATGCACGGTTTTGATGAATTCTACGGCAACCTCTACCACCTCAACGCCGAGGAAGAGCCGGAGCTTCCGGACTACCCGAAGGACCCCGAGTTCCGCAAGCGGTACGGCCCGCGCGGCGTGCTCGATTGCAAGGCCGACGGCAAGGGCGGGCAGACCATCGTCAACGCCGGCCCGCTCACGAAGAAGCGGATGGAAACGATCGACGACGACATCGCGGCCCGGGCCATCGACTTCATCGATCGCCAGCACAAGGCCGGCAAACCGTTCTTCCTCTGGGTGAACTTCACGCACATGCACCTCCGGACCCACGCCAAGCCGGAGAGCCGCGGCCAGGCCGGGCGGTGGATGAGCGAGTACTCCGACGTGATGATCGATCACGACAGGAACGTCGGCTCCGTGCTCGACGCTCTGGATAAGCTGGGCCTTGCCGGCAACACGTTCGTGATGTACAGCACCGACAATGGCCCGCACGCCAATAGCTGGCCCGACGGCGCCTCGACCCCGTTCCGCAGTGAAAAGAATACGAACTGGGAGGGCGCCTACAGGGTCCCGGCCATGGTCCGCTGGCCGGGCAAGATCAAGGCAGGCTCGGTGTCGAACCAGATCGTCTCGCACCTGGACTGGGCCCCGACGCTGGCCGCGATCGGCGGCGATCCGGACGTCGAGGAGAAGCTGCTCAAGGGATACCAGATCGGTGAGAACACCTACAAGGTTCACCTCGACGGCTTCAACCTCGTCCCGTATCTGACCGGCCAGACGAACAAGAGCCCCCGCGATTCGTTCATTTACTGCAACGATGACGCCCAGATCGTGGCGCTGCGGTACGACAACTGGAAGCTCGTGTTCCTCGAGCAGCGCGCCCCAGGAACATTGAGGATCTGGGGCGAGCCGTTCACCTCGCTGCGCGTGCCAAAAATCTTCAACCTCCGTATCGACCCTTACGAGCGGGCCGACGTCACGTCGAACACCTACTACGACTGGTCGCTCGACCACGCCTTTCTGCTCGTTCCGGCGCAGCAGTACGTCGGCGGGTTTCTGGCCACCTTCAAGGATTACCCCCAGCGGCAGAAGGCGGCCAGCTTCAACCTCGAAGACGTGCTGAACAAGCTCAAGGAGAGCGGCGGCCATTGAAGACGCCATGAGCCATTTCCATAAGTTCATCGGGCGCTGGCCGATCGCTGCGTTCGGCAACTCTGATGGCGACTATGAGATGCTCCGGTATGTCACGGCCGGCAGTGGAACCAGGTTCGGCCTCATCGTGCACCATACCGACGGGGAACGAGAGTACGCCTATGACCGGCAGTCGCCGGTCGGACGACTGAACCGCGCTCTTGACAAGGCACCAGCCCGGGGATGGATCGTGGTGGACATGAAAACGGACTGGAAAACCGTGTTTTCCGACTCTCTCTCACAAGAAGTGAGCTGTACTCCTCAGTGACCCCGCGCTCCACACTTCCGATCGGCATCGCAAGACGGGTACGGGGAAAAATGGTAAGTGTTTCAAAGGCAAATGACACAGGCGGTGTTGTTTAGCCCCCAACTCGATGTCTCGGGTTTGCTCTGCCTCCGAACAGACCTGCAAAGCCCCCAAGCGAACCAGGTTCTCGCAACCGCATTAAAGCTCCCCATTCGTTGCAGCCGAAATTAGCAACAGAATCCCCCCGGCGGCGTGGCACGGAGTGCCCCGTCGCGACGGACGAGACGATTCTTCGTCCAGAATACTGCCGCGCGCTCAGGAGCCCCGCCAGATGAAATGGACACACCGACTCGGCGTGGGCCTTNCGGCCCTGCTGATGGGGGCGGTCGCCGCCGACGCCCAGGAAGTCACCCAGCCTGCCCAGGAAATCCAGCAGCCTGGGGCGGGCACTCCCGGGCCCCGGCCGCCGGTGGCCAGCACGGGACTGGAAGCCGAGTCGCTGCCGGGCGAACTTACCGAAGATATTGCTCAGCCCGCCGACGACTTCAGGCTGGGGCCGACCCCGGTCTCGGACGTGAACTTCATGATGGACTACCTGCGTTTGAGGGAGCTGTTCGGCGACAGCGGCATCCGGACCTACGGCTGGGTCGAGGGTGGCTACACTGGCTCATCGTCTGGCCACGGCTTGATGTCTGTCGAGCCCCGGCAGAACCGTTTCGGCAACGAGTTCTTGCTCAACCAGATCGGCGTGGCGATCGAGAAGCCGCTCAGGCAGGACGAGTTCAATATCGGATTCATGGTGAGGTACTTCGGCGGTGCCGACGCTGCCTTGGGCGCGGCCAAGGGTGGCGTCGGCTACCCGCCCAGCAATGCGCATTTCGGACAGGACTTCCGCGACCTGTACCTCTCGGCCCACCTGCCGATCCTCACCGAGGGCGGCATGGATGTGAAGGTCGGCCGCATGAACACGATCATTGGCTACAATGGCTTCCTCGCCCCTTTCCGGCCGTTCTACTCCAGCGACTACCAGTTCTTCTACTCGCAGGACGGTGCCTTTACCGGTTTCCTGACCAACCTGCACGCCACAGATCGACTGGAAATCTGGAACGGTATGACCTTCGGCGCCAACACGTTCTTCACGTTGCGCAGCAATGACTCCTATTGCTACATAGGCCAGGTCAACTACTGGCTGACGGATGAACGGAAGACGCGGCTCACGGGCTCGGTCTACGCCGGTCCACACGCTCTCTTCGCCGCCCCTGGCCTGGCGGGCAATTTCGACACCATGGTGGAACTGCGGCTCCAGCAAAACTGGAATCCGTATTTCACTCAGGTCGTCCAGTCCAACATGGGCTGGGACGGAGACACGCGGGTCGGCACCGGCTCCTGGTATGGAATTTACCTCATCAACATCTTGCACCTCAGCGGTGAAGTCGACGCCCTCTGTCGTGCCGAGTGGTTCGACGACGTCAAGGGGACTCGAACCGGCATCGACACACACTATGAAGAGGTGACCCTGGGCGCCAACTGGCACCCCGATAAACACCTCGAGATCCGCCCGGAGATTCGCGGTGACTTCGCCGCCGCACCCGCCTTCGGAGTCAACGGCGCTCATAATCACGACAGCCAGTTGACGGGTGCGATCAGCTTCTTGGTCAAATTCTGACACCGGCTTTTGTTCAGATCACGGAAACCCCGTTACCCCGCCGGGGTCGAGAACCAGTGGTTAGGGGACAGACCGCTCGAGGCGAGAAGCCACGGGGGCGCATCTGGCCCGCCGGTCCATTGAGCTGCCAGGCGGAGAGCTGTTTGCACGAGCTCAGCCGTGACGACCGTCGGGTGTCCGCACCACCGGATGCAGTTCTCGCCGGACTCGAGCCGAAACAGCGAGCGCCGCAGCGCAGGGTCGGCCTCGGGCAGAGCCTCGCGCACCGGCCCGGCGATGAACAGGCTGGCGGAGGCGAGGGCCCCACCGAAGAACCAGTTGGCGTCCTCGGGGCTCCAGGGGCCATGCCATCGGAACCGATCGCGATAAATCAAGCGGCCGGCTCTGCGGGCCTCGAAGTCCTGGACGATCTGCTCGAACTGGAATCGCTCGGAGAGCTCGCCGCGATCGTACCGGCCGGGCAACCAGACGTCACCCCAGATCAGACGGCCGCGGGGGGCAAGCTCGACGCGCCCGCGCTGATAGTAGCGGCTTCCCCGGAACGGGATCGCGGGGCCCGGAAGTACTACCAAGCAGGCGTCGTCCTCGACCTTCACGACCCATTGCTGGGTCGAGTGACTTTCCAGGGCAGGATGAATGCGAGTGGCCGATTGGCCCGTGACCACGGCCCGCACTCCTTCCTTCGCGGTGATTTCAATCAAATGAGCGTCGCCGTCCAGCAGTCCGGCGGTGAGATTGATCAGGTAGAGCAGCGCTGCCGGTTCGGAATCCACCTCGAACGGAGGAAAGAGCCGGACGGGAATCTGCTGGTAACAGGTTCCCATTCGCGTCCTGTCAGCAGAACGGATCAGCTCGATTCGTGCTCCGCCCACCCGCCCCGCCGGATTCTGGGTCGGGAGGACGCCAAGGAACTCGGGCGGTGTCACGAGCTCTTCGCGCGTGATGCGAACTGCTCGCGCACCCACGTGATCACCTCCCCAACGCCCTCTCTCTGGCGGAGGCTGACCATCAGGAACGGACGCTCGCCCCGCATCTTCTGGCTGTCCCGGCGCATGACATCCAGGTCGGCCCCGACGTGCGGGGCCAGGTCGGTCTTGTTGATGACCAGCAAGTCGCTGTTGCAAATGCCCGGCCCCCCCTTGCGGGGGATCTTGTCCCCCTCGGCCACGTCGATGACGAAGATGAAGCGGTCGGCCAGCTCGCGCGAGAAGACGGCTGTGAGGTTGTCGCCGCCGGACTCGACCAGGACCAGCTCGAGCCCAGGAAACTGCCGCTGGAAGTTCGCCACGGCGCTGAGGTTGGCGCTGGCGTCGTCGCGAATGGCCGTGTGCGGGCAACCGCCGGTCTGGACGCCCACGATACGCTCCACCGGCAGAGCTTCGCGCCGGGAGAGGAATTCCGCATCTTCGTGCGTGTAGATGTCGTTGGTGATCACCGCGAGATTGATCTCGGGCCAGAGGGCGCGGCAGAGCGCCTCGACCAGAGCCGTCTTACCCGAGCCAACGGGCCCGGCCACGCCGAGGGTGAACACCTTGCGCGAAGGCCCGGCGTAGCGGGCTGGGCCGGGCCGTCCCTTGTGGTCATGGGAATGATCATGGTCTGTATGGAAGACTCGCCCCCATCGGAAGTGTCGTTGTGGCGGCCGTGCATACCAACCCGAGAGCGGATCAAGAACGGTACATGCGGGCGTAGAGTCGAGTTTGTTCATCACACAAGATCTCGTAAAAGGGGCAACCGCCGCCGGCTGTCCCTGGGGCCCGGTCGACCAGAGCGGACGTCAACTCGCGAATCTCATCGTGGAGATAGGCCAGAATTTGCTGGCCGTGGGTGTGACCGACCGGGATCGCGCGCACACCAGCACCGATCATGCCCAGGGCCGCCTGGTGGAAGTAGGCCGTCAGCACGTCGAACGGCTCGCAGCCGGCCAGCGCCCCGAGCAGTCCGTAAGCGACCGAATGGTGCCACCGGTGAGGCTCGGCGAAAGGCGCCTGGAGGAACGGCTTCAGCTCCGTTGCGCACCACTCCCAAGTCGTTCCAAGAGCCAGTAACTGCTCCCCCATCTCGCGACTGGCAGTGCGGATCGATGAGGGCATGATGGAAACATCGGCCAGCAGGTTCAACGCTTGCAGATCGGCCGGTCGTCCCGCCCGGGCTCCGCGACAGCCGGAAGCGACGAGTATGCCCTCAAGTGGACCAAGCGAGGTCCGAAGCCAACGCAGGGTCCAGCGCTCGAGGCTCTCGGCGTCGCGAACCAACCCCCGGGCGATTGCCCCCTCCAGGCCCCACGAATGGGTGTAGCCGCTGATCGGTAGCGCCGAGTCGGAAATCTGGAGCAGGGCGAGGTTCAAGATTCTCCGCCCCTCTTCAGAATAGGAAGTAGAGCTGAGTCATCGGCAGGTCTTCGACTGGGTCGCTCCCGACTTTCTCGCCGTCGACCCAGACCTGGTAGGTTTCGGGGTCGACGCGAATCTCGGGGGTCGCCTCATTCCGGAGCATGTCCTTCTTGCCGATGTCGCGACAATTCTCGACGGCGACGACCTCGCGCTGCAGGCCGTAGCGCTCGACAATGCCAGCCTGGAGGGACGCCTTGGACACGAAGGTGAGGCACGACTTCGACAATGCGCGCCCGTAAGCGGCGAACTGGGGACGCATGTAAACCGGCTGGGGCGTTGCGATGCTCGCGTTCGGGTCTCCCATCTGGGCGGAGACGATCAGACCTCCCTTGAGAATCAGAAATGGCTTGACGCCGAAGGAGGCAGGATCGTAGATGACCAGGTCGGCCAGCTTACCCCCCTCAATGCTCCCGACGTGCTGGGCGATGCCGTGGGTGATCGCAGGGTTGATCGTGTACTTGGCGACGTACCGCTTGACGCGCTCGTTATCGTTGCGCGAGCTGTCGCCAGCCAGAGCGCCGACCTGCGTCTTCATTTTGTGGGCGGTCTGCCAGCAACGGACGATGGCCTCGCCGATCCGGCCCATCGCCTGCGAGTCAGAGCTCATCATGCTAAGGATGCCGCGGTCGTGAAACACGTCCTCGGCGCCGATCGTCTCGGCTCGGATGCGGCTCTCGGCGAAGGCCACATCCTCGGGAATGTCTCGCGAGAGGTGATGGCAGACCATCAACATGTCGAGGTGCTCGTCGATCGTGTTGACGGTGAAGGGCCGAGTGGGGTTGGTGCTCGAGGGCAGGACGTTGGGCAGGGCGGCGATGCTGATGATATCGGGGGCGTGGCCGCCACCCGCGCCCTCGGTGTGGAAACTGTGAATCGCCCGACCCTTGATCGCGGCTATCGAATCCGCGAGGAACCCGGACTCGTTGAGCGTGTCGGTGTGGATGGCGATCTGGATGTCGTATTCATCGGCCACCGTCAGGCTTGTATCGATGACGGCCGGGGTGGTGCCCCAGTCCTCATGGAGCTTCAGGCCGCAGGCACCGGCCTCAATCTGTTTCCGGAGCGGCTTCGGCAGGCTGCCGTTGCCCTTGCCCATGACCCCCACGTTGATCGGCAGACCTTCGAACGCCTGGAGCATCCGCATGATGTTCCACGCACCGGGGGTGCAAGTCGTCGCCCAGGTGCCGGTGGCCGATCCGGTGCCACCGCCGATCAGAGTGGTGATGCCCGAGGCGATGGCCGTCTCGATCTGCTGGGGACAGATGAAGTGGATGTGGGTGTCGACCCCGCCGGCCGTGACGATCTTACCCTCGGCCGCGATGATCTCGGTGCCCGGCCCGATGACCAACCGAGGATCGACGCCGCTCTGGGTCAAGGGATTGCCGGACTTGCCAACGGCCACGATCCGGCCGGCACGAATTCCGATATCGCCCTTGACGATCCCCCAGTGGTCGATGATCACCGCGTTGGTGATGACCAGGTCGCAGTGATCCGGGCTCATTGGCTCCTCGAGCGGGCATTGATCCTGGCCGTCCCGGATCGATTTGCCCCCGCCGAAGATGGACTCCTCGCCGTAGTCGGTGTAGTCGTGCTCGATCTCGATGATCAGCTCGCTGTCAGCCAGCCGAATGCGGTCGCCGACCGTTGGGCCGTACTTCTTGGCGTAGGCCTTCCGAGAAATTCGAACGCTCATGGGTTGAGTTCACTTTCAAGTCGAAGGGTGGACCCAGAATTGTTAGTGAATGCGAGTCACTTGCTCGATTTGTGGCCGTAACGCTGATCGATGCAGCGCTTCAGACTCGTTGCGCGAGTGAAAGGGTCGTCCAGACGGCCGCTCACCAGGGCGTTAAATCCGTACACCACCCGCCGCCCGCCGTAGGGGATCAGGTTGACTTCCTTGGTGTCGCCCGGCTCGAACCGGACTGATGTCCCGCTCGGTAGGTCCAGTCTCATGCCGTAGGCCTTGGTCCGATCGAAGACCAGTCCGCGGTTGACCTCGAAGAAGTGGTAGTGAGAGCCGACCTGCACGGGCCGATCACCCGTGTTGTTCACCGAAATCGTGACCACGGGACGGTTCGCGTTGAGCTCGAGGTCCGCACCGTCGAAGATGTACTCACCCGGAAGCATGCTCGGTCTCCCATGAAATTGGCGGAATTGGAAAATTCGACGGGGATGGTCAACGGATCGGCTCGTGAATCGTGACCAGCTTGCTGCCGTCCCGGAAGGTCGGCTCGACCTGGATCATCGAAATCATCTCCGGCACGCCGTTCATCACGTCGGCGCGGCTGAGGATTTCGCGGCCGGCGCTCATGATCTCGGACACTGATTTGCCCTCTCGAGCCATTTCCATGAGCGCAGCCGTGATCAGTGCCGTCGCCTCGGGAACGTTCAGCTTCAGACCGCGCTGCTTGCGATCCTTGGCAACCTGGGCGGCCAGGTAGATGAGCAGCTTGTCCCGTTCCTGCGGTGAAAGATTCATCGAAGTTCCTCAAGTAGGGTCGAGTGGCAAAGGAGCAAGAGAAGTGTCGCCGGAGGCTGCGGGGCCTCATCAAGAGGGCGTGACCGCCGGCTCCCGGACCAATCTTCGATCGAGCCAGCCGAACGCCAGAACCAGCCAGGTCGCCAGCACGAACGGCGCCGTCAGGGCGGGCAGCCCGAGCATCGGGATGAGATCGGTGAGCAGCACCGCCAGCAGCATGCCCAAGAGCGGCGGGATTAGCGACCGCCTCCACAGGAACAGGGCGACCGCCGCCAGGGTCGCATTGTAGCCGTAGAGGCCCAGTGCGACGTTCTCGAGCAGCCCCCGTTCGACCAGGCTCTCCGGGTCAAGGACTCTCGCCGCCGCGGTCGCGTGATAGCTTCCCACCAGCATGCCGACAAGCGAGCCCATCAGCACCCAGACAGCGTGCTCCCAGTTGCTCAGGGCGATGCCGACCAGGAACAGGAGACCTGTCCAGAGGCTTGCCTGGAACATCACCTGGCTGACCCCGTGGGCCACGGCCTGGACGATGCCCGCTCCTTCCAGCGGCCCCCCAGGCTCAACCGGGGACACGGAAAGGGCCTTCCCCAGGAAAAACAGGACCCACGTCGTGACGATGAACGGAGCGGTATATGTCGGAAACGGCACGTGCTTCCGAGCCAGCCAGGTCAGCACCGTCGCCAAGANGCAACCGGCGACCAGCAAGAGGCTGCTCATCACCCCCGGCCGGAAGAAGAACAGCGTGGCGACCCCGACCAGCGTGGAGTTGAACCCGTAAATCCCGGCGGTTACCTCGGACTCGTCGAACTTGAGCAGCCGGGCCACCGCCGTGCCGATGATCGCACCCACGGCCCCGCCCACGGCCATGAGGGGCGAGCTCACCGCGATCCCCACCAGGAAACAGCCGCCCGTCAGGGCGTTCTCCTGGAAGAATACTTGCCCAACACCCCGCAGTACAGATCGAAGCGGCTCGGGAACGGGTGCGTCCGATATCGAGAGCATATTCTATGGTGATACCAAGTCAGGAGAGGTATTCGATGGATCATTAAGATCCATTAACAAAATTACTTTCTCTTCATGTGAGTCGAGAATTTTTATAAGCTAGGGAAAGGAGGAAGTCAACGGGTGAGACGCAAACTCGCGTAAATTTCACGGAACAGGAGCCGGATCTCCATTCCTCAATTCTTCGACCTCCTCGACCGCCGCTGGCTCAAGGCGTTGCGGCCTGTTCTTCGAAGGCTCTTTCCTCGAGGCAGCTTAGCGAAAAGCGGGGGCCCCCGGGATCGGTAAAGCGTCCCCGGCGACTTTGCCCGTATCGATCCTCCGATGGACCGGGGCAACCGGGGACGGCCTGTCCGGCGACGATCTCCTGATGTCACCCGAGAGTCAGTCGAGCAACTCGACAACGCCGGTGTGTAGCTTGTAAACAGCGCCGACGACCTTCACATCCCCCTTCTTGACCAGCCCCGCGAGGATCGGGTCCAGGCCCTTGAGCCGCTCAACGCCCATCGCCACGTTGGCCTTGAT
>JGI12270J11330_10004159_pt1 | contig 10288 bp, 3 predicted proteins | sample PeaSoiMetSII2010_FD_11330 | JGI IMG/M metagenome (IMG submission 11330)
ATGGTGCAGATGACGGCCGTGCCCCAGCGAACCGCGCTGAGCCACGCGTTTGGCGCGCTCTGCGTCACGCTTGTCGGTACGGCGGAATACTATCTGCATGCGCCGCAGGTGGACCGTTTCATGATGGTGGTGTTGGGGCTGGAGGTCATCCTTGGCTCGCTCACATTCACGGGTAGCCTGATGGCCGCGGGGAAATTGCAAGAGGTCCTGCCGCAAAGGCCGATCACGTTCCGGGGACAGAATCTCGTCAACCTCGGTATCCTTGCTCTTGCCATAGCGCTTGCCGCCTACTTGGTCGTGAGTCCAGGTCAGACCTGGCTTTTCCCCGTGATCGTGGTGATCGGCCTGCTTTTCGGCGTGCTGATGATCATCCCGATCGGCGGCGCCGATATGCCGACTGTGATCTCGCTGCTCAACTCGTACGCCGGGCTGTCCGCCGCCGCGATGGGGTTCGTCCTGAACAGCAAGTTGCTGATCATCGCCGGAGCACTTGACGGAGCGTCGGGTTTCATCCTCTCTGTGAATATGTCCAAGGCGATGAACCGATCATTCAGCAACGTGCTTTTTGGGGCCTTCGGTCAAGCACAGGCGGGGGCTGCCGGAACTCAGCAGGCGCGCCCGGTCAGAAGCGCAACCGCCGATGAGGCCGCGGCAATCCTGGCCGCCGCCAGCAAGGTGGTGATCGTGCCGGGTTACGGCATGGCCGTCGCACAGGCGCAGCACAAAGTGCGGGAGCTCTTCGATGCGCTGACCCGGCGAGGGGTCGATGTCAAATTCGCCATCCATCCCGTGGCTGGACGGATGCCCGGACACATGAATGTCCTGCTTGCCGAGGCGGACATTCCCTACGATCACCTGATAGGCATGGAAGACATCAACAGCGACTTTCCCCAGACTGACGTCGCGCTGGTGATCGGCGCCAATGATGTGACCAACCCTGCCGCGCGCAACGACGCCTCGAGCCCGATCTACGGTATGCCGATCCTCGATGTGGACAAGGCTCGCACCGTGATGGTGATCAAGCGCGGCATGAGCCCGGGATTTGCAGGCATCGACAATCCGCTTTACTATCTCGACAGGACCCTGATGCTCTTCGGCGATGCGCGAGCCTTCGTCGGCGCGATCGTGCATGAACTCGCCGGCGGCGATCATCACTGAGTTTTTCCAATTGGAACGGATTGTCTCAGGGGGGAGAAACGGGGCATGGATGAGCAACGACGGGGACACTCTCATCCCTCCCCGTCGCCCGGTGCTCGCAGTGGCGGCGTTTCTGGGCATCCTGGTCGTCGTGAATGCAAATCTGTCCGCTGCCGCGGAAGACGGCTCCATTCGCCTCTCGGCCGCTGCCGAGCAGGGGACGTTTAACGTCGGTGCCGCGCATGCAGCCGTCACCCGGGTAACTGATCCGGACGCCGGCGGTGATATCCTCAAGCTTGATTACATAATCCCACCGGGCACTGCCGCGGGGATTTATGCAAAGGCATTTCCCGCTGACCTCCACGTGGGTCAAATCGACGTGGTGCGGCTGGGAGTCAAGGCAACACAAACCGACCAATCTCGGCGGATCACAGCGGCGATCGAGATCAAGGGCACCACGGGAATCCAGCGAATCACTCCGGAGATCCAATCCGACTGGGCCCCTGTTGAGCAGACCATCGACTGGCAGGCAATCGGGGCGGTGAGGGAAGTCGTCTTCCTGGTCAACAGCGTCGGTAATCGCGAACCCGCTACGGGCACTATTCTGATCGACGCCCGGTTCGAGCGCCTTGCCTTGCTTCGGAAATTGAGCCTGTCCACGGGGGTAAGATTCGCCGGCGTCCTTCTGGCAAGCCTGATGGTCTGGTTGCTGACGGCCCTGCTGCGATCGACTGGCGGCTGGCGGTTGGGAGGCGACACATCTTTCAAAACCGAAACACTGGCTGAGCGGCCGGCTCCGGCAAGAGCCGCGGGCCTGCAACAGCTCCTGGGAGATCTTGTGCGGAGCGCCGGGGTTGTGCTGATCGCCTTGCTCGTGATCGAGACTTTCATCCTCGGCTCCAGGGGGCGGCTGGAAACTGGCTGGACCGCCCTGGGCCTGGCCGTCGCGGGGGCGGCTGTCGCCGAGTGGTGGAAAATCGGGTTGACCGGCAAGCACCTGACCAGCCNGGAGGCGTTTCAGGACGTGCTCGCATCGGGCCTGCTGGCAACCTCCGCGAGCTCGCTGGCCATTCTCCAGGTGCCAACGTCCTGGTCCGAACTCTTCCTTTTGAGCCAGACGGTCGCGGCAGTCACATTGCTGGTCTATCACGCAGCCAACGCGTACCGGCTCGCGTCCTCTGGCAGGCACCTCGGCGCCGCTGCTGCCGCGCTGATTGTCGCAACTCCCTACGTGGTGGGCGGGCTGGTGTTGCTCGAGTCCGGCAGCCTGGCGCGGTCTCTTGGGAACGGCTTGACCATCGGGCTGCTGGAGGCGCAACCATCGGTGCTGGAGTTCCTCGGACGGGTCTTCGTTCTCTTCTGCTTCAACGAGGCCGTGGCTCTGGGGCTTGGTCTGACCACGACAGGCTCGCTCCTCAAGTCCCCCCGGGCGCATGCCTCGATGCTGGCCATTGCGATCGCCGCCGTTGCGGCCTTCCCGATCGCGGCTCTCGGGTCGGGAGCGACCGTGGCCGCATGGCCCATCGCGCTGCGGCTGGTCGCGGCCGTGCTGACGACCGTTCTCTCGCAGGCAGGACTTTGGGCGGAGGCCTACCTCGTGACCGGGATGCTCATGGACGCGATCCATGGACAGGCCCCATCCGGGGACTCAGCTTTCAGCCATCCCGTCACGGGGATGAAGAAGGGGATGGTTTACAGCGGGGTGTTCATGGGAAGCCTGTACACCCTCGGCTTGCTCTGGGAACTGCCTTTCATTCGCTGGATGGCCGGCGGTTATCCGATCATTGCCGCTACCCTGCTGGGGGCGAGCGTCTTCCCGCTGATCAAGACGATCATTGAAACGTTCGACGGCAGCCCGCCGTTCTTCCGCAGGCTTCAGCGGAACTACCTGGACCCGGTTCTCGCTTTCCGGGGTATCGTGATCGGGCTGGGGCTGGGATATGGCCTGGCCCTCGGCCTACCCGAAAAAGAGCTGGCGACACGAGCCTGGTTTGGTTTTGGGTTCGGTGCCCTCGCCTACGCCGGGATCGACGTTCTCAAGGACTGCTCGGATGCCGCACGAAGGCGCGGCCGGCTTCAGTCTTCGCGCTATTACTTCGTGCACGTGCTACTCGGTGGCTTCATCGGAGCGGCCATCGGATTTTACCTCGACGCCGCCCAGGTTTCCGTCGTGGCCGCCAAGTTCCACCGCTACCTTGCCGTGGGACGACCGCCGGAATTCTTTGAGATCTACCCCCTTGTCAGCAAGTGGGGGCATCTCACCCTGGGAACGGTCACGGGTGGCGTGAGCTTGCTGCCGATGGAAGCGCTGGCGGGAGTGATCAACTGGTCCACCGCCTCCTGGCTCTTTGCGATCAACCGCACCTTCATGAGGGCCTATTTCTGGAAAGACGCGACCCCGATCCGGACCCTTTTCACCAGAGACGGCCTGGTCCAGATCGGGGAGAACATGATCCAGGTCCTCCGCTGGGGCCTCTGGATGTCCCCCATCATCAATTCCTTCCTGCGGCCAATGGGAGAGCCAACGTGGTACAACCAGGACGGCGCTATCCGCACCGTGATCGCGACCTTCCAGGACCTGACGATGTCCCACGAGGCGTTTGCGCCTGGAGTCTCCTCGTCTTTATCAACCTGCTCGCCTATGACGCCGTGCGGATTCTCATCTGGCTGGACCACATGGGGCTGCGCGTGGCGACGCTCGTGAACCTGAGCTTCCTTGGCATGGACAAGCTCGAGCAACGGCTGGCTCGCTTGCTTGCCCCGGCGGCGACGGCCCGTTGCATTCCCGAGGGAGTCAAGCGGTTCACCACCTGGGGCCCCCTGCTGATCCCCTTCTATATCCCCCGCGGCAAGGACTGGGACCAGGCCTGGAGCACGGCCGAGGCGATTCACAGCCGTGCGCCGGGCGGATCACTCGCCACGCTCACCGCGCTGCCTCTCACCGGGAAACTCCTTTTCGGGGCCGGGGCCATCGCCGTTCTGACGGCATTCTTCTCGACCATTCGCTGGCTGAAAGCCCGCTGGGGATCATCATCACCATCACCATGGCCATCGTCACTGTCGCTGGAGCACTCAGAATACGAGGTGAGTCTCAGAGGAGACGGCGAGGTCGTCAGCCGGATTCCGGGACAAGACTATGACCTCAGCCGCCGCTCTTACGACTTACTGGATCCCGCTGGACGAGCACTCTTCCTGGTGGATGCGCCCGCGGACGCGCGACGTCCTGCACGCGCCTGGCCGGTTGTCGGCAACGTCCCCGGCGAGCTCGCCGAAAGATCGCGATTCGAGGGCGATTGCCAGAGCTTGAAGATCAGCAACATCACCACCGAGTTCCGAACAACCGTCGACATCTCCCTGCCGGGGATGGGTGACGCCGCGGAGTTCTGGACGATCACCGTGGAGAACCTGACTGACTCCGCGCGATCGCTCAAGGTCGTTCCCTACCTGGAATGGGTTCTCAATCGCCCGGAGGCCGACCGCAGCCATACCCAGTACAACCGGCTCTTCGCCGAGATCGAGTACGCAAGCGGCCTGCATGCCGTGCTTGGCTGGGACAGGCACGCGAAGGCCATGGGTGTCCTTGCCTCGGACCACGCCCCGGAGGGTTTTCTCTCCTCGCGGATCGATTTCATCGGCCGCGCCCGCAGCCTCTGGACGGCGCGCGTGCTCGAAACCCTGGCATTCTCGGAACCTCTGGACACCCCGGCCCACCCGACCATGGACCCGATCGGCAGCCTGCTCATCGGCCTGACCATCCCGGCGCGGGGCTCTTCCCGGGTACGCCTGCTGATCGGGCTCGTCCAGGAAAGGAGCCAGGCGATCGATCTGATTGCCCGCTGTCTCAGGATAGGGGATGCCGGTTCTCGCTGCACGGCCCGTCCCCAGGAACTGGTCCAGCCGATCCAACATGGCGAGATCCCGCCCGGTGTCACGCAACCCTACGCCGAGTTCTCCGCGGATGGCCGGAAGCTGCTGATCCGCACCCCCTTCACGCCGCGGCCTTTTGATCACTCCATGTCCAATGTGCTGGGACACGTCGCGGTGGTGACCAATCGCGGGCTGCACACGAGCTCAAGCGTCAACTCCCAGCAGAACCGGCTGACGCCGGACTGGGCGGATATCGTCACGCGAGAAATCCCCGGCGAGGCGTTTTACCTCTACGATCCCGACGAGCAGGAGTGGTACTCGCCGACCTATCATCCTCTCAACGACGCCGGCGCGTCTCATGAGGCCGAGTTCGGCGTGGACGGCACTGCAACTTTCCACATGACGCGGGGAGCAATCGAAACCGAGCTGACCGTCTTCGTGCCTCCCCATGAGCCCGCCGGGATCTACCTGCTGACGATCAGGAACCATGCGAGCTCGGCCCGGAGGTTGCGGTTTGCTGCCTATTTCCAGATGGTGCTTGCAGGCCAGCCCGAGCACTCCGGTCCGCTGAGGATCAGCCGCGAGCCGTCGCTTCCCGCGCTCCTCTTCGATAACCCGCGCAACATGTACCGCACGGGCCCGGCCTTCGCGGCCATCTCGGAGCGGCCTTTGCTCATGGAAACGCGCCGGGGCCGCTTCTTCGGAACCGGTCAAAGCGTCGCTCATCCACTCCTTGTCGAACGCGGCGAGCCAGACGCCGGGCCGATTCTGGACGACCGGCCGATCGCGGCGCTGCTCGCCACCCTGGAAATTCCTGCGCACGGTGAGCACACGGTGGTCGTGATCCTGGGGCAAGCCGATGACCGGAAGGAAGCCGAAGCGGTCATAGCCAGGTACCAGGACGTCGGCGCAGCCCGCTCCTCCCTGGAAGAAACCCGGCGGTGGTGGCTCAGCCTGATGGATACGCTCCAGGTTCAGACCAATCAGCCGCAGTTCGATCGTTACCTGGACTGGCTGAAATACCAGGCCCTGGCCGAACGCATCTGGGCCCGGCGCGGGTTCTATCAGGCCAGCGGGGCGTACGGCTTTCGCGATCAGCTTCAGGACTCTGTCAACCTGATCTGGATGGACCCTGCCGTGGCGCGGAAGCAGATCCTGCTGCACGCCTCCCAGCAGTTTACCGAGGGCGACGTTGTCCACTGGTTCCATCGCTTGCAAGACGGGCGGACCGGATTCGTGGGGCGAACGCACGCTTCGGACAACCTGCTGTGGCTGGCCTGGGGAGTTGTCGAGTACATTGCCGCAACCGGCGACGACTCCCTCCTGGACGAGATGACCCCCTATCTGGAGGCGGAGCAACCGTTCGAGCCGCTGCCGGGCGGCAAGCACGGAATCGGGTTCGACCCCTTGCGATCGCCGCGAGAAGACACCGTGTACCGGCACTGCATGAAAGCCATCGACCTGGTCCTCGACCAGCGGATGGGGCTGCACGGGCTGCCGCTGATGGGAACCGGCGACTGGAACGATGGACTTGACGAGATCGGCAGCCAGGGCCGAGGTGAGAGCGTCTGGCTCGGGTTCTTCCTCTACTACATCCTGGATCGGATGGCCGGCATCGTCGAAAAAAAAGAGGGGTCGGGCCGGCAGGAATACTATCTCCGCCGTCTGGAGGCCCTCAAGGAAGCCGTCGAGCGTACCTGGAGAGGCGACCGCTATCTTCGCGCCTTCCACGACGACGGCACGGAGATCGGAGTCAAGGGCAGCGGCGTCTGGGAGATCGACGCGCTCACCGCCGCGTGGGCCGTCATGTCGGGCATCAACCCCCAGCGCGGGCAGATCGTGTTCGAGACGGCCCTGCGCATCCTCGAAAAAGAGAAGACGATCCTGCTCGGATGGCCCCCGCTTCGCGAGGACACCAAGCCCTATCTCGGCCGGAGCAGTGTTTATCCGGAAGGCGTCCGGGAAAACGGCATGTACTGCCATGGCGTTCAATGGCTGGTCGGCGCCGCCCGGATCCTGGCCGAGCGGGCCGACAGCGAGGGCAAACACGAGGAGGCTCGCCAATACCTCGAGACTGCGCAACGGCTCTGGCTCAAGATCTCGCCGATTCCCCACGCCGTGACCGGTGAGATCGAGACGTACGGCGGCCAGCCGAACAAGCAGGCCGCCGATATGGTCACGACGTTCGACCCAGGCCGGATGATCTGGAACGGCTATACCGGGGCGGCGGGCTGGATGTTCCGCCAGGCCCTTGAAGGCGTCCTGGGGCTGCGCCTGGAGGCCGGCAAGATCGTTCCTGCGTCTGGCCTTGGCCCGGCCGGCGATCTGAGCCTGATCGGTCTCTCGCGGGACACGACGAGAAGTCCCTTCGAACGCCCCACGATCCGGCAAAGCTCCGCACAGCACAGTCCAAATGAGTTATCAACGGAATCGAGTGAACAATCGCAAGCACCGACACCGCGAGGACAAAGCTGATGGGAATCATCTCGAGCCGGACGACGCGTGCCTGGAGACAGCAGCGCTGCGCGGCAAGGGGGCTGCTCCTCGTTCTCACGGCATTCTTGTCTCCGGTGAACACCATGAGCCATGCCGCCAGCAACGAACCGGGACAATCTTCCCCCGGGGAAACTCAGTTGCATTTCCCGACCGTCCCTCCGCAGCATCGCCACGCGCGCGAGCTGCTGACCAGCGCGATGCGTTACCTCGCCCCCGAGAACCGGATGATCGACCCCATCTCGGGCTATCCGTTCGAGGGCTGGAACCAGGACCCGGCAAAGGGGCTTTATCTCCGCTCGTTCACCCAGTTGACCGCCATAGGCCAGTACATGGAGCTGCTCGCGAACATCATCGCCGGCACTTGCGACACCCCCTTTCTTTCCCGCAAGCAAGCACTCGCAAACCTGGCTCATCTGGTCAAGAGCCTGCGCCAGGATCAGCGCGACCCCAAGCTCAGCGCCGGGAACTTGCTGGGGAACTTCCTGGACCTGGCCACCGGCAAGCGCCTCGGCCCCCTGGCCGTGGACGTCGAAAAGCACAAACTCCAGGGCGCCTTCGGCCCTGACAAAGCAGCGGCGATTTGGAAGGCGCTTGAGGTCAAGGGGTGGATCATCCTGCGAAGCAATAACCTCGAAGCCGATATCGTGCGATCGGCGAAATACGGCTCGGACCATTTCGACGGCCCCCTGGCTCCCTTCGGCGACAATGCCACGAAGCAGAAGATCATGGACATCCTCGACCAGCGCGTGGTCATGGTGGTGTTCATCGACAACGCCAACCTTTCCGCCGCCGCCGCGAAATCCATCGGTGCGCTTCTGAGCCCGGGTATCAAGGATCAGGCGGAAATCCCCGAGCTGCGGCGGGAGCTGGAACGCTTCCTCGAGGATCAACTGGAAGGATACGCCCGGCTCTTGGACGCGCAGGCTGGCCAGTTCTACTTCGGCCAGGACGCCACCAAGGACCGGCATTTCGGCTGGGTGGACTTGCAGGGGAAATGGGTGACGGGCCACGTGGATTACCTGGTCAACGAGTTTCGCGGCCCGGCCACGTTCGTCGTGACGCGATTCGGTCTTCCTATCGACGCCATCAAGAACCTGGGCTTCAAGATGAAGCCCTACCGGATGCGGGATGCGCGCGAGGTCTACGTGCTGGCTCCCTGGGAAGGCTCGGCGTTCCAGGCCCTGGGGCTCGAGCTGGCGATGACGGAGCTGGAGCGCCCGAGCTGGCGTAAGCTCCTCGAGAACGTCGTGGACGTCGAGATCGATTATTCCACGCGGAGGAAGCTTCCCGGCTTTCTTTCCGAGTCGTACAGCGGCGAAGGTGTTCAGTACACCGGCAGCGTCGGCATCCCCGACATCACGGTCTCCCCCCTGCCCCGGATCACGGACGCGGCCTCGCTCTACACCCTGGGCGCGGCTTACTCGGTTGCACCTGAGAAGATCGAGCAGTTCCTGGCGGCGAACTGGCCTCTCATTGCGCGGCTGCTCACCGAGCACGGGCCGTGGGAGGGACTCAAAGGCGCGAACCAGGAAGTGATCCGCTTCCAGACGACGGCGCACACCCTGGCGCTGATCCTGGGTCTGCTCGGGACGGGGTCGGACCACATGAAAGTGTATCTGGAATCCAAGGGCCTTCGTCCCAGGCTGGACGAGATTTTCAAGCCCGGCGAAGACGTTGACCTCCTCTCCAGTGGCACCCAGGTCTTCGCCTGGAACGGCAAGGAGAGCCCAATTCAGTCCAGGCGAGAGAAGAATGCCTTCCACGCGCGGACCGACCGGATCAGCAACGCCGGGATCGCCTTTGTCCCGAGCAGCCCGCACGGCGCGAACCTGTCTGGCGGTCTGCTGACCCTGCGCTATCGCTCGTCCCAGCCGATTGACCAGGCCATCATCACCCTGAAACCGGCAGGCAGCGCCCCGGCCGTTGAGGGTTTGATCCCGACCCAGATCTTCTGTCACTTCGCCGACACCGGTGGTCGGGACCACGAGATGCCGATTCCCCTCCCCGCCACGCCCGGTTTGACGCGGATCAAGGAGGTCGTCATCACGTTCGGGCCTGAATCCCAAGCTCGGCCCATTGACCTGTCCATCACCCATCTGAGGGTCGCGCCCATCGTTGGGGAAGGCGTTCAGCGCCAGTGATTCAGCACGTGAATCCGATCAGTAAGGGGGGAGCCACCGGGATCACCGTACCTGCCCAGATCGATACGGCCGCTGATCTCTCGGTCATTCCAGGGCGGCTCGTCGAGGAGCTTCAACTAGTTCCGCTCGACTCCGTCGCTGCTCTGGGATTCGGAGGCCACCTCTTGACGTTGCCGACGTCCCTGGTCGAGCTCCGTGTGAAGGAGTTGGATCCGGTCACGGTCAAAGCCCTCGCCAGCCCCGACGAACCGTACGCCCTGCTAGGCAGGGACGTGCTCAACCGGTTCACGATCTTGCTGGACGGGCCGAAGCTGGTTCTGGAGCTTCGCTGAAGTTCGCGCGGCAAGCGGAAGTGTGTCCGAAAGCTAACCCGATCTCGACCCTTGGATTGGCCGCGAGTAACAAAGGACCCTGAGGGTTCGCCTCTCACCTCACGCCACGACCTTCCCGCCGCCTACCGACCCGCCGGAAATTGGCTTCGTTTTCCCGCTCCATTCGGCCTTGATTCATCATAAGTCGCAATCTGTAAACGACTAACACCCGAGCAGTTTGGCTTCGTTTTGGCGCTTTTCCAACACTGACGGCTTTCTCTCTTCGGCTTCACTCGTCACTGGCCACTATTCTCTCACCACACGCCACGACTTCCC
>JGI12270J11330_10004160_pt1 | contig 10287 bp, 9 predicted proteins | sample PeaSoiMetSII2010_FD_11330 | JGI IMG/M metagenome (IMG submission 11330)
GTGTACTACACCGTTGTCTATCAGCTGGGGCCGGGCGAAGTGAAGACGGAGTACTGGGTGGTGCCGACTACGTCTCCGGCGAACCTGGCTGCTGTGCGAACGACGCCGGGGGGAGGGGTGGCCACGCCTCCGGTTTCGATGCAGTATGTGAACTCGCAACTGGCGACGGTGGTGCATCTGGCGGGGACGGAGACGATCACGGGAGCAAAGACGTTTGCCGTGAATCCGAGCGTGCCGGCGCCGTCGAGCGCGGGGCAGGTGGCGAACAAGGGATACGTCGACCAATCGGTGTCGAATTCGGGAGCGGGAAATTTTCTGCCGACGGCCGGCGGCACGCTGACTGGCCCTCTTACCTTGCCGGCAAATCCTTCGGCACCCCTGCAGGCTTCCACCAAGCAATACGTGGATACAGGGTTGGCGGGGAAGGCGAACCTGATTTCAGGGCTGGTTCCGGCGAATGAATTAGGCACTGGAACGGCGAATGCGGGAAGCTGCCTGCTGGGAAATGGGACCTGGGGCGGGTGCGGAGGAGGAGGCGGGACGGGAAATGTTTCCACGATACCGACCGCAAGCCAGAATATTGCGCAGCCGATCGGGACACAGTTTGGGGTCAACAATCTGGCGAACATTCGCTATGTGACCTCAAGCTGGAACTGGGCGCAGACGCCGGCAGACAATCTTTCGACGCCGGGGAGCGTGACGATTCATTTGAATCCGTGCCCGCTGGGACTTGATACGGCAGCGGCGACGAACTACTACTCCTACAAGGTCTACATTTCGGGAACCGGGACACCGGAGGCGGTCGCGGTGACGGGCGGAAGCTGTGCGCCGGGTTCGGCCAGCGGGACTATTGCGGTGACGACGGCGAACGCGCACGCGGCGGGATACACGGTGGGGTCGGCGAGCTCAGGGATCCAGGAAGCGTGGAACGACGCCTGGATCAACGACAACGGCGCGGCTCCCGTAGCCAATGCTCTGACTTCTCCTTACGTGAAGCTGATTGCGGACACATCCTACTTTGTTTACGGCAGCGTGTATTTGCGGGGCCGGGGAGGAGTTCTTGATGGCGCGGGTGCCTTTATTCAGTGCAGTACTCGTGACCGGTGCATTTATGTCGGCACTACTGCAAGTGGTCCGTTTGTGAATCATCACAAACTCTACAACCTGTCCGGCTCTTCAAGCGTGAACGTCGATGGGGCGCAGGTGGCCAGTGTATGCGCCGGGTCGGGGTGCAGTCCGGCCCAGACCAACGGCACCTATCTAGTGACGACAGCTACGAACCACGCCTTTGTTGCGGGAGACACCGTAGCTTGCGAATATCACTCCCAAACGGCGGACCAGCGCTGGGTGTCGCCCGTGCTCACAGTCCCTTCGGCTTCGACCTTTACTGTGAGTTTCGGGGTGACTACTTTCAGCGCCGGCGCGAATACGTTTGGATTTTGCAACATCCTGAACGCGTTCCTGGAGAACAACTCGGATCACGTGGCGCTGCAGGACATCAACCTGTTCCAGGCTGGAACGTCAGGAAACGGGTTCTTCAGCTACGGCATCGTCAATGACAACGATCAGCAGTTCATCATTGAGCGGGCTTCCAATCGCTCCAGTTCTGTGTTGAAAAACAGCGTGAACTGGCCCCTGGGAGCGTTCTTTTATCAGCGCACCGATCAGGGAAATGCCGGAATCACGTATCTCCACAACTCTGAGATTACGAATGTGAACTGCGCCACCGGCGGAGGCAACGGCTTCGTGTTCACGGATTCTGTGTGCCAAGGCTTCCCGGTGTACGGTGTGCGTTATTTCGGCGGACTTCAGTCGGCAACCTTCGAGAACATTTACCAGGAATCCACCGGCGGAACGCCCAACCCTTTGTATGGAATTTCAGGCCAGATGGGATATCTGATCCAAGGATCGGTGGGAGTTACGAATGTAGGTTTGTTTCCGACGAACGGCATGTTTCCTACATTCGCCACCGGCGGAGGACTCAGTTCGATTCGCAATTATTTTGTCGTGCTTCACAGTTCCACTCTTGGGGCGGGACAGATGCTGGCTGTCGGCTCGGCTCAACCTTCGAGCGGCAGTGTCAGCATCAACGTAGTCTGGCCTTCGGTGGAACTCCAGTCCTCGTCCGGGGCCAGCTTGGGAACAGTGACTTGGGACGTGCTAGTCACGACAGGGAGCAGCGCAGCGGTTCCGCAAGGCACAGGGAGTTTCGCGATCGCGACGGGCATCTCGGGATCGTGCGGAACGAACGGGATGTGCTCGTTCAGCGATACGCAGGCGGCGCCGGCATCGTACACGGTGCCGAGTCCTCAGTTCTCGGCTCAGTTCTGGTTCTGGCCCGCGAGTTATGCCATCAATCAGACGATTTTGTACGCCGATGCCGTCCTGGACGCGCCGGGGGCTGTGGCGAGTCAAGGCGTGAGTTCGGTGTCGATCATCGCCGGCCAGTGCATCTCGGGGGGCTACGCGCCCTTGCGAACTCCCATCTGGGTTTCCTGTCTAAATTCCACTGCCAGCGGTGGGGCGGGAGTGGAAGCGACTGTCCTGCAGCAGCAGGACCAGGAGAATAACGGGCCGCCGGCGAACAGCAAGGGGAGACTAAGTTTCGGCAAGCAACTGAACTCTTCGTCCATTCCGAATGACCTGCTCACGCTGCAAGACGGTAACTTTCCGGTGACCGTAACGACTTCCGGGCAACGGCCTCCGGCGGATGCGAACGACATGGCGATCGGCCTCGACCAATCGGGTGGAATGGATTTGCGATCGGCGATTTCGATTTCGAGTTACATCAATGCGTTGCCCAGCGGGACCAATTTTCTGGAGCGGCTGACGGGGGCGGGCAAGACGTTCAATGTTCCGGTGACGGTGAATGGAAATCTGACCGTCGGGAATAACGGGACGGTGACGCTGCCGATCACGGGATCGGGCGCGCAGTGCCTGCATGTGAGTGCGGCGGGCGCGGTGTCAGGGACAGGAGCGGATTGCGGGAGCGGGTCGGGATCAGGGACGGTGACGGTGAGCGGCGGCGTGTCATCGCAACTGGCGCTGTATTCGGGGAATGGAAGCGCGCTGGGCGGGGACAGCGGTCTGACCGACAGCGGGACGACGTTGAACTATGCGGGCACGGGCGGGATCACGGCGGCGAGCGGGACGTTCAGCGGGAATCTGACGGTGAACGGGCAATTGCTGGTGGCGGGGCCGTGGATGGTGAGTTCGCCGATTCCCGGGGCGGCGATGGGGCCGGCGGGGGCGGGGACTTCCGCGCTGGGAATTTCGAATGACGGGAACTTCTATATATCGGCGAATGGCGGGACGCCGCAGAAAGTGGCGACCAGCGCGACCAGTTCGTACTTTACCAACCTGTTGCAGGAAGACGCGAACGATCTGGGAATGTACAACGGGACAGCGGCACAGAACCTGCATGTGTATTCCAGTTACACGAACAGCTCGACGTGGACGAGGAGCTCGCTGGGGTTCGATCCGACGTCAGCTTATGCGGTGTTGCGGAGCGAGAGTCTGGGCGGGGGCGCGGCTCCGGGGCTGGGGTTCTGGATCAACAGCGGGATCAAGTGGGCGATCGATCCGACGAGCAATCTGAAGCCGTGGGCGGATGGAGTGTACAACCTGGGGACGTTCAACGGGCCGAGCGGAGTGGGGTTGCGTCCCGCGACGGTATACGCGGCGGGAGCTTCGGGGAGCAGCAGCGGATTTGAGCTGGGGAAGTTCGCCAATAACAGTTACGAGCTGTGCAACGACACGAGCACGGGGACGGAGGTGAACGGCATTGCGACGCTCACTGCGAACGGCTGCGCGGTGAAGCCGACGAGCGCGGTGACGGCGGGAGTGATCGGGGTGGTGATCGCGAATGCTGGAACGAGCGGGACGACGACGCTGGCGCGAACGGGATCGGCGTATTGCACGTTTGACGCGACGGCTACCGTTGTAGGCGACTACGTGGTGCCTTCGGGCACAAGCGGATCGTATGCGGCTTGCCACGACGCGGGGTCGACGCCGCCGGGCGGAGCGCAAGTGCTGGGGCGGGTGCTGCAGGCGACTTCCGGCGGAGTTCTGGCGCAGATGTTTTTCGATATGCCGGGGAGCTGGAGCGGGAGCGGAGGGACGCTGGCGAACGGAACGACGGCAATGACGCAGGCGGGAACGGATAACTCCGCTGATCTTGCGACCGACGCTTTTGCGAAATCGCAACTACCCGCAGACAATACCGCCGATCCCTGGATTACGGTTCCTACGATCAGTGGCAGCGCGACGATGTTTTCCAGTTCGTCAAACAAAGCCGCATTCTTTGGTGTGATCCTGCCGTTCCAGAAGACTACGAGCGCGATCACTTACGAGATCGGATCAACGGCGGACGGCACATCGAATACTTATGACATTGGAATCTATTCCGGCACATCCGGGGGTACGTGCACGTTAAAGGCGCACATCGGTTCGACTGCGGGAAGCAGTTTTTCTCCCACCGCCAGCCATTACTACACGGTGAACTGGACGGGCGGATCGGTGACGCTGGCTCCTGGGCGCTACTATCTGGCGATCACATCTAGTGCCACTTCAAGCACCGCGACGATGGGTGGCAGTACCGGCAGCCTTACATTTGCCGGCGGGGGCAGCGCCGGAACCGTGGGGAATGTGAGCATAACGACCGGCGGTTCACTACCCTCCAGCCTGACCTGCCCCACTGACTCATATACCAGCGCAGTCATACCGGCGTGGGCGGTCAACTAGGGGCCGTTTTGCGGGGATCGCGAGGGGCGCTAAGAAAGACTTACGGGCCATCGGCGGAGCCGGTGGCCTTTTTATTTGGTGACAGAAAGAACTTTTCACCACAGAGGGCACAGGGGAGCACAGAGGGGTGGCGGATGGGACGGGGGATTCTGGTTCTTAGTTTGATTTTGGTGGCGGGCATGGGGTGCGCGCGGCGGGCGGCTCGGACCTTGCCGGATTTGGCGATTCCGGTTGGGTGCGCAGCGGAGATCAGGCTGGTGGGGTGCGATGCGCGGGTGAGTCCGCCTAAATGTAAGAGTGCGCGGGTGACGTATCGGCGGGGGTGCGAGGAGATTGTGGTGACGAACGAACAGCAGGTTCCTCACCGCTGACGCGGTTCGGAATGACAACTTAAGAAGCAGATATTGGGCACCCAGCGGGGTTCGAGGGGGCCCGGCAATGCGGAGCTGCGCTCCGCCGGACAGCCGAGGGCGGCTGTCCCTACATGGGTAGTGCGGGAGCCATCGGCGAAAGCTGGTGGCTTTTTTGTTGAAGAAAACACTTGAGAGGCATTGTGGTGCAAATTCCTGACAAGGGCGCTGGCTGCGTAGACGGGGTAGGGATCCCTTCGGCGCGCTGCGCTTGCTCAGGGCGGGCACTTCGACTACGCAAGCTGATTCGCTGCGCGAATCGGCTTGCTTCGCTCAGGATGACAATCGCCGTCATGGCTTTCTGGCTGTGTGGTACCGCGTCGGGGGCGACGTACTACGTGAGTTCGAGTTCGGGGAGCGATGCGAACAGCGGGACTTCGGCCAATGCGGCCTGGCAGACGATTGCGCAAGTGAACGCGCAGACCTTTCAGCCGGGAGATTCGATTCTGTTCAAGCGGGGAGATGTGTGGAATGAGAGTCTGGCGCCGCCTTCTTCGGGGGCTGCGGGAAATCCGATTACGTTTGACGCCTATGGGGCGGGGACGGCGCCGAATCTGACGGGATATTACGCGGTGCCGAGTGCGAGCTGGGTGCATGTGACGGGGAATGTGTGGAAGGCGCCGCTGCCGGGAGCGGGGTTTGCGGCGCTGAATTTTTGTTTGTTCGGTTCGATCTGGGGGCAGAAGGTTGTGGCTTCGTACGCGAATCTGACGGCGGAGTGGAATTTTTATTCGTCGAATGGGTACTTGTATGTATACGCCACCGAGAGTCCGGCGCTTTTTTACAACGAGCCGATTGTGCCAATGGGGCTGACCAATACGCCGGTGATCGACGTCAGCGGGAAGTCGTGGCTGGTGTTTCAGCACTTCCTGGTGAACTGGTTCGATGACTACGGCGTGTATGTACAGGGGGCGAGCGATCATCTGGTGTTCGCGAATATGGAGGCGGACGCGATGATCCCGCAGGGGGCGCAGCCGTTGGGATTCTACGTGAATGAAAGTGCGCCCGGGCCGGGAGACATCAAGATCTACAACTCGGAAGCGCATCTCAACTACGACGCGTTCAGGATTGACGGAGCGGCGACCGCGATCACCATGGTGAACGACAAGGCTTACGGCAATCGCGACGGGGCGCTGGTGGACAGCTCTTCGCCACCGCGATATTCGCGCTATTCGGCGGCACTGCATGTGGATATCCCACTCGCATGAACGAGCAGGGTCTGGAAAGAGCGCGGCCGGCAGGCACCAAGGAGGGACGACCGGTGCCGTATACGTCCAAAGATTTCCAACTGGAGGTGCTCGGCCAGCTGGCAGAGATGCAGGCGCTGACCGAGGAACTGCAGGAGGCGCTCAAGAGTGAGGCCAGGAAGAGTAGCGATCAACACCAACTATTACGCTTCGACGGGCGAACGCTCATTGCGATCGGGGCGATTGCCTTATCGCTCACCGGTTACGTGCTGCAAGACGCCAGGAATACGTCGAAGCGGGATGCGGAGATCGAGACGATGAAGGCAAGAGTCGTGCAGCTGGAAGAGATTGCGGCGACGAACACGGAAGGGCGCGTGCGGAGTGAGGTCGAGCTGGGAGAGTTGCGCGAGGGGCAGGCGGAGATCAAGCGCATGATCGAGGCACACGACAGCGTAACCGGGAAGTTTGCGAAGTCGAAGTAGTTCGAGGCTTTGAGGAGAACATGGTGGGGGCCAGCGTGAATGGGGAAGAGCTTTCTGTGGTGAGGATGGTGGATCGGAAGTTTGAGCGCGAGGTGCTGGAGAAGTTGAGCCGGCTGGAGGCCAAGATGGACAGTCTGTCGGGCAACGGGCAGCCGGGGAGAATGACGCTGGCGGAGAATCGCCTGGTTGAGTTGGAGCGGAATGACGTGCGCAGGACGGTGATTGAGCGATTCGTGAATGCGGCAATCGCGCTTCTGATCAGCGCGGCGGTGGCCTTGCATGGGCACTGGTGGAAGTGAAAGCTATCGGGCTGTTAGTGGTTAGCAGGAATTTGAGGAGCGCTGATTTTTTTCTTTGGCGGCACGGGCGGACCGTTTGAGGTTACGAAATCAATTTCTGAGGAGGAGATATGAGCACGACAGCGAGCACGACGATTATCAGCAACTTGAAGGGTGCGGCATCGCCCACGGCGAACACGGTGAAGGCAGCGAATACGGCGGCGATCGACTTCGGAGGGATGCTGGGTGTGGCGCAGAGCAAGGCGCTGGAGCTGAAAACTTGCCTGACGTTGCTGGTGCGGGCAACGGATGGGGCGGATCCGAATCTGGCGACGATCAATAACATTCTGGCGAGTCTGGTGTAGCGGGCTCGTGGTTCAGACTTGCAAGAAGCGGTTGGGTTCGAGAATGCCGTCGAGCTTCGCTCGACTGGGCGGACGAGGGCGTCCGCCCCTACATGGACTGGGGAGGAGCTATGAATTTCTTGAGTCAGTTGCTGCGGGGGATTTCTTTCATTCCTGCGCTGGTGAGCGGGATTGAAAGTTTGTTTGCGAGCAAGAATGGGGTGGAGAAGAAGGATGCCGCGATGTCGTTTCTGGAGAGCGCGCTCGGCACCGTGGACGCGGTGCCGCGATGTCGTTTCTGGAGAGCGCGCTCGGCACCGTGGACGCGATCGCGCAACGGGAGATTGTCGATCCCGGGAAGTTTAAGGATGGGATATCGAAGATCATCGATGGGACGGTGGAATGTTTGAATGCGTCGACGTGGGCGAAGAGCGGGCCTCAGATTCCGGGTGCGAGCAATCCATGATCGACGAAGCGGGGCTAAAGCCCCTGTCACACTACGAAGCTTGACGATTTCAAGTCAGCCGACGTCTTCGCTCCACTGCTCCAGATTCTTTTTGACCTGGGCCATGAACTGGTCGGCGACGGCGCCATCGATGAGACGGTGGTCGTAGCCGAGCGTGAGGTGGACGACGCTGCGGATGGCGATGGAGTCGTTGCCGTCTTTGTCGGTGACGACGAGCGGCATTTTGGTGATGCCGCCTACGCCCATGATCGCGGAGTTTGGTTGGTTGATGATGGGCAGGCCGAAGACGGCTCCGAACTGACCGGGGTTGGTGACGGTGAAGGTGGAACCTTCGACGTCTTCGGGCTTGAGTTTCTTGGTGCGGGCGCGCTCGCCGAGATCGGTGATGCCGCGCTGCAGGCCGAGAAAGTTGAGGTCTCCGGCGTTTTTGAGGACGGGGACGATCAGGCCCCAATCTAGGGCAACGGCGATGCCCATGTTGATGTTGCGGTGGTAGCGAATGTTGTCGCCTTCGAGGTTGGCGTTGACGATGGGCCACTGTTGAATCGCGATGGTGGCGGCGCGCACGAAGAAGGGCATGAAGGTGAGGCGGACGCCGTGGCGCTGCTCGAATCCGGACTTTTGTTTGTTGCGGAGGTTGACGATGCGGGTTAGGTCGACCTCGTACATGCAGTGGACGTGGGCGCTGGTGCGGCGGGACTCGATCATGCGCTGGGCGATGATTTTGCGCATCTGCGTCATGGGGACGAGATCGCCGGGGTAGGGGGCTGCGGGCTTGGGCTGGGCCTGGGGTGCGGGCGCCTCGCTTTGCTCGGCGGGACGGACGAATGCGTCCGTCCCCACACGGGACGTCCCTACGCGGGCGGGTTTGGCTTCGATGAACTGCAGGATGTCTTGCTTGGTGATGCGGCCGCCGAGGCCGGTGCCGGAGATTTGAGAAAGGCTGATTCCGTGTTCACGGGCGATTTTGCGGACTAGCGGGGAGGAGCGGGTTTCTTCGTCGTCGGCCGCTTCCTGGAGTGGCTGCGGTGGAGGCTCGGGGCTGCGGGGACGAGATGTCCCCGCGACAGCCGGCGGGACGCCGGCGCTACTTTTTTCCTCTTTCTTCTCGACTGGCGGAGCAGCTTTGGTTGGTGCAGCGGCTGGCTTGGCTGCGGATTCGCCGTCTACTGCGATCGTACCGACCACCGTGTTCACTCCTACGGTGGTGCCTTCGGTGACTTTGATTTCCTGAAGGACTCCGCTGGCTGGAGCGGGGATTTCGGCGTCGACCTTGTCGGTGGAGATTTCGAAGAGGGGTTCGTCGCGCTGTACTTTGTCGCCGGGCTTCTTGAGCCATTTGGTGATGGTGCCTTCGACGATGGACTCGCCCATCTGGGGCATGATGATGTCAGTCGGCATGATGTCCTTCCATGAGGCCCCCGGGTGCGACGGAGGGCCGAGGGCAACGGGATATTATAACGTTCTCGCGAAGGCGGTTGCCGAGGTGGCTCAAAAGCGTTTACCGCAAAGTTCGCGAAGAACTGCCGCAAAGGGCGCAAAGAAAATCTGGTGCTCGTTTCATTCTTAGTGGCGATCTTGTTTTTCTTTCGTGCCTTCCTTCTTTTCATCTTTCTCGTCTTCGCCGGCGGGAGGGGTGACGTTGAAGTTTGATTTCCAGTATTCCTGGACGGCCGGCGGGAGCTTGTCCATGTGGGAAAGGAACATGGTGAGCTTCCACATGTCCTGCTCGGAGAGAGTTTTGTTCCAAGAAGGCATGCCGGTGTAGCGAATGCCAGTGCTGATGGCATAGAAGATGTGCCACTCGGGATCGTCGGGAGGATCTTCAATGAGATTCGGCGGCGGGGGATAGAACGAGGCAGCGAGCGATGAGGGCTTGCGGTCGAAGCCTCCGTGGCACAGCGAGCAGTTCATGTTGTAGAGCTTCATGCCGTCTTCGAGATTCTGGTCAGTGGGCGTGAGCGGGTTCGTGACGCGGGGGGCGTGGCGCTCCATGGAGGCGTCGAGGGCGGTATTGGCCAGCCGATGCTCGAGGCGCGGCGGGGTGACGTTGGCGGCGGTAGGAAAGAAGCCGAGCATGGCGAAGCCGAGTCCGCCGAGGATGAGGACGAGAAGAGTGACGATTACGCCGAGAAGGAATCTGCCCATGGAGCCTCCGAAAGTATTGTGGCAGATGAGCCGGTGGGACGCCAGTTTGGACAGGGCTGTCCGAGCGAACCCAAGATCCCTCGACTGCGCCTAACGACTCGCTTTGGGAATCGTCAGGCTCCACTCGGGATGACAATATTTAGGACAGGGCGGACGAGGGCGTCCGCCGCTACGTGAGTCAGTATGCTTTCAGGCGGCGGGATTCGCGGACTACATCCTCCACCTTGGG
>JGI12270J11330_10004162_pt1 | contig 10286 bp, 10 predicted proteins | sample PeaSoiMetSII2010_FD_11330 | JGI IMG/M metagenome (IMG submission 11330)
GGCTGGGCGCCCGAGGAGCACAAGTTCCACCTGTACACGATCGTGATCGGCAGCCAGACCCTGCACGCCACCGGCTACGCGATGGGCATCCAGCGCGACGGGGCCGTCGGCGGGGACCCGGATAACCCGAAGACCCCGGAGCGCCCGGGCGAGGCGGTCATCGCCTACTTCGGCGACGGCGCCATCAGCCAGGGCGACGTCAACGAGGCCTTCGTATTCGCGTCGGTGTTCAACGCCCCGATCGTGTTCTTCTGCCAGAACAACCAGTGGGCGATCTCCGAACCCCTGGAGAAGCAGAGCCGCATCCCCCTCTACCAGCGGGCCCGCGGCTTCGGCTTCCCTGGCCTGCGCGTGGACGGCAACGACGTGCTGGCCTGTTACGCGGTGACGCGGAAGGCCATGCAGGCGGCCAGGGAAGGCCAGGGCCCCACCCTCATCGAGGCGTTCACCTATCGCATGGGCGCCCACACCACCACCGACGACCCCACCAGGTACCGGCTGGCCAGCGAGCTGGAGATGTGGAAGCTGAAGGACCCCATCGAGCGGGTCAGGGCCTACCTGGTCCGCACCGGGCTGGCCGAACCCGCGTTCTTCGCCGACGTGGACGCCGAAGCCAAACAGGTCGGCGCCCGGGTCCGCGAGGCGTGCCGGACGATGCCCGACCCGCCGCCGCTGGCCATCTTCGACAACGTGTACGCCGAGCCCACCGCGATCTTGCGGGCCGAACGCGAGCAGTACGCCGCGTACCTGGACTCCTTCGAGACAGGGGCGGGGCGATGACCACTCTGACCCTGTCCCGGGCGCTGAACGAGGGACTGCGGAAGGCGCTCGAGAACGACCCCAAGGTCCTGATCATGGGCGAGGACGTCGGCAAGCTCGGCGGCGTCTTCCGCGTCACCGACGGCCTGCAGAAGGACTTCGGCGAGGCCAGGGTCATCGACACGCCGCTCGCCGAGTCCGGCATCGTCGGCACGGCGATCGGCCTGGCGCTGCGCGGGTACCGGCCGGTCTGCGAGATCCAGTTCGACGGCTTCGTGTACCCGGCGGCCGACCAGATCATCAGCCAGCTGGCCAAGATGCGGTACCGGTCCCGCGGCCACGTCAGCCTGCCGGTGGTGATCCGCATCCCGTGCGGCGGCGGCATCGGCGCGGTCGAGCACCACAGCGAGTCTCCCGAGGCCATCTTCGCGCACACGGCCGGCCTGCGGGTCGTCGCCTGCGCGGACCCGGCCGACGCGTTCGCCATGATCCAGCAGTCGATCAGCTCCGACGACCCGGTGATCTTCTTCGAGCCGAAGCGGCGCTACTGGGACAAGGGCGAGGTCGACACCGCGAGCGGCGTGGCGAACGCGCTGCCGTTCGACCGGGCCAAGACCGTGCTCGAGGGCACCGACGTGACCCTGCTCGGCTACGGCCCGCTGGTGCGCACCTGCGCCGAATCCGCGATCGCCGCCCGCGAGGACGGCCGCAGCATCGAGGTCATCGACCTGCGCTCGCTCTCCCCGCTGGATGAGGACGCGATCTGCGCCTCGGTGCGCAAGACCGGCCGCTGCGTCGTCGCGCACGAGGCGCCGGTGTACGCCGGGCTCGGGGCCGAGATCGCCGCCCGGGTGACCGAGCGGTGCTTCTACCATCTCGAGGCGCCGGTGCTGCGCGTCGGCGGCTTCGCCACCCCCTATCCGCCGTCCCGGCTCGAGGATCACTACCTGCCCGATCTGGACCGGATCCTGGACGCCGTCGACCGCACGTTCGGTTTCTGAGGAGCGGTCATGACCGAACTGAAGGAGTTCAAGCTCCCGGACGCGGGCGAGGGCCTGACCGAAGCCGACATCGTGGCCTGGCACGTCAAGCCGGGTGACCAGGTCGAGGACGGCCAGATCATCGTGGAGGTCGAGACCGCCAAGGCGGTGGTCGAGCTGCCGTCCCCGTGGGACGGCACGGTCGCCCGGCTGCTGGCCGAGGAGGGCGAGACCGTCGAGGTCGGCGTGCCGATCATCGCGATCGAGGTGGCGGGCGCCGGCGCCAGTCCTCGGGTCCAGCCGGCCGTAGCCGCTTCCGGCCAGGAAAAAGCCGATGATGCCGAACGAGCCAGGGTTCCTGCCCCGGCTCCGGCCGATAGCCCAGGAACCGATAAGCCCGAACGCCACGCGGTNCTGGTCGGCTACGGCGTCAAGGCNTCGTCGACCACGCGCCGCGCGCGCAAGACCGCCCCGCACACCACCGCGGAGCTGGCCGCCGAACCAGGCGCACCCGCGGTCCGGGCGCTGGCCAAGCCGCCGGTGCGCAAGCTGGCCAAGGACCTCGGCATCAGCCTGGCCGAGCTGGCAGGCAGCGGCCCGGAGGGCTCTATCACCCGGGATGACGTGCAGCGGGCGGCGGCCACGGGTACCCAGGTCCGTTCGGGATATCCGGTGGTGGAAAACGGGGCCCGGGCCGGTCACCTGACCGCGGGCACCAGCCCCGGCGGGGAAGAGCGCATCCCGATCCGGGGGGTGCGCAAGCACATGGCCGCGGCCATGGTGTCGAGCGCGTTCACCGCGCCGCACGTCACCGAGTTCCTGCAGGTCGACGTCACCGAGACGATGGCGGCGGTAAGACGCGTCCGCGAGCTGCCCGAATTCGCGGAGCTTCGGCCCTCGCCGCTGCTCTTCGTGGCCCGGGCGCTGCTCATCGCGGTGGCCAGGCATCCGCTCGTCAACTCGTCCTGGGACGCCGCCGCGGAGGAGATCGTGGTCAAGCGCTACGTGAACCTCGGCATCGCGGTGGCGGCCGACCGCGGCCTCATCGTGCCGAACATCAAGAACGCGGACGCGCTGCCGCTGCCCGAACTGGCCCGCAGCCTGCAGGCGCTGGCTGAGACCGGGCGGGCCGGCAAGGCCACCCCGGCCGATCTGGCGGGCGGCACGATCACGATCACCAACGTCGGGGTGTTCGGGGTGGACGCCGGCACCCCGATCCTCACCCCCGGAGAGACCGCCATCCTCGCGTTCGGGCAGGTCAAGGACACGCCCTGGGTGGTCGACGGGCAGCTCGCGGTGCGTAAGGCCTGCACCTTGTCGCTGTCGTTCGACCATCGCATCGTGGACGGCGAGCTCGGTTCCGCCGTCCTGCGCGACGTCGGTGCCATGCTCGAGGACCCGGTTCGGATGCTCGCCTGGATTGTGTTACCCCGGGGGGCGACCCCCGGGATCCCCCGCTCCTGGGGGGAAACCTTTCCCCCCAGACCCCCTCGGCCCCCGGGGGGGCCTAGAAGGCCCCTTCAGGCAGGTCCATCAGGTCCAGGCTGGTCGCCTCGACGACGGAACGTTCGGCGGCCAGCCGGGGCAGCACGGTGGCGGCGAAGAACCGGCCCGCGCCCACCTTGCCCGCGTAGAAGTCGCGATCGGGAGAACCGGCGGCGATCTCATCCAGCTTCCGCAGGGCGATCTCGGCGTGGGTCAGGAGCAGCCATCCGATCACCAGGTCGCCGAGCGCCATCAGCAGCCTGGTGGTGTTCAGCCCGGTCTTGTAGATCTCGGCGGGCTGGTCCGCCGACGCCATCAGGAAGCCCACCATGGCACCGACCATGGCCTCGACGTGCCCGGCGGCCTCGGCCAGCGCGGCCCGTTCGGCCTTGAGCCTGCCGTTGCCGCCGTCCGCGGCGGCGAAGTCCTTGATCGTGGCGAGCAGAGCCCCGAATGCCTTGCCGTTGTCCCTGACGATCTTGCGGAAGAACAGGTCCATGCTCTGGATCCCGGTGGTTCCCTCGTACAGGCTGTCGATCTTCGCGTCCCTGATGTACTGCTCGATCGGGTAATCCTGGAGGAACCCGGAGCCGCCGAGCGTCTGCAGGGACAGGGTGAGCATCTCATACGAGCGCTCGGAGCCGACGCCCTTGACCACCGGCAGCAGCAGGTCGTTCAGGCCCGCGGCGGCCTCGTCCGTGCGACCCTGCGCCGCCGCGATCTGGAGCGTGTCCTGGATCGTGGCCGTGTACAGGACGAGCGCCCGCATGCCTTCGGTGTAGGCCTTCTGCAGCATCAGCATGCGGCGGACGTCGGGGTGGTGGATGATCGTCACGCGCGGCGCGGTCTTGTCCGTCATCTGGGCGAGGTCGGCGCCCTGCACCCGGTTCCTGGCGAAGTCCAGCGCGTTCAGGTAGCCGGTGGACAAGGTGGCGATGGCCTTGGTCCCGACCATCATCCGGGCATCCTCGATGATCTCGAACATCTGCCTGATGCCGTCGTGCACGCCGCCGATCAGGGTGCCTACCGCCGGGCGGCCTCCTGGTTGCACTGCGCCGAACGTCACCTCGCAGGTGGTCGAGGCCTTCAGGCCCATCTTGTGCTCGACGTTAGTGACGACGACGCCGTTGCGCTCGCCCAGCGTCCCGTCCTCGGCGACCAGGTACTTGGGCACCAGGAACATCGACAGCCCCTTGGTGCCCGGACCGTGCCCTTCCGGCCTGGCCAGCACGAGGTGGAAGATGTTGTCCGCCAGGTCGTGCTCGGCGCTGGTGATGAACCGCTTGACCCCCTCGATGTGCCAGGTCCCGTCCGGCTGCTCGATGGCCCTGGTCCGGCCGGCGCCGACGTCGGATCCGGCGTCGGGCTCGGTCAGCACCATNGTGGCGCCCCACTCGTGCTCGATGGCCTGCTCGGCGAAGCGCTTCTGCTCGGGCGTGCCGAGGTCCCACAGCACGCGCGCCATCGTGTGCCCGCTCGCGTACATCCACACGGCCGGGTTGGAGCCGAGGATCAGCTCGGCCATGGCCCAGTTCAACGACCTGGGCGCCGCGGTCCCGCCCAGCTCCGCGGGCAGGGACACCCGGTACCACTCGGCGTCCATGAAGGCGCGATAAGACTTGCGCAGCGACTCGGGGATCCGCACTGAGTGGGTAGCCGGGTCGAACACCGGCGGGTTCCGGTCCGCGTCGGCGAAGGACTCGGCCAGCGGGCCGGTCGCCATCCGCTCGAGCTCGTCGAGGATGCCACGGACGGTCTCCTCGTCAAGTTCCGGGTAGGGGGGCTGACCGAGCAGATCCTGACGCCGCAGCGCCTCGAAGAGGTTGAACTCGATGTCTCGCAGGTTGCTCTTGTAGTGGCTCATCCGCTGCTCCGCCGTGTCGCCGTTCACCGTGCCTGTTCTATGCTACCCGCTAGTAACAAGTCTGGCGAGCCGCGCCCGTTCTACGGTTGGCGGACACAAATGGCTTCGCGCGTCACCATTGGCTGGATGTCCTAATTTTTAGGAGTTTTCACATATCGTTGATCACTCGCGACTACGCTTCGCTTGTGTGACAGACGTTCGCGACCCCTCCACGGGCCTGCCCGCGCGACGGCCAGGTGCGGACGTACCGTCAGATAGGCCGTCACTGCAGGGGGCCGGACGGGGAGCGATGCCGCCGCAAGGTCAATTCTCCGCCGAACCTGGTTCGCAGGGAGCCGACATCGGTGAATACGGTCCGCCGGACACCGACGCGCTGGCCCGCAGGCAGCCGGGGACGGGTCCTGTTCACCCCCGTCAGCCGCAGGCCAGGCTGATCGCCCCGGGCGGCCGCCACCGGCGGCCGATGCCCGCCAGCCTGCCCGAGGGCGCCCCCGCGCTGGTGCTCGCGGTGCCGAACGTCGGCGAAGACGGCCTGACCGGGGCCACCGCGGACATCGCGACCGTGCTCCGCGTCGACAACCCGGCCCTGGACGTGCGCACGGCGCGGATCGACCACGGCGGGCGCGGCGACCCGNCCGGGATCCGGGCCGTCCTGGCTGACGCNGCGGCCAGGCGCCCCGCGGGCGCGCCNTCCGCCGTGATAGTGCCGCAGGTGGTGACGCCGTACCCGGCCACCATCCGGGAGCTGCGGGAAGCCATCTCGGCCAGCGGGGCCAACGCGTACATCGGCGAGGTCTACAACACCAACGCGCTGCTGGCCGAGGCGCTGCACCACAGGCTGGCGGACGCCGGGCTGGCCCGGGCCGACCGGGTGCGCATGTTCAGCATCACGACCTCGGCCGACGGCATCATCCTGGCGACCGTCGGCGGGGAGGAAGCGGTCGGCACCGCCAGCGTCACCGCGTTCTTGCTCGCGGCCCGGCTCGCGCTCCCGGTCGTGGCCGCGTCGCTGGACGCCAAGCCCACCATCGAGGCAGCGGCGGCCCAGCTCGAGGGCATGGGCGTGACCCGGATCGCCCTCGCCCCGTGCCTGGTCGGCCCCGAAGCCGACCCGGCGGCCATCGAGGAAGCCGCGGCAGCGGTGGGGGCCAAGTGCTGCGCGCCGCTCGGCGCGCACGGCAACGTGGTCAAGCTCTTCTCGCTCGCCTACGGCCAGGTACTGAGCCAGCTCGAAACGCCTGACGCCTGACGCCTTGACGCCTGACGCCTTGACGTCTGACGCCTGACGCCGCCAGCTCCAGTCTCAGTCGGCCTCATGCAGGTTCTCATCCGTGGCTTACGGCCCCGCGTCTTCTCTGACTACTTTCAGTAGTTAGAATATCTCGTGATGTGATGTTAGTCTCGTCGCCATTACCGCCTAAGCTGCCTCGGAATGTGATCCCGAGCACACCTGTTGGTGCGGGATGATTCACACTATTAAGGGCACGGCCAGAAACTATCGCTGGCCACCCTGCTGGCAGAGGCGGCCAGCGGCAAAGAGGCCGGCAAGGAGGATCGGTGGAGGACGCCGAAATTGTGCTCAGGCGGGCACCGCTTTTCGAAGGGCTCGGCGAAGAGAGCGCACGGGCGCTGCGGCGGCAGATGTCGGATGTCAAGTTGTCGCGCGGCGAGCACCTGTTCCTGGAAGGGCAGGACGGCGACCGGTTGTACGTCGTGCTCGACGGCAAGATCAAGCTCACCCGGGCGGCGGCCGACGGCCGGGAGAACCTGATCAGCGTCTTGGGACCAGGCGAGATGTTCGGCGAGCTGTCGCTGTTCGACCCGCGGCCGCGGACCTCATCGGCAAGCGCCGTCACCGACGCGACGGTCGCGGCGCTGGCCCACGACGCGCTGCGCCCGTGGCTGCTCGAGCAGCCGGAAGTCTCCATGCACATGCTGCAGGCGCTGGCCAGGCGGCTGCGGCGGGCCAACGACGTGCTGGCCGACCTCGTCTTCACCGACGTCCCGGGCCGGGTGGCGAAGAACCTGCTCGACCTGGCCGACAGGTTCGGCGAGCAGGAACCCGACGGGCTGCACGTCCATCACGACCTGACCCAGGAGGAACTGGCCCAGCTGGTCGGGGCGTCCAGGGAGACGGTGAACAAGGCGCTGGCCGACTTCGCCGCCCGCGGCTGGCTGCAGATCTCGGCCCGTTCGGTGCTCATCCTGGACGCCGACCGCCTGCGCAGGCGCGCCCGGTAGCTTCCTTCCATGATCGTGGCCAGTTTTAGTCGCTATTCGACCCGCCTGAACTTGCCATGATCATGGCTCCCGGCTAGCAAGGTAGTCGAGCTGGGCGCGGACCGACCACTCGGCGGCCGGCCAGACCGACGGGTCGACATCGGTGTAGATCATGGCCACGATCTCGGCGGGCGTCGTCGCGCCCGCGGCGAGGGCCGACCGGACCTGGTCCAGCCGTTCCGCCCGGTGTGACAGGTAATAGTCGAGCGTGCCGAGCGGGTCCGCCAGCATCGGGCCGTGCCCGGGCAGCAGCAGGCCGACCTCCCGCGCTTCGGCCAGGTCACGGAGCTGACCGAGGGTCCGCAGGTAGTCGCCGAGGTTCCCGTCGCGGGCGATGACCGTGGTGCCGCGGCCGAGCACGGTATCGCCGGTGAACAAGGCGCCGTCCGCAGGCAGCAGCAGGCATACCGAGTCGGCGGAGTGGCCCGGGGTCGCCACCGCCCGGAGCTCGCAGCCGCCCGCCGTGACCACATCGCCGTCCGCGAGGCCTTCAGGTCCGAGCCGGTGCCCGGGATCGGCGGCCTGCACCGGTGCCCCGGTCAGTTCGGCCAGCCGTGCTGCCCCGGCGGAATGATCCGGGTGCCCGTGCGTCAGCAGGATCTTCGTCACCCGCCGGTCGCCCGCGACCGCCGCGGCGTGCACCCGGCGCAGGTGCCCCTCGTCGTCGGGTCCTGGATCCACCACGACGACGGAGGATGAGCCAGGCTCGGCGATCACCCAGGTGTTGGTGCCGTCCAGCGTCATCGGCGAGGGGTTGGGCGCCAGCAGGCAGGCCGCCCGCGGCGTGCGGAACCCGTCAATGCCCGGCGTCGGCGCGTTCACTCCAGCTCTGTCCAGCTCACTCGGTCTCCCGGCCGCTCTTGGCCGGCCGGCGGCATGGTCAGCCGGACCTGCCCGTCCTCGACGACCACCTTGGGCAGCCGGGGGGTGATGACCCGGCGGCGGGCCAGGATGCCGGCCACGTCGTGATGCCCGGCGAGCTCGCCGAGGGTCACCGCGGTCGGCGGCAGCAGGGTGATCTCGCCGGCCTGCGCGGCCTCGAGCGCCGCGGCGGGGCCCAGCCAGGCTCCCGACTCAGACTCCCCCGGATCCGCGTGGTCCCCAAAACCCTCTGGCGCCGCCGTGGCCGTCTGCCCGGGCGGCAGCGCAGCGGCGAAGAACCAGGTGTCGAAGCGGCGGGGCGAGGCCTCGGGCGTGATCCACCGGGCCCAGGGGGTGAGCAGGTCCGCGCGCAGCACCAGGCCGCGCCGGCCGAGCACCTCGCCGAGCGACGCCGAGCCGGTCAGCAGAGCATGCCTGTCCCCGGCCAGGGCGGCGCTGTCGCGGACCAGGTCCGCCGGTGAGTCGGATGGTCCGGCCAGCAGCACGCCGGATTCCTCGAACGTTTCCCTGACCGCCGCGCAGACCAGGGCCCGCGCATGGTCCGGCGGCACGTCGAGCAGGGCGCCGAAATCGGCCGGGGCCGGTCCCGCCCACCCGACGGTCTCGTCGCCGTCGCGCGCGTCCACCGACCCGCCGGGGAACACGTAGGCCCCCGGCGCGAACTCAAGTTCGGCGGTGCGCCGCAACAGGAACGCCTCGACGCCGGAAGCGGCCTGGCGGAGCAGGATCACGGTGGCGGCGTCGCGGGGGACGGCCGGCGAGAGCCGGCCGTCCGAGATCTGGCGAGCCCGCTCGGCGAGCTTGCGCGGCACCGCCGCGCCCGACCGTGCCATCCGGGGCTCGTTCATCGCTGCCGATTCACTGGTGCCGATTCATTGGTGCCGGTTCATTGGCCGCTCAGTCGCGGACTTCGGCGATCAGCTCGACTTCCACCGGCGCGTTCAGCGGTAGCTCGGCGACGCCGATGGCGCTGCGGGAGTGCTTGCCGTCCTCGCCGAACACCTCGATGAGCAGCTCGCTCGCCCCGTTGATCACCTGCGCCTGGCCGCCGAAGCCCGGCGCGCTGGCCACGAAGCCGGTGACCTTCACGATCCGGCGGATCGCCTCGAGGCCACCAGCCGCGGACGCGGCGGCGGCGAGCGCGTTCAGCGCGCAGGTGCGGGCCATCCCGGCCGCCTCCTGCGCGCTGACCTCATCACCCACCTTGCCGACGGCGGGCAGTTTCCCGTCCACCGTCGGCAGCTGGCCCGAGGTGTAGACGTACGTGCCGGTCCGCACGGCCGGCACGTACGCGGCGACCGGGGCCGCCACCGGCGGCAGCGTCAGCCCGAGCGCGGCCAGCCGCTCAGCCGGGCCGGTCAAGGTTTCTCCCTCTTCAGGTAGGCGACCAGCTGCTCGGAGTTGGGGCCGGGTATCACCGTCACCAGCTCCCACCCGTCGTCGCCCCAGTTGTCCAAGATCTGCTTGGTCGCGTGCACGAGCAACGGCACGGTCGCGTACTCCCACTTTGGCATGGACCGACCTTACGCCTTGTCCTTGGCGGCCAGATCAGGGGCCGTGACCTCACGCACCTCAGCGGCAACGGGGCTCTCTACCTCGGGCACGGGCGGGATGGACGACTCCTCGAGCTCGGGCACCTTGACGTTCGAGATCGCCGCCTCGGCCGCCGCCACTTCGGCGTCGCCGTAGTCCTCGAGCTCGCGGGGCGGTTCGGCCGCGGGAGCGGCCGGGCCGGGCGCCATCTTCTCGAAGAACCTGAGCAGCTCGACCGGGACCGGCATGACCAGCGTGCTGTTCTTCTCGCCCGCGACCTCGACCACGGTCTGCAGCAGCCGCAGCTGCAGCGCGGCCGGGTCGCGCGCCATCACGTTGGCGGCGGCGGCCAGCCGCTTGGACGCCTGGTACTCACCGTCGGCGGTGATGATCCTCGCGCGCCGTTCCCGCTCCGCCTCGGCCTGCCGGGACATGGAGCGCTTCATGCCCTCGGGCAGCGACACGTCCTTGATCTCCACCCGCTCGACCCGGATGCCCCACGG
>JGI12270J11330_10004167_pt1 | contig 10283 bp, 5 predicted proteins | sample PeaSoiMetSII2010_FD_11330 | JGI IMG/M metagenome (IMG submission 11330)
TAGTAAAGCACCTGCGCGCGGTTGTGTGCCGTCGTTTTTGCCCAGGTTTCCGCTTTGCGCGCAGCCTCCACGGCGTTGCGAATGTCCTTGCGATTGCCCAGCGGCGATTCCCCGAGTGACTCACCATTCTTGCCGCGAACCTCCACCGCGTAACCCGAATCCGGCCGCACCTGCTTACCGCCAATAAAGAGTTTTACTGTGCGATCGATCAGGGGGTTGGCAACCTCGGTTTTGCCGCCCTTTGCCGCCGCTTTCGCGCGAATCGGCGGCGCCTTGCGGAACCACTCCGGCTCGATGTATTCCAGCAACCCTTCCCGGCCACCCTCCCGGCCATAGCCGCTTGCCCGGTAGCCGCCGAATCCGCAAGCCGCGTCAAACAGATTCGTGCTGTTTACCCACACGACGCCAGCCTTGAGCTGTGCGGCGACGTGCAGGGCCACGTTGACACTTTCGCTCCACACACTCGCGGCAAGTCCATAGACCGTATTGTTGGCCAATTCCACGGCTTCCCGCGGCGTGCGAAAGGTCATCGCCGCAAGCACCGGCCCGAAGATCTCCTGCTGCGCCACGATGGATGTGGGATGAACGTTGCTCAGGAGTGTCGGTTTGTAATAGAGGCCGCGCGAAGGCAGTTCCACTTCCGGCTGCCAACACGTGGCGCCATCCGCAATTCCCTGCTTCACCAAACGATCGATGCGATCGAGTTGCACTTGCGCTACGATTGCGCCGATATCGATCGCCTTGTCCAATGGCGACCCCACGCGCAGCGTGCTCATCCGCGCTTGCAGTTTTCGCGTGAGCTTTTCCGCGATACTTTCCTGCACCAACAGCCGCGAGCCCGCGCAGCAAACCTGCCCTTGATTGAACCAGATGCCGTCCACCAGGCCTTCCACGGCGCTGTCCAGATCGGCGTCTTCAAAAATGATGAAGGGTGACTTCCCTCCCAGTTCCAACGACACGCGCTTGTGCGAATTTGCCGTCGCCCTGCGGATCGCCCGGCCCACTTCCGTCGATCCCGTGAAGGCAATCTTGTTTACGTCGGGATGATTCACCAGCGCCTCGCCCGTGTGGCCATCTCCGGTGACAATATTCACCACCCCGGAAGGCAGGCCGATTTCCGCGCAGATCTCCGCGAAGGCCAGCGCTGTAAGCGGAGTGTACTCGGCAGGCTTCAATACCACGGTGTTTCCGGTCGCCAACGCGGGCGCAATTTTCCATGCCAGCATCAGCAGCGGAAAATTCCAGGGGATAATCTGCCCTATCACGCCACTGGGTGTGTATCCCGGGAACTCCTCTTCCCAAAGCTGCGCCCAGCCGGCGTGGTAATAGAAATGCCGCGCCACCAAGGGAATGTCGATGTCGCGGCTCTCACGAATGGGCTTGCCGTTGTCAATCGTTTCGAGCACGGCCAGGCGCCGCGCGTGTTTTTGCGCATGGCGCGCCACCGCGTAGAGATACCGCGCCCGTTCATGTCCGGAAAGCTCTTGCCAGCCCGGCAAAGCTTTGCGCGCGGCCTTCACTGCTGCAGCGATGTCCGCAGCGCTGCCTTGGGCCACCTCGGCGATCTTCTCCCCTGTGGAAGGATCGCTGGTCTCGAAGTATTTTCCTTCGGCGGGAAGCGTCCAAGCCCCGTCGATGAAATGGCCGAAACGCCGGTGATGGCGGTCGAGCCACTGCAGAGATTCCTTGGGATCTTCCTGTGCCGGCCCATACTCCAGGGTCTTGAATTTTTCAATCACGCTCATTGCTTCACTTTGTCCTCTGCGGTTAGGTTTTCATGCGAGTGTGCTGGGCCGTCTCAGGCCTTCTTCCCCAACCTCTCACGCATAGTTTCCAGCCGCTTCAGCATGAATTTCAGCCGCTCCCGGCCCCACTTCGTACTCGTAATCACCTTCTCGATATCCAGGAACGCTTCCGGATCGCCAGACTTTTCCCGGAGTTCCTTCAGGAAGGGGTGCACCTTCGCAAACATCAAGAACATCTCCCCGCTGAAGGCGGGCCGCAGGAACAGTTCTTCACTCACCGCCCCTTGCAGCACCAGCGAACAGGCAATTCCCCAGTAGCCGCCCACCTGGCGCAGCCAGTTGTTCTCTTGCGTGCCCATGGCCCAGGCCACCTTTAGGAAATCGTCGGCGCTGGCTGGCCAAAACTCTGCCATCCACCAGTTGCGCGCCTTGCGCATTTCGGGCTCGCGCCGCAGGTCGTAAAGCTGAAGTATCACTTGCGCATCTCTTGCACTCGCCTTGTCTGACATGGCTCCTCCGTTTTCCAGGAAACTGCGTTTTGCCTGAATCTATCCGTGTCACGCTATCGGGTGGCGATACTCCGCCGAATATCTCCCGGTCGCATGAAATTCCAGTTGCCGCTCAATATCCCCCAGCATCCCGCTGGCGCCGATCCGAAAAAGGTGCGGCTCCAGCCATGAATTCCCCAACTCCTCTTTCATAAGGGAAAGCCACTCCACCGACTGCTTCGCCGTGCGAATTCCGCCAGCCGGCTTGAATCCCACCGCCATGCCCGTTTCTTCGGCGTATTCGCGAATGGCCCGGGTCATCACCAATCCGACAGGCAGCGTGGCATTCACGCTTTCCTTTCCCGTCGAGGTCTTGATGAAGTCCGCGCCCGCCATCATCGCCACCAGGCTGGCGCGAGCGACATTGCGCAGAGTCAACAGATCACCGGTTCCCAGAATTACCTTGAGATGCGGCGGCCCGCAGGCATCCTTAAACGCGACAATTTCGTCGTACAGCTTCTGCCACTCACCGCCGAAAACATGCGCGCGCGTAATCACCACGTCAATCTCATCGGCTCCCGACTCGACGGAGCGGCGGATTTCGTTGATGCGCTCCTCCAGCGGGGAAAACCCTGCCGGAAATCCAGCGGATACCGCGGCCACGGGAATTTTCGATCCTTCGAGCGCGCGCTTCGCCGTCGCTACAAAATGGTGATACACACAAACGGCACCGACATGAATGTTCAGGGACTCGATCCCCAATTTCTCCACGATCTCCCGCTGGACCGGCTGGCGAGCCTTCGCGCAGAGACGCCGGACGCGCTCCTCGGTGTCGTCACCGCTCAAGGTGGTAAGGTCCATGCAGGTGATGGCGCGGAGCATCCAGGCGATTTGCCAGTCCTTTTTCACAGTGCGGCGAGTTACCAGAGTGGCTGCGCGGCGCTCGACCGCGCTGGTGTTCACGCGAACCTGCTCCAGCCAATCCAGATTTAGCGAAGTCCCGCGATTCGGCGCAAGCGGGCGTCCGTTCANCACGGCGATGGCGGTCGAACTTCCGCCGTGNGCGGGTACGATGCGATGGCCTTTCCTGTCCGTAATTTCAAGTTGCGGTCTGTCCTCGGCGTTCATTCCCCATCTCCGGATTGGGAAGCGTCCCTCTGTTCGACAGAGGCTGAGCATATCACTGCGCCCGCCTCGATTCACTATGCCGCGGCGACGTGCCCGCGGGTACTGCCGCGCTGTTCGACGCGGAACCGCGAGCGCTTCCTATAGGACACGATACTAATTGCCCGCTGGATTCTTGGCGCCTGGCGTGGGCCGTGACAGCAACTCGACATACTCCTTGTAGAATTTCTGCTTGTCCAGGTCGTCCTGCACTTCCACGAGGGCTTCGCCCATCCCCGGCTGGAGTCCCGGGGCCCATGCCAGCGTGTTTCCGTAACCCGCGCCGTGATCCACGTCCACATCCATGTAGAGTTTCTTCCACTTCGTGATGATGGATGGATCGAGCCAGGCAACCGCCGCCAGTTCATCCCACAAATAATTGGCTTCGGCGTATTTGGCGACGTATTGCGCGGCGGGCGTGGCGCTCTTGCGCACCTGCTCGATCAGATCCTCTTCCATGCGCGTCTTCACGGAAATGTCCACCGTTGTGAGCACGATGCGCGGCCAGTGCGCGTGCAGCACGGCGTGCGACGCTTCCGGGTCCATCCAGAAATTAAACTCGCGTGTCGGGGTCACCGAAAACTCAGGATCGTCGGTTTGCGGATTGATGCTTCCCGCCATGAGGATGAGTTCTTTGCTCAACTCGGGGAATTTCGGGTCGAGCGCGATGGCCGTGGCCAGATCGGTCATGGGACCGGCCGCGTAGATCGTCACTTCGTGGGGGTATTGCTTGACCATGCGCACCAGGAAATGAGCGGCGTCTTCCTGGGCCGCCTGAATCGATGGCTTTCCTTCAAGCATCGCCGGAATGTCGTAAGGGCCGTGCACAGGATAGCCTTTGGCGAAATTCCAGGCCCCTTGATACACAACTTTTCCGTGCAGCGTTTCCCACTTGGCGATGTATTCCCTGCTATTCACCAGTGGGAAGGCAGCTCCAGGCACAACCGGAATGTCCGTGCGGCCGATGATCTCCATCAGGCGCAGGGCATGAAGCACTTCTTCATCGCGCCAGGCGTCCCCGGTGAGCACAGTGATGCCGAGCACATCCGTTTCGGGCGAGTTGATCAGGGAGAGGATTGCCTGCATGTCGGTGCCGCCCGGGCCGGCGGCGTCCTCATCAATAATGACCCTGCGCCGAGTCTGCGCGGAGGTGAGGAGCGCGGAGAAACAGAACAAAAAGAGCAACCTTAGGAACCAGCAGAATGATGTGCGATTTGCAGACATCGGGTTAATCCCCTCCAGATTTCGGTGAAGTATTGAATACAGTTGGCCACAACGTCCTTTCACGGAAGTGTCCTCTTGAAGGGAGTTGCTGAGTTCACGCCGAGACGATATCCCACGCATGCCATAATCACAAAACACTACGGTTTTCCGTTGCGGCGCGCCCACTCTGCCTGGAACTCCGGGCGCGAGTGAAACGATGTCTGTGTTCCCACGCGCGTTGTGGAAAGGGCGGCGTAAAGATTAGCGCCTGTCAGTGCATCTCTTTCCGGCAAGCCTTCGGCGAGAAAAACAGCGAAGCTCCCGATAAAGGCGTCGCCCGCCCCAGTCGTATCCACCGGAGTCACGGGAAAGGGCGGCAGAAGTTCAATGGCCTCTCTCGTAGCGAGAAGCGATCCGCGCGCGCCCAGGGTGAGAATCACGCGGTTAAAGCCCATCTGCAGAAGCGCAGAGGCGCATCTTCTCGCGTCATCNGTGGAATGGACCGCCAGGCCGGTGATCAGTTCAGCCTCGCTTTCGTTGGGCACGAAATAGTCGGCCCCCTGAAGTTTGAGCGAATGGATGGGTTGTGCGGGGGCGGGATTTACGATGCACCGGATGCCATGCTTGCGGGCAAATTGCACGGTGTAAGCGACCGTGTCCAGCGGGATTTCAAATTGCAGCACGATTGTATCCACGCTCCGCAACGTTGCAGCAGCGGCATCCACGTCGGCCGGTTTCAGGGTATCGTTGGCCCCTTTCACCACAATAATGCGGTTCTGGCCGCCAGGTTCCACAAAAATAGGCGCAACACCGCTGGAGACTCCGTCGACAATCCGCACGTGAGCGGCATCGATTCCGATCTTCTTGAAATTGTCCACGGTGGCCTGGCCAAACAGGTCGCGGCCCACGTTTGCAATCATGACCACGTCCGCCCCGCATAGGCAGGCGGCGACTGCTTGATTCGCGCCCTTGCCGCCAAAACCGAGATGGAAACTCTTCCCGAATAGGGTTTCGCCCGGGCGCGGAAACGTATCACTGAACGTGGTTAGATCAACATTGGCACTGCCGACGACGGCAATCCTCGGCTTTCGCGACATTCGTTCTCCTGTTACAGCGTTACGCGGAAAATATAACAGCGGCCGGAAATCAGCAAGTGCGCCAACAACACATGGTGTTGCAGGAGGCGGCGCGTGCTATTTAGGGTCATGTGCTTTCCACAAAATAGCCAAGCCCCTGAAAACCAAATTCAATTGATTCAAAGTCTTGCACAAAGTTTCCTCAACACCCGCTTGACACAGCCGCAATAGAGAAGTAATTTTCCGCGTTGCTTGTACTAGGGGTCAAAGCTGGCTTCCTGGAGTTGGGGGACTTGCGGGGCGGAGAGTCCGCAGCTCGACATTTCATGTTTTGCTGCTGGTTCCGGGGTGGCCAGGCTTACTGGCGCTTGGGGCGGACAGGAGTAAGTTCTCTGTCCCGGCTTTGAATCCGGAATAATCGTTTGTTGGGGTTGCCGAGAGGGGCGTGGCGAAATGAGCAGGACTATTATTGTCATAGCGGTCGTCGTCTTTATAGCTGCCGCTTGTTGTGGACGGCTAACGTATGGCCAAGTAACAGGCAGTTTTCTGGGAACGGTAACAGATAAGTCCGGTTCGGCGATTTCCGGAGCTACGGTCACGGTCACCTCGCAAGGCACTGGCGCAACTCGCGACACGAAGACCGATGATGCGGGGCACTACATCGTCAATTTGCTGCCCGTCTCCATCTATAGCATCCGGGTTGAATTCAAGGGCTTCCAGACCACGGAGGCCAAGGATGTCAAGCTGCAGGTGGATGAGCAGCGGGAATTGGATTTTACGTTGGCCCTGTCCACCGTGAGTTCCTCGGTGGAGGTGGTGGCCAACGCGGTTGCGGTGGAGACCACGAGTCCCTCCCTTGGCCAAGTCATCACCTCTCAGGAAGTCGCACAACTCCCGCTGAACGGGCGCGATTTCGTGCAGCTCGCCACGCTCACGCCTGGCACTACTCAGGAAACAAACCCCAACAGCTTTTTTACTAGCGGCGCATCCAGCGAAGTGGCTGCGCGGGGGTCCTTTTCCCTATCCGTGGGTGGTTCCCGCGCGAACAGCACGGACTGGTTGCTGGACGGCACCGACAACAATGAGTTGACGGCCGGCGGGATCGGGATTTTGTCTTCGATCGACTCCATTCAGGAGTTCAAGGTCCTGACTTATAACTACTCCGCCGAGTATGGCACGCGCGCGGGACCCACCGTTCTGGTGACCAGCAAGTCGGGAACCAACGATTTCCACGGCTCGCTTTTCGAGTTCCTGCGCAACACCGATTTGGACGCCAAGAGCTTTTTCGCAACCTCCAGGGAAAAGTTCAATCTGAATCAGTTTGGCGGGGGAATAGGCGGACCCATCCGCAAGAATAAGACCTTCTTCTTTGTCGATGGCGAGCAGAAATATCAACGCCATGGCATTACCTTTGCTGGATTAGTTCCCACCAAGGATATGCGCAACGGCGATTTTACCGATAATGCGCTCGGCGTGACGAATCCCGTTGGCGTTATCGTCAATCCCAATATGACCATACCCGGCCCAACACCTACCAGTCCACCCATAACTACCCCTTTCTACTGCGACGCGAGTGGTAATCCTATAGTTCCGAATGCGGATGGAAGCCAAACGCAAGTGACGGGAGGCAGCGCTTGCAACAAGATTCCTCCAGCTATGTTTAATAATTCCATTGGAGCGAAGATGATTGCGCTCTATCCATTGCCAACGCCGGGATACGATCTGAACGGAAACAACTTCCTGAGCGAGCCCGTCCGCTCGCTGAACGAAACGAAGTTTGACGCTCGCCTGGACCACAACTTTTCCAGCGCGGATTCCGTGTTCGCCCGTTTCAGCTATGACCAGGCCACCTCCTACGTGCCTGGAGGCGCGACCGGGTATTTTGCCGAGGCCGGCGCGTTCGCTAGCAATCAGGGAATTATCAACCATGCGCGCAACGTCTCAATTGGGGAAACGCACGTTTTTACCTCCACGACCGTGAATCAGTTTAGCTTCGGTTACAACCGGATTTTCGACTACATCACCTCGCAAGGAACCGGCACTTGCGAGTCAAATATTATCGGGATTCCCGGCGCCAATCTGAATTGCGGCCCCATAACGGGTACCACCTGCGCGGGTAGCAGTTGCGGGCTGACCTCCGTCGGTGTTACCGGCTACTGGTCGCTCGGGGATCGCGGCTACTCTCCCTTTCAGGGCGGCACCAACATTTTCACAATCAATGATTCCTTCGACATGATCCGCGGCAAGCACGACATCAAGGTCGGAGGCGGCATCCGCATCAATGAAATGAATGTGCGGGCCGAAGGTTTCCAGGACGGGTATTGGGTCGTAAGCGGCGCTTGGACAGGTGACCCGGCGGCGGACATGCTCCTGGGTCTCGCGAGCCTCCGTATTCATGACCAGAACTTCAACGGAGATATCACCGGCCGGCGCTGGAAGCTCTTCCGCCCGTTTGTTCAGGACGATTGGCGGGCGACCAAGGATTTGACCCTGAATCTTGGCCTGGCTTGGGCCATGGCAAAACCAATTTCCGAAGCTGATGGTCGGATGGCGAATTTCATTCCTTCGGCCACCAGCTATCAGTGGCTGATTCCCGGCTCGGGGTGCACTACAGCCTTTCAACCATGTACGAGTACGGGTCCAAGTGCCGGGGTCAAGATGGATTGGACCGCTCTTGAGCCACGCGTCGGCTTAGCATGGAAGGTTCTTGGCAGTGACAAGACAGTGGTTCGCGGGGGTTTCGCGATATACCACGATTCCGGCTGGAGTATGGGAGCTCAGGGACTGTGGCAGAACCCGCCATTCGCTGCGGAATCCTTCGGCATTCAGTTTGGCGGCTGCACCACTGTGACCGCCTGGTGTGCATCTCACGGCGGGACGCCAAACGTCGGGCCACCGGCGGTAGACGGATTTTCCCAGATGGTAGGCTTTTCGGACGGGTTCCCCAGCATCCCGTCCCCGGTAACCCCACCAAATTTTGCCGGGTCATTCAATACCGAAAACACCAATCTAAAGCAGGGTCAAGTCCAACAATTCAACATAAACCTGGAGCGTCAATTGCCCGGGCAAATCGTGCTGACGGCTGGATACGCGGGTTCTCGAGGTTCCCATATTCTCAGTTTTGGGAATAACATAAATACGAGCTCGCCGTATGCCTGTGCTGGCGGACCTGATCCCGTGGCTGGGTACACTTTGGGTTGCGGGCCTGGCGGAGCGTACATCCCCCTGGCCTTTCCAAATTTCCCCTTCTCGGACGTTTACAGCATCAACGATTTCGGGAGCGCCCACTACAATTCGCTGCAGATTAAAGCGGAGACGAAGAGTACCAGGTACGGCATCTACGCTTTGATCGGCTACTCGTATTCCCGAACGTACGACTCAGGGTATTCCGATGGTTTGAGTACCCCAATTGGAGCGCCCGACTTCCCGCTACCCGGATGGCAGAAGCTGGACTGGGCTCTCTCGCAGATCAACTTGGACAACAGCTTTACTGCCAGCGTGATTTATGACTTGCCTTTCGGCAAGGGCAAGAAGTTTGGTAACAATTGGAACAATGCGACCAACGCACTTCTAGGGAACTGGCAGGTGACGCTCATTGAGAAAATCACCTCGGGTTTCCCGGTGTTTATTATAGACAGCAACAGCGCATCGACGGGGGGAGCCAACTTAATTAACATTGGAACCGCAGCCGTCGCTGGCCGAACCGACGAGGTGGGCAATCCATTCCAGGCGGGCACAATCGGATCCTGCGTAGGGCCGAGTACGTTAGGTGCGAAGGGGTATTGGTTTAATCCCTGTGCTTTCGCGGCCCCCCCACCAAATGAACTGGGGACTACATCCCGAGCCCCGCTCTCCGGGCCAGACTTCGTGAATACCGACTTCTCGATCATCAAGCGATTTGCTTTGCCCCGGGAGAATATGGGGCTTGATTTCCGGGTGGAAATGTTCAATCTCTTCAACCATGCGCAATTTGGCCTCCCTGCCGCCGACCTCAATGCTCCGTCATTCGGTCTAGTCTCATCGACGGTGAACAACCCACGTCTCGTTCAACTCGGCCTGAAACTCACTTTCTAGGGCTGGCTCGCAACGGGTCAAACTCAACTTTGCATTCGCCGCCCCGCCAGAGCACCGGTGGGGCGGTCTTTTTTTTGCGCGAATTACTGCCCCAGATTCTTCAATTCTTCTTTGGCCTGCGCATGATCGGGATGCTGTTTGAGAAGCTCCAGAAGAACGGCTTTTGCCTTCTCCCGGTCGCCTTCGATGGCGTACACACGCGCCAGATTCAGATAGGCCTGGTCGTACGTGGGCGCCACGCGAATCGACTCTTCAAAACTGCGTTTCCCTTCCTCGGGGCGCCGCGTACGCAGGTAAAGAATCCCAAGGTTGTTGAGCGCCTCCGGGTATCCTGGCCGGAAAGCAAGCGCCTTCTGCAAATAGTCGTAGGCATGATCGGTGTCATTCTGTTGAGCATAAACCATGCCGAGGCTGTAATTTGTCTCAGGGTCATCGGGATTCAACGCGATGGCGCGCTCCAGCGCGTTCTTGGCCTGAGCCCAGTCCTTCTTCTGGCGGTAAGCACTGCCGAGATTTCGCAAGGCGATGGAGTG
>JGI12270J11330_10004169_pt1 | contig 10280 bp, 8 predicted proteins | sample PeaSoiMetSII2010_FD_11330 | JGI IMG/M metagenome (IMG submission 11330)
TGAGCAGTCCCTGGAGCTGACCAAGGCACTGTATGAAACGGGTATCGACTCCGACGAATCCGTCGCGCAAGCCGAAACTCAGCTGGAAGCCACACGCGCGCTAGACACCGGTCTTGGCATTCTGCGCTCTCAATACGAGCATGCGATTGCGCTCCTCGTCGGTCAGCCTGCTTCTTCCTTCTCGATCGCCGTTGAACCCTTGAAAACTCCGCCGCCAGCGATTCCGTTTGGCGTACCATCGCAACTGCTGGAGCGCCGTCCAGACATCGCCGCATCCGAGCGCCTGATGGCCCAGGCCAATGCCCTGATCGGCGTCCAAAAAGCCGCTTATTATCCAACCCTGACTCTCAGCGCTTCCGCCGGGTTTCAATCCACGTCCGGTTCCAGTTGGCTAACTTGGCCAAGCCGTTTCTGGTCCGTCGGCCCGGCCATATCCGAGTTGATTTACGATGGCGGCCTGCGTCGCGCCACCGTCGAGCAATATCGCGCGCAATATGACCAGACGGTAGCCAACTATCGCAACACGGTCCTCACTGCGTTTCAACAAGTCGAGGATAATCTTGCCGCCCTTCGCATTCTTTCCCAGGAAATCCAGGAACAAGACACGGCGATCCAGTCCGCGCAACGTAGCCTTAGCTTGGCCACAGACCGCTACCGCCTCGGCATCGACCCCTACCTCAACGTCATTACGGCCCAGACCACACTCTTTAGCAATCAGCAGACAGCCGTGAACCTGCGGATTGAGCAAATCGTGGACAGCGTGCAATTGATCGAGGCACTCGGCGGGGGTTGGGATTCCTCCACGCTTCCCACTTCGCAGCAGATTATTTCGCGACATGCTCAGTTCCCGGCGATTACTCCGGTTCAACCCTCCCAGAGCCAGCCACCAGCCTCATCGACTCCCTAATCGGTCGGGCAAATCGTTGCAGGCTGCCCAACTTGGCTGGCTCTTCGCTGTTCAATGGGTTAAAAGCTGGCGGAAGGTTTGTGGCGGACCTTGCACCCTCTTTGCCTGCTCAGAGTTTACCTGTTCAGTTCATGCCACAAATCCGCCGGGCTGCTCGCGTCCGTCGCCTCCGCACCGCCGCTCTCTGTTTTGTGTTCATCGCCCGACTTCAGCACAAACTCCACACCTCCAACAGGTGTGTTGCTCGAACGCTTAATTGGGCCGATTTGACCGCCTTTTCGAGCGCTGGTTACTACTTCACATCAATCACACCAAACGTCCCCGCCAGATTGCCGCTCGGACCGGCGGTGAAGAAGAGTTGGTTGGTGCGGCCATTGTTGGCCGTCCCTCCGCCGAATTCAATTCCCCAGAGCTGGTCGATGACGATTGCCTTGCCGTTCGTGTCTTTGACGGTGCCCACGAACTGGCCGGTTTCGAGATTAAAGGCGCTGATGGTGCCGCTGTTCGTGTTGTTCGAGACGAGCAGAGTGTTGCTCAGCTTTCCAAAATTCCTAGGTGCCACGGCGAAGCCCCAGGGCTGGTTTAACGGCTTGCCCTGCGCGAGTGTCCGCACGAATGTCCCGTCTTCCTGGAAGACATCGATGTAGCCGCCTGGGGCTTCGTCTGCCTGGGCAAACGCTACGTAGACCAATCCCCCGATATCCCGAATGCCGAAGGGAACGTTGCCCGGCGGCAGCGTGCTGTCGGTAAAGGAATTGACCAGGTTGAAGTTTCCGTCGTACACATCGACTTTGTTGTTGGCTAAGTCGGCGGCGTACAGAAAATTCCCTGACGGCTTGCTGGTGATCGCAAGGCCAGTGTAAACCGCACCCGTTGCCGAGTTATTTACCGCAATGATCGCGTCATTGGGATTGGACTGCGGAGCCCAGCCGCAGATGGTCCCGTCCAAAGTCGCGAACAGGAACTTGGATGCCCATCCCTGCACTTGAAAGTCTGACGATCCGTTGAAGACAATTCCAGTCGGCTGACCAGGGCCTGCGCCGGAGGCCGATGGAACTAAGACCTCGAAGCTCTTCTTGACTCCCTTGCCGTCGTAGAGTGTCGACCAGCCGGAGCCTTGATCGCTGACCCAGAAGGGTCCGCCTGGGCCGTAAACCAAGCCCCAGCCGTTTACCTGCAACGGGTCGATGTGTCGTGCCGCTCCTACCTGATTCGAAACCAGATTCGTGAGTTGATACTGCGCCAGGGCCGCGCTCGAAACCAACATTACGGCGAGCCCGAGGCAAATTTTGAAAGCAATCTTGCGACGCTGCATACAGAATCCTCCTTGGATTGTGTGAGCCGGAGCAGAGAGCGAGTCAGTCGCTGAGTACCACGACGCTCGAACTACAATTTCTCAGTCCTGCTGGCAATCGAATGCTAGTTCCGCGGCTGTAGGCAGGTTGTCAACGGAGTGTCACGTGTTTGCACAATTCTTGTCGGCTAAGTAGCAGCGTTCGCAGTGATCGCTACCTTTACTTGCAATGGGACAAATTCGGGCGGCCGCGCGGCCGCCCGATCAGCGTGTTAACTTGTCGAGCTAGTTCGCCTGGGGTGGATCCGCCACAAACCCGGCAAAAAACGCAGGATTGCCGGTGTTGGGGTCTTTGAGGAAGAGACCACGCGTGATCAGCGGCACCGCAGTGGTATCGCCGGACAGCGCGCCGAGGCCGTTCAGGTTAAAAAACAGAGTATCGTTGCCGGTGTAAACGGTCACCGGCCCGCTGGCAGCGTAGCCTATCAGGCCGTTGTTGGAGAGCTGGAAGCTCCCGGCGTTGCCGTCGGCGACGGTGACGCTTCCCGGCACGAATGCGCCATAAACGCCCTGACGCCGCAGCGAAATCATCTGCGGCGTAAACGTGGAGTTCACGTAGCTGCCGCCGATGAAGATTCTCTGGCCAACTTCAATGGATGTGTTGTTGAACAGCGCGCCGGTGAGCGGGCCGTCGAGGAAGCAGATGTCATACTCGGTCACGGCGCTGATGTCGATGGTCTGGATGGTGCGCGAGTCGTTAACGAGGTCTGCGCCCGTCTCACCCACCCACATAGTGACGGACTGTGCCTGACCGGAACCGTTGTTCGTGACCTGTAGAATGCGCCCGGAGAGGAACGATTGGGCAGTGGTGATGACTTCCACGCCGCTGGCCACTAAGCTGCCATCCGCCTGAAATGCGCCCTGGACCCCGACAATCGAGGGAACCGCGAGATCGTTGATGCTCCAGCCGCTGTTGAATTGCGTGCTGTTGTTGACGTAAACCGTCAACTGGCGCCCGTACGGCCCTTGCATAACGAATGAGTTACTGGCTGCACTCACCGAAACCAGCCCGCCGGTCAGATCCGTAACTTTGCCATCAGGATCGCTTGCCTTTGTGGCTTTGATATAGATGACCGGATTCACGGTGCCGGTGACTTGCCCGTTATTGATGACCAGCGATTGCCGGATATCGAATTCCATCTTCAGCCCGGCGAGACCATTACTCCCCACAACCATTGGAGTGGGGAAAGTGACCTTCATTGTGTAAGGAGACTGGGGCAGAGTGCCGTTGATCGTATTCAATGCCGGCGGATTCTGGGTCATGTCGACGTAAGAAATGACTGGGTTCGCCAGCACGAAGGTCGCGCTGCTGTAAGTGTCGGCTGGAACGGAGTTGAACGCGAGCGGAGACCGCAGGCCTAAAAGGCGCGCGAAATCCACCGTTGTCGGGGTCGAGACTACCTGTGGCGAAGTGCTCTGGCCATTCAAGGTGATTGAGTTGATCGTGAGGTCAAACCCCACCACCGAGGGCAAGGGCGCGTCTTCGCCGGTGACGAATACGTTGCCGGATTGCGATTGTCCCGGCGGAGTGGAGTTCGAGGAGTTAGACCCGCAACCAACGAGCATGAAGGTTGCGAGCAGGACTGCCGCAGTCAATACAATGAATTTTTTCATGCCAAGCTCCGAGTAAAGAATTTTTGGGAGCAAACTATTTGTCGTACGGATATGGAAACACGCCCACTTCAGGAATGTCGCGTGAACCATTAGTGTGTTACCTTCGGGGGAATCGGTCTGCGCGCGCCCGCCGCGACGATTGCCTTGCCTTTGAGTAAGTTAGAGAGGTATGCGAGGAGAAAGCCCCGCTCGGACATGTACCACGGAAACTCCCTCTTGGATGCGACTTGTAGCAACGTCCTGAAGTTTTGGAGCGAGAGTGCCGATGGCATAAACAAGCGGGAGTAGGACTAGGGCTCCCAGGCAGGCAGAACTAATGACAACAGGTTCGATTTCCGCCGCAGGGCTCAGTGAGTACGTTCTCGCGTCAAGCAACTCCACTCAACTGCAGCAGGCATTACAAACTCTGCAAAACAGTCTTGCGTCAGGTGACCTGAATGGTGCCAACTCGGCATTCCAGACCGTGCAGAGGATAAGCCAACTCTCGGCGACGCTGAGTGGAGGCAGTCAGTCGAGCAGTTCTCAACTCTCTACCGATCTGGCAGCGCTCGGAGGCGCGCTGAGCTCGGGCGATCTATCCACCGCCCAGTCTGATTTTGCGACGGTTCAGAGCGACTTGAAAAACTTTCCCTCGCCGTCGCAGCCAATCGAGACGAACGTCGCGTCGCAATCAGTGCAGTTGGTCAACGAACTGCTTAGCACGTTGAATTCGAGCAGTTCTTCTTCCAGCACCTCTGACAGCACGACCTTCGTGTTGGAGAAGCTATATGGAAGCCCGAGCCTTAACGTCTCGAGCCTTAACGTCTTCGGATAGAGCCTCTGTGTGGAGCTTGCATCCCGAGATCCAATCCACGCCCTTTCTGCGTTTCAAACAATTTTTGGCGCCCGGCGTATTTGGCGATATCGCCGATGACCAAAAGGCGATGTTTCACAGGCTGCGGAAAAAGTGCGATTCGTATCAGGGCATCGCCTTCACAGGCTGCTGAAAAAGTCTAATCCAGCACAGTCTTCTGCAGCGATGGCAGATCGGTTCGACTGCCCTAACTGACAGGAGTCTCACTCTTCCCAGTGCGCGCCGCCCGCTCCATCCCGCCGACCGGACGCTATCGCAGCGGTCACACGGTTCTGAAACGCCCATCATCGCCACTTACACTTGTCCCGGGAAACAGCCACGGTTCGCCACCCCAAGTGCTACACTGTCTGCCACTTCCGGCCACCCGGGGCAACATCAACAAGTTGCGCCAGGAGGGAATGGGCATTCGCGCGGCCACGCGGGAAGCTTCGCTGCTTCGACTCCGTCTCATCATGATGACGGCCCTGGTTGCTTGCCTCGGATTGTTGCCGGCCGCGCCTTACACCGGCATTGGATCGGATACGCAAAGGCCGTTCGCCATGGTCATCGTGGCTGGCCTGGTCTCCAGAACTCTTTATTGGCTTCTTCGTCAATCCCTTGTTGTACGAGATGGTTGCCCGTGAGGACGACGTTCTCCAGGTATAGAGCGAAAAGGACATTTTTCCACAACTGCCGCGTATAACGATTTCTAGAAGCCCGGCAGAGCGGTGATTCCTTTTGATTCCACGCACTCATATGCGCGACCGGCCGCGAGGTTCTTGTATTCTTCCGTTCTTCCGCTGGGCCATTGGATCACCAGACGATCGATCTTGTCTCTTTTCCCCAGCCCGAAGGTCTCGGGCAGTTCCGACTGCGACAGATAACTGGAGCCGCCCTTGACCAGACGTGATTGGCTCGATGCGCCGTGAAAGATTTTCAGCGAAGCCCCGATGGCATCGCGATTGGACTTCGTCCCGACCAGGCGAATCCGTATGCTTCGGTTCCCGGCAGTCTGCTCTGTGCGATAGAGATAGGCTGGGCCGTTGTTGGTGGTGATTAGCAGATCAAGGTCGCCGTCCCGATCGAAATCGCCGTAGGCGAGCCCTCGTCCGACTTTTGGCTGACTGAAGCCGCCGCCGATTTCAGCGGCCACGTCGAGAAACGTTCCCTTCCCGCTGTTCAGGAAGAGTTGCGGCGGCTGCGCGTAACCGACGCCGCTGACATTGCGCACCGTGTCGTCGATATGCCCGTTCACAACTGCCAGATCGAGTGTGCCATCCAGATCGGCATCGAGAAACACGCATCCGAATCCCAACTTATCTTTCGACGCCAGCCCCACTCCGCTCTGCATTGCCACATCAACATAATTCCCGCCATCGGAAAGCCGGTAGAGCCCGGTCATCTCGTTGTCGAAATTGGTGATGGCCACGCCCGAGTTTCCTGAATTGTCGAAGTCGGCCACGTCCACGCCCATGCCGGCGCGTGCCCTGCCCTCCGCGGAAAAGGCGATGCCAGCTTCCACGGCTACGTCTTTAAATGTACCGTTGCGCTGATTCCGATAAAGTTTATTGGGCTGCGTGTCATTAGTCACCAGCAAATCGGGCCAGCCATCGTGATCGTAGTCGAGCATGGCGACGCCCAGAGACTTTGAGCTGCTGTCGAAAATTCCGCTCGTGGCCGTGACATCCTCAAAGGTTCCATTGCCGCGATTGCGGAACAACCAGCAAGTCTCTCCGCGATAGGCTTCAGGCGTGCAATAAGACTTGTGCTTGCCGTCGAGGCTGCAAAACACATCGTGCTCGGGAGACCACTTGACGTAGTTGCATACAAACAGATCCAACAGCCCGTCGCGGTCGAAATCAAACCATAGAGCGGACGTGCTCATCGCCTGCCGGCCGCCCAGTCCGCTCGACTTGGTGACGTCGACGAACGTCCCCTTGCCGGTGTTCCTGAACAACCGGTTCTGGCCGACGCAAGTAATCAGGATGTCAGGATAGCCGTCGTTGTCACAATCTCCGATGGCAACCCCCATGCCGTACATCTCGACGTCGAGCCCGGCGCTGCGGGTCACGTCGGAGAACGTGCCGTTACGATTGTTGCGATAGAGCTTCAGCGTGCTGGGCTCCGATTTATGCTCCCGTTTGTGTCCGGGCCAATCGACGCCGTTCACCAGAAGAATGTCCTGCCAGCCGTCGCAGTCGTAGTCGAGGAATGCGCAACCGGCTCCGAGTGTTTCCGGCAACAGCTTCCCGCCGTAGGCGCCGCTGTTGTGACGGAACCGAATTCCAGACTGGGCAGTCACGTCCACCAGCCGGAAACCGGGATCAGATCTGCGCGGATCAGCGACCGGCGAGCGAGGATCTGGGAGCGCGTCCAACAGCAAGCCTGATGTCGACGCCAAGCCTGCCATTCCCCAGAGAAACGACCGGCGGTTCACGGCAGATCAACCAACCCGTTGCGAATCGCGTAGACGACCAACTCGGCGGCCTTGTGGATTCCCAAAGCGTCCATCATGTTGGCACGATGGACAGCGACTGTGTTGACGCTGAGGTCGAGCGCGGACGCAATCTCCTTGTTGGACTTACCATCCACGATCATTTGCAGGACTTCGAGTTCGCGCGGGGTGAGTGTCGCGTGGCGCTTGCCTTTGAGCTCAGCCGGGCGCTTCAGTTGGGAATCGAGCACAGTTTCGCCGTTCGCTACTCGCCGGATGGCAGCACCCAACTCCAGGTCCACCGCGTTTTTCAGGACATATCCGCGCGCGCCGGCCTCGAGCGCCTGCCGCACCAGAGTCTCCTCCGGATGCATGCTGAGCATGAGCACCAAAGCCTGCGGATGCTTTCCAAGAATCTGCCGCGTGGCTTCCAACCCGTTCATCCCAGGCATGGCGCAATCCATGACAATCACTTTCGGACGAAGCTGATCGGCGAGTCGGATTGCTTCAGTGCCGTCGCCAGCCTCGCCGGCAACGGTAATGTCCGGCTCATCCTCCAGAATGCGGCGGAATCCTCGGCGCACCAGGGTATGATCGTCAACCAGCAAAACTGAAATCTTATCCGGCATGTGAATCAAGCTTCTCTCTTGGAACTCTCAATCGAACCAGCGTTCCACTTCCACCGTGCGCGGGCTGCAAAAATTCAACTATGCCGCCCAGCAACTCCGCGCGCTCCCGCATCGCCACCAGTCCAATTCCCTGCTTTGCGGCCTGCGCTTCGAAGCCCCTGCCGTGATCTTCCACCTCGATTTCCAAAGCTTGCGGCAGAAATCGCAGACGCACCCAGGATTCCCTGGCTCCCGAATGTCGGGTCAGGTTATTCAAAGCTTCCTGCACCACACGATACACATGAATGGCGGCGTTGCCGTCTACGGGAAAGGACTCGCCCGATTTCTCATAGAATACGTGAATCCCCGCCTGCCTTTCCACCACCGGCAAATACCAGTCGAGCGTACTCTCCAGTCCGGTCTCTTCGAGCATCACCGGATGCAAGGCCTGCGAAAGGCTGCGCACTTTGTCCAGCGTACTTTGCGTAATCTCACAGACTTCACGCAGTTCGGCACGCAGCTCCGATCTCTCCGGAGCCTGATTTCCCGCACGCGTCAGCATCATCCCTACAGCCGTCAGAATCTGTCCGAACTCGTCGTGCAATTCGCGCGAGATGTGGCGCAAGGTGGATTCCTGGGTTGCAATCAGCTTCTGCGCAAGTTCGCTGCGCTGTTCGGAAAGCGTCGCGAGCTGCGCAAACAATCGCCGATTCGAGCGGATCAGGTAAAGGCTGGTAAAGAGAATGGCAATCAAAGTCGCCGTCAGGAACAGATACACCTGCCGCTGAACGCGGTCATAGATCTGCGCAATGCGCAACGCCGCTTGCTCTTCACTCTCATTGTTCTGCACCAGCAGCCGGGACACGGCCGTGCTCAGCGCCTCCTGCCGGGCTCGCAGCGAGATTCGAATCTGCGTCCTAGCTTCCGCCTGGTTGGGGTCACGCGCCAGTGCAAAGGTCCGATCCACAGCGTCCCAGAATTGCGTGACGGAGTTCTCCAGGTATTGCTCTTGTTCGGGAGTGCGATTCACCGGGGCAACCTGCTGCTCGCGGCGCAGCGCGTCGTCCAGATCCGTACGAACACGCTGAAACTGCGCCGACCACGCCGTCAGCGGGTAGGGCTCATCATTGTCCAGCATGTCGCGCATCGCCAGGGCTAGAGAGTTCAAATCGTTCTGGATGCGAAGCAACTGCAGAGAATCTTTCCGGTTGCGGTCCACCAGATTGTTCTGCAATTCGCGCAAGCCGGAGATCTGCCGCGTGATGTATCCCGAATAAGCAACCACGGCCGCGAGAGTAATGATCAGCCCCAAAAACAATCCGGGAGTTGGAGACCGATGTGGAGCAGGCGAACGCGGCACGCCCCGAGAATACAACGGGGGCGGCTCAATTTACCAACCCCGTAGCGCCGCGCGCAATTCTCCGTCTAAGGCCGAACCGACCCGGTTTGTTTTGGGGATGCCCTTTTGTTTTGGAGATTGTGCCCGGCAAAACGTTTGTGTAGAGACGCGGCTTTCCCGCGTCTTCTCCCCGGTGAGCGCTGCCGCGGGCGACTGCAAGGACGTTGCAGTTTCCTGATCGCTCGACGGACAGGAGGATATCTGGTCTACATTGCTCACTTTCGCCGAAAGCGAGGTGTCAGTTCTCAGATCTTAGGAAACCCGTATGCTCTCCCTGAGACCCGAGACCTGATACCTGGGACCTTCTCTAGTGCTCATGCGTTGTCGCCTCTCCCAGGTGTGAGCAATCTTGCTCAGAATAACCAGCTCTTGCATGTCATCGTTAGCTTGGCGAAGATGCGGGATGGGAGAACGTCCTCAAGTGCACTTCGGCCACTTGCCGCATAACGAATCATCCGTTTATGGGGAGAAAGAACGAAGGTGGATCGCTGATGGAAAGCACTTTTCGTCGATTGCGCGATCGTTTTCGTAGGCGGCTTGCCTCCATCAATGCATCCGTCTCCAAGCTGTCGGCGTCAATTACCCCACCGGCCCGCGGTTTCGCCTCGCAAAGGATGTGCCCGTTTTGCGGGTTAATCACATCGCGGTCCAAGACGTCTTGCCTGGAGTGCGGAAAGTCACTCGCTCCGGCCACGACAAGATAATAGATGAGTTTCCGGGGACGCTTGTTTTCAGGACGCTCAAATGCGCGAAGGAGAACAATATGCTTTGGACAATTTTCGTTGTGCTTCTGATTCTGTGGCTTCTTGGTTTCAGCCTGCACATAGCCGGCGGTCTGATTCACTTGCTGCTGGTGGTTGCGTTGGTGGTGCTGATCATTAACCTGGTGAGCGGCCGGAGTGTAGCGTAAGACCGTCGCTTGAGCTTTCGAGGATCCAAATGAAAAAGCAGTACCTGCACCTCTCCGCTTATGCTTGTGACAAGTGTGCGGGCCCGGTTGTAGCTGGCTCGACCGCAGTGCGCGAGAATGAAATATCGAAAGAGACCGACCTCCGGGAAGTGGGGGCGATCTGCCTGTCGTGCGGCCATCGGCCAGGCCAGGCAACCGAGCCGGGTCTGACCCGCCACTTTC
>JGI12270J11330_10004170_pt1 | contig 10280 bp, 7 predicted proteins | sample PeaSoiMetSII2010_FD_11330 | JGI IMG/M metagenome (IMG submission 11330)
GTTGAGGCCGGACTTCAAGAGGTGTCATCCCGTCTTGAGACCCTGGAAGCTGAGAAGCGTGTGGCCCAACAACGGCTGCTGGAGCTTCAGGCAGCGGATGCAAGTCGGAAGCCGCTCCTGGCCGAGGTCGAGACTCTGAAACAGCGTCTACGCAAGGCCGACGCCGAGATCACAGAAACCAAACGCCAGATAGCAAGGGATGAGAGCCTTCTGACAGGAAAGAAGGACCTCGCCGATTTGACGGAACGAGGCGCGACACTTGCTACTCGCATCGAAGAACTCCATCGACAGATCCGTGGGATTCAGAGTCTGGAGACATCCAATCGGGATACCGAGCGCACGGTGCAAACTCTGGATGCCGAACTTAGAGCGAACCTGGCCGAGCTAGAGCGCGTACGGGTGGAGCGTGAAGAGCTCGCGGTAGTACCCTGCCGCGGCGAGGGGGTGTACGCCTCGTGCCCGAAGATTCGACGCGCCGTTGAGGCCGGCGTGAGGATTCCGACACTTGAGGGAGAGGTTGCCACACTCTCAATTGAAGTCGAGGCCCAACGCAACTCCTTGGTTCAGATTGCCACGCCATCCTACGAGCTCACTCGGACACTTGAAGGCTGTGAGCGGGACCGCAAGAAAGTCGATCAGGAGCGGGAACGCTACGGGGAATTGCAAGCAGTCGAGGCGCGGAGAGACGAACGGCTCAAGGCTTTGGAGCGCCTGGTTCATGGCCGAGCGGAAGTTACCGACGAGTTGGGGAGGAAGGAATCTGCGCTCTCCGTATTCGCTGATCTCGACGGTAAAATGCAGGCTTCCCGACGAGAGGTCGAAAACACCGATCGGCTGATCATTTGCTGCCGGCGTGAGCGAGATGGTCTCATTGCACGCCAGGCCCAAATCAAACAACGTCAGGAGCAGTTGGAGGCAGCCCAGACCCGCTTCGCCCAGGTCGAGGCCGAACTTGGGACGGCAAGGACTGAACAGGAAGACTACACCTATCTCGCCAGGGTCTTCGGTCCGGACGAGATCCAACTCTGCGAGATCCAGGCTGCCGGACCACAAGTCTCAACCTTGGTCAACTCTTTGCTTGAGGGGTGCTTCGACAACAAGTTCGAAATCCGATTCAGGACGCAGCGGCCCAAGGCGGACGGTAAGGGGATGGTGGACGATTTCGATGTCGAGGTCCGCAACAAGAATCTGGACCGTACGTGTCTCGTAGACGAACTCTCAGGCGGGCAATTTGTGTTGGTCAACGAAGCCGTGAATCTGGGCATTGCAATCTACAACATGCGGCAGGGCGAAGGCATTCGTTACGAGACACTGTTCCGGGATGAAACGGTGGGAGCCCTCGATGTTGCCAATGGCAAGGAGTATGTGCGAATGTTGCGCCGGGCTATGGACCTGGGCGGGTTCCACCAAGTCATCTTTATCTGCCATACGCCACTCGTTTGGGAGTTGGCGGATATCATCCTTTCTGTCGGGGGTGGCTGTGTCGTTACGGGTGTAAGGTGAAGTTGCACCCCTCCGGCGTGCCGGGAACAAAGCCTAGCAAGTTCATCAGCAGTAGGCGCCCCGTTGGTTGCGTTGGCCCGAATCAATGGCGCGTGATCGGTTTCGGTGATTACCAACTCTTGGCCCAAAGAGCGTTCTACCGTATACTTCTGGAGGCTACGTGAGTCTGGTGCCAGCCTTCCTCATCCAGTGCGTATACCCCATGCGATCAGTCCATCGCGACCTAACGCGCATGGCGCAGCGGCAATGCCAATAGACCTCAGCCATTTCGGTAGCCTTTCCTTCGGGAAGGCCATAGGAAACCATCCGAGCCTTCACGTCGTACGCGTCCCAACCCTTCCTTCGTGTGTGAGCAATGACAACAAACCGGTAGAAGCGATCCCAGTCAAAAGGACTGCTCGCGTTATCGCCGTGCCGAAGCCCTACGTATGATTCCTGTACGATCCTCCGTTCTTCCACTGTAATGCCCTACAGATCGTCAACCAATTGGTCGATTTGGCGATCAGTCGCAGTGACATGGCGGGCGCGCCTCGTTCGCCATCGAATGGGACAAGCGGTACACGCTCACTATCGGGCGCACGCCCTTGCCGGGTGACGAGGAGGCGAAGGTTTGAAGCTGAAAGTTGCGGACCACAGGAGAGGTCCGCGCTACGCTTTCCATTCCTTACCCCCGGGTTTCGAGCCACTTGAGGATCATTCCCAAGGCATTCTTGGGAACGCGGGGTTTCCCCTCTGCCTCCCAAAGTTCGCGCACGGAATCAACTAAGGGTTCAAGACAGGTAACGGAGCGCCGATGGGGAAGGTGAACAGCAAGGAAGGTCAATTCTCCTACGCCAGTGGCCGTTTCAGCCATGAATTTAGCTTCACACGCGTGGTAGATGGCAGGTGCCACCCCGTGCAGTTTATTGTATGAGTGAAAGAAAAAGGTGCTCAGCGCGCTCTGCTGGCCAGACCCAATGGCCCAAAATCCAACGTGGTCGAGAACGCTGATTATTCCCATCTCTGAAAGGGTAAATATGTGCGGTTCCCCCCGCTCCCCGAATCCACATACTAAGAACTCGCACCGAAGCGATAGCGTTTCGATGCGCTGCAGGAGCCTTGAGAACTCACTGGGACCGAAGTCTCGAAGTCCAGTGCGGCGGAACTCTTCCAAGCTCAATCCAAATGGGGCCAAAACACTTTCTTGGGCTACCAAAGCAAGTTCCTCCCGAACGGCCCGGGAGAAGGCATTGCACACTTTATCCAATCCGGCAGGCACATCTTTCAAGTCCGAGCGGACCCGATCAAGAACCGGCACCACCCGTCCCAGGTCGTCCGCTGAGAACATTGCGTTCCAATCGGGATGGACGGGGTCAATCTTTGTCGCAATATGATCGGCGCTGTAATGTCCGGTGCTAACCATGTAGTCTGACACCGTGACAATCGCCTCTTCCTTTCCGTCCCAATTGCAAATTGCTCCGATGCATATGGTCATGCTCACACCGCAATCCTCTCGCCCCGTTTGGCACTGCCTGAAAAGACTGCCAAGTGCGAAAGCAAGATAATGCTGCCAATCGCTTCGAAGTGATCGGTCAGCCCCAAGATTCGACCCGCTTCTCAAACTCTCTGACCAATCTTCTCTTAAGTTTCGATTTGTTCTTTGCGATCAGCCTCTTTACTGCATCTCGGGCGACCCAACCCCCGTAAATCTGGCTGTTCTTCGTTCCCCCTTCCACAATGCGTCTCAATTGGGCGATGCTGAACGGCTCTAACCTGGCCAGATTTGCAGCCCTCCGGCCTGATTCATCAAAGCTGCCGCTGCTGAGGAATGCGTTGATCGCTCCAACCTTTGCTGCTCCTTTGAAAGCTGGGCGTGAAGCCAGATTATGCAGAATCTTCCAGCACGTGTCTTCCAGTTGCTTGCGGGCCTTAAGCGCTTGGAATTTGCCAATGAACCCGTACGGATCATTGGTGAACTTCACGGCCAGGATGTGCTTTTTCAAGGCAAGCGCTATTCCACATTCCTGGTCAGTCCAATAGGACGTATGGTAGCTCTTCGTCAATACCGGAATGAAAACGTCGCAGCGCCTGAGCCTCCGAAGGATTTCTTCCTGCCACTTAGTGGAAGGCTCCACATCTTCATGCGCCAGGAAAACGTCCATGCCAAGACCGGTGAGGCAGCTTTTCAGGCTCCCGGCAAATTTTCGAGCATTATGGTGGTAACTGAGAAATACCTTGAGCATGGCAACTACCCCTCTTCTATAACTCTGCGCTCTTGCTCCGTGATGCTGTACAGCTCGTAAACCAGGTCGTCGATCTCGGCGTCGGTGGCGGCGATTTCGCGGTCGATGCGGTCAGCTTGCGAGGGGGCAAGCTTGCCGGAATGCTTTTGCTTGTTAAATTCCAGTATCCGGTCTACGAGTTCCACCATCTTATCGTGCCAGGCCTTGTCGGCAGGGTCGGCGAAGTTGATGGTGCGGATAGGGACCTTTTCCATGTATTGATAGATCAGCCGGTAGCGATATTCACCTGCGCGCACGCCAAAAGGAATACTGATGTTGCTGATTGCGAACCAGAATAGACGGCTGTTGAGGATGGCGAGTAAGTATTTGTCGTCAGTTCCGAGGCAGTATGCAGTATTAGCGAGATAATTCCCTTTTGTATCCAGGCAGAATCGCGGTCCCTTTGCAATATCGGGGAAGATTATCTTCGGGGAATCAAAGGTCTGGTAATAGGCCACGTCATCCTGGATTTCGTACCATTTGTAGCGACCGGGTTTGCGACCAACCTTGTCGGACGAATTCCTTTTGGGGGTCAGCTCCGCTTTCCAATTCGACAGGTGTTCCTTGATTGCAGGATACTTTTCAATTTCAATTCCTCGCCTCGTAAAGATCAGCCAAAGGTCCTTATTGTGAAATACCCAGCGGCGTATATCCTCTCCCCCTACCAATGGCTTAATCAGTTCAGCACTACGCGTATCTTTCGCTATCAGGGCCAGCCTCGTCTTATTATCGATCATAAAGGCTTCATTTAAGCCCGTCGTGACACCGCGAAAGAACTTCCGCTGCACATAATCCCCCAACGGCTTCCCCGCAATCATGATCTTCTCGAAAACTCCTGATTCCGCGTCACTTGTTAATGACCATGCTTCAGTAGTCAGGCGCTGGTGAGGGATCGTATAAAGCCTAGGTCGGAGATAGGCCTCCAAATTCTCGAAATCGAGTGATGGGATTCTTGCAACCTCTATTCTCTCAGGCTGCTTCCGCTTGGCGAGAAGTGGAACGCAGACGTAGGTGTCTTTGGCATTCTCGAAAACGGCCAACCCCCCGAAATCAACAATCCTGAGGGTCGCGGCAGCCTTCTTGAGAAACATTCTGAGGGGTTCGGCAAAGTTTGTGCGCAAGAAGCTGCTGGATACTATGACGCTGTAGCACCCGCCCTCTCGCAATAGGCGCAAGCCCTTCTCCATGAAATATGCGTAGAGGTCAGCTACGCCGTGAAACGCGTCGTAATGCCGTTCGAAGTATTCCTTGAACTGCGATATCGATTCCTGGCGAACGTACGGAGGGTTGCCAATCACGCAGTCAAACCCGCCCGAGCGCATGATTTGGCCAATGGAGGGTAGCTCATTGCCCAGGGGAGCGGGGGTTCGTGAACTGCCCCTAACTTCGGATGGCGCATCACCATGTGCCCTAGTGTTCCGTCCCACGTCCGGGACGAAATTCCAATCGAAGGCGTTGATGCGGTCACGTTCATCTTCCGCAAACAATATGCCCTGATCATAGATATCCGGGCCGATCAGGGAATTTCCGCACATGATGTTGTATTTTAATTCCGGCAGGATATGCTGTTTGGGCGGCAATTGCGATTTCTCGCCTTCCAACGCCTTGAGGTAAAGGCTCATCATGGTGATCTCGACGGCCTGCGGGTCAATGTCCACCCCGAACAAGTTATGGCGCAAAATCTTGGCCTTGCGATACACGGAGAGGCGCTTCGAACCATCGGCATCGGTCTGGACTTCGCGCATGAAGTCGAGAGACGGGTGCGCGTGCCGCACTTCTTGTTCAGGATGGGCGAGATACCACTTTACGTGGTAATCAATCAGGTATTGGAAAGCGCCAATCAGGAACGAACCGGACCCACAGGCGGGATCGAGAATCCGAATCTTCTCAATCTGTTTGGGCGATTTACCCTCAATAGCGCTGCCCACGGTCTCCCGCACAATGTAATCCACGACATACCGCGGCGTGTAATAGACTCCGCCGGCCTTGCGTACCTCCGGCTTTTCTTCGACCTTGACTTGCTTGGGCGTGAGGCGGATGGTGTTTCCAAGGTAGCGCTCGTATATCGAGCCCAGCAGTTCCACTCCGATCACGTCGAACCGGTAGGGGCTGTCGGGCGGATACAGCCGCTTGATGATGCGCGCCAGCAGTTCGGAATCAATTTTGATGGTTTCGGAAAGATGCGGCTTGAAGATTTCGCCGTTGAAGTCTTCGTTTACCTTATGGAAAAGGTCATTCAGCCAGTCGAAAATGTGGAACTTGCCGCCGTGGATCTCCCAGTCCTCCAAGACCCTTCGCAACTGACCGTACTCAAGTACCTTACGGTCTTCCGCGATGCGGATGAAGACAATCCGGTCGAGCAACCGCTGCACCACTTCGTTTAACTGCCGGGCGGTGAGTTCGGGATTGTTCTTGTGAATGTTCTTGGCTAATTCTTCCCGCCAGTCCGTCATCTCGTCCAGGAAGACGTCATCAACCTGTTTTCTCAGCCGTGGCGCCCGGCGGATTTTCGGGAGCAGAGCTTCCAATGAACCTGCCGCCACACGTTCACGGGAGAATTCCCATAGTTTTTCCACATTCGCCGGGTAATCGGAGTAACGCAAGCTGAGGAGCAGGCCTTCGTCGGGACGCTTGGGGTCGGGCTGGGCGGAGGCGTCATAGAAGCGGAATTCCTCGAAGTTCATGAGGATGACGAAGTAAACGCTCTTGGTGTTCCAGACGTAACCCTTGGCTTGCAAAATGTGGCGGGGGGTATCCAGCGACTCCGAAGGCGCTTTGGCTTCCACGTAAAATTTGGTTTGCCCGCCGATGCGGAAGTTATAGTCGGGGCGCCCGGTGGCCTCCGTGTCGCCTTTTTCCACCAGCACTTCCTGGTCATGATGGAGCAGGCCAGCCTCGTTCTCGACATCCCATCCCAGAGCCTTGAAGAAAGGCGTGATGAAGTGCATGCGCGCCTGGGCCTCAAGATAGTCTTTGGAAGAATAGTGCTGCTGATCGGCTTCGAACTTTCGGATAAGCTTCTCTAGGTCAGAGCGAAAGGTGGCAATGGCAGCAGGCAAGAGTCGGCTCCTGATGTTGACTTGATATGAGTCAAGAGTCTACTGCCCCAAGCCAATGAATTCAAGAGGGATAAGCACGGCGCGGACGAGCTTCTCAAGGTCGGCAATTCTTCTTGTGCGGCCGATTCCAAACTGCTGTCAGACCCGCCTAAATGAGGCTACAGGCTACGCCGCCATTTCCATAAGCGCGAGCCCCTAAGCCCTGCCCCCGTGCTTCTTGCGCCTGCTGCAGCAAGATTCTGACGACAGGCAAGGAGACTACTTTTGCCCTTTCCCCCACTAAGGCGCACTATTTGTCCGGGTGATCCATGGTCCAGGGCCAGCCCATTTCCCGGTAAAGGTCCTTCCTGCGCTCAAAGCAGTTGCCACGGGTTGAAGGAATCGCGCAACAGCGGAAAGCACTTCTGCGAGGTCCGAGGAGGTGTCGAGCCGGCTTTTTCGGACGAATCCACGCCACTGGGCCTTCTTTGTTGGGTCATCCGAGAATTTGGCTGTCAGGCCAACCGGTTCGGGAACAATCTTCGTTCCCCGATTCGAAAATGTTTTTGCGACGGCGTTGCCAAGTGTCTGCCCGTCGAAGTCGAACTGCCGAGATAGAGCCCAGATGTCGAAGTAGTCCTTCATTCGGCTGTTAAGGATGCCGAGAGTGACCACCGACTCAAATTTCTCGGCCACGATGCTCTCTTTGCTGTAGCCGCGCAGTCGCGGTGCTGGAAAATCGAGAATGGTTGGGTATTCGATCTGGCGTGGAGCAGGAACGATCACATCTCCGAAACCAATATCGAGCTGGAGAGTCACTCGGGCTGTACCCAAGTTCGCTTGGAACCGAACTCGGACGCCTTCGTAGTTGGCGTCCTCGGCGATTTTTACGCCTTTGACAGTATTGAGATTGAAAATAATACCATCGGGCGCGACCGGCTGGGCGCAAACTTCCGTTGCGATTGCCACAACCCTGTCGACCTGATTCGAAGTCTTGCCCAGGAGGTCAATATCCATCGTCGGGCGGTAAGACTCCAGTTTCCAGGCTGTGAACATAAGCGCGCCCTTCAAAATGAACTTGCCAGCATGAGGTGATTTCGAGAGGCGATAAAGAAACCTTTCCATCACGTAGTATTGGAGCAGTTCGTTGAACGGGCGATGGGTTTGGCGAGACTTGTCCAGAAGCCGTTGGTGGACCGAGGCGGGGATGTTGGTGGGTGTTCGTTTGGTCACACCAGCGCCTCCAGGTAGGGGCGCATCACTTTTGATACGCGGCAGGCCTCGGCGGCTTCAAGCAGGGCGTCGAGGTTCCTCTTTCTTCTCTCAAGATAGAGTTTGAGAGCCTCGCGCGCGGTGTCCAGGCCTATTTTGTTTCGGTATTTGAAGCAGTCGGCAACGGTCTTCTCAGGACTGTACACTCGGACTTGGGTGCCGTCGAGTTTATGGGCTTCCACACCGAATTCGAAAACTCTCTTGGTGAACCAGAATAGCCGGATGGGGGGGTGATCAAGGCGCGGTGGCTCCGCTCCGCGTGGCAGGGCAAGATACACCTCATGCGGAATCTGCGTCGTCAGTTCGTGGAAGGCGAGCGCAGAGATTAGGCAGATTACGCCGCTGGGGACCTTCATAGCCACTGTAACGAGATCGGGGTTCCCCAGGGGAGGTAGATCGGAGAGACGGTAAAGGCCTCGGCCCAGGCTCGTCAGGTTCCCAGAATCGCGCATCCTGTACAGCGTTTCGGGGTGAATGCCGAGACGCAGTGCTTCTTTCGTTCTGAGCACACCTCCGTGATGCAGGAAGATGCTCCTGGCGCGGGAGGGCCGGTCTCTCGTCTCTCGCTGCGAATGCATGCCAGATAATATTACCAGCAATTGTAAATATGTGGCGGTGAATCTATCGGAGGATCGGCCGACTCACTGTTTGTGGCGGGTTCTTGCGAGTTGTCTATACCATAGTGTTCCTGCCATGTTTTCAGCTTTTTACCGATTTACGCACGGTATAAGAATGTGCGCCAGCGGCCGCTGATGGGGTAAATCGTCGTGGTGCGCTGAGAATTTGTCGAGCGGAACCTGCCATTCCTTTCTGCGGGGGTAGTGTGCGTCGATGGAAGACGCGAGCCGGTGGAGGGGGAGGACAAACCGACAGAGGATCCGGACCGCCGAAGGAGAAGCGCGCTGATTCGCTTGCAGGCCGTTTATGTCTCGGCTCGTTATGCTCGGAGTTCTGAAGATGTTGATCACTGACTTCCGGATCAGGATTCCTCTCTTTAATCCTCCAGAATGAACTACATAGCGTCTCCTGTCTGCGAATTGTGTGCCGCGCCTCACCTGCAGTGTACTAATGGCCCTCAAAAATGGCCAGATCCTCGGACGCGACATGCGGATTTGGTTGGTGCGGCTAGCCCCCTTCAGATGCCCCCGAAGTAGGGCCCCTCCCAACTCTTTCCTCACTACCTTAGATTTACCTACTCATGCCCCTTTTCTGGTGCTCCTTCTTCTCGCGGGCACGGCGAGATGGGGACTGCTTGCGCTGGCGGCATGGCGGACGTCTGTTTTGTCGCCGCGGAGACACCCTCCCCACCGGATGAGACGACCTCTGGCAAAAGCATCCCCCACCGTCAGCCCTGCCCTCACACTGGATCAACAAGAAACCATTGGAGAAGCTCAATTATATGTTCAGTAATCCTCTTAATGGCCGCGTCGCGAAGCCGCCAAGGAACAGGCCTTGGTCGAATTGGCGATCCCGCCGCTACGGAATGACTTTGATTCTGGGGATACTCGCGTTGCTCTGCCTGATGAGTTTGGGTGGGGTTTTAGTATGGACAGAAAGTGCGAACTCGACCGCAGACGCAAAGCTCCTCCCCAGCCCTTTCAATGAACAACGCGCTTTTGAGGATTTGGAGAGGTTCGCGGCCCTCGGACCGAGGCCACCAGGTTCAGACGCGCACGACTGGACCTATCTCTTGATCCACCTTTCGCTGCTTGGCGCTGGCGTGGATGTCCACAACGTCGAGTTCGACAGTTTCAAGGCCTCAACACCAGTGGGCGAAATCGAGATGACCAACGTCATCGCTAAAATTCCCGGCGCTCGGCCGGAGATGGTCATTCTTGGCGGGCATTACGACACCAAGAGGATGAAGATGCGTTTCGTCGGAGCCAATGACGGCGCGTCCAGCACCGCTTTCCTCATTGAAATGGCCCACGTGCTCGCTAAGCGGAGAAATCGCTTTACGTACTGGATTGTCTTATTTGACGGCCAAGAGGCACTGAAAGACTGGTCTGCCTTGGATGGCTTGTACGGGAGCCACCACTTTACCCAATCGCTCAGCGCGGACCAGGTGAAGCAGATTCGCGCCATGTTCAACGTGGATATGATTGGGGACAGGAACCTTCACATCCACCGTGAGAGCCACTCGGATTCTCAGCTCACCGATCTCATTTTTCGTGACGCCCAGGACCTCGGTTACGGGCGGTATTTT
>JGI12270J11330_10004177_pt1 | contig 10272 bp, 10 predicted proteins | sample PeaSoiMetSII2010_FD_11330 | JGI IMG/M metagenome (IMG submission 11330)
TCTTCATGTCCTGGAGGCGCGCATACTGCGCAGAATCGGCGGGAGGGATGGCCTGCAAGACGGCACTGGGGTCAGGTGCGGGCGCACTCGGCTGGTTCGAACAGGCGAGGGCAACCATACCCAGGCCCAGCGCTGCCGTCACCCGCAAGCGCAGAGAGATCACTGGCCCGGGCTACCTCGCCACCGCGGGCACGTCGTTCTTCGCGGCCCAGATCAGCGCGACGATCCACCCGATCACGGTCCATCCCAGAAAAAAGTTCAGCAGGAAGATCGCCAAGGTGTCGCGCTTGCTGCGGGCCAGGGCAATGATGGACGGCAGGAAATACATCACGAAGCCAAAGCCGAAAAACGGAAGGAAAAACAAAGCAAAGAGGTGCATAATCCAACCTCCCTCAGCACTAGCCTAGCACCATCGCAGGCCCGTAGAAAGATACGCGAACGGGGGCCGGTTAGTTCCCTCGCCGCGCCACGCCGCGCTAATCCGTCTAAATCCGCGAAGATCCGTGGCCCAGTCTTTACCGCCGCATCGCCCGCTTCCGCGCCAGCACCGTATCGAGGCCCGCCTTGGTCTCCTTCGGCAGATGATACGACTCCTCGTCCGCCGGATACTGGTGCGATTTCACATCCGCGCGAAATGCCTGCACGGCGTTCATGATCAGAGCCGCCGCGTCTCCGTAGCGCCGCACGAATTTCGCCGGAGGCCCAAACGTCAGGTTCAGAATGTCGTGAAACACCAGCACCTGCCCGTCGCATTCCGGACCCGCGCCGATGCCGATCGTAGGCGCGCTGACTTCCGCCGTGATCATGGCCGCGACTTCCCGCGGAATGCCTTCCAGATAAAGACAGGCGACGCCGGCCCGGTCCAGCGCCACCGCATCCCGCATGAGCGTTTCGATTCCGCTCAGGTTCTTGCCCTGCACTTTGTAGCCGCCCATCACGTTCACCGATTGCGGCGTCAGCCCAATGTGCCCGGCGACCGGAATCTCGGCGTCAATGATGCGGCGAATCAGATCTGCCCGCCGCTCTCCGCCTTCCAACTTCACCACCTCGGCGCCGCCTTCTTTCACGAAACGCATGGCATTGTTGACGGCGGTTTGCGAGTCAATCTGATAAGCCCCGTACGGCATGTCGGCCACCAGCAGCGCGTTCTTCACGCCGCGCCGCACCGCCTTCACGTGATGCAGCATCTCGTCCATCGTGACCGAGAGCGTATTCTCGTAGCCCAGCATGGTTTGGGCCAGCGAATCGCCCACCAGCACCATGTCAATGCCGGCCTCATCCACCAGGCGCGCGGAGGCATAGTCGTAGGCGGTCAGGCAGGTGATCGGTTCGTGTCGGAGTTTCTGTTCCCGCAGAGACGCAGTGGTGATTTTCGGGCGGGACTCGTCAAGCATCCGCCCGCTGATCGGGGTGAGACTCATGATGTCCTCCAGTGCCCCTCCGCCTCGGGCGGATAGAGCCTGTACCCATCTTCAAGTTTCTACAACTTTAGATGAACCTCGGCTATTGTAGTTGCAACCTAGGGGTCTTGGCTAGAGCTAGAAATCACGTCATAACCATATTTAAATCAATGGGTTGCCGGTTCGACGTTCCGTTCACCGCCGTCTTTATCCGCCAATAACCTCTGACGAGCCACCTTCAGTTCCGTTCTCTCATCTCCCGAAGCCACCTCGATTAGCCTGCGGAAATAGCTGCTGGCGGTGCTGGCGTCCCCCGCTGATTCTGCTGCACTCGCCGCGCCGTACAAGGCGTTGAAACGGTTCGGCGCGATCCTTAGCACGTTCTGATACTCGAGCAGCGACTCCTTCGGATGATGTTCCATCAGAAGCAGCTCCGCCAGCATTTCGCGGGCTGGCGTCACGGCTCCGGGCGTGACCGCGCTCTTATCCATGTTCTCTTCGAGTTCTGCGGCTGATCGCGCCAGTCGCAGGGCTTCCGAAGGATTTCCCCTTTGCTCCGCGATCCATGCGGCCACTTCGCGCCGCTGCACTTCCACCTGGTTCGACCAGTAGGAATTCCCCTGCTTCGCAATCGCGTGGCGCAGAGCGGCCAGTTCCTTTTCGGCCTGGCCCGCGCGTTCCAGATGCTTCGCGCGAGCGCTTCCCACACCGATCGCCACCCATGTAATGGCCTGCGCCCACGGCACGCCTTCTTCACGCACTCGAAGCTGACTGGCCTGCTCCCAGGTACCCAGTTCGAGAGTGCAGCGTGCTGGAATCGCAGCCAGCGCATAATCGCCCGTGAGTGTAAGCCCGGAAACTGGCGAGAGCGAGTGCATCTCCTCGAATACAGTCTTGGCCTTGCTCACGCGTCCACTCTGCAGGTACGCATACTCGAGGTAGTCCATGGCGTGCAACCGCTGATCCCGCGCCTCTCCATTCGTTGAGTCTGCCTCGGCCGCGGCAGCCAATTCCGCCGACCGGATGTTTGAGTTGATGGACTCATCCCACGACCCCACACGCGTGAACAAATGCGAAGGCATGTGATTTGCGTGAGCTGAGGCCGGAGCAATCTTGGCGTACACGCGGGCCGCGCCCAGACCTTGTTCGGCCAACACGGGATTGTCATAGCAGTGGATGATGTAGTGCGCGATGCCGGGATGATGCGGTTGCCTGGCGAAGAGGGGCTCGAGAATCTCGCCGCACTTCCGCTGGTTGGCAAAAGTCTTATCCGTCTTGGGCGCGGTGATCGCAAGGCTAAGTGCATGGAAGATCGCAGCCTCGTCGTCCTGGGGATAGGCCGCTTGCAACGCGGCCATCTTCTGCTCAAAGGCCGGGCCATGGGCGGATACGTCCCTGCCGTCTTCCCGGTAAATTTCGGCCAGCGCGCCGATGTAAGCTGCTTCCCGCGGAGTCGTTTGCGGGTTGTTGGCGGCGGTCTGTTGGGCCTTCTGGAGAGCCAAGCGGCCGGCAGCAGTATCGCCGTTGTCCCACATTCCGTGGTAATGAGACATAGCCACGCCCCATTGCGCCATCGCGCATTGCGGGTTTTTGTCCGAAATCTCCGTGAATCCTTGCCGTGCCTGTTCGTACTGAAACGAGTGCAGCAGCGCGACCGCGCGGTTGAAGTTACTCGCGAGATCAGCGCCGCATGAAGTCGCGAAATGAACCGAACCGACTTCCTCTTCGGTTACCGCGTGGTGATGGTCTTCCTGAGATACCGAAAGTGAAGGGAAAACCAGGAGCAGGAGAAGCACGGACAAGGAGCGCATGGCAGCCTCCGTTCAGCCGCCAATTGTAACGCGAACGGGCCGGGAGTGGCCTACGCGCTGGCCGCTTCCTGCCCGCCCAGCGGCAGAAAGTACTGCGTGCCCTTAATGGGTTCGGTGACTTTGCGCAGAAGTTCCTGCAGATCTTCGTTGCGGTCCACGAAATCAATCTCGGACGTGTTGACGATCAGCAGGTCCGACGACGTGTAGTGAAAAAAGAAGTGCTCGTAGGCCTTGATTACTTCCTCCAGATACTCGTCGCTCACCGCCCGCTCTCCGGGGGCATTCTTTTTCTTCAGCCGCTTTTTCAGCACCTCGGGCGTGGCCTGCAGGTAAATCACCAGGTCGGGCGTGGGCAGCATTTCGCGGAAATGGTTGTAGTAGCGGTTGTAGGTGTCGAGTTCCTGGTCGGTCAAATTGAGGCAGGCAAACAGCTTGTCTTTTTCGAAGATGAAATCAGCAACCACGATCCGCTGCGACCGAGAACCCAGGTCGAGCGCCTGCAACTGTTCGAACCGCCGCACCAGAAAGCTCAGCTGCGCCTGAAACGCCGCCCCCCGCTCGCCTTCGTAGAACGAACCGAGAAACGGATTCGCCTCCGGTTCCATCACCCGCTGCGCGTTCAACCGCTCGGCCAGAATGCCGGCCAGCGTGCTCTTGCCCACTCGGATGGGACCCTCCACTGCAATGTACCGGGGGAGTTCGAAAAGTTTGGCCATGTTTTCTTAGGACGTTTTCTTAGGACGCCGCTCGCGATGTTTCCGAAGTGGCAGGATATCTCGGTTGCGCCTCACTGGCAATTGCGGGAAGAGTTAACAGGAGCGATTGGGTAATTGTGGAATCGGGTGATTGGGTGATTGAACTTCCCGTGCTGCGGTTTTCAATTCCCCAATTACAAAATTCCCCAATTACTCAATCCATTACAATCCCATCATGCTTGGCCTTGCCCTGACCGGAGCCGCCTCGTTGACCGCCGCCGCCGTCGCCGCCGGATATCAGTCCATGGCGCCCACCGGACAGTGGTACGGCCGCACGTTCACAGGCCTGGCCCGAGGAACAAAGCAACTCGCGCTCACCTACGACGACGGTCCCAACGACCCGCACACCCTGCGCCTGCTCGAAGTGCTCGCCAAACACCAGGTGCATGCGACTTTTTTCCTCATCGGCCGCTACGTCAGCCAGCGCCCCGGCATCGCCCGCGACCTTGTCAAAGCAGGTCACATCGTCGGCAACCACACCACGACTCATCCGCTGCTGACCCTGTTGAGCGAAGCCCATATCCGCAGGGAACTCTCAGGCTGCCGGGTCGCGCTGCAGGAAACCGTGGGCGAGCATTCCAGTCTCTTCCGCCCACCGTACGGCGGACGCCGCCCCGCTGTCCTCCGCATCGCGCGCGAGCTGGGGTTTGAACCCGTGATGTGGAATGTGACCGGCTACGACTGGACCGCGCCGCCGGCGGCTGAGATTGAAAGAAAGGTCACCAGCCAGATCCGCGGAGGAGACGTGATCCTGCTGCATGATGGCGGCCACCGGCAGATCGGCGTCGATCGCTCACAAACCGTCCTGGCTACGGACCATCTGATCACCCGCTACAAATCGGAAGGCTACGAATTCGTTACCATCCCACAGATGATGGGACAAGCAGCCGTCAGCCAGCCCTCAGCCTTCAGCTAAGCTGGTCTGGCGCATCTATCCGCGCACCCCGGCGAACGCCTCTTTCGCCGCCGCAATCGTCTTCTCGACGTCCTGCTCCGTGTGGGCCGCGCCCAGAAACGCCGCTTCATACTGCGAAGGCGGCAGATACACGCCACGGTCCAGCATCCCGCGGAAGAACTTTCCAANCCCTGCCGTATCCGACTTCGCCGCCGAATCCCAATCCGTCACTGGACCCGGCTGGAAGAACCACGTGAACATGGAGCCCACGCGGTTATGGCACAACGCAACGCCCGCTTCTTTCGCCGCCGCGGCAACGCCCTCGACCAACTCTCCGCTCATCTTGTCGAGCCGCGGATAAATCTCTGCCTTGCGCTCCCGCAGATGCTTCAGCATGGCGCACCCCGCCGCCATGGCCAGCGGATTCCCCGAAAGCGTCCCGGCCTGGTACATGGGCCCCAGCGGCGCCACCAGGCACATGATCTCCTTGGGCCCGCCGTACCCGCCCACAGGCAGCCCTCCGCCAATAATTTTCCCCATGGTCGTCAGGTCGGGACGGATGTTGTACAACTCCTGGGCTCCGCCAAACGCCACGCGAAACCCGGTCATTACTTCGTCGAAGATCAGTACCGACCGTTCGCGCTCGGTCAACAGCCGCAGGCCCACCAGGTAGTCGTCTGCCGCCGGAACGCATCCCATGTTCCCCACCACCGGTTCCACAATCACGCAGGCAATCTGGTGCTTGAATTTCTGGAACGCGTGCTCGACTGCCGCAAGGTTATTGAAGGGCAGGGCCAGCGTGAATTGCGTGAACTCTTCGGGCACGCCTGCCGATCCCGGAATCCCCAGTGTGGCCACACCCGAGCCTGCCTTCACCAGCAGGCAATCCGCGTGGCCGTGATAGCAGCCTTCAAACTTCACAATGTACTTGCGTTTGGTATAGGCCCGCGCCAGCCGGATCGCCGACATGGTCGCTTCCGTGCCGGAGCTCACGAAGCGCACTTTCTCCATGTGCGGAAACGCACTCAGCACCAGCTCCGCCAGATCCGCCTCAGAGGGCGTGGACGCGCCGAAACTCGTGCCGTTGCACGCCGCCGCCACGATCGCGTCGAGCACGCCCGGTTCCGCGTGACCCAGAATCAACGGCCCCCAGGACCCGATGTAGTCAATGTATTCGTTCTCGTCGGCGTCCCAGATATGCGAACCTTTGCCGCGCACCATGAACGGAGGTTCTCCGCCGACCGGACCAAATGCCCGCACCGGCGAGTTCACGCCCCCCGGGATCATGCTTTCCGCGCGCTGCTGCAGACGCCGCGACTGCTCGACTTTGCGCGATGTGACGGACGGCATCGAATCCTCCCTCCGGAGAAACTAAAACGTCCAGAAAGATGTCAGAAGATGACGAGTGCAACCGACTACTATAGCAGCGCTCCCCGCGCCGCAAATTTATCAGATATTCATCATTCTGAAATCACTTCGCAACATCCCGGCGCTACCCTCAGTTCATCAAGTTGCCCTTCTAACCGGGAGGGTTTGAGGGACAGTCTCGGGGGCTCCGGGCTGTCCTTTTTGATTTTGGTGTAATGTGGCGCGAGCGCTTCGCCCGCGCACCCCAACCCTTCAGCAGGCATTCACTTCAGATACGCCCTTACCAGCGAAATCAAATCCTCCGTGAGTTCCTCCCGCGAGTCCGGCCCGCGATCCGGATGCGTGATGTGCAACCGGATGTGATCTTCGAGGATCTCCGCCATCAGGCTGTTCACGCCGCCGCGGATCGCCGCCAGCAGCATCAGGATGTCCGCGCATTCATCCCCGTCGGTCACCGCCCGCTCCACGGCTCCGATTTGTCCGCCCAGGCGGTTGATTCGCGAAAACAGCTTCTGCTTTTCTTTGGAAATTTCCGGGAGTTTGTCTTTCATATTGTTGACATTGCCTCGCATTTTTTGCTTGACAGGTACCCTAGGGGGGTATGATATAAAATTCCTGGGCGAGAGTCATCTCCCCCGCGTCCGGATTTTGTCAGAACCTTTGAATACTAGCAGTGCAGGAGATGTTCCCGGAAAGGTCCGGCGGCTCCCGGGCTTGGAAGCGGTGGATGTGACCCGATAGGAATTGCTCCCCCTATCGCCTCACCTCTGCTTCTTCTACCCGACAACCAATTTGGAATAAGGAAGTTGGGTCTTGCCAATCACCCAGCTTTCTGACGCCGCTCTTTTCGAAAAGAGTGAAGCTGCTGAAGGCGTGCGATTCCCGGCATTTGCGACAGGTTGGCTCAAATCCAAAGAAAGGAGGGAACGACAATGGCCTGCATCACTCTATTCGCGCAACCCATGGCGATGGCGACGACCCAGCTCGCGCGTGTAATCCGCTACGAAGATGCCTCTCCGTGGCAGAGGGAAAGCAGTACGCAACACAACTCTCTACGCATGAGCTGGGTCGTGGTCACCGGCAGCAACGGCCGGCGCCAGCTCCGGATGTGCTGGGCGGCGGCGGAGGACTGCTGATCCAGGCTGACGTGCCACGCAGCTGTAACATTCCTGTAACCAACGCTGCGTAGGCTCGTGGGACGAGCAGGGGTTCAATTGGGCGGCCGGAATTCCCAAGCGCAGATATTAACTGTAGTTAACGATTTCAGGTATACTGCCGTTAACCAAGAGTTCCGCCGATCGTGTTACAGAACTGGAATCGGCTTGTGCTGGCGGTCACTTGAGGCGTGCCGCGCCTCACGGAGCGAGGCCGGGCGCCCGATTACGGTGGGGGCATGCAATTGAAATTGAAATCCATTTTCAATACGGTGGGGCTTGTTCCCCTCGCCGGGCGCCCCCCGTGGCTCGCCCTTATCCTTGCCCTCGCCGTGGCCATTCCCGTCTGCGCGCAGCAGTCTGATCCGCAGTCTCCCGCGCAGCAGCCCGGCACGCCGCCGGTCAGCGCGACCGCCGCACCGGATCCTCCTGATCCGCCCCCGGACGACAGCACCCAGGCCATGTTCCCGCATTTCCGGAACACGCGCTTCTGGCTGTCCGGCCAGGCCAACTTCATTTTCCAGACGCACCCTGACTTTCATGCGCTCTACAGCGGCCCGCACAGCCTCAGCCCGAACTACGAGAAAGCAACCTCCCGCGTGATGACGCTCTACACCGGAGTGCGCCTCGACAACTCCACCGAGTTCCTGGTGGACATTGAAGAAGCCGGCGGCGCCGCCCTCAGCACCGGTCTCGGGCTGGCCGGCGACACCGATCTCGACATCGTCCGCAACCCGCTGCTCAGCAAGGCGCCCTATCTGGGCCGAGGCATGATCCACAAAGTGTTCGCGCTGAGCCAGGACAAAGTCGAAAATCCGCGCAACTGGCTCTCTCTGTTTGACGAACTCCCGCGCCGCCGTCTCGAAATTCGCTTTGGCAAGTTCACCATGCCGGATTTCCTGGACCTCAACTCCGTCGGCTCTGACACCCACTTCCAGTTCACCAACTGGACCATTGACAACAACGGCGCCTGGGATTATGCCGCCGACACCCGCGGCTACACCGTCGGCTTCACCGCCGACTACGAAGACCGCAACTGGGGATTCCGCTTCGCCGAAGGCCTCATGCCCAAGGTCGCCAACGGCATTGATCTGGTTTGGAAGCCCTGGCAGGCTCACGCCGAAAACTTCGAATATGAGCTGCGCCATGGCGTGATCCCGAAGAAAGCCGGCGCGATCCGCCTCCTCGCCTTCACCAACTACGCCAACATGGGCATCTACCGCGATCAAATCCTCAAAGCGGAAGAGGCCGGAACCACTCCCGCAATTACCGACCACCCTTGGCACATCACGCGCAAGTACGGCTTTGGCATCAACGTCGAGCAAAATCTCACGCACTACCTGACTGCCTTCGGCCGCTTCGGATGGGACAACGGCAAGACCGAATCCTTCGCCTACACCGAAGTGGATCAAACCTTCGCCGAAGGTGTGGGTGCGAGCGGCGCATGGTGGCATCGCAAGCAGGATCGCGCCGGAATCGCCTTCGTCAGCAACGCCATCAGCAAAGATCACCAGAACTATCTCGCCGCCGGAGGCCTCGGCTTTCTCCTGGGCGATGGCAACCTGAACTACGGCCGCGAGAGCATTCTCGAGTCGTATTACACCGTCCATGTGTGGCGCGGCATCTACCTCGCGCCCGGCGTGCAGCACGTTAACAATCCCGGCTATAACCGCGACCGCGGTCCGGTTGTCGTGCCCGCCTTCCGCGCCCACATTGAGTTTTAGCGCGGTGTGGGGACAGCCGCCCCTTCGGCAAGCTCAGGGCAGGCTCTCGGCTGTCCAGTCCGCCGAAGGCAGGCGTTTCGAATGGACAGCACACGTCAAAATGCCATACAACAGAGTTGCTGTTTTCCATCTCGAGGCGACATGACGGAAACCGCTACCGCAGCTCAATTTAACGGCCATTCCATGGTCGGCCCGATCCAGCGCGTCCTGGTCTGTTCGCCGCGCACCGCAGGCTGGAACCAGCCCGAGCGTGCCGCTCGCTGGCGTGATCTGGGATTTCACCACGCCCCCAATTTCGAGACCGCCCAGTCACAGCACGACGCGCTCTGCCGCGAGCTTGCAACCGCCGGCGCCGATGTGGTCGAACTTACTCCCGCCGCCGATCTCTCTCTCGACGCCGTTTACGCCCACGATGCCTCTCTCGCCACCGACTTTGGCCTGATCGTCATGCGCCCCGGCAAAGCCAATCGCGTGGCGGAAGGCGCAAATCACGCGTCCTTCTGCACGCGGCTGGCAATTCCCACTCTCGCGAAGATCATCGCGCCCGGCGCCACCGAAGCCGGCGACATCCTCTGGCTCGACCCGACCACGCTGCTCATCGGCCACGGCTACCGCACCAATGCCGCCGGCATCGAGCAGGTGCGCGCCCTGCTTGCGCCCAAAGGAATCGAGGTTCTCTCAGCGCCGCTGCCTTTCGGCCCCGGCCCCTCCGCGTGTCTGCACCTGATGTCCCTGATCAGCCTGCTCGACGAAAAGACTGCCATCGTTGATCTTCCTTGGCTTGCAGTCGAGACGGTCGAACTGCTCAAGGCCCGCGGATTCACCTTCGTCGAGATTGACTACTCCGAACGCGACACGCTGGCCTGCAATGTGCTCGCCCTGGGAGGGAAGCGTCTGCTCGCCATCGCAGAAAATCGCAAAACCAACGACCGCCTTCGCCAGGCTGGATTCGATGTCCGCACGTTTCCTGCCAGCGAACTCTGCATTAACGGCAGCGGCGGCCCTACCTGCCTGACTCGCCCCCTGTTGCGGGGATGAATCTCGCTCGCGGAACTTCCCCTCCTTGTTTCTCGTACCGGGCTGTAGGTAGAATTCTGTCTCCCACGGAGGTACTCTCATGCGGCGTTTCCGCCTGTCCCGCGTTGTAGTTCTTTTTCTCCTGTTT
>JGI12270J11330_10004178_pt1 | contig 10271 bp, 9 predicted proteins | sample PeaSoiMetSII2010_FD_11330 | JGI IMG/M metagenome (IMG submission 11330)
TCCAGCCAATCGGTGCCATCGGGAACTTGCATGGCCACCCAGTCGGTGTCGCTGTCCTTCATGCCACCATGCCAATAGGGGCGAAAGCCAAGGATGTCTTTGTAGAAATGATCCATGGCGGCACGGTCTTTGACGACGAAGCCTGCGTGGATGATGTGCGAACTGATGGCGTTGGAAACGGGCTGCACATGGGAGACGACAGGAATCCTTCCAATAAATGAAATGAGATTGCCTTCAGGGTCGCGCAGTTCAAAGTGCTGTGGGCCGCTGGCAGCCTTGGAAATCGGGCCTGGAACGATGCCATGAGCAACAAGATAATCACGCATTCGGGGGACGTTATCGGTACTGAAAGCGAGTTCGGCGAGCCAGTCTTTGGGAGCAGGCGAGGGTGCTTGCTGGAGTTCGATGATTTGTGGGTGCGGGAAGAAGCGAACGGCGAAGCACGAAAGGGCTGGGGCCATGCAGAAGGGGTCCGTCGAGGGAAATCCCAGAATGCCGCCGTAGAACGCACGGGATTTTTCCATATCGGATACATAAAGGCGCACGTGAGCGATGTCGGTGATGTGTGGGCGAACGACTTTGTCCTGGGCAAAGACCGAGGGAAGAGTCACAAGTAACGCGATGGAGCCAAGAGCGAAGCGGTTCATGGTAGGTCCTCAGGTCTTAGCGGTGGCGCGAGATTTCAGTTTGCGAATCTCGTCCAGACGCAGACGCAATCTTTGTTCGAAACCCTGGTCTGTAGGTTGGTAGTATACGCGGCCCGAAAGGTTGTCTGGGAGGCAGGTCATGTCGGTGACCTTTTCGTCGAAACTGTGGGCGTACTTGTAGCCTTCGCCATAGCCGATGTTTTTCATTAGGCCGGTGACGGCATTGCGAAGATGCAGGGGAACGGGATCGGCTTCGGTTTTGCGGACATCTTCGAGAACCTGGCCGTAGGCAGTATAAACGGCGTTGGATTTGGGAGCGAGAGAAAGATAGACGACGGCTTGCGCGAGGGCAAGATGGCCTTCGGGAGCGCCGAGAAAATCGAAGGCGTCGCGCGCGGCGAGGGTGAGGGCGAGGGCGCCGGGTTCGGCGAGGCCGATGTCTTCACTGGCCATGCGAACGATGCGGCGAGCGAGGTAGAGGCAATCTTCGCCGCTTTCGATCATGCGAATGAGCCAGTAGAGAGCGGCGTCGGGATCGGAGTTGCGCACGGACTTGTGAAGCGCGGAGATGAGGTTGTAGTGCTCCTCGCCGGCTTTATCGTAGCGGAGGAGTTTCCGCTGGAGAACATTTTCGAGGAGTTCGCGGGTGATGCGGCGTACGGCGGGCGAATCGCTGGTGGAGGAGGGATCGGTGGCCTTGGCGCTGCGGGCGCAGAGTTCGAGGGTGTTGTAGGCGGTGCGGGCGTCGCCATTGGAATAGGCGGCGATGCGGAAGAGAACGTCGTCGGTGGCATCGAGATGAGTGTTGGCAAGGCCGCGTTCGGGATCAGCGAGGGCGCGGTGGAGGAGATCGACGATTTGCGGGGTGGTGAGGGCTTCGAGGACGTAAACCTTGGTGCGGGAGAGGAGCGGGGAGATGACCTCGAAGGAAGGATTTTCGGTGGTGGCGCCGATGAAGAGGATATGGCCGGCTTCGACGTGAGGCAGGAAAGCGTCCTGCTGAGCTTTGTTGAAGCGATGCACTTCGTCGACGAAGACGATGGTGCGCTGGGAGGAGTGGGATTTGCGCTCGGCCTGGGCCATGACGTCTTTGATTTCCTTGATGCCGCTGAGGACGGCGCTGAAGGAAATGAACTCGCTGCGGGTGAGTCTGGCGATGACGCGGGCGAGAGTGGTTTTGCCGCAACCCGGGGGGCCCCAGAAAAGCATGGAGCTGAGATTGTCGGACTCGATCTGGAGGCGGAGAGGCTTGCCGGGACCGAGAAGTTTTTCCTGGCCGATGAATTCGTCGAGGGTGCGGGGACGCATGCGTTCGGCGAGAGGCTGCAGGGCGGCGGGGGTGTCGTCGTCGGGGCCGCGGAGGGGGGAGAAGAGGCTCATGCAAGTAGTTTAGCGCAGCAGGGAGGATATCAGCGATCAGGAAGAAAGAGAAACCTAACGCAGAGGCGCAGAGAGCGCAGAGAAGAGAGGCGAAAGTCGAAAAGCGAAAACGTGTGGAGACGCTGCGAGGGTGCCACGATCCCTCCGCTACGCGCCGGCAGAAAAACGCCGGCGCTCCGGTCGGGATGACAATTTTGGGGATGCGAGGAGATACACGCCACGGGAAGGCGAGTCAGCGGCGGTGGGGGTTGCGGGAATGGGGGGCGGTTTTTCTGCGGCGGCGGGGAGGTTCGTTCAGGGCGAGTTCGCGGGCAATGTCTTTTGCGGCTTCCGGGGTGATGCCAATGAACTCAACGCCAACGCCCACGCCGGGGAGGCAATACCGGACTTCGCCGCGCGTGTGCACCTCGACGTTGGTGACGGCGAGGCGAAATCGAAGATTCAGTACAGTGCTTTCGGGGAAGGGTCGACTGGTGCTGATGAACATGCCGGTGGCGCTGAGGTCGGGCGCCTTCACGACGATGTGTTCGTTGTGGCCCTCAGAGGTGATGGTGATCTCACGGAGGCAGTGCACGCGCGAGCTGCGCCGCACGCAATCGGGAGTTTTGTGCAGGCTGCTTTTTCCGCTCATTCCAGCACCACTTCCCGCGCGGAGTCGCGCGCCTGAAGTTGTTTTCCGCGCCAGGATTCGCGCTTGGCTCCGCAGAAGGGACAAAAGGCGAAGCCGGAGGAGAGGTCACGCCCACAAGAGACGCAAGACTCGGAACTGACTTGACCGAAGGGCACGACGCGCTGCACTTCCTCGAACGTGGTAAAGCCATCGCGGACCAGATCCAGGGCATACTCCTGCATGAACTTGATGCCGTTGTGGCGGGCAAGGCTGCGCATTTCATCGTTGCGATTACCGGAGCGCGCCGCCTGGCGGATAGCGTCGTTGAACTGCAGCATTTCATAAATGCCAACGCGGCCGCGGTACCCGCTGAAATCGCAGTTTTCGCAGCCGTTGGCTACGTTGTAAGTTTCCGGGGGCTCCATCATGCCGGCAGCCATGACGGTGTTGATGTATTCCTGGGTGGGCGGGGAAGAATAGTGGCAGTCACATAAACGGCGCAGGAGTCTTTGCGCGATGATGGCGGTCAAAGCGCTGCCGATTTGAAAGCCGGGAACGCCGAGGTCCAGGAGGCGCGTGACGGCGGAAATGCTGTCGTTGGTGTGGAGAGTGGAAAGAACGAGGTGGCCGGTCTGCGCGGCTTTGATGGCAATCTCGGCGGTTTCGATGTCGCGGATTTCGCCAATCATGACGACATCGGGATCCTGGCGCAAGACGGAGCGCAGGGAACTGGCGAAGGTCAAACCAGCCTTGGTGTTGACTTGCACCTGGTTGAGGCCCGGGAGGGTGTACTCGATGGGGTCTTCCACGGTGACGATGTTGACGGCCGGGCGACGAATGATCTGCATGCAGGAATAGAGTGTGGTGCTCTTGCCCGAGCCGGTGGGTCCGGTGACGAGGAGCAGGCCTTGCGGCATGCGAAGAATTTCGTGTAAGGCATCGGCGATTTCCGGGGGAATGCCGAGGGCGGGGAAATCCCTGGTGGCAGCTTCGCTTTCGAGGAGGCGCATGACGACTTTTTCGCCGTATTGGGTGGGAAGAGTGGAGACGCGCAGATCGATACGCTTGCCGTTGATCTTGACGAGGAATCTGCCGTCCTGCGGGGTACGGCGCTCGGCGATGTCCATGTCGGACAGAATCTTGACGCGGGAGGCCACCTGGTGCTGCAGAACCTTGGGAATGCGCTGGAAATCGCGCAGGATGCCGTCGACGCGGAAGCGCACGGCGGTGTCGCCCTGCTGGGGTTCGATGTGAATGTCGCTGGCCTGTTTGGCGGCGGCGGCTTTGATGATGCCAGCGACGAGGTGGACGGCCGGGGTGGTCTTGGATTTCTGATGCAACTCGAGTTGCATGTCGCGCATGGCTTCGACGTTGCGCTGCTGGGAACTGGAGGAGATGAACTCCATGCCGGTGGTGTCGTCGGCAACCTGGACGGTTTCCGAGGGGCGCCCGGAGGGGCCATATAACCGCTCGAGGGCCGCCAGAAGTTCGTTCTGGAAGCCGAAGCGCGGCACGATTCTCAGACCGGTCTTGAATTGCAGTTCATCGAGGAGCTGCACATTTTGCGGTTTGGCCATGACGACAATGAGGGTTTTCCCATCGGACTGCACGGGTATGGTCAGGGAGCGCCGCGCCAACGCCGCGGGGATGAGCTTGAGAACTTCGGAGGGGGGATCGAGTTTCTGAGAGTCGAGGTACTCGACGCCGGAAACTTCGGTAACGGCGGCGGTAAGGTCGCTCCGGGTGACCAACTTTCGCTCGAGCAAGAGTTCGCCAAGGTGCACGAACTTTCCCTGCTGGTCTTGCAGGGCCTTTTTCAGATCGGCCGCGGAAATCTGGCCGCGCTCGCAGAGGACTTCCCCCAAGCGCTTCTTTTTCATGTTTTTGGTTAGCCTCCGGGGGGCGCAAAAGCGCCGCCAGGACAGGCGGTACAACGGAAGGGGGATACCTGTTCCTTATTCATAGCACGTGCGGCGAGGAGGGGGATGGAGTTTCGAGGGGAGGGGTGTCGGCTTGTGTAACGCGAGAGGTCAAGCAGCGAGGCAACGTGACGCGAAAATAATGGCAGGAGAGTTGATACTGCTACGCGGCGAGGCCGGGGTATGCTAGGTTTGTTGTTCGCGTGAGGGCAACCCATGAAAACACTGCGAGTCCTTGTAGCTTTAATGACCAACGACAATGATTATCAGATTGAACAGGCCAATGCCGCCACACAAGCCGCCAGCAAGGCGGGCATCCAGGCAACCATCGTTTATGCAGACAACGACGCGGTCAATCAAAGCACACAGATTCTGAAAGCGCTGCAAGCCGCCCCCGAAGAGCGGCCCGATGCGGTGGTGTTCGAGCCCGTGGGTGGCACAGCGTTGCCGCAAGTGGCCCGCGCGGCTGCCAATGCCGGGGTGGGCTGGGTGGTCATGAACGGAGAGGCCAATTACATCGCGGAACTGCGGCAGACGTGCAAGGCGCCCGTATTCATGCTGAGTTCCGATCATCTGGAGGTGGGACGCATCCAGGGGCGGCAGTTCGCGGCGCTGCTTCCCGGCGGGGGAACGGTTCTGCACATCCAGGGGCCCTCGGAAAATGTGGCGGCCAAAGAACGCTTGCTGGGAACGATGGAAGTGAAGCCCGCCAACATTCATCTGACAGTATTGAAGGGGCAATGGACCGAGGATAGTGCGCAACGCGCAGTGCGCTCGTGGCTGAAGCTTTCAACCTCACAGAAAGCGAATATCAGCCTGATCGGCGCACAAAATGACGCCATGGCCATTGGATCGCGCAAGGTCTTTCAGGAGATTTCCGACGCGGGGGAGCGCGAGCGATGGCTGAGTCTCCCGTTCACGGGGTGCGACGGCCTGCCGAAAACGGGACAGTCGTGGGTGCGCAGCAAACTCCTGACGGCGACGATTTACTTGCCACCGCTGGCGGGACAAGCGATTGAATTGCTGGTGGCCGCAATCCAACAGGGCAAAGTTCCCCCCGCACGCGTGCTGGTGCCACCAGTTTCGATCCCCACAGTCGAAACGCTGCGTCCAGCGAAGCCCTGATCTAACAAATAATTGAGAACATGATTGCGTGAAGATGTTGCGGGGCGCCCCGACCAAGTCGGGGTAAGCGCCCGGCGCAGCGTTTGCAGAGAGAAGAGCAGATTGACAGATTGAAAGAGTGAAAGAGTTTAAGAAAAAGCAGGAGATTACGCAGAGGTCGCAGAGAAGAAAACCCAAGACCCAGGTAAAAAATCGAACCTGGGGCACCCGGCACCCGGTCAAGTGAGAGTTAGTGGAGAAATGAAGTTTGGCGATGGGTTGAAAACGTAAAAGCGGCGGGGGAAGGACTCACCCCTGAAGGGGTGAGCTACAAGGCGGGGCTAGGATTTTTGGCGCTGGCGGAAGGCCTCGTAGAAGAGGACGGCGGCAGCAGCGGCGGCGTTCAGGCTTTCCACGTGGGTGGCCATGGGGATGTGGATGCGGGCGTCGGCGGAATGGACGATGTCTTCGGGGAGGCCGGCGCCTTCGTTGCCGACGAGGAGAGCGATAGGCTGGCGCCAATCCACTTGCCAAGGTGAGAACGAGGCGGCGGCTTCCTGGTGGACGCAGGAGGCGAGGGAGTGGATGCCGTTGAGTTTGAGTTGCGTGAGAAGAATGGCAAGAGACATTCCGGCGACGATGGGGAGATGGAGCGCGGCGCCAGCGGAGGCGCGGAGAGATTTTGGGGAGTAGGGGCTGGCAGTGCCGCTTTGACCGGTGGCGGAAGTGACGGCGGCGGTGGCGCCGAAGGCGGCGGCGGTGCGGAGGATGGTGCCGACGTTGCCGGGATCCTGGACGCCGGCGAGAACGACGAGGAGCGGAGCGCAGACACCAGCGGGAGTGGCGAAGAGTTCATCCAGAGAAAATGTGCGGGGTTGGACGAGGGCGGCGACGCCCTGGGGATGTTCGGTGTCGGCGATGCCCTCGAAGAGGCGATCGGTGGTGCGGAGAACGGGAAAGCCGATGTCGGGACGGCCGATGAAAGGGGCGAGGCGCTCGCGGTGGCGTTCGCCGGATTCGCTGAAGAGGACGGCGGCGATGCGGCAGGTGGAGCGGAGAGCTTCTTCGACGAGGCGAGGGCCTTCGACGCCGACAGAGCCATCTTCTGTGGGCAGGCCGCCGCGGAGAGCGATGCGGAAGTGCTTAAGCCAGCGGTTGTCGCGGCTGGAGAGAAGGTCGGGGGAGTCGGCGGGTTTGTGAGAAGAGGGCATTGGCGGAAGGTTAGCAAAAGTGCGAGTGGAGGAGAAGAGCCGTCAGCTGTCAATTCTCAGCGATCAGTGGAGAATGAGGGGAGGGTTGAAAGTCAAAAGTTGAAAGTTGAAAGGAAAGAGGAAGGAGAACACCAGGCTGCGAACGGGATCAGGTGAAGATCGAGAGTAGGGCAGAAAAGGAAGCAAGGAAGGCTATGGCCAAGTAAAAGAGGTTGGAAAGAGGGTTTCGCGCAACAAGTGAGTGGTGTGATGTTCGTCACTGAAGGTCGGGTAGGGCGAACATAGACTCTGCCCACCCAGCTTCTCCGGATGCCCGAAGGCGGCGCCGACCCTGGGGTTTTTTCCTGCTGATCCAAGAGCCTGCGTCCAGTGAATTCGCGGAATTAGAGTGAGGTGAGTATCGTGGATGCCCACAGTGGATTAACGAGTTCGCACGAGGAACGCGTGCCTTTGCACTTTCGCTGTTTGGGGATGGGTTGCGAAGATGTGGAGTACGCGACCGAGACGGTGAGAATCTGGCTGTACGGTTTCCTGATGAAGAGCCGGAAAGAGCTGACGAGGGGAACGATACTCTATTTGAGGTTGCGGGTACCGGTAGAGATTTCCGGGAGTGCTTTTCGCGAAACGCGGAGCATAGGGCGCGTTGTGTCTGAACATGAGTTGGAAGACGGAAGTGTCGGCTACAGCGTGGAGATTGCGCGCGGGGGGAGTAACGGATCGATTCCTAACCTGAGTGTAGAGCCGAGACGGTGGCCCCTGGCCGGCCAAGGGTCAACGCACAAAGCCAGCGTGGCACAGCATCTTGCAGAATGAGCATTGGAGCTTGTTGACCTGGCCGTAATGTCTCTCATTTCTGCAGTTTGGCGATGATTCCCGAGGTCAGCTGATCAGCAAATCGAAGGATACTTAGATGTGGCCTAACAGCCTTGGCTGTAATACTCTATTAACCCATTTGGGAGCATCCATGCCGAGGGCCAGTTGGGTGGGTGGTCCCAGGGGCTTATCCGAGGCAACCCACTCTGCCTTCGGAGGGAGAGGTATGCAGGCTGATCGACCCGAACGCTCGGAAATCCCGGAACTCGACGCGACGGAGGATTTGCTCCAACTGCAGGTGGCTGCCCTTGAAGCTGCCGCCAACCCCATTCTCATAAGCAGACGGGACGGCACGACAATTTGGGTCAATGAAGCTTTCGAGCACCTTACGGGTTACACGAGGGAAGAGGCTCTTGGCCAGAGGACCAGCCTGCTAAAGTCAGGCCAGCAACCGGATTCCTTCTTCAAGAATATGTGGGAGACGATTCTCTCCGGGCAAAAATGGCGAGGAGAATTGGTCAACCGGCGCAAGGATGGGAGTCTCTACCAGGAAGAGATGACCATCACTCCGGTGAAAAACGCAGCCGGGGACATCACGCATTTCATCGCCATCAAGCTGGATATCACGGAACGCAAAGCAGTCGAAGAACAGATACGTCAAATGGCCTTGTCTGATCCGCTCACCGGGCTGGCCAACTACCGGCGGCTTTTTGAGGCGCTCGACTCGGAAATCAAGAGGTGCGGGCGCACGGCGCGATCGTTCGCAGTGCTGTTACTCGATTTGGACGGACTGAAGGCGATCAACGACGCGCACGGTCATCAGGTGGGCAGCCGCGCGCTGGCCCGGGTGGCCAACATCCTGCGAATTCATTGCCGGACAAACGATACCGCAGCGCGATACGGAGGCGATGAGTTTGTGATCGTTCTCCCTGAAACGGGAAGCGAAGCGGCCCGGCATGTGGCGCAACGCATTTCCGAGGAGGCGAGAAACGGCGCCGAAGAGCCGGCTATCTCCGTGAGTGTGGGGGCAGCGATATACCCGGAAGATGGCAAGACCATTGACGAACTGTTGGCCGCGGCGGACCGCGCGCTGTATCAAGAGAAGAGGTCCCCCTACAGGCGCGCTGCCACCTAGGAAGAGACGCCCTGTTAGTGTCGGGTGTTCCACTGCTCTGCTGTGATTTCCCAGATTTCAGCCAGGAATGTGCCGGCCACGTACTCGCGTTTTTCGGTGGCAATCAGGCGCATGAAGGAACAGGGTTATCAGCAATCAGATATCAGCGATCAGGAAGCAAGAAAAGACTTACGCAGAGGTCACAGAGAGCGCAGAGTTCACAGAGTTCACAGAGTTCACAGAGAAGAGGAACCCAAGACCGAGGCACACACTCCTTGCCTGGGGCACGTGGCGGAAAAGGCAAGAAAAAGCAGATCCCTCCACTACGCGGCCCGACGCGCCAGAATGCGGCGCGCAAGAAAAAATCGGGCCGCTACGGTCGGGATGACAATTCTTGGAAGGCAGCCCTTCGAAGCTCCCTTCGAGGCTTAGGGCAAGCAGGGCAACAAGCCGCAGCACTGCGAACGTGTGGAACTGAGGCGGAGTGTTCCATTTGCGGAAGGGTGGAGGCGTGTGATACGGTGCGGGCAGAGTGGCGCAGGGGGGAATGCCGCCGCTAACAAAAAACAGGTCAGGTACGGCCCTTGTCTGCTGAAATTCTGCCAATTAGCGCGGAGCATCCCGATCCGAGGATGATCCGCTACGCCGCGGGTTGGTTGAATCGCGGCGCCGTGATTGCCATTCCCACCGACACATTGTATGCGCTGGCGGCCGATCCCGTGAACCTGGCGGCGATTGACGAGATCTTTCGCGTGAAGGGACGGCCGGAAACACGGGCGCTGCCGATCCTAATCAGTTCGCTGGAGCACGCGGCGATACTGGCGAAGGAGTTGCCGGACAATTTTTACAAGCTGGCGGAAGCGTGCTGGCCGGGACCGCTGACGATTGTGGTCGACGCTTCGAACCGGTTGCCGCTGAAGGTGACGGCGAATACGAAGCGAGTGGCGCTGCGCTGGCCGAAGAATGAGGTGGTGAAACAATTGATTCAGGAATTGGGAGTGCCCTTGACGGGCACGAGCGCGAATGTATCCGGGTCGCCGACCTGCGCGAGCGGGGATGAGGTGTTTCGTCAATTGGGAGACCGGATTCCGTTGATTCTGGATTCAGGGGAGACGCAGGGGATCATGCCGAGCACGATTGTGGAGTTGCGCGGGGATCAGTGGTGCATCGGGAGAGAAGGCGCGCTGCCGAGCGACGATATTCGGGATGCCTTGGATGGGGATGAGGGAGTGTTGGCGTAGGGGGAGAAAAGCGCACGGCCACCAGCCATTAGCCGACAGCCCTCAGTCAACGACACTGAAGGGACGAAGATAAAAAGATAACGCCCCGACTGGGTCGGGGTAAACGCCGGCGCAGAGGACGCAGAGGTTCGCAGAGAAGAGGAACCCAAGACCCAGGTAAAAAACCGAACCTGGGGCACCCGGCCGCGCACTCGCCGGGGAAATTCGAAAAACGAAATTCGAAAATGGAAAA
>JGI12270J11330_10004183_pt1 | contig 10264 bp, 8 predicted proteins | sample PeaSoiMetSII2010_FD_11330 | JGI IMG/M metagenome (IMG submission 11330)
CGCTGGACGACCCCGCCGATCTACCTGGTGGCCAGCCCCGGAGCAACTCGATCTGGCCGCATGTCGAGGCCCAGGTACTCGACGCGATCGAGCAGCACCGCTCGACAATCGTGTTCGCCAACTCCCGCCGGCTGGCCGAGCGGCTTTGCGCCAGGCTCAACGAGCTTGCCGCCGAACGGGCTGCCGAGCGGGCCGAGATCACCGCGCAGCGAGCCTACGATGGCCTGGGCGACTTCGACCTGGCCGACACGGACAGACGCGGCATCAGCGGCGGCCCCCCCCCCCCCCCCCCCCCAACCCGGCGGCACAGGCCCCGGCGGCATCGTGGCGCCTGCGGTGATCGCCCGCGCCCATCACGGCTCGGTGTCCCGCCAGGAGCGAGCCCAGATCGAGGAGGCGCTCAAGGCGGGCCGACTCCCTGCGGTCGTCGCCACGTCCAGCCTTGAGCTCGGCATCGACATGGGCGCCGTTGACCTCGTTATCCAGGTCGAATCACCGCCTTCGGTCGCCAGTGGCCTGCAGCGGATCGGACGGGCCGGGCACAACGTCGGCGACGTCTCCCGTGGCGTGATCTTCCCGAAGTACCAGGGCGACCTGGTGCAGGCGACGGTGGTCGCCGGCCGGATGCGCAACGGCCTGATCGAGGAACTGCGGATGCCCCGCAACCCGCTCGACGTGCTGGCTCAGCAGATCGTCGCGATGACGGCCATGGACGACTGGGATGTCGTCGACCTGCTGCAGACCGTCCGGCGCGCGGCCCCGTTCAGCGGCCTGACCCGCCCGGTGCTTGAGGCCGTGCTCGACATGCTGGCCGGCCGCTACCCGAGCGAGGAGTTCGCCGGGCTCCGTCCCCGCCTGGTCTGGGACCGTGCGACCGGGATGCTGCGCGGCCGGCCGGGCGGCCAGCGGATCGCGGTCACCAGCGGTGGCACGATTCCTGACCGCGGCCTGTTCGGCGTGTTCCTGGTCGGCGGACAGCGAGACCGGACCGGCAGAAACTCGCGCCGGGTCGGCGAGCTCGATGAGGAGATGGTCTACGAGTCCCGGGTCGGCGACGTGTTCGTGCTCGGCGCCAGCTCCTGGCGGATCGAGGACATCACGGCCGACCAGGTGCTCGTCTCGCCGGCTCCTGGGCAGCCGGGCAAGCTGCCGTTCTGGCACGGGGACACGCCGGGCCGCCCGGCTGAGCTCGGCCGGGCCATCGGCCAGTACTGTCGCGAGCTCTGCGCCACCGATCCGCAGCATGCCGCGCAGCGGCTGCGGGACGACGGACTCGACGAGCTGGCAGCCAGCAATCTGCTCGCCTACCTGACCAGCCAGCGCGAAGCGACCGGCTATCTGCCCGACGACCGGACGCTGGTGCTCGAGCGGTTTCGCGACGAACTCGGCGACTGGCGGCTGATCCTGCACAGCCCGTACGGCGCCAAGGTGCATGCCCCGTGGGCGCTGACCATAGCGGCCAGGTTGCGTGAGCGGTATGGCGGCATGGACGTCCAGGCCATGTACACCGATGACGGGATCGTGATCCGGGTCCCTGACTCTGATGATCCGCCGCCGGCCGGCTTTGCCATGCTCGATCCCGACGAGGTCGAGCAACTGGTCACCGCCGAGCTCGGCAGCTCGGCGCTGTTCGCGTCCAGATTCCGCGAGTGCGCGGCCCGCGCGCTGCTGCTCCCCCGCCGCCAGCCAGGACGCCGCTCCCCGCTCTGGCAGCAGCGGCAGCGAGCCGCCCAGCTGCTGGCGGTTGCCAGTGGTTACGGCAGCTTCCCGATCGTGCTCGAGACCATGCGCGAGTGCCTCCAGGACGTCTTCGACGTCCCCGCGCTGATCGCACTGATGCGCGATCTTTCCGCCCGCCGGGTCCGGCTGGTCGAGATCGAGACTCCCACTGCTTCCCCGTTTGGCCGGTCGCTGCTTTTCCGGTACATCGGCGCATTCATGTACGAGGGGGACGCACCATTGGCCGAGCGCCGGGCCCAGGCGCTAGCTCTGGATTCCGCGCTCCTTGCCGAGCTACTTGGTCAGGCGGACCTGAGGGAACTGCTCGATCCGCTGATTGTCAGCGAGGTTGAACGGGACCTGCAGCGCCGGTCGCCGAGCCGCCGCTGCTCGACTGCCGAGCAACTCAGCGACCTGATCAGGGAGATCGGACCGCTGTCGACTGCCGAGGTCGCGGCGCGGTGCGCCAACCCAGCCGGGGCGGCGGACCGCGCGCCGGATGAAGGGACCGCGGCGCAGCGTCATGAGCCCGGCTGGTCCGCGGACCGCGCGCCGGACGACGAGCTTGCGGCGCAGCGTCATGAGCCCGGCTGGTCCGCGGACCGCGCGCCGGATGAAGGGACCGCGGCGCAGCGTCACGAGCCCGACTGGTCCGCGGACCGCGCGCCGGACGACGAGGCCACGGTGCACAGCGCCGCGCAAGGCGCGGCGACGGCGTGGCTCGCCGAGCTGGCCGCTCAGCGCCGGATCATCGAGGTTCGGGTGGCCGCGGAGCTGCGGTGGGCCGCGATCGAGGACGCGGGCAGGCTGCGCGACGCACTCGGCGTCGCGCTGCCAACCGGGATCCCGGTGGCCTTTACCGAGCTGCTGCCCGATCCCCTCGGCGACCTGGTCGCCAGGTATGCGCGAACGCACGGACCGTTCACCGCGGCGGCGGTGGCGCAGCGGTACGGACTCGGCGTCGCCGTGGTCACCGGGATGCTGCACCGGCTAGCCGCGGACGGCAGGGTCACCGAAGGCGAGTTCCTGCCCAGCCTCGCCGGGCCGCAGTGGTGCGACTCCGGTGTGCTGCGGCTGCTCCGCCGCCGCTGCCTTGCCAGGCTGCGCCAGGAGGCCGAGCCGGTACCGCCGCAGGTGCTCGCCGCGTTCCTGCCCGCCTGGCAGAACGCCGTGCACGGCGTGCCAGCCGACCCAGGTCGCGCGGCCGGCCCCGGCCGGCAGGCGGCCAGGCGCGGTCGGCCGACCGGCCCCGACGCTGTCTACGCCGTGGTCGAACAGCTCGCCGGGGCAGCCGTTCCTGCCGCTGCGCTCGAGTCGCTGATCCTGCCGGCCCGGGTCGACAGCTACACCCCGGCGATGCTGGACGAGCTGACCGCGGCCGGCGACGTGGTCTGGGCCGGGGCCGGGGCTCTGCCCGGCGGCGACGGCTGGCTGGTGCTGGTACCCGCGGCCTTGGCTCCGCTGTTGCTGCCGCCGCCCGCCGAGATCACGACCACACCGGTGCACGACGCCGTGCTGGCCGTGCTCGATGGCGGCGGCGCGCTGTTCTTCCGCGGCCTGGCCGACCGGGTCGCTGCCAGCCTCGGTCCTGGGACCGCTGGCCACGAGATGGCGGTCGGTGCGAGCAGGTCAGGCGACCAGGCGGTCGCCGCAGCGATCTGGGATCTGGTCTGGGCCGGACTGCTGACCAACGACACGCTCGCACCGCTCCGCACCGTACTCAGCTCCGGCCGGTCCTGGGTCCCGGCGCCACGACCTGCCGGAAGCGGCACGGCATCCGGCACCAGGCCACCGCTGACCGGGCCGCACAGCCGCTCGCTGGCTGCCCGGCGGCCAGGCTTCGGCCGCGGTGCACTGCTGTCCCAGGCTGGCCCGCCGACGGTCAGCGGCCGCTGGTCACTGCTGCCGCCCGCCGAGCCGGACCAGACCCGCCGACTGCACGCTGTGGCCCTGTCGCTGCTTGACCGGCACGGCATCCTGATCCGCGGCGCGGCGGCCGCCGAGCGGTCACCCGGCGGTTTCGGCGCGCTCTACCCGGTCCTGCGGGCGATGGAGGAGACCGGCCAGTGCCGCCGCGGCTATTTCGTCGAGGGTCTCGGCGCGGCACAGTTCGCGCTGCCCGGCGCCGTGGACCGGATGCGGGCTATGGCTGATTCAGTCACCGGAGTACTGACCAGCTCAGCAGGCGGCCAGGTTCCCGGTTCAGTTACCGGTCCGGCGTGGCCAGGCGCGGCTTCGCCCGATCCCGCGTGGACAGGCGCGCGCTCCCCCGGCCCGGTTAGTGCCGGACTCCAGGTCGTGGTGCTTGCCGCGGCCGATCCGGCGAGTGCGTACGGGGCCGCGCTGGCCTGGCCGCCGCGTCCGGACGAAACTCCTGGCGGGCACCGGCCTGGCCGCAAGGCGGGAGCCCTCGTCGTGCTGGCAGCGGGCCAGCTTGTGCTGTACGTCGAGCGCGGCGGCAAGACGCTGCTCTCCTGGACTTCCGACCCGGCCTTGCTTGACCCGGCAGCGGCCGCACTGGCCGCCGCCGTCCGGGCCGGGGCACTGGGCAGGCTTACCGTCGAGCGAGCCGATGGCGGCGGCGTCTACGATTCCCCGCTGGCCCGAGCACTCGAGACGGCCGGTTTCCGGCCAACCCCGCGCGGCCTGCGCTTGCGCGGCTGAGCCCACCGCAGCGCCCGGCAACGTATGTGAGTTACTGAGCTATACCTCAGTGAAGTACCGTTCAGTAACTCATGGTTGTGCGTGGACCGGCGGTGGTGCAGCGCTACGCGGAGGATGCTGATTCGTCAGGATCGGCCGTGTGGTCAAAGCCAGGGTCGGCCGCGGGATCAGTGCTCGGTTCGGCGCCAGCGCCGGTCCCAGGATCGCTGCCCCGTTCAGCACCAGGCTCGGCCGAGTGGCCGGCTGCCTGCTCGGCACTGGGGTCGGCCTCCTGGTCGCCGCCAGGATCGATACCGTGCTCGCGGAGCAGCGCATTCAGCCGCGCGATCTCCGACTCCAGATCTGTCCTGCTGCGCGGGCGCCAGGCGGCCATCCCTAGCCGGGCTTCGATCGCAGCCAGCCGTTCGCCGATGATCTCCAGCGCGTCGAGCCATGTGACCTCGGTGACGACATCTTCACCACCCGCGAAGGCCCTCACTCTGGCCCGCACCGCGCTCCTGACCCGTCGGGCCTCGCGAGGTCGCTGCGGGTATCCGGGTTCATCGAGCGCCTCGGATTCACGGCTCGGCAGTAGCTGAATGACTTGCTGGCGCACCCGGTTCAGATCCGCTCCGAGCCGGACGAGCACCTGAGCGCCGACGCCCTCCCCTTCGCGGACCAGCCCGAGCAGAATGTGCTCGGGTCCGATGTAGTCGCGGCCAAGCTGCAGCGCCTCGCGCAGGGACAGTTCGAGGACCTTCTTGGCCCGCGGCGTGAACGGGATGTGACCGGACGGCGCCTGCTGGCCTCGGCCGATGATCTCCTCAACCTTCTGGCGAACCGCCTCCAGGCTGATGTCCAGCGCCTGGAGTGCCTGCGCGGAGACGCCCTCGCCCTCGTGCAGCAGGCCGAGCAAGATGTGCTCCGTACCGATGTAATTGTGGCTGAGTAGCCTGGCCTCTTCCTGAGCCAGGACGACCACCCGCCGGGCCCGGTCGGTGAACCTCTCGAACATTCTGAACCCCTACCCGGAATAGGCAGCCGGGCGGTGCCGTGACAACTGACCGGCTGGGGCCATTATCCCTCAGGCTATCTCGCCGGGGAAATCAGGAGATCATGAGCCAATGGCCGATCGGCCGGGATCTGGAAGGCAGTCGCCCAACCCCCCATGACAGCACCGCAGCCAACCTCAGCCGAGTCCCTGGCGCGCAGTCGGCCGCACCGCGCCAGTGCTCACCGCCGTCCACCAGCCCGCGAGCCGGACCGCGTCACGACGGCTGATCGCGGTCCGGGTCGATGCCGTGCTGGCGCAGTAGCGCCTTTAGCCTGGCAATCTCCGCATCCAAGGCCGCCAGGCTGCGAACCCGAACTTGCTGCTCGCCCGCCGACGCCGACACCTGGCCCTGGTAACCCTGCAGCACCTGGATCACCTGCTGCCGCACCCGGTTCAGGTCAGCCCCGAGCCGGACGAGCACCTGAGCGGCGACGCCATCGCCCTCCCGGATCAGGCCGAGCAGGATGTGCTCGGTACCGATGTAGTTGTGGCCAAGCTGCAGCGCCTCGCGCAGCGACAATTCCAAGGATTTCTTGGCCCGCGGCGTGAACGGGATGTGCCCGGACAGTGCCTGCTGGCCCTGGCCGATGATCTCCTCAACCTGCTGCCGCACCGTCTCCAGGCTGATGCCCAGCGCCTGGAGTGTCTTCGCAGCGACGCCCTCGCCCTCGCGGAGCAGGCCAAGGAGGATGTGCTCAGTACCGATGTAGTTGTGTCGCAGCGCCCTCGCCTCGTCCTGGGCCCCAACAACTGCTGCCCGCGGCGGCGCCCGCTCAACTCGCGCCATTATCCGCCACACTATCCCGGTAGCTGAGCAACCAGCGCGGGTCGCGAATCGGGAGCGCGAACTCACCAGACCGCGGGAATCAGGCGGGCAGTCCGGTGCGTGTAGGCGCGGTACTCCTCGCCAAGGGCATCCGCCAGGGTCGCTTCCTCCACCTTGATCCGAATCCCGAGAGCCAGCATCGGCACTACGAAGATAACCAGCAGCGACAACCAGTTCGCTAGCGCGAGTCCGAACCCGAGGAGCGCGAGCAGCGCACCGGAGTAACCGGGATGACGTACCGCGCGGTAAGGACCGTGCTGGATTACCCGGTGATCGTCGACGATGCCGACGACGAACGTGAAGAACTGATCGAGGGTCAGGATCGCCCAGACCCGCAGCGCGATGCCGGCCACAGCAATGATCTCGCCCGTGACGACGGTGACCCAGCCGCCACCCATCGCGGCCCGCCGGATCTGGGCCAGCCCGAACGCGGCCACGACTGCGACCGTTATGGCCACTACCACGACGTAGAACGTCCACTCTCGCAGCCGGCCTCCGGCCATTGCTGACCAGCTGCGCAGCCTGGCGCGAAGTCCCGGTCGCAACGCCAGGCGCAGCCTCAGCACAAGCTCGACAGCTCCCCAGGCCAGCAGGGTGCCGCCGATCAGCCCGGATGTGGCGCCCGCGCGAGACAGCTCAGCCATCATTGCGGTTCTCCAACCAAAGCACCAGATTCGACGACAAGCCCAGCCAGCCCGGGCAGCAGTTCCTGGGCAAGCCGCAGGTCGGTGTCGAGCGGGCGGTCGGCCGTGTCGGCCGGCAGCGTGCTGCAGACCCGACCAAGCGCGTGCGCCAGCACCGGCCCGGCCGGAGTCACGGCGCGGAGCCGTAGCGCGCGCGCAGCTGCGACCAGTTCGCAGGCAAGCACGATCCGGTAGGCACTGATCACATCCGTCGTGGCACGCGCGGACTGGGTGGCGAACCCGGCGTGCTCCTCGACTCCGCGGGAGAGCACCGCGCTGCCGAGTGCCGCCGGCGCGGCCAGCCTGCGGATGTCAGCGATCGCCGAGTGCGCGACGTACTCCAGGATCATGACCCCCGAGCTAGGCGCCGGATCAGTGGCAAGAAACGGCGTCAGTCCGGTGAAGGCCGGCTCCACCAGCGTCCCCAGGCGGGCGGCCGAGAGCGCCGCGGACTGGAACAATGCGGCGCGGATCGCGTCGAGCGCCAGCCCGACGTATGCCGTGTGAAAGTTACCGTTATGCCAGGCGGTCCGCCCTGCCACGTCGATGAGCGGGTTCTCAGCCGCCGCGTTCAGCTCGATCGTGACGGCCTGCGTCGCTTTCGCGACCGCATCGACCGCCGGGCCGTGGACCTGGGGCAGCGCCCGGTAACCGTAGGGATCCTGAATCCTGGCCGCCGGCCGCGCCTGGCCGCCGAGCAGTGCGCGCAGCACGGCGGCTACGTCCTGCTGGCCGCGATGGGGCCTGGCCGCCTGCACTTGAGCGGCATACGGCTCGGTGGAGGCATCAACGGCGAGGCACGAGAAGGCGGCGATCACGACCGCGGCTTGCAGCAAACCTCGCAGGTCAGCACAGGCGATGGCGGCTTCGCCAATCGTCGCCGCGTTGCTGGACAAGAACGCGAGCGCGTCCGCCGAAGCCAGCGGGAATCGTGGCTGGCTGGCTGAGCCAGGCAGCCACTCCCGCTCACCAAGCAGGCACAGCGCAGTCGCCGCGAGCGCGGTCAGGTCCCCCGTGCCGATCGCCCCGTAGCTAGGGACGGGAACGGACATTCCGCTGTTGATGCCGTCCGCAAGTACGTCAAGGACTCCGGGGTCGACCCCGGATCCCCCCGCCGCGATCTGATTCACCCGGACGACCAGCATCGCGCGGCTCAGCTCGGCCGCGACCAGCGGTCCGCCGCCGCCGGCATGGCTCCGGAGCAGCCGTAGGCCGTGACCGGCCAGGTCGTAGTCCTGAACCGGCTGGATCCGGTTGGCGCCTACGCCGGTGGTCCTGCCGTACACCTCCCGCCTGGTCATGACATCGGCGGCAACCTCGGCCGCCAGTCGTGCCCGAGCCCGTCCCTGCTCGCTCAGCCGCACCGAAGCTTGTCCGTACGCGACCTCGCGCACCTGGCCGCAAGTCAACAACTGGCCGTCCAGCGTCACCACCTGGCGAGTCATCCCGCAAAGCTACCGCCGGGCCAGGTACGCACCCGACTGATCGGACGCAATCGATGGATCATGGGAGGTGTGCGGCTATCTGGTGACTCGGCGCGTAGCGACAAGCTGGTGCCGGAACTGCTAGCGCGACTGCCATCCCGAGGTAGAGATGGCCCTGCGCGCGGCCGAGTTTCTGACACCATGACCGAACGTCCATGATCATGCGGTTCTTTCAGTCGCCGGCCCTGAAAGAACCGCGTGATCATGGACCGGTTGTGATCTGGAGTGCTCCTACTGCCGTGCGGCGTCGGCGAGTAGCAGCCGGTTACCTGCATAATGCTGGATATGCGTTTGTCCGCCCGCGCCGACTACGCGTTGCGCGCTGCGATCGAGCTGGCCGCCTCGGGCGGCGGGCATGTGACGTCTGAGCAGCTGGCCAAGGCGCAGCGGATTCCCGGCAAGTTTCTTGAGGCGATCTTGACGCAGCTGCGCCGGGCGGGCCTGGTACGCAGTCAGCGCGGACCTGATGGCGGCTTCTGGCTCGCCCGCCCGGCCGAGGAGATCTCGCTGGCCGACATCATCCGCGCGATCGACGGCCCGCTGCTTGGCGTGCGCGGCGAGCGCCCGGAGAATCTCGGCTACATCGGGGCGGCTGAGCCGCTGCAGACCGTGTGGATCGCATTGCGCGCCAACGAGCGTGCCATCCTCGAACAGGTCACCCTGGCGCATCTGGTGTCCGGCGCGCTGCCAGAACGCGTTCGCGAGCTGGCCGAGCTGCCCGGGTCCTGGGAGGCCAGGGGCAGCCGGCCAGCCCGAGACGACCGGCCAGCCCGAGACGAGCCGAGGGCGGAGGTCTAGACCGGCACCATGTTCGTGATGTCGCGAGCGGTCCTGGTCACCTGATCGAAGACGGGCTGGCCGACCTGCAGCCCGGTAGCAATCGGCATCCGGGATCCGGCGGGTACGGAGATCCTCCTGGCGCCCGTAAGCTGGCTGGCCGACATTTGGCTGGCCGCCACCGGCAGCGACCCCGCGGTGGCGGGCACTCGCCGCGCGACGGGCCCGGTGAGGCGCGCGGCGGCTGCCGGGCCAACCGGCACCTGCCCGGCGTCGCGGTCATTACCGTGGCCGCCGGCCACCTCGATGACCGGAACCATGACGTCGGCGAAGACTGGCTCACTCTGCAGCTCGGCTAGGGCGAAGTTGTCGGAGACCTCTCTGAGCACCTGAGACAGCGGGGTGCCGAGTGCAGAGCAGATGGCGGCAAGCAGTTCGGAGGAGGCTTCCTTCTGACCGCGCTCAACTTCAGAGAGATAACCGAGCGATACACGCGCTGAAGCGGACACCTCGCGGAGGGTGCGACCCTGCCGCAGGCGCAGTCGCCGCAGCGCGTCACCTAGCAAGTGACGAAGCAGGACCATCGTCGCAATCCCTTCCCGAGACTGGCGGCTTGTACCTCCACCGTACCTGGCCTCACGGACAGTGCGGGAGAGGGTAGGTGCGCGTGTTCGCAAAACGTAACACTGTAATCACTGGATCTCTTCCTGCAGTGCGCTGACCAGCAGGTTCAGTGTCTGATCCACGGTATCCCGCCGGATCTGCTGCCGGTCCCCAGCCAAATGCAGTGCCCGGTGCCGCGAGCCGCCCGGAGTGCTGACGGCGATGTGCACCGTGCCGACCGGCTGGCCATCGGCCGGATCGGGGCCAGCCACCCCGGTCGTGGCCACGCCGATGGTGGCGGTCAGCCGGTGCCTGGCACCCTGCGCCATCGCCACGGCCACATCCGGGTGGACCGCGCCGTGCCGGTGAATCAAGTCGGCCGTCACGTCGAGCAGCGTGGTCTTGAGGTCAGCCGCGTAAGCCACGATTCCGCCGCGGAACACCGCCGACGCGCCAGGGACCGACGTGAGAGCGG
>JGI12270J11330_10004185_pt1 | contig 10262 bp, 8 predicted proteins | sample PeaSoiMetSII2010_FD_11330 | JGI IMG/M metagenome (IMG submission 11330)
TGACGAGGAACTCGCTGCGGCGGCGTGGGACGAAGACGCCGGGCTCGATGACTATCCGCAGGCCGCAGAACTCCGCCCAGCCCAGGATGTGCTCGATCGGCAGGCCTTCGGCTCGCTGGTCCACCATGGCGGCGAGGTCGGCGGGCGTCTGCGCGGCGGAGATGAGCAGCCGCGCCTCGTCCTCGGCGAAGACACAGCCGACGGCTCTGAGCCGGGCGATGATGACGGATTCAGAACAAGGAGATTGAGGGGCTGACATGAGGCGCCTTCCGGATGCTGATGGGCGCTCTCTTGGTCAGCTATGCGGATAGACCGCGCGGCCGTGAGGTGAGCACCCGGCCTGATCTGGCGGTAATGGGTCTCACCTCCTCGGTACGTCCACTGCTGGAGACGGCAACACTACCTCAGCACGGCCGCAGCGCGCACGTCACGGCGAGCAGCCCGGTGCTGCGCCGCGAACGTCGGGGCCTTCACCGGGCTCGGACTCACTGGTGGTGCTAGGTCTGCTGGTCAGTTTCTTGCGGCGGCGTTTCCTCGATCGGAAGCCGCCTGGCCGGCCGATAGCCCCAGGCCCGGACCCGGCGTGCCCACCTCGAAGTGGATCACCAGCCCTGGCACGGTGTACTCGGCATGCCATCCGGCGGTGCTTCCTCGACGAACTCCGCCTTCACCTCCAGTCCCAGACGGAGGTCCAGCTGACTCAGGAAACATCGGTCACGATGGCCCAGGTCCTGCCTCACGGATGACGTTTGGCCGGCCAGCGGCCCGAATCCGACAACGCGTGCGGAGTGCGTTCGGTCACTGCGGTGTCCGGGCCTTTGGCGGTCACTGGTAGATGGCGCTGGCCTGCTCCTGGCGGAGCATGGCCTGGGCGATCTCGGGGGCGTAGGACAGCCGAGTGAGGAGGGGCTCGATGACCGTCACGTCGGCCCGGGTGACCCGCTGCGTCGCCATCGGCATGTCCTCCTGTTGACGGAACTGATAACACGGATCTAGCATAGTGATATCTATTTTGATTGACAAGCGACACGCCGCGGCGTGGATGGCAGACGCAGCGGTGGGTCCGGGACAAAGGCGGGCTCGTGGGCAGCGACGACGGAGCACTCGAACATAGCGGCTCGGGCCGGCGGTACGGTGCCGCAGCCGGGCAGCAGGACTGGGTCGGCCCTGCGGCGATAGAGGTCAGCCACCTGACCAAGAAGTTCGGCGGCCGGACCGCCGTCGCGGATGTGTCGTTCAGCGTCGCTCGCGGTGAGGTGTTCGGCTTCCTGGGCCCCAACGGGGCTGGCAAGACGACGACCGTGCGGATTCTGGGCACGCTGATCGCGCCGACATCCGGGTCGGCGATGGTAGCCGGATTTCCGCTGACCCAGGCCAGTGCGGCCGAGATCCGCCAGCGCATCTCGGTCATGCCGGAGGCCCCCGGCCTGTACCGCCGGCTGACGGTGACCGAGAACCTGGAGTTCTTCGCGCGGCTGTATGGCCTGGCGCACCGGGAGGCCCGGATCAAGGAGTCCCTGGCGGCAGTCAACCTCAGTGACCGCGCGAATGACAGCTGCGGGAGCCTGTCCAAGGGCCTGCGGCAGCGGGTCGCCCTGGCCCGAACACTGCTCAGTGATCCAGCGGTCATGTTCCTGGACGAACCAACCACCGGCCTGGACCCGGTGGCGGCACACGAGGTGCATGGCCTGATCGCCGCGCTGCGGGACCGCGGCGTCACCGTCTTCCTCACCACCCACCGGCTGGACGAGGCCGAACGCCTGTGCGACCGGGTGGCCATCATGAATTCGAGCCTGCGGACCATCGGCCGGCCCGACGAACTGCGCCAGGCGCTGTTCAGCAGGTCACTGGCCGTCAGGACGGCCAAGCCCCTGGCCAGGCCCGATCAGGTATTCGCAGGCCTGTCGGCCGTCCACGGCTGGTGCGCTGCCGACCCGGCAAGCGGCGGCCCGGCAGGCGGCGGTCTCGCAGGCCTGTCGGCCGTCCAGGGCTGGCGCGTCACTGACCCGCCAGGCGGCGACGCGGCAGGCGGCGATCCGGCAGCGGTCGGCACAGCCGGCTACCTCCTGACGGTGACCGACCCGGCGCAGGCGGCACCCGGGGTGACCCGGGCCCTGGTCGCCGCCGGGGCCGACGTGCTGTCGATCACCGAGTCGCGGCACACGCTCGAGGACGTCTACCTGGAGCTGATCAACGACCAGGAGGGTCAGTCATGATGAGCATCAACGCGGCTCGCGTCGGCGCGGTCATTCGCAAGGAACTCACCGAGTTCAGGCGTAGCCGGTTCGTCGTGGCCACGATGGTGGTCGTTCCGCTCGTCTTCCTCGTCTTCCCCACCGTCGCTATCCTCGCGCAACATCCAGCTGGGCCGAGCGCGTCGCTGGACCAGGGGGTGGGCTTCTTCCTCACGTACCTGCTGGTGATCCCGGTCCTCATACCGTCCACCATCGCGGCCTACTCGGTGGTCGGCGAGCGCGAGCAGGGAACCCTGGAGCCGATGCTGACCACGCCGGTCAGCCGCGAGGAGATCCTGATCGGCAAGGCCGCGGCGGTCCTCATCCCCTCGGTCGGCATCGCATACCTGGTGCTCGGCATCTTCCTGGCAGTCCTGCGATTCGGCGCCGATCCCTTGGTAGCCGCGGCCGTGTGGCACTCTCCTTACCTGCTCGCCCAGGTCTTCTTCATCCCGCTGCTGGCCGGCTGGGCGATCTGGATATGCCTGGCGATCTCGTCGAAAGCCAGCGACATCCGCGTCGCCCAGCAGCTAGGTGCGCTGGCCAGCCTGCCGCCGATCGCGCTGACCCTGCTGCTGTCGTACCAGGTGATCAATTCGACGCTCATCCTCGCCGCCTCGCTGGTCGGCGCTCTGCTGGTGATCGACTGTGCCGCCTACCTGCTCGTGTCGAGGCTGTTCGACCGTGAGCGCCTGGTCAGCGGAACCAAGCCAGGCAGCGCCTAACCGGAGCCTGCGCTCGCCTGGCACCAGGCTCTGCCGGCAAACCAGGCGGCGCATGACCGGCGGCCTTCGTCGCCTGAGGCTGGCCGGGCTCGCGCCGGCCGCAACGGGTCGATTGGCCCGTCTGGTTAGATCATTTCCATGCATAACGAATCGTTCGGCGCTCGTCTGGCCAGCGGCGCGACTCTGTTTGGCGGCTGGGTCACGATCCCGGACGTGCTGGCGGTCCGCACGATGGCGGCGGCAGGCCTCGATTACGTGGTGATCGACCTGCAGCACGGCTGCGCGACCGAGCGCGATCTGCCGGTTCTGACCACAGCGATCTCGCAGGCAGGCGCGACGCCGGTCGGCCGGGTCAGGTATGCGCATCCGGCCGATATCGGCCGCGCGCTTGATCTTGGCTGTGCCGGCGTGATCGTGCCCAATGTGGAGTCGGCCGCGCAGGCCAGCGCCGTGGTCGGCGCATGCCACTACCCGCCAGCTGGGTACCGGTCCGGCGGTGGTGCGCTGGCTAGCCCGGGCGAGCCGTTCTGCGTAATCATGGTGGAATCCCGCGAGGCGATGGCCGAGCTTGCGGCGACGCTGGCGGTCGACGGGGTGGACGGCATCTACGTCGGGCCGCGAGACCTGTCCTATTCACTGGGCTGCGCGCTTGACCCGGATGATGGCGTACTGCGCCCGGCCTTGGAGCGGATCTGGGCGGCCTGCGCCGCGGCCGGAAAGCCGGTGGGGGTGCACTCAGCGGACGGCGCCACGGCCAGGCTGTACCGGGAGAACGGCTGCCGCCTGATCAACGTCGCATCCGATGTGCTCGCGATCGCCAGGACTACCGCGAGCGAGCTTGCTGCCGCCCGTGGCTGACACCGACGGCTGCGCACGGATTCGTCTGATTGACTGAGGCTCCAGCTGATTCCATCGTTGCGCAACGAGGCAATCGCATCCAGGAGGCAGTGATGGTCCGGTCCGAGACCGGCGGACCTGACGAGTCCGGCCGCCTGTCTCCGGAACTGCTGCAGGGCGCGGCAGCGCGGTTCGGGCTGCTCGCCTCCACGATGCGACTGCACATCGTCTGGATCCTTGCCCACGGCGAGAAGGACGTTGGCGGCCTGGCCGAGGATGTCGGCGGGACGCTGCAGGCCGTCAGCCAGCACCTGGCCAAGCTGAAGCTGGCCGGGCTGGTGCGGTCCCGCCGGGATGGCAGGCGGCATGTCTATCTGGTCGACGATCCGCAGGTGGTCATGATGGTGCGGCTGGTCATCGAGCAGCTGCACGGGAAGCCGTCCGGCCAGGAGCGAGGCAGTGGCCTGGGCGCCTGAGCGGCTGCCCGACCCGGCACCGGCGAACCGGCAGCCGGCCCGGGTGCGGTCCCGGCTGCCGCGGGTCCGGGACGGCCTGGCCGAGTACGCCGCAGCGTCGCCGCTGCAGGTGCTGCGCTGGCTGGAGTCGTCCAGGCACGGTCTGACCGAGGACGAGGCACAGGCCAGGCTCATCCAGTTCGGCGACAACGCGATCGCGCCCGGCCGGGCACCGACCTGGAGCGCCGGGATCGGCACCGCGGCAAGCAGCCCGTTCGTGCTGGTGCTCGGCGTCCTTGCGCTGGTCTCGGCGGTCACCGGCGAGCTCGACGGAGCGGCCGTCATCACCACGATGGCGCTGGTCAGCTGCCTGCTCCGGATCCGCCAGGAGTACCGGTCGGACCTAGCCGCGCAGGCACTGCGGGCGGTGCTGGCCAGCACGGCCACCGTGCGCAGGCGGGCGGCCGACGGCCGTCCAGGCGTCGCTCGCGAGCTCCCGGTCGACCAGCTGGTGCCTGGCGACATCGTGCATCTGCTCCCAGGCGACGTCGTGCCGGCCGACCTGCGGCTGCTGCGATCCGATCAGCTGGCGGTCAACCAGGCGGTGATCACCGGGGAATCGCTGCCAGCCGCCAAGCGCGGATCGTCCGTGGTCGCCGACGATTCCTACCAGGTCGACGAGGGCGGCACCCTGTTCGATTCGCCGGTGCTGTGCTTCATGGGCACGAACGTGCAGAGCGGGTCAGGCACCGCCGTGGTGGTCGCGACCGGGGCGTCGGCTTACCTTGGTTCGACCCACCAGGAGGCACCGGCCCGGGCCGCGGAGACATCCTTTGACCGGGGCGCTCGGGGCGTGTCCTGGCTGCTCGTCTGGTTCATGCTGGTCTGCGTCCCAATTGTGCTCGCGGTCAACGCCGCGATCAGGGGCCAGCCGCTTGAGGCGTTCCTGTTCGCCATCGCGGTGGCGGTGGGCCTCACCCCGGAGATGCTCCCGGTCGTCGTCACCACGGCGCTGGCGCGGGGCGCGCGGGTGCTGGCCGGCCAGGCCGCGATCGTCAAGCGGCTGCCGGCTATCCACAACCTCGGGGCGATGGACGTGCTGTGCACGGACAAGACCGGCACGCTCACGCAGGACCAGGTGTCGGTGGCCTGTACCGTCGACCCGCTCGGACGCGACGATCCTGACGTGCTGCACTGGAGCTGCGTCAACAGTTACTGGTCGGCCGAGGTCGCGGGTCAGGCGATCACCGAAGTGCTCGATCAGGTGCTGCTCAGCCACGCGGCAGATCTGGGCGTGACGGCGTACGACGCCGATGTCCTGGTCGGTGTCGTCCCGTTCGACGTCAGCCGCCGCAGGGCCACCGTGCTGATCCGGCGGCCAGGCAGCCTGACCGCTCAGACGCTGATCACCAAGGGAGCCGCGGAGGAGGTGCTCGGCTGCTGCACGCAGATCCGCGTCGATGGCGTCGCGGTGCCGCTCGGCGCGCCGGAGCGCGCCCGCCTGCTCGCCCGGTCGGAGGAGTACGCCCGCGATGGCGTGCGGCTGCTAGCCGTGGCGTCCGCCACCCGGCAGTCCTGGCCAGGCAGCTGCGGCCCGGCGGTTGAGACTGACCTGACGCTGCTCGGTTTCGTGGGATTCCGCGACCCGCCGAGGTCCTCTGCGCGAGCGGCCCTGGCCGGCCTGACCGGACTCGGGATCGCCGTCAAGGTCGTGACTGGCGACCATCCGCTGGCGGCGGCCAGGATCTGCCGCGACATCGGGATAGCAGCCGGGCAGCCGGTCACGGGCCAGGAGATCGATCGGCTGGACGACGCTGCCCTGGGGGCGCTGGCGCGGAGCACGACCATATTCGCCCGAGTCGATCCGGCCCAGAAGGCGAGGATCGTCCGGGCGCTTCGCGCCGACGGCGCCACAGTCGGATTCCTTGGCGACGGGCTCAACGACACGGCCGCGCTGCGCGAGGCGGACGTCGGGATCTCGGTCGACGGCGCGGTGCCCGCGGCCATGAAGTGCGCGGACGTCATCCTGCTTCGCAAGGACCTGACCACCTTGCACCAGGCAGTCATCCAGGGACGCCGGACCTTCGGCAACATCGTCAAGTACCTGAAGATCACCGTCTCGGCCAACGTCGGCAACGCTCTGTCCATGCTGGTGGCCAGCGCCGTGCTGCCGTTTCTGCCGATGCTGCCGGTGCAGGTTCTGGTCCAGAACCTGTGCTTCGACCTGTGCCAGCTCTCGCTCGCTTTCGACACGGTCGATGAGCCATCGCTGCGCGGGCCGCGCACGTTTGACCGTCGCGACCTGACCAGGTTCGTGGTCTGCTTCGGTCCCATCAACATGCTGGCTGACCTGGTCACCTTCGTGATTCTCTGGCGGCTGATCGGGCACCATGACAGCCTCGCTGGCCGCGCTGTTTTCCGGTCGGGCTGGCTGGCGGAGAACTTGCTGACCCAGGCCGCGGCCGTCCACTTGCTGCGCAGTCGATCGCTGCCTTCGCCCGGCCGGCTAGCTGCCCGTCCGGTGCTGCTGGCCACCCTCGCGCTTGCGCTGGCCGGCCTGTGCCTGCCGTTCTCCCCCTTCGCATCGCTTCTTGGCCTGTCCGCCCTGCCCGCTGCCTACTTCCTGCCGCTCACGGCGGTGCTTGTCGGTTACTGTGTGGCCACCGTCGCGGCCAAGTCCGGTTATCTGGCCCGCAGCGCCCGGTGGCTCTGAGGCCGCTACGAGACTTTACTTGCAGGATTGCGCAACAATAAGAACCGCCACATAGGATCTCGCCTAGCAGCCATCAGCTGGGCGAAGGCGGCTACGCGACCCACGGGCCAGGGAGGGAGATGCCGTGAGATGGCGCAGGGCAGCCGGCTCCGGCCGGGTCGGCTCCGGCCGTGGCGGCTGGCGCCAGATGAGCGTCCTGGCGAAGATCGGCTACGCGACCGCGACGGTCGCCACCGTGCTGATAGTGGCAGCCAGCCTGCTCGCGTACGGCATCTACCGGCACCTGAACGACAACCTCCAGGTGACCACCGTCAGCGGGCTGACCCACCGCTCCGTCTATGGCGTCCAGAACATCCTGGTCCTGGGATCGCAGACCAGGGACGGGCAGGGACGCGGCTTCGGCCGTGACCCCGGTACCAACCTGTCGGACAACCTGATCCTGGTCCATCTGGATGCCACCCATACGCACGCGACCATCTTGTCCATCCCGCGCGACACCATGGTCTACGAGCCAGCCTGCAAGGCCCGGGCCGGCGTTGGCACCGGTACCTGGCCGGCCTTCCCGTCGGCCATCATCGACGGGGCGATGAACCTGGGCGGCCCGTCCTGTGCGGTGCACACGGTGGAGGACCTGACCGGCATTCAGATTGACCATTTCGTCGAGTTCAACTTCAACTCATTCCGCGCCATGGTCGACGCGATCGGCGGAGTCGAGGTCTGCGTGCCGCCGAGCGGCTATTACGACCCGTGGAGTCACCTGCGTCTCAAGGGCGGCCTGCACCTGCTCAGGTACAACCAGGCGCTTGCCTACGTCCGCACCAGACACGGTGTCGGCAACGGCGGCGACCTGGGCCGGATCCAGCTGCAGCAGGCGTTCATCTCATCGGTAATCCAGAAGGTCAACAACCAGGGCCTGCTGTCCAATCTCAGCGGTCTGTACAAGATCGCCGACCTGGCCACCCAGGCGCTCACTGTGGATACCGGTCTCGGCTCGGTGTCCAAGCTGCTGCACCTGGCGCAGACTGTTCGCTACCTGCGTACCAAGAACGTCACCCTGATCACGATGCCCACGGTCATTGACCCGACCAACGCCGACCGGCTGCTGCCGGTGGAGCCGCAAGATGACGTCGTGTTCCGGATGCTGCAGACGAGCACCAGGTGGCACGATCACCTACCCAGGCTGGCACCAGCTTCGGTCCAGGTGCAGGTGCTCAATGGCTCGGGGATCCCCGGGCTTGCCGCTAAGACCGCCAGGGGCCTGCGGAAGCTCGGCTTCGACGTGGTGCACGTCGGAGACGCGCAGGCGACCTCCACGACGACGGTGACCTACTCGGGCACCGCCCAGGCGGATAGCGCCTACACCGTCATGACCGCGCTCGCCACCCTCCCGGCCGGGCAGAACCTGATCGCCGAGCCGGCGCCGCAGACCGGCACGGCCGGGCCGGTCACGCTGATCATCGGGTCCGACTTCGCCGGCCTCGCCAGTCCGCGAGTCCACCACCCGGCTAGTTCCAGCGCCACCCCGACGGTGCAGTCGCGTAATGCCGCCCAGAACATCTGCTCCGGCCTGCCTGCCGCGAACCCCAATCCGGGCACCCCGCCGTGATCCGCTGACGGCGCTGACGGCGCTGACGGGGCTGACGGCGCTGACGGCGCTGAAAGCTCCGCGCCGGGGCTTTGTGCCGCCGTTCTGCAAACGTCTTGCGCCGCATCGTCCGCGCTGGCCGGGTTCGAGGCCATATCTCGGCTGGCGCGGCCGCGGCCGGTGTCCACTCTGCCCGCGGTCGCTGCCGCTGCGCTGATCGGTTTCGTCGGCAACGAGCTGGTGGCCCGCTACCGGATCCGGGTCGGCCGCAAGATCGGCTCGGCCGCGCTGGTCGCGGACGGATTGCATGCCCGCACCGACGGGTTCACCTCGCTGGCCGTGCTGCTTGGCGTGGCCGGCGTCGCGGTCGGCTGGAACTGGGCGGATCCGGTCGTGGGCCTGCTCATCACGGTGGCGATCTTGGCGGTGCTCCGCCAGGCCGCACGCGAGATCTACTGGCGGCTGATGGACGCGGTCGACCCGTCGCTGGTGGACCAGGCCGGGGAGGTGCTGCGCGGCTGCGTCTGGCGTGCTGGACATCGGTCAGGTCCGGCTCCGCTGGATCGGCCATCGGCTGCGGGCCGAATGCGAGGTGATCGTCGATGCCAATTCCACCGCGATCCAGGCGCATCAGGTGGCGGTCAGCGCCGAGCACAATCTGCTGCACGCGCTGCCGCAGCTGACCGCGGCCCTTGTGCACGCTGATCCCCAGCCGCGCGACGGCGAGGACCAGCACGCGGAGCTGATGTCTCATCGGTGACCGGTTCACTATCGCCACGGCCAAGCCGGATCATCCACACTTCTACCGCGCTAGTTGGTGCCGCGCCTATGCTGGCCATTGAGCTTCTCGTGCTGGCCAACTGAGCCTCATTGAACGCGGCCGGTCACCGACCGCGATGCAGGACCCGAGAACCCGGAGGAACACCATGGGACTGATGGACAAGGTCAAGGCGCAGGCGAGCACGCTCGCGCAGCAGCAGACCAAGGATGCGACGAGCGCGGGCATGGCGAAGCTCGACCAGTCGCAGGCGAGCAGGAAGGCAGACGGGATGCTCCGCAGCCTCGGCCTCGCCATCCTGGCCGAGCGCACCGGCCGTGCCACCGCCGAGACGGCGGCCCAGATCACCCAGCTGCTGTCCGACCTCAGCGCGCATGAGACCCAGTTCGGGATCAACCTGGTCCAGCAGGCGGCGCAGGCCCAGGCTCAGCAGCTAGCGAATCAGATGCGGCCAGGCGATTTCCTCACCAGCTCGGCCAGCCCAGTGGACCCGAGCGTGTCGGCAACCATGCCAGGCGCGGCTCCGGCGTACGGCGGGGCGCCGGCTTATGGTGGCGCGCCGGCCTACGGTGCTGGCCAGCCGACATCGTTCCCGCAGTCCGGCGGGGCGACCGGGTTCCCCGATGCGGGTCAGTCGACATCCTTCCCTGGGTCGGCCCCGGGCGGCGCCCCGGACGCTGGCCAGCAGGCCGGGTTCCCCGGCGCGGGTCAGCCGACGTCGTTCCCGCAGTCCGGCGGGGCGACCGGGTTCCCCGATGCGGGTCAGTCGACGTCCTTCCCTGGGTCGGCCCCGGGCGGCGCCCCGGACGCTGGCCAGCGGGCCGGGTTCCCGGCACCGGCGCAGACCGGGTTCCCGGGCCCGGCGCAGACCGGGTTCCCAGCGGCGCAGCCGACCGGGTTCCCGCAGGCTGCTCCGGCAACCGGCTTCCCTGAGA
>JGI12270J11330_10004189_pt1 | contig 10259 bp, 8 predicted proteins | sample PeaSoiMetSII2010_FD_11330 | JGI IMG/M metagenome (IMG submission 11330)
GATCAGTGGATGAAGGCCGTGGATGTGCAGATCAGCGCGGTGCAGTGCTGGACCTCGCTCGAGGAGAACCTGGGCATCGTGCCGTGCACGCTGATGAGCATGATGAGCGATGCGCTGCTCTCCAGCGCCTGCGAAGTGGACGTTTGCGGGGTGCTGGGCATGCATGCCCTGCAACTGGCTTCGGAGACGCCGAGCGCCCTGCTCGACTGGAACAACAACTACGGAAACGATCCCAACAAGGCCGTCTGCTTCCACTGCAGCAATTTGCCGAAGCACTTCTTCAAAGACGTGAAGATGGACTTCCAGGAAATCATCGCCGGGACCGTGGGCAAGGAAAACACCTTCGGGACTTGCGTCGGGCAAGTCAAAGCCGGAGCCATGAGTTTCGCCCGGTTTTCCACCGACGACGTGAACGGGAAAATCCGCGGCTATTCCGGCAGCGGACGCTTTACGGACGATCCCCTGGAAACCTTCGGCGGCGCGGGGGTGGTGGAGATTCCGGGATTACAAAAGCTGTTGCGCTATATCTGCGAGAATGGCTTCGAACACCACGTCGCGGCGAATTTTTCCAGCGTTGCCCCCGTGGTGCACGAAGCCGCCATCCGCTATTTCGGCTGGGACATGTACGCCCACCAGGCGTAACACCCCCAAGCCGCAGGGAAAAGAGAGCCACCCATCATGCCCATAGTCGCAGGAGTCGATTTCGGCGGAAGTGGTTGCACAACGCTGTTGTGGCGGAGGAGATTGCCGCGCTGGCATTGCAGACGCTCGCCGCAAACCCCAAAGCGCGGGCAATTGAAAAGACGCTTTACGAAAAACATTTCTTCCGCAAGCATGGAAATGCGGCATACTACGGACAGAAGCCCGCTCGCTAACTCGATGGTTTGAATGTAGTTGGCCCTCAGTCTCGAACGGACAGGTCGCAGATCGCAGGAATTTCGCTCCCCGCGTGTGCTTCAGTTGCACACCAAGGTTTTTTTCGCTTTTGAAGGCACCGGCAGTAACAGTAAGATGCACTTAGACATCAAATTGAGCTCGAATGACCATGTCGAACCCACGATCACATACACCAGGTGAAATTGCCCAGAGATTCACGGCCCATTTCGGCAACAAGCCGGAAATTTACCGGGCGCCCGGGCGAGTCAACCTGATTGGCGAACATACAGACTACAACGACGGTTTCGTGTTGCCCGCGGCCGTCGATCTATCCTGTTGGGTAGGCGTTGTGCCCCGTGGGGATCGCAAGCTCGTCATCTACGCGGAGAATTACTCGGAACAAGTCGAAGTCGACCTCGATGCCCTCTCTGCCTGGGTGAAGAAACCTTCGGCAGCCTACCCCGTCGGTGTGGCATGGTCGCTGGAGCAGGCCGGACATCGCCTGCGAGGCTGCGACCTGTATATCGCAGGCGACGTCCCCATGGGCTCGGGCCTCAGCTCGTCCGCCTCCATCGAGGTGGCCACGGCATTGGCTCTCCTGGAGGTTGCGGGAATCCAACTGGACCGTACGCAAGTGGCGCTGCTCTGCCAGCGGGCGGAGAACGACTTTGTAGGGGCGCGCTGCGGCATCATGGACCAATTCATCAGTTGCCACGGCAAGGCCGAACACGCCCTGCTGCTGGATTGTCGTTCGCTGCACGCGCGAGCCATCCCGCTTCCTGCGGATGCGGCTTTGGTGGTGTGCAATACCATGGTCAAACACAACCTGGCTGCGAATGAGTACAACAAGCGGCGCTCCGAATGTGAAGAGGGCGTTCGCCTCCTGAAGACAGCATTTCCCTCAATCGTCGCCCTCAGGGATGTCACGTCCGCGCAGTTGGAGCAGCATCGCCAGCTCCTGCCCGGGAAAATCTATCAACGCTGCCACCATGTGGTGGCGGAAAATGAACGAGTCCTGCACGCGGCCGCCGCGTTTGAGAAGGGCGACTTGTTCACCATTGCCAGGCTCATGGCCGATTCGCATACCAGCTTGCGCGATGACTATGAAGTGAGCTGCTACGAACTCGATCTCATGGTCGAGATCGCCGGTTCCCAGAAGGGTGTGATGGGAGCGCGGATGACGGGAGGGGGATTTGGGGGTTGCACCGTCAATCTGGTTGAGCATGCTGCCGTGGAACCCTTCGTCGCCGCGGTTGGCCGCGAGTATCAAAAAAGAACCGGCCTGAAGCCCGACATTTACAGCCTGGAGGCAGCCGAAGGGGCCGAAGCTGTGGTACCGGTTCCGGGCGGTCTCCGCTAGATTGCTTCTCAAAATAAACGAAATGGTGTGGCGGAAACGCGAGTTTGCATGATGGTGACGGACGATCTCTGGAAGAAACCTCACCGCCGGTTGAATCCGCTGACGCGGGAATGGGTGCTCGTTTCCCCTCATCGAACCCAGCGGCCGTGGCTCGGAAAGGTCGAAAAGGCTGCTCAGCCATCCGCTTTGCAGTACGACCCCGATTGCTATCTTTGTCCGGGCAATACGCGAGCGGGTGGCGTGCACAATCCTCAATATAATCAGACTTTTGTCTTCGACAACGATTATCCAGCGCTCCTCCCGGAAGCCGCATCTGTCCCCACCGCTGTCCCGGATCCCCTGCTCACCGCGGTACCGGAAGCCGGGACGTGCAGGGTAGTGTGCTTTTCGCCCCGCCACGACCTCACTCTGCCGCGAATGACTGCGGAAGAATTGCGCGCGGTAGTTGACGTGTGGGCACAGGAGATGTCCTTACTGGAAAGCACTTCGTGGGTCCGCTACGTTCAGATTTTCGAGAACCGCGGCGCGCTCATGGGTGCCAGCAACCCCCACCCCCACTGTCAGATCTGGGCTAGCGCTTCTGTTCCCAATCTTCCGCAGAAAGAAGTCGCGTCCTTTGCGGCATACCAGAACGATAAAAAGCGCTGCCTTCTCTGCGACTATCTTCGTCTGGAACTGGAACTTAAGGAGCGTATTGTCTGCGAGAATGCAGGCTTTCTGGCCGTTGTGCCATTCTGGGCGGTATGGCCGTTTGAGACACTGATTCTAAGTAAGAGGCACGTGTCGTCTTTGCTGCAGCTTACCCCCGAAGAAAGGAATCTGCTGGGAGACATCCTAAAGCGGCAGACGATTCGCTACGACAACCTGTTCGAGACGTCGTTTCCTTACTCGATGGGCTTGCACCAGCGTCCCTCGGGCAGCGGAGAGGATGCTGCCTGGCATTTTCATCTCCACTTTTTCCCGCCCCTGCTGCGCTCGGCCACCGTCCAGAAATTCATGGTCGGCTACGAACTTTTGGCTACACCCCAGCGTGACATCACTGCAGAAAACGCCGCGGCGCGGTTGGCGGCAACTTCCGAGAAACACTACCTCGATTAAGGCGGTGGAAAAGGCCACGGGCTGACACACTTGGCCGCGACGGGCAGGATTATTGTCTGTTTCCGATGGCCCCAGTCAATTGAACTGAGGAAAGATGGGCGAGCGTGCTGTCCGGCGGTACTCAGGCGGCGCGCACCTGAGCTTTCTTGCCGCTCTCAAGTTCCTTAATTGTCTCCAGCAGCCATTCCCTCACCGCATTCTCCAACTCCTCCTCGGTTCCCCATTCATAGAAGGAATTGACCGTCTCGCCCCCCAGCGTCAGCGGAATGTGTCGGCACGGAATTTGGGTGGCCCGGCGATTCTCCGGCACAAACTCAATCAGCGGGCATTCCGTGCAGGGCTGCTGCCGGCTGCGATCCGCAAAATTGATGCATGTTGGGGAATCTTCAAAGACAAAATTAGGACGCCAGGGATAACGCGGGACTCTCCGGTAGCCGCCCCTTTCAAGGAAGGCGAGCTCAGCTTTGAGGATCTGCAAGACGTTTCGCTTGTCCTGCATCGAAAGTCCCCCACGTTACAAATCGCACAAGAGCTGGCAAGAGAGCAGTGACACGTGTCACACAAGGCCGTGCCATCCATCACATGTGCCCTGCCTGCCCCACGGTATAACGTCACAGAGGCGAGTGATTTCATGCTTACGGGTTGGCGCCGGAATCCCAATCGCTTTCAGTTTGTAACCAAGCTGGAAGGGGGTATACTCCCAGACGGCACAAATATGCGCACGCCTTACGGTTTGGAGATCATCGAGAACTGTCTTTCTTGCCCGCACCGGGAAGAACGCCTCTTTTGTAACCTGCCGGAGCAGACTGTAAAAGCTTTGTCTGCAATTACTTCTTCCGCCTCCTATCCCAAGGGAGCCACGCTCTTTGTGGAAGGCCAGCCGGCGCGTGGCGTCTTCATCCTGTGCAGCGGGCGCGTAAAACTTTCGACCTCTTCCGCGGACGGAAAAACGCTGATCCTGCGTATCTCGGAACCCGGTGAAGTTCTGGGCTTACCGGCCACGGTCACCGGCACGTGTTACGAGCTCACAGCGGATGTGGTGGAACCGGCACAGTCGAATTTCATAGCACGGAATGATTTTCTGGGGTTCTTGAAAGACAACGGCGAAGCCGCTCTTCGTGTGGCACAGCAGCTGGGCGAAACCTACCACGCGGCCATTGCAGAAATGCGCACCATCGGCCTGTCCCATTCCGCCGGTGAAAAGCTCGCGCGTTTTCTCCTGGAATGGGCGGCCAATTACCCGGAAGAAAAAGGGCAGATTCGCCTGAAGCTGACACTCACCCATGAAGAGATCGCGCAGATGATCGGTTCTTCCCGGGAGACGGTCACCCGCCTGCTTGCCGATTTTCGAAGGAAACAACTGCTCCAGGTGATGGGATCGACGCTGATTATCAAGAACAAGGCCGCCCTGGAAAGTATCGTCACCGGTTAATCCAAACACTCCATAACGACATCACCGCATGCCGTTTGGAACATGCGGCGATTTGGCGCCATCAGGCGAGTGGGCCCCTACTGTTTACTGTCCGCCAGCGCCTTTTCAATCGCCGAAGTGACTTGCGCCGAATCGGGCTCCACTTTGGAGTCAAAGCGCGCCAGCACCTTCCCGTCCGGGCCCACCAGAAACTTCGTGAAATTCCAACCTATCTCGCCGCCGGTTTCGGGATGGGCGGCCTTGTCTGTGAGGAATTGATAGAGTGGCGTGATGTCGCTGCCTTTCACCGAAACTTTGGCCATCATGGGAAACGTCACGTGGTACTTCGCAGTGCAGAAGGTCTTGATTTCTTCATTGGAGCCGGGTTCCTGGCCGCCAAAGTTATTCGCGGGTATCCCTACAATTACGAAACCCCGGCTCTTGTATTTTTCGTAGATGGATTCCAGCGCGGCATACTGCGGTGTATACCCGCAGCGGCTGGCCACGTTCACCAACAGCACGATTTTCCCTTTGAAGCTGGAAAGCGGCGTTGGCTGGCCGTCAATCGAATTCAGCGAGAAGTCGTAAATCGTTTTTTCCGTTGCCATAGCGATTATCCCCAGAAGCTGCGAGCAGCACAAGAAGTTTCTTCATTGCATTCTCCATATCCTGTTCGGTTTACCCTCGCTGCGTCCTGAACAGCAGAGAGGCGGAAAGAAAGACGTCCTTTCAAAGGGATAACTATACGCGAGAAAAGGGCATACGGGGGAGGAGTTGTTTATTATGAATCAAAACCAGGGCCATTTCGCGCTCCTGACGAAAAGTCGCTTCGGCCTACCCCCGTTGGAACACTTTTCTCCCCGTCCAACGGTGGCCCCCGCATCGCAGGGGGCTCTCTAGCGGTCTGTCTTGCTGCTGCAATTCAGTGCAATTCGAAGATTGTCAGGCTCTGCGCGGGCAGTTGCAGGCGAAGTTCCCGGCCGGAAAGCTCTGCTTGGCCATCGCCCAACAGCAATGAAATGTGCGTAGCTTCCTGCGCCGGCGTATCGCGCAAGGAAATCTTCAGTTCGCGGCTGGTTGGTCCGTTGTGGAAGGCGACCACCAGTTTTTCTTCCTCGGTCTCCCGCATGAACACATAGGACGAATCATCCGAAGCCAGATGCCAGAGTGCTCCACCGCGCAGGGCGGCATGTTCGCGCCGCACGCGGAGCAGGCTCTGTACGTGGTCAAAAAGCTCCTTCTGATCGTGCGTTCGCCCCTCGCGTGTGAACGCGTTTTGTGCGTCTCCCGGCCAGCCGCCGGGGAAGTCGCGACGATTGTCGGGGTCGCCGCCGCCCTGCAAGCCGATTTCGTCGCCGTAGTAGAGTTCCGGAATCCCCCGCAGCGTAAGCGTCAATCCGAACGCCAGTCTCAACTTCGCCGGTGTGACGCCGCTCTCTCCCGAAAAACGAGTTACATCGTGATTCCCGAAAAAGGGCACCAGATATTCGGGGTGAGGATACACCGAGTCCTGCCGCAGAATGTCGGCGATGCGCCCCGCAGGAGCGCCGTGTAAAAGCACATCGCGCAATGCAAAATACAATGGAAAATCGAACACTGTCGTGAATTCCGTATCGATGCCGTCCCAACCCTTGCGCCCGCCGGCAAAGAAAGACGTCACTTCGGGATTGCGATGAAAGACCTCACCAATCGTTGAGAGTCGCGGGTAAATCCGCCGCAGTCCCTGATGCCATTCCTCCCAGAACTTGCGTGAAACATAAGGGACAGTATCAACCCGGTAGCCGTCCAGTCCCGAACTCTCCGCCCACCAGATGCTGTTTTGCAGCAGATATTGTGCCACCAGGGGATTTTCAGTGTTCAAGTCAGGCACGGTTCCCTGGAACCAGCCATCTGTCAGAATCTTCTGAAATTCAGGCGGCGTATGCGGATCCTCCAGCGACTCCAGCAAGTCCGTGGGCGGTTCTTTTTTTTCGTGCACACCGTAGAAGGTCTCATCGATCGGCGAAAGCGAATTCAAGTGCTGCTTCGGGGTCCCGTGGAACCAATACGGCGTTGGCCAATCGCCCACCCAGGAATGCAACGGGCCCACATGGTTCGGCACTGCATCAAAGAAAACTTTCATGTGCTCCTTGTGCGCGGACTGCACAAGTTCCTCATATTCTTGCAACGTTCCGAGGTGCGGATCGACGGCGTACAAATCGACCGCGCCATAGCCGTGATAATCCTCAGGCGCTCCGTTCTTCACAATCGGCGTAAGCCACAGGGTCGTCACGCCAAGTTCCTTCAGGTACGCTAAGTGATCGCGAATGCCGCGCAAATCCCCACCGTGATATGCCCGCGGTTTGGAACGCTCATGCGAGCCCGGAAACTCTTCCGGTTCGTCATTGGTGGGATCTCCGTTTGCGAAGCGGTCCGGCATGATCAGGTAAATGACGTCGTCGAGCGAGAGGCCCTGATTCCTGCCCAGAATTTGCTTTCGGGCGGCGATGGGCAGCTCGAATGTGGTTTCACCCCTGGAGGTGATAATTCGGCATACGGCTGTGCCGGATTTCAGGCCCGCACCGAATTTCAGCCAGACGAAAAGGTAGTTGCCGTCCGCGGCGGACTGCGTCCGGCTCACTTCAACTTCCGTTAAGTTGCAACGGACGTGCGTCGCTTCCAGGTGTTTACCTGAAAGCAGGAGCATTACATCCGGAGTCAGCCCGACCCACCAGTTTGGCGGCTCGATCTTCGTCACGGCCGGGGCATCGGTAGGGTTTCCCTGTTGGGCGGCGGCAGGAAAGCTGCTCAATGCCCAAACTGCGAGCACGAGTAAGCAAATCCCCAAACATGGTGAGAATTGACGGCGTACCCAATAGGGTCGAGTCCGCATTAGAATCCCATGCGAGCTTAACAGAAACAGCTCACCGGATTGGAAGCCGCAGGTGTGCTATTCGCGAAACACTAACTTGCCGAACGCCCCCGGAACGTGGAAGTTTGGTTCTTGTGAGCGGGTTGGACTCCACGCTGAATAAAATCTCGGCTCGGCTTCGCCCTCGACACGGAAGAAATTCACCCCCCAGGTCTGCGTTGCATCAAAGTCCGGCGTCAGGCTGCGCATCGGAATAGCCAGTTCGGCCGTCCATGTTTTTGCCTTTGCATCCTGCACGACGCGCCGCCTAAGCTTGCTTCGCAGTTCCTTTTTTCCGCCGCCGGCGATGTCCAGATCAATCCAAAAACCGTTCGGGCTGACTTCAAATTCCTTATATTTCCACGTCTCGCGGGAATCCGGCTGCAGGAAGACTTCCACTACGTCGCGATCCCACAGTTCGTTGCGCCACCCATCTTCCCGCGCGTCGGGGAAAACTGTAATGTTCCGGTACTTCGCCGCAAACCGCACAAATAGCGTTTCCGGCGTCCAGAGCAGGCGCACTTCGGTGGATCTCGCAAGGTCCGCGTTTTCGCCTTTCCAATCGTGCTCAAAGCACGCCGCAGAACTCTTTGCCCAGGCATTGCTGTCAGGAAATCCTTCTTTATCCGGCTGGCTCGCAAATCGTGAGGCAACTGCCGTGGGCGCCTCACTCATGCTTCTGGATACGGTGGGATTCATCCTCCAGACAGTGTAATTCAGCGGCGCCGCAAAGCTCACCCAGAAAAGATATGGAAGGAACAAAAAAGCAGCGCCGCGCTCGAACTTCCAGGTCACTCCAATAAACAGCGCAAGCAGCAACCACAAAGTGAAGATAACAACCACCGCGGACCCGATCCTATGCAAATTAAAGAAAACGGGTGACCAAAGAAAATTCACCGCCAACTGCGCGCCAAACACCCACAAGCCAGCCGTGCGCAACATTGATGGCGGCGCGCACCACACACGCCAGCCTGCCACCGCCATCATCCCGTACAGAAGCGTCCATACAGGCCCAAACAACCAGTTCGAAGGCCGCAAAGCCGGCTTTGCCAGCGACGCGTACCAGGTCGCAATCTCGGGCCGCGTCATAATCCCGGCAACAAATGCCACCGCGTAACATGCCAAAAAAAAGAAGACGAGCGCCCCGGCTTTATTTCGCACCATCGCCGCCTCTCCCTCGGATGCCTCGGCTGCTTTGAGTATATATAGAGAACGGGCGGAAGAGCCGGGGAAGCTTTTCCGCCCGGGTTGCGCTGGTCAGAGGCTTTCCAAGCCGGAAATTGTTTTCAGCCTCCCAACTGGCCGCATTGCCAGCAGACTCATTGCGCACTCGCGCTCTAACACGGCCTGCTCCCCCCAGCCCAGCGTGCTAGCATCAAATTCGGCCCCGGATCCGAGGCCGTCCGTAAGGAGATACCCATCGTGGAACGCCGTCCTAACGTTGAAGTTCGTACAGAACCCAGACGCCGCGACCCTCAGGAATTTCAGCATGTCCAGCTTCGCCTCTCTTCCGGCGTGGCCCGCCTGACCCTCAATCGCCCGGAGCACAATCTTCTAAACGAAGACATGCTGCGCGAGCTGGTGGATGGCATCGGGTTTGTCGCCGACCACCAGGAGATCAAACTCATTGTTCTCGATTCGGCATGCAAGGTCTTCTGCGGCGGCATTGATGTGGACGAATACACTTCCGAGCGCGTCTTCCAGATGCTCGACGCCTTTCACTCCGTCTTTGCGAGAATCCTCGAAACGTCCAAGCCCGTTCTCTGCGTCGTGAACGGCCCGGCGATCGGCGGCGGCGCGGAGCTTGCCGCGTTCGGCGACCTCGTTATCGCCACGCCCAAAGCGCGTTTCGCCCAACCGGAAATTACCATCGGCGTTTTTCCTCCACTAGCCACCACGATTCTCCCGTTTCTCGTCGGCCCCAAGATCGCTCTCGAACTCGTGCTCCTTGGCGATCCGGTTACCGCGGAGCGCGCCCTGGAGCTTGGCCTAATCAACCGGCTTGTGCCCGAGTCCAAGCTCGAAGCCACGGTGAATGACATGATCGAGCGAATAACCAGCCACTCGGGTCCCGTTCTCACCATGGCCAAACGCGCCATTCTCAGCGGCATGGGCCTTTCGCTGCGTGACGGCCTGAAGCACTCCATGGACATTTTCCTAAATGAACTCTACCGCCTGGAAGACTCCCAGGAAGGCTTGCGCGCTCTAGTTGAAAAGCGCAAGCCCAACTGGAAAAACCGTTGATTTCCTCACAGGAGAATTTCTCCACCTCCATTGACACTCCTGCCATGGCACCGTAAACTGATTTCACAACTTGCAGGCTCGGGAAGTGGGGAAGTGCCGTGAAAATCGGCCGCGGTCCCGCCACTGTGATCGGCAACGATGCCGTTAGCCAGGCTACCCTCCCAAGCTGAAGAGGTTGCGTGTTCTTCGCGAGAGAGAACACCGGCATTCTAGCCCCAATTCTCGTGGGGCTTTTTTGTTGTCTGCTCTCGCGGACTTTTGTCAGGGAGATTCGTGCATCGCATCGATTCCATCTTTGTTCCATGGCCAGCAACCCTGTTGCTCGCTTTTCTCCTGCTCGGCGCGCTCCATGTGTCCGCGCAAGCCACTTCGCCAGGATC
>JGI12270J11330_10004199_pt1 | contig 10251 bp, 5 predicted proteins | sample PeaSoiMetSII2010_FD_11330 | JGI IMG/M metagenome (IMG submission 11330)
AAGCAATACCGCACCGACCGATCACCGGCTGGCGAGCCGCTACTGACGTTCAAGCGGGGCGCACTCGTCCATTTCGCTCTCGACGAAGACAACGTTTCGATGACCACCCGGTTGATGAACGGCAAGACTCGGTTCCTGCCGTTCAACCGAGGCCGGGATGGGGGGGCCGGAAATTCGGACATCTCGGGTGAGTTTCGTGTTGCCTATCTCTACGCAGATCAGCCCGAGGGGAAGGCGATCTTTTCCCGCGAGGTCTGGCTGGACGTGATTGGCAGGTTCGTCCACCTAGAGCAGGGGGAGGACGGTAAGGCCACGATGATCTTCCCGCGTTTCCAGCAATTAGACGCGGTGCGGCGGATGATGGCCCATGCCCGTGCTAATGGGGCCGGAAACAACTACCTGATCCAGCATTCCGCCGGTTCCGGGAAATCGAACTCGATCGGCTGGACGGCCCACCAAGCGATTAACCTGCATGACGAGACCGATCAGCCGATCTTCAATACGGCGATCATCGTCACCGACCGCATCGTCCTCGACCGCCAACTACAAAGCACCGTTTCGCAGTTCGAGCAGACTCGTGGGGTTGTGCGGAAAATCGACGGCACATCACGCCAACTCAAGGAGGCTATCGAGAAGGGGGCACGGATCATCGTCACCACCATCCAGAAGTTCTCCACTGACCATCTCGCGGCGATTTCAGGGCAGGGAACCCGTAAGTTCGCTGTCATCATTGACGAAGCGCACAGCAGCCAGTCGGGGCGTAGCGCCCAGGCAATGACAGACGCGCTGACTCGCGAGGCCACAAGCAGCGACGATATCGAAGACCTGATTGCAGATTATCAGCGCCAGCGCGGCCCGCAGGCGAATATCAGCTTCTTCGCATTCACCGCGACCCCCCGGAACGTCACCGTAGAGCGGTTTGGAACGCGGGGGCCGGATGGCCCGCCACGGCCCTTCCATCTCTACTCGATGCGGCAGGCCATCGAGGAAGGCTTCATCCTTGATGTGCTTCGCTACTACATGACCTACCAAGCCTATTTCCAACTGGAAAAGGCGATCGAGGACGACCCCGAGCTAAACAGCCGACGCGGGCAGAGGAAGGTCGCTCGTTACGCCTCCCTGCATCCGACCCATGTCGGTCAGAAGGTCGAGATCATCGTCGAACACTTCCGCCGCCACGTCATGGCCGACCTTCACGGCCAAGCAAAAGCGATGATCGTCACCCAGAGCCGTGAGCACGCCCTGAGATACTATTTCGGGGTGCGGGACTACCTGAAGCAGCAGAGCTATACCGACCTGAAGGCGCTCGTCGCCTTTTCTGGTGATCTGGTGTTGGACGGCGAGACCTGGACCGAGGCTGCCCTCAACGGTTTCTCGGAAACCGAACTCCCTCGACGGTTCGACGGGGTCAAGCCAGACGGAACGCCGTATCCCGACCAATACCAAATCCTCATCGTCGCCGAGAAATATCAGACCGGCTTCGATCAGCCCAAGCTCTGCGCCATGTATGTTGATAAGAAGCTCGCCGGTCTTCAGGCCGTGCAGACGCTTTCACGACTGAACCGGAGTCATCCAGACAAAGAACGCACGTTCGTCCTCGACTTCCAGAACACGATTGAAGACATCCAGACGGCCTTCAGGCCCTACTACGAGGCGACGGAACTCGAAGCAGTCTCGGACCCAAACCAGATTTATGAGTTGGAATCTCGCCTCAAGACCTTTGGCATCCTCGACGAGGGCGAGGTCGAGCGCTTTGCAGAGATTTACTACAAGGGGCCGCTCGACCCGACTGACCGGATAAAGCTCGAAGGCTTGGTGCGACAAGCTGTTGGCCGCTTTGAGGCGGATGACGATGAGGGGCGGCAGGAGGAATTCCGCCAGCTTACCAAAAGCTACATGCGGTTCTACAGTTTCGTCGCTCAGGTCGTTCGCCTCGACGACACCAGCCTGGAAAAGCTCTACGCGTATGCGGCGTGGCTCATCCGCCTTCTGCCAGACCGCGAGATTCCACCCGATATCGAGATCACTGACGACATGCTGCGGCTTCAGGCCTTCAAGGTTGAACAGAAAGAAGCAGGCAATGCGTCTCTCAGTCCCGGCGATCACGCAACGCTGAAGCCGATTAGCGAATTCGCCGCCAAACCCTACACCGAGGATGAAAAGCGATCGCTTGCAGAGATCATCCACACATTCAACGAACGTCACGGCACGCAGTTCACCGAGGCCGACTTTCTCCGCTTCGAACAGGTCAACCGAGAAATCCTCGACGAGGACATGACCGAAATGCTCCGCAATAACCCGCCGGACGTGGTGTTTTCGGCCTTTTCTCAGGCCTTCTTCCAGGGCGCGATCAAGATGTTTCAGCGCGACAACGAGATGAAGAATATTGTCCTCAGCGACCCTGAAGTGCGTGCCCAAGCGATACGCCATTTCTTCGGTCGCGCGTTGCGTCAGGCGCGAGAAACATCGCCAGCATAGGTGGCCGTGGTTGACCGAATGGTCAGCGTGACCCACAGCCGCGTGCGGGATGGACTACCACCCGCCACAACTGTCGCTTATATCGATCAGGCATTGGAATTTGATCGGATGAGTGTCTGTTACATTCCGGTAAATGGGGCTATCCCGAAACAAAACTGAAGCTCCAGGGCGGGGCGCGAGACCAAAAACCAAGATGAAGATGATATAATCGCTCAAACCCTGTTCCGTTAAAATAATATGATGCAGTTATGAGGATTTTAGCCAAACTTAGATGGCACCAGTTATTATAACATATCAGCCACTCACTGGTTGTTTTATTTTGTGGACGAAGGGATTTGATTGTTTTCCAACTCCTATAATCATCGTGGAGAGATTTCGGCATCCGAGCCAACATCCCATATTGCTCGATCTTCTCAAACTCTGTGTATATCTCCTGGCGGTGCGCCGCCCATAGTGCGTCAGCCGTCCTCTCCATCGCCTTGAGGTTGACGCCGATACGCGTCCCCTTCAGTCCATCGCCTCGCAAGTATTTGCGGAAACGAGACAGGAGGAATAGGATGTCTTCACTCCCGTTGTCTCTTTCGTTCTTGATAGAGTGTAAATGTTTGATTCCATAGTCGAGAACTTCGCTTATCGACACGCTAAAATCTTGAGTTTCCTGATGGCGCTCGCGAAGGCAAACTCTACGCTTTTGAGCCGAACGATCACCGAGGATATCCACGAGTATTTCCCGAGTGTTCTCACGAGACTCGGTCGCAGCGATCCAGCCGTGAAAATGAACAACCGAATACAACTTGTCTGGATCAGCATCTCGTATTAGATACCGGTCCAGGTCGCTCCCGGATATTGGCGGGGACGCTTCCAGGTGCCCGAAAAGGGCGATGCTTCCATTTCCGAATTTCGCCTGTGCTTTGCGGATGGTGTCACGAATCAGTTTGCGGCATTCAATCCGCGCATGGACGATCTCGTCAGGCATCGCGTCGAGTGGATATGCCCAAAGGTTGATCGTCAAAAATGAAAATGACAACTGAGGTAGTATAGCCGGGATTGCAACGCACTGGCGGGAGATTTCTAGGCGGTCAATACACCAAAAAAGAGGATGCGCTCCTAAAGAGAACTTTCGGGATTCTTTGCCCTTGCGAGTATATCGGCAGGAAAAGCATTCTGGTTGCTCGCACCGCTGATGAGGATATCCGAAGCGATTAGTGCCAATTACCCCGGTTGTTGCGAGTTGGTATGTCGCACAACTTATCAAGTTCCTTCTTAGCCGGACCAGTTCATAGTCTGTCGGGTCCCGATTGAGGATATGGAGATAGGCGTGATAAGCGAGCGACGGCAGCCTCGGTTTCTTGCGCCGTCCAGAGTAGCGATTTGGCGGTGTCGAGTTCGACCCGACATGAAAGGAGTTACCTCGCCATTGCGAGCTAATAGATAAAGACAATCTGCAACAACACCCATTTTTCCGTCAACAGGAGCGCCGGAACCGAAGTTCCGGCGCGGTGCTGTTGCGGACACCGGTAGAATACTACCAAAACTATTTACTGGATACTGTGAGTCAGCAAATGAAAAACTGATGATATATTCGTTTAATAGTTATAATTTCTACGTATTGTGCCTCTGGGATTCGGAATGATGCTGGATATAGCGACGCTGGTGCCTCATCGAAATTTCATTTGGGACGGTATTCGCTGGGGGGATATCTCGGCGGTGTGAGCCGCTGATCGCGGAGTGGCCGACGGCGATCTAATTTTTCGCCGCACTGCTGGCCTCTCGGAGTGATGGTGTCCTGTTTGGCTAAGTCTCACATGGGCTTGCCCTAACGAGCGAAATCCATCTTTCCCCACGCTGTCTCATACGAGTGTATATTGACATTTTGAGACAACTGTATCATGATCTTCTGGGATCAACTGAGACGGGCGACGGACTTGAAAATCGGATACGGACGAACTTCCAGCCTAGAGCAGCAGGCGGGCCTCGATGCCCAAATACGGGACCTCACCGCCGCCGGATGCGACAAGATTTTCAGTGAGCAGGTATCGGCGGTCGGTCAACGCCCGCAGCTTGAAGCCGCGCTGGAATTCGTTCGTGAAGGTGACACTTTGGTCGTCACAAAGCTCGATCGACTTGCCCGCTCAACGCAGCACTTGCTCGGTATCGCTGAGCGGGTGAAAGCGAAGCGGGCTGATCTGTCCATTCTGAATCTGGGGGCCGATACGAGCACCGCGACGGGCAAACTCATCTTCACGATAATTGGAAGCGTCGGGTGTTTTGAACGAGAACTCATGCTGGAGAGACAGCGCGAAGGGGTCGCGAGAGCAAAGGCCGCGGGCAAATACAAGGGGCGCAAGCCCACGGCACGTGCCAAAGCCACAGAGGTCAAGGCCCTGAAAGCTGAAGGCGTCCGCCCGGTTGATATCGCTCGACGACTCGGCATCGGCAGGGCCAGCGTTTATCGCGTCCTCGCGGCTTAGGAGAACACCCGCGTCCAATCGCTCAAACCGATTTGACGCACCGCTTCGTCGCCCCGTAGGCCGAAGGAGGCTCAGGCGGGGTCCTCGGTTGCTGCGCCATCTGACCCCTGGCTTTCCCTCAGTTGGGACCCCATACCGGGAGGTTGCCGAATGTCGCCTTCGCGGGGTGCGCATGAGTGAAACGTCTCTTTCCCCTTTGCAGGATGTTAGGGATCATGGGTTCATCCTCGGCGATGGCCTGATATCCACTTAGCTCTCGTTGAATGGCCTACGCTGCTTGCGGCAGGATGGCCGGGGAAAAGCCAATGACCGACCTGAGCCTCGGTAAAGCTCGGAAGCTCTATGCGAAATTTGCCGGGCAGACCGGTGATGACGCTATCCAAGTGATGGCGCAGATCGCCTTGGTCGCCAAGTCGAAACAGACCGGGTGGGGGAAACTGCGGCTCGAAGCCTTGCGCGAGCTTGGTCGGTTCCTGATCCGAAACGGTCGTTGTCGCGGGCGTCCTGCAAAAACCTCGGCCGACGAGGATAAGCTATATCTGGCGGACCTCGGCATCATTGACCACCATCTGTCGTCGGATGCAAAAAAGGTCGCACGGATCACTCAGAAGGATTTCTACACCTATCTGGGGGAGGAAGACGAACCGACCCTCAAGGGACTGCTGCGGTTCGGAGAACGCCACTCTGTCGGTGTCCCGGCGGCACTGTGGGCAAGATCAACGCAGCCCGGATTGCCACCCTACCTCGGCACTGACGACGAAACCACAACCACCGAATGGTGGACGCCACGCGAAATCTTTGACGCGATGGGCAGCCCGCAATTCGACCTCGATGTGTGTTCGCCCGGTGCGAAAGCCGTGCCGTGGATTCCGGCCAAACGACATCTGACCAAAAGGGATAATGGCCTCACCACAGAATGGGGCGACTCATATGTTTGGATGAACGCCCCTTTTGGACTGCGAAACGGCATCAAGGAATGGGTTGAGAAGTTTGTCGAACACGGCAACGGCGTTGCCCTAGTGCCCGATTTTACCAGCACGGAATGGTGGCAGGTCCTCGCCGACAGTGCCGACGCCCTTCTGTTCGTCCGTCCAAAGATACAGTTTTTGCCAAAGCGCGAGGATGGGCGGACAAATCTGCTTGGATCAACGCTTGTCGCGATCGGCAATCGGGGCGTTGCCGCGCTCCAGAATGCCGAGCGCAATGGACGGGGGATTTGTTTTCGACGCGACCCTGCCGCTGTCAATTCCTCAGATGCTCGACGACGCCGCTTCGAACAGAATCCGTTGGCCAACAGCGGGAGTTTTTTCTTTCAAATCACGACCAGTGATCTCGACATTCCCATCCCCGGCCAACTGACGGCGACGGAGCTTCCGCTCAACGATTAGCTCAAACCGGGTCCGCTGAAGGTGGAACGCCGTGTCCGTGATTAGCGATCACGATGAGGCTCAGGATGAGACGCAGATCGTCTTGCATGGCGGCGTGGTTGTGCGAGTGCCGTGCTCGCTCGACGAAGTGCTGGCGTGGTTTGCCTGAGTCGACGACTTTACGTGGTTGAGCGGTCGATCATCGAGCGAATGAGCGTCGATCTATCTAGTGGTTTTCCGTCAAGAATAACCTCACCAAAGGTGTCATCGATTATTCTGGTCATACCCTCATGCACATGGACGTGAATTCCAAGTTCTTGCGGACGTTGAGCAGTCCATAATATGGCTGGCGTAGAAGCCCATATCGTATAATTGCAGTGCTTATACTCATCAAGATTGATCTCTCGATTCGGAACCTCGTATTTGAGACTATCTAAATACTGATCGTGGAGCGGTTTAAGTGGTGTGGATACAATGGGCGCTTGGCTCCATGTGCTGTCTCGCCCACAATTTCCACAAAAATGTTTTCGATGAGGTTTGTGAGCAAAATCTCCAAGATCAAGGTGAGGATAACCACAGTGAGAACAATTGATACAACCCATCTCACGATTTAGTTCAAGGCTACATACAAACTCGAACGCGGATGGTGGAGTTATGTTTACTCGTGTTATATCTTTATTTCCAAATAGGCGAGATTTATCATTATATAAAAGAGAAATTGCATGAAAATCGCCATCCATACTTTTCTTAGCCCCGGTTTCTTGCCGAATGTGAACATGTATTCGGGGAGCACGCCGCCGGATCTCGACACTTGATAATGCAGCGGGCATCGAGCACCAGATTCCTACCTCAGCATGGTCCTCGACGTTCACTGTGAAGGGAGAAACGACGTAATGCATAAGCTGCGTATGATTCGCGCAGCGCATCTCGCCAAATCTGTCGAGAGCTTCGTGGTCGGCCTTGATCCCCCAATGGGTCTGGTGAGTTCGGCACCACCATCGCTCCGCGCCGTGGCGAAATTTTCCTGCGTCCACAAAGTCGCACGGAAGCTCCGCGTCGTCTCCCACTCCGCCCGGAAATTGCCCCAGGAGATTCTGGGAAAATACGGCGATATTTCCAAGAGTCCTACCATAAGACCAGCAAATAGCCGGGACGTCGGATGCAGAGGATTGGGCCTCTTGAATCAACGACTGTTCTTCGCCGATCTTTTCTAGATACACCTTCTGGGCTGGCTTTCCCGCCAGATTTTCCCACTCGCATCGCCAAAGCTCGACGGCGTTTGTCCCCTGCCCGATCCGTCGTTCGATAAACATCCGAGCCTCTTGGCCTCGAAAAAGGAAATTGGTGTGAGCCAAACCTTCGCCGACATGCATATAAGGTCAGGTGTGCCGCCGCCCAAGGGAGCCTGACAGCTTGCTCCATCACCGTTAGACGCGCATAGAACATAAGAGGAACATAGAGCCGCGACGCCTACAGGAGTTGATCCGGCAAGATCGTGTTGTTGCGGACGTAGCTCGAAACGATCGTCGCGACCTGTTCTTTCATTTGGCGTGTCTCCCCGCGTTTGGGGAATGCTAATTCAGTTTTGGTATCTTCGCCACAATCGGAACGTATCTCTTAAAAATACGAGGGCAAAGAACGAACCTGCAATCCACAAAACCAGCAAAGCGTTTGAATAACGATCTATGAGTGATCCCGGCTCAAAATTCAGGATCGGTAGTGATACTGGTCCATTTTCTTGTTTGAATATCGAAAATGTGAGCGAGTCAATATTCAAAACCCTCTTCAACGAATAGGTATAAACCAATCCCCAAGTTATCATTGTTACTAAAGGAAATATGGCCCAAAAAGCTAGATACACCATGTCCAAGACAGAGTTCGTCTCTTTGAGAAGCCATGGTCCTGATACGAGAAGATGCCCCGATCGCCGTTGTCTTTCTAAAACAGCCATGCGCCGTTGAAGAAGGAAAATACAACCCGTAATCAGCACGGGAGCTATAACAAGCCAATAGCCTAAATCGAGCGCAACCGATCCAATCGTCGCGCTCACCTGTTGGGATCGAACAACGTCCTCGACCGCCCCATGAACATCTGCCCAATCTCTTTGTATTCCCGTGGCTTTTTGGGAAAAAAGGACAATTGCATGCTCCATATCCTGAGCAGTAACGGGAATATAGGTGACAATGCCGCTTGGACTTTCCCAAGCGGCATTGACGAGAGATTGTAGCGGCAAACTATCCTTAACGGCGAAAAGCTGGTTGTTAATGTGCAAAAATGCGGTCATGTCGAAATTGACGGGGAGAGTTGCTGCCACGCCAAGGGAAAACCGATTCTCTGGCGTCACCTGATAATATGAGTCCTCCGGGATAAGGATAGTCCACGTAGCAAGCGATGGCAGAGATTTGGTAATAATTGCCACACGGTAATCATTGTCGATACAGCCATACGAATAAATCAGAGCATAAAAATCGGACATTGGCAGTGTGCCACCGCCGACATGAACTTGTTCTGTGGGGGGACCGCGAACGGCAATAGCACTACAATAGCCGCCGAAGGAAAAGGGCGATGATATTGCTGAAAGACGGTAGGTGTCCCTGACGTTGCCGTGCGTTTCTTCTTGGTTGGGATAAGGTAAGTCGTGAGAAATTCCCGGATGGAGAAAATGATAGAATAGATTCTCTACTCGGTAGACCAAAGTCGTGATTCTCATTATGGTGGTATAGACGTGGATGTTTTTGAGCAAAATCGCAACTTTGTGCAAAACAAACGCTCCGGAAACCTCACGACCCAAGATGTCATCGTAAAAATTTTGAGCTTTCGCTGGAAAATTCTCAAGATCAATTGAGCCAAAGCTATTGTAAGTTTCGACAGTCAGGTCGAGGCGACGGACGGTAAAGGCATTCAAAGATTTTCGGTATTGTTGAAAAAACAGGATTCCAAGCGTCACCGTAACGACGATGAGAAAGAAATACGTGCGGTTCAATGAGGCGATATGCCGATCGGCGTCCAAGTTGCTTATCCCCGCGCTCGTTCGGACTTATAATACGATGGCGATCGGTCAACACTAAATCGTTGGATACTGCTGCTCTCAGAGGAAACCATGCCGAATGATCGCGAGAACCGGGTCGCGTTAGTCACGGGTGGATTGCGTGGGCTTGGAAAATCGATGTCCCTTGGACTCGCCCGCGAAGGTCATCCCGTGGTCGCGGTCGGCCATATCGAAAGCGATGTCGCCGAGATGATCGCCGAGGCCGAGAAGATCGGCGCTGCCAGGCGCTTTCACCCGATCGTCGCCGATCTGCGTGAGATCGCCGAGTGTGATCGTGTTGTCGCCGCGACGCGTGAGCGTTTCGGGCGGGTCGATATTCTCGTCAACAATGCCGGGCTGACCTTCACGTATATCGATCCGGCGCGGTTCCGCCGGAACAGCCTGCAGCGCTTCTGGATGGTCAGCGACGAGATCGTCGATAACGTCATCACGACTAATTATCTGGCAGCGGATCGTTTATCGCGACGGATCGCACCCGAGATGATCGAGCGTCGTTGGGGTCGCATCGTCAACGTTACGACCAAGCTCGACACGATGAACCGCGTCGGGACGCACCCTTACGGTGCGTCGAAGGCCGCACTTGAGATGGCAACGGAGGTATGGGCGAAGGATTGCGCGGATTTAGGCTTGACGGTCAACATCGTCAACCCCGGCGCCGGCGCCAACACGCCCGGCATGGCCGAGGAGATGCGAAGGGCTAGCGCCGAAGGGCGAGTGTCCCGCCTCGTTGAGCCCGACGAGATGGTGCCGCCGCTGCTCTTCGTCGTGTCGCGTGCGGCGGACGAGATCAATGGCTGGCGTTTCGACGCGAATCTATGGGACGCGGGATTGCCGCCTGGCGAGGCGGCATGGCTCGCCGGCCGCCCAGCCGGGTTCGTCTTCCATT
>JGI12270J11330_10004202_pt1 | contig 10248 bp, 10 predicted proteins | sample PeaSoiMetSII2010_FD_11330 | JGI IMG/M metagenome (IMG submission 11330)
GCTATGTCCGCCAAACGGTCATGCGACGGATGCCAGCGGACCAGGCCGGCGGCAACACCGGCGACGGTGGCGCCGATGACGCCGATGAGAATCGCAGCTCTAACGCGCCAGGCGAGCAGGGCGGCGGTCAACATCAGGCCGAAGATCGCCAGTGCTGTTTGGGGATCGCGAAGATTGCCCAGCGCAACCAAGGTCGCGGCCGACGGCACGATGATGCCGGAACTGCGAAATCCGATCAGCGCAATGAAGAGGCCGACTCCCGCCGCGACGGCCGCGTACAGCTCGTGCGGAATCGCCGAGACGATGAGCCGGCGAACGCCGATTACCGTCAGAAATAGAAAAGTCACGCCGGAGATGAATACGGCGCCCAGCGCGGTCTGCCAGGGGACGTTCATGCCTTTCACCACGGCATAAGTGAAGTAGGCATTGAGGCCCATTCCAGGAGCGAGCGCCAGCGGGTAGTTGGCGAGCGCGCCCATCAGCATGCTGCCGAACGCCGCGGAAAGACAGGTGGCCGCGGTGACGGCAGCGAGCGGCATACCGGCTTCGTGGAGGATGGACGGGTTCACGAACACGATGTACGCCATGGTCATGAACGTGGTCACGCCGGCGAGCAGCTCGGTGCGCCAGGTCGTGTCCAGCCGCTCAAACTCGAAGTAACGTTCCAGGTGCGCTCTCAGCGCGAAGATCATGCGAGTAGAGATTCTATCTCGACGGCAAGAGCCAGAAGCGCGGAGTCCGATCCGGACTCGGCGACCAGTTGTAGTCCCAGCGGCAATCCGAGTACGGGCATGGGGATGGAAATCGCGGGCAAGCCGAGGGCGGTCCAAGGCAGATTCATGATCGGGTCGCCCGTGGATGCTAGGCCCTCTGGAGCAGCGCCCGGAGCCGCTGGTGTCACGAGCAGGGGATATTGGCGCAGCAAGCTGCTGATTTCGCGTTTGACGTCCGCTACAGTGCTCAGGGCCGCGCGGTATTGATCTGATGGAATGCGCAATCCTTCCTGGACGAGTTGGGCCAGTTTCGGTCCGATAGCGTATCCATGCTCGCGCCAGCGGATTTCTTGTGTGCGTGCGCCCTCATAGGTGTTGATGAGCTTTACGGCGGGCGCAAGATCCGCGAAGGGTGAGGGCATCTCGACGACCTTCACCTGAAAATGCGGAGCGAGGCGTTCGACGGTGCGCCGGAAAGCCGCCTCCATGGGCGGGTCGACTGGAGGCATGAGCGACGGGATCGCCAACGCGCGTTTGGGCGCGGATTCCGGATGGCCCATGCGCGCCCAGAGCAACTGCATGTCGTCGGCGGTTTGGGTGAACAGGCCTGCGGTATCGAGCGACGGCGCGAATGGGAGAACGCCCTCGAGCGAAAGTAGCCCTGCGCTGGGTTTGAATCCCACGACTCCGCAGAACGAGGCCGGACGAAGCACGGATCCCAGGGTTTGCGTGCCCAGCGCGAATGGCGCCATGCCAGCAGCCACCGCCGCGGCCGAGCCGCTGGAACTACCGCCAGGCGTGTGCAGGGCATTGTGTGGGTTACGCGTGGAGGCAGGATCGAAATAGGCGAACGCCGTAGTGTGCGTTTTGCCGAGCAGCACAGCGCCACGCGTGCGAAGCTCGGTAACCAACGCGGCGTCCGTCGCGCCCTTCCTGCCTGAGTAGAGCGAGGAACCGTATTCGGTGGCCATACCGCGCGTTTCGTAAATGTCTTTGACGCCGAACGGAATGCCGTTGAGCGTGCCGCTGCCAAGAGCCGGTTGCGGGGCGACTTCGACCCAGGCACGCAGCTCCGAATCGCGTGCCGCGATGCGCTCCAGGCAGAGCTCCAGCAGTTGGTCGCGAGTACGCACGCGCGCACCGAGCCATTCGACAAATTGCCGCAGCAAGCCGCGCCTGGCCGTTGGCCTGTTGCCATAAAGCTTGCGCTCGTTGCCGGTCCCCATCCCTCATATAATGTAGTTCCGAATGATGAAATCCTCCTACTGGTTTGTTCCGCTGTTAGCCATGCCACTCTGTGCTCAGGTGGAGATTGGCGCAACGAAAGGTCAGGTCTCGGTGACTATCGGTGGCAAGCCTTTCACCACGCTGTTTTGCGGGCCCGAAACGAGCAAGCCGTATCTGCATCCGCTGCGTGCGGCGTCGGGAACGATCGTGACGCGCCACTATCCGATGGAGAACGTGGCCGGAGAAACGCATGACCATCCGCATCAACGGGGGCTCTGGTTCAGCCACGGCAACGTCAACGGCTACGATTTTTGGGCCAATGAGCCTACCCAGCACGATGGGAAGAACGCGAAGATCGTGCTAAAAGGTTTCGGGCGCGTTGCTGGCGGCAAGGACTCGGGCGATATTGAAGCGACTTTTGACTGGATCGACCCGAGTGGCAAAGTGCTGCTCACCGAGTCGCGCAAAATGGTGTTCTATGCTGAGCCGGCAAGGCGCGTGATTGACTTTGACATCACGTTAACGCCGGTCGAGAAAGTGACTTTTGGAGATACGAAAGAGGGCACATTCGCGATCAGGCTGGCGGCATCCCTGGAGGAGCCGAACAAGGAGGCTCTGCCAACCCCCAAACGCACGGGACTGATGGTGGATTCCGAAGGCGGTCGCGGCGAGCGGCAGGTGTGGGGCCACCGCGCCAGTTGGGTAGACTATTTCGGCGAGATCGAAGGAGAGAAACTCGGCATTGCGATTCTCGATCACCCCACGAATCCGCGGCATCCGACGTACTGGCACTCGCGCAGCTACGGGCTGTTCGCCGCCAACATTTTTGGCTGGCACGATTTTCTGAATGACAAAACGGCGGACGGAAGCATGGCGCTGGATCCCAGCCATGCTCTCCGCTTTCGCTACCGGGTGATCATCCACGCCGGCGACTACCAAAGCGCCACGATCAGCGACGAGTACATGAAGTTTTCAAAACAGTAGAGTGGTGCCGCCACTTGAGGTCGCCGTGTCAATCGGACTCACGTGTGTGCCAGACTTCCCCTGATCGGAGTTGGCCGCCGGGCACAAGCTCAATTGCGGGCAAGGTATTGCTACGGCATCTGAATTGCCAGAGTGGAGGTGTGCTGGAAGCTCTGCTCAACCACTTCTTTGGCTGTGCGCATCCAAAAACCTCGTTCCCGCTGACGTTGATCGGCAGGTCCGGCTCAGGTGCGCCCAGGCGGCGCGCGACTTACGTCACATGCCTGGAGTGCGGCGCTGAGTTGGCATATGACTGGGATCAGATGCGCGTGGGGAAGCCTATCCGTGACTCTCAACTCCGCGGGACACAGTGGACGGAGTGGAGAGTCGAGCGCGACGAGATTGGCTGAGGCGCACTGACCGAAAGCGCGGCTTAGGCCGTCTTTTTCAGTTTTCGCCCGGTAACAGCGTTCATACCCTTGCGCTTTGCCAGCGCCCAGCGCTTCTTCGCAGCTATGGAAATGTTTTTCCGGCCTTCCGCTGACAGGCGCGCGCGCTGAGACTTGTCTGCTCTGGAAGGCGGTTTCTTAGCCGCTTTGGATGACTCTTGCAGCCCGACGCTCTTCTTCGCGCGGACAATCGAAGTCTTGGCGGAGTCGAGTAACTCGCGCAACCCGTTATCGCTCGCCGAAAACTGGTCGATCACGTTGGCGAGGATCGACTCAACCTTACTCAACCGCTTGATGGCTTTCTTGGCTTTCATTGCTGCTCCTCGGAAACTGTCTATCTTACTATTTCCAGGCTGGAGCGCAAGTGTAATTTTAACCTAAACGAAGCGATTCCGTAATGAAGTCACCGGGCGGGTGACGGTCGCCGTGCCGTCCTGCTGCGCAGCGAGTAATCTATTTGGAGGAGGCAACAGACATGGAAAGGCGCGAATTCATCGCGGGTCTCGCCGCGTTGCAACTGACGTCCTCGCTTCAAGGTGCAAGCTCGGACGGCATGATCTACCGGAAGCTCGGCAGCACGGGCGAGCAGGTGTCGGCGATCGGGCTGGGTGGATACCACGCCGGCGTGCCGGCGGATGAGAACGAGGGAATTGGGATTGTGCGCAGCGCCGTGGATCGCGGCATGAATTTCCTCGACAACTCCTGCGATTATCACGAAGGCAAGAGCGAGATTCTGATGGGCAAGGCGCTAAAGGACGGGTACCGCAAGCGCGTATTCCTGATGACCAAGTTCAACGGACGGACGCGGGAGGCTGCGGCGCGCGACATCGACACATCATTGCGGCGGCTCCAGACGGACGTGATCGATCTGATCCAGTTTCACGAAAACATCCGGCTCGAAGATCCTGACCGGTACTTCGCTCCCGGCGGCGCACATGAAGCGGTGATGGCGGCGAAGCAGGCCGGCAAGGTTCGCTATATCGGTTTCACGGGACATAAGGACCCGCTAGTGCATCTGCGCATGCTGGATGTTGCCGCCCAACACAAGTTCCACTTCGATACCTGCCAGATGCCGCTGAACGTGTTGGACTACCATTTTCGCAGCTTCTCACACAATGTTGTTCCGCGGCTGGTGAAGGAAGGCATCGGCGTGCTGGGCATGAAACCAATGGCATTCGGCAATGTGCTCAAGGCGGGAGTGGCCACGCCTATCGAGTGCCTGCACTACGCGCTCAATTTGCAGACTTCGGTGGTCATCACCGGTTGCGATGCCATGGAGCGGCTGGACCAGGCGTTCGAAGCCGCGCGCACGTTCAAGCCTTTCACGCAATCCGAACTCGCCGCACTGGTCGCCAAGACTCGAGAAGCTGCCTTATCGGGCCTGTACGAGCCGTTCAAGACCACGGCACAATTCGACGGCACGGCCACGCATCCGCAGTGGATGGGCTGACGATTCCGTCCCACATATACTGTTTGTATGGCTTTGATCCCGCTAGTTGAACCTTCCCAGAACGAGACGCTCGCCGAACTGGAGAGCAAGAGCAAGCGCGAAAACCATTTCTTCCGCATGATGGCGCACAAGTCGGAAGTGCTGAGGCACTTTCCGCCGCTCTATGCGGCGATTGTGGGTCCAGGCGCGGCGGACCGGCGCACAAAGGAGCTAGTTTATCTGACCGCGTCGCTGACCAATGAATGCGCCTACTGTACGGCGGCGCACAAGGCATCGGCCAAGAAGGCGGGTATTACGGATGAGGAAATCCGTGCGCTCGAGACCGAGCAGTATCAAGGTTTCAGCCAGGCCGACCGGGCAGCCATTCAGTACGCACGGGAATTGACAGAATCGGCATCGGCCGCCGAGAGCGGCGAAGCGCTGTTTCGCTACTTCAACGACGAGCAGATTGTGGAGATCACGCTCGTGACGGCCATGGCGAATTTCACGAATCGCTTCAACAACGGGTTGCGCGTCGAGCCCGAGCAATAGGCGCACGTGGCCATTCTGATCGGGATTCATCCTGTCGCGGAAGCGCTACGGGCGCGCCGGCCGCTGGACCGCGTGCTGGTGGCGAAGGGCGTGGGCGGAGCCCGAGTGCAAGAGATCATCGATCTTTCGCGCAAGAACTCGACGCCGCTGCGCTTCGAGGAACGCGCGGCGCTCGACCGGCTGGCGGGCAGCGCGGCACATCAGGGGGTGGTGGCCCTGGGAGCGGCGAAGCAATATGCGGAGCTGGAAGATGTTGCCGGGGCGGCACACATGCTGGTGGTGCTGGATGGCTTGGAGGACCCCCACAACCTGGGTGCCGTGATCCGCACAGCGCATGCAGCGGGCGCGGACGCGATTATAGTGCCGGAGCGTCGCGCGGCGGGGCTGACGGACACTGTGGCAAAGGCGGCCGCGGGCGCACTGGAGCATCTTCCCGTGGTCCGCGTGACCAATATCAACCGCGCGCTCGAAGATCTGAAGAAGAGCGGCTTCTGGATATACGGCGTCGATGAGCGCGGTGACCAGGATTACGACACGGTGGATTACGCCGAGCGCGCGGTGCTGGTGTTCGGCGCGGAAGGCAAGGGACTGCACCAGATGGTGCGCCAGCATTGCGACGTACTGTTGCGGATTCCAATGTCAGGGAAGATATCGTCATTAAACGTGTCGGTAGCCGCGGGCGTGGTGCTGTTCGATTGGAAGCGGCGGCGAGCGCGGCCTGAAGAATCACCGGCATGACGGATCTGGCCAAAGATGCGGACTTCCGGCGGCGCATGCAGGAAGGAGTCGCCGCTCTCACCAAAGACACGTGGTTCCACAGCATCGAGTTGCCGGACGGACGTCTGATTCCCGGAGTGGTCAGCGTGGAGGCGCTGCGGGCTCGCATCCAGCGTTATCCGATTCCGCGGGAACTCAGCGGGAAGCGCGTCCTGGATGTGGGGGCGGCCACCGGCTGGAACAGCTTTGAGCTGGAGCGCAGAGGCGCGCAGGTTGTGGCGGTGGATTGCGTGGATCTCCAGGAATTCCGCGCGGCACGCGAGCTTCTCGCGTCGCAGGTCGAGTACCGCACTCTGGACGTCGACGAGTTGACACCGGAAAGCCTCGGGCGTTTTGATTATGTGCTGTTCTTCGGCGTTCTCTACCACCTGCGGCATCCGCTGCTGGGATTGGAGAAAATCTGCGCGCTGACGCGGGAGACAGCATTCGTTGAGTCGTTCGTTACCGACGGAGACTCCTGCTCAATGGATTTTTACGAGACTGACGAGTTAGGCGGGCAGTTGGATAACTGGTGCGGGCCAACCACGAAGTGCCTGGAGGCGCTCTGCCGGTCGGCTGGGTTTGCACGCGTGCAGCTCGAATACTCGGAACAGAATCGCGCGGGGGTGACCTGTCACCGCAAGTGGGGACCATGTTCGGATGCCACCGCAGCCGCACCGTGGCTTTGCTCGGTAGTCAATAACCGGACGCTCGAGCCGCGCTTCCATCCGCCGAAAGACGAGTACATGTGCCTTTATCTGCGGAGCGAGGAGCCGCTCGATCGCAGCCAGATTCGCATTGAGGTGGATGGATATGGCGTGCCCGTCCTTATGTTGACAAACGACGGAAGCGGCGGGTGGCAGGCAAACGCCAAGCTGCCGCCTGGCCTCGATGCGGGGACGCACGAGGTTCGCATCCGCACGGCGAACAGCCGGTTCAGCCAGGGCTTTTTGATAACTGTGGGAGACGCGATGGTGCAGGCGCAGGCGGCCGCGCAAGAAGGCGACGGTCCCGCTCCCACCTGGGTTGCGGCGGAGAACACTCTGGACAGGAGCAACGTCTTTCGCGGGTATAAGGCGGAATACCTTTCCTGCCGCTTTCTGAGCGTTGAAGCCGGGCTGCAGACAGGCAATGTTGTGCTGGAACTGGACGGCAGACAGCAGCCAATCCTGGTGCTAGCGAACCTCGGAAATCGCGAGTGGCAGATTAACGCAACGTTGCCGGTGGGCTGGAGCCCTGGGCGGCATGAGGTGAGAATCCGCACGATCCATAGCCGGTTCAGCGAGCCCGCGGAGATTCTCTACGAACCGGCGAATGTGATCCAGCCTAGGGATTGAATTCCGCGCTTAAGGCTGTCGGTAGCGCGCTAAGAGTGCGTTGATTCTTGGCGGCGGTCTGGTCATGGGCGACATTGTCCGATTGAAACACCTATCTCTGTAGCGCGGGATACCGCGGGGTTGGCGGGATACCCGCGGCTTTTCTCACGTGCCTGCCTCACAGCCGCAGGTACCCGCAAAAGGCGCGTGTCCCTTCGCTACACCGGGTCGATCGAAGTTCCGCGCCATCGGCCGAATTAGCGCACTGCTAGGCTGCCACACAACACCTGCTGGTAGAATCAAAACTTATGCAAAAGTTTGCGCTTGTGGCCGCGCTGGTTGCGACTTCCGGCGCCGGGCTATGCGCTCGGCAGCCGGTACGGTCGCGGCACGGCATGGTGGCCACGCGGGAGGCGCATGCTACGGACATTGGTCTTGCGGTGTTGGAATCCGGCGGAAATGCCATCGACGCAGCGGTAGCGGTTGGGTTCGCTCTGGCGGTGACGCATCCAGCAGCGGGGAACATTGGCGGCGGCGGGTTCCTGTTAGCACGATTCGCAGACGGACGAACCACCTTCATCGATTTTCGCGAGCGCGCGCCGGAGCGGGCTTCGCGCAACATGTACGTCGGGCCCGACGGCAAGGCCAGCGCGGACAGCGTGGTGGGTTATCGCGCTTCGGGAGTCCCGGGGACAGTGCGGGGCTTGGCGTTCGCCCATCAAAAATATGGGCGCAAGCATTGGGCGGATCTGGTAGACCCGGCGGTGCGGCTGGCGTCGGACGGTTTTCCGGTTTCGTATGGCCTGGCGCAATCTTTGCGGAACGCGTCCACTAGCGAACGGCTGGGCAGGTTCCCTGAGTCGAAGCGCATTTTCCTGAAAGACGGAAGATTCTACGAAGCCGGCGAACGGCTGGTGCAGCCGGAACTGGCGCGCACGCTAGAGCGCATTCGCGATGGGGGAGCGAAGGATTTCTACGAAGGGGAGACGGCCGAGGTGCTGGCCGCGGACATGAAGGCCCACGGCGGGCTGATCACGACGGACGACCTGAAGAGCTACCGTGTGATCGAGCGCGTACCGCTCACAGGCTCGTATCGCGGTTACACCATCGTCACCGCCCCTCCGCCCAGCTCGGGTGGTGTGGGGATCTTGCAAATGCTGGGTGTGCTGGAAGGCTCGGGCTATGAAAAATCGGGTTTCGGTTCGGCCGCCGAAATCCACTTTCTTGCGGAAACGATGCGTCGCTACTTCGCGGACCGCAGCGAGTACATGGGCGATCCGGATTTCTATCATGTTCCGGTAGCCGGCCTGCTAAATCCGCGATACGTCGGGGAGCTACGGCGATCGATTGACCCGGTTCACGCGACGCCCAGCGCTACCCTACATCCCGGGAAGTTGCAGACGTTCGAAAGCGGCGATACCACGCATTACTCGATCGTGGATGCGGAGGGCAACGCCGTGGCAGTGACATACACGCTGAATAACGGTTTTGGCAGCGCGGTGACGGCGACCAAGCTGGGTTTTCTGTTGAATGACGAGATGGACGATTTCGCCGCCAAGCCCGGTGAGCCGAATCTGTTCGGGTTGATCCAGGGTGAGGCCAATGCCATCCAGCCGCGTAAGACGCCGCTGTCATCGATGACGCCGGCGATTGTGCTTCGTGACGGCAAACTGTATCTGGTGGTGGGATCGCCGGGCGGACCCACCATCATCAACACTGTACTCGAAGTGCTGGTGAATGTGATCGACTTCGGCATGAACATCGCCGATGCGGTGGATGCGCCGCGTCTGCACCATCAGTGGATGCCCGATGTACTGCGCCTAGAGCCGGGCTTTTCGCCGGATACGGTGACACTGCTGAAAGTGCGCGGCCACGCCGTCGAGATCGAAGACCACCAGGGTGAGGTAGCAGCTATCCGTGTTCAGGACGGGTGGCTGGAAGGTGACGCCGACGCGCGCACCGAGGGCACGGCCAGAGGATATTGAGCGCATGGACCGCGTACTTTCGACGCATTTGTTCGTGAACCACCGGCTGACGGTGGCGTGGCTGAATCGCGTGATGCAAGCGGGGATCCCGGCTGTGGAGATCTTCTGCGCGCGACAGCACCTCGACTGGCGCGATCGCGCGCAGATCATCGAACTGGGCCACTGGTTCGCCGACGCCGAGCTGAAGCTGCACTCACTGCATTCGCCGATGCATACCGACGAAATCTGGGGGCGGTCGGGGCCGCATTCCATCGTCACGATCACGGAGCCGGTGAAGTCCGAACGTCTGAAAATGGTGGATGAGATCAAGCGCGCGCTGGAGATCGCAGAGACGGTGCCTTTCCGGTACTTGATCCAGCATCTCGGCGTTTCCGGAGAGGCATTCAGCGATCGCAAGATCGACGCCGCGTTTTCCGCGTTGGAAGAATTGAGCATTTTCGCGGGGCAGCGGGGCGTGCAGATTTTACTCGAGAATATTCCCAACGATCTTGCCAGCGCGGAGCGGTTGAAATATTTCGTCGAGGTGACGCACCTGGATCTTGGATTTGTGTTCGACGTGGGTCACGCCAATATCGGCGAGGGAGTAGAGGCGGCGTTTGACATCATGAAGGACCGCATCCGCTCGACGCATCTGCACGACAACGACGGCAAGGCGGACAAGCACCTGTTTCCACTGCTCGCCGAAGGCGGCACGGTCGACTGGAAGCGGACCATGAGTCTGTTGCGCTCACGTCCCGGGCAGTATCCGCTTCTGCTGGAGCTGAAGGAAGTGGAGGGCATGGAACATCCGCTCGACCGCGTGAATGAAGTCTTTGACCGGCTGGAGAAGCTTCGTGAAGACTGAGCGCATCACCATCT
>JGI12270J11330_10004208_pt1 | contig 10241 bp, 10 predicted proteins | sample PeaSoiMetSII2010_FD_11330 | JGI IMG/M metagenome (IMG submission 11330)
CAGACCACGACCATGAGCGCCGCATACATGCCGAGCATGACGAATTCGCCATGGGCGAAATTGATGAAATTCATCATGCCCCAGATCAGGGTCAGCCCTGACGAGAACAACGCGTAAATGGCCCCCAACAGGAGGCCACCCACGATCACTTGCACTGCGACCATTTTTGACTGCGCCCAACCCACACTTCGACCGCCGCAGTCTGGCATTGGCCGCCGTATCCGGCCAGATCAATTCGTGCCCAGACGGTGCCAATGGGCGTAAAATGCCGCAGCGGCAAACACGGGAGGTGAACTTGGCTGAAACCTACGACGTCACCATCGTCACGGTGCGGCCGGGGACCCATCCGCAGGCGCTCGCCGTGCTCGGCAAAAGCCTGGCCGACGATCAAAACCTGCTGGCGTGCTGGTATTCCGACATCGGCGCCGTCAATCAGATCCTGATCATCCGCAAGCCCGCCGATGCCGCGGCGACGCTCGAAGCCCGCTTCGCCGCGCTCAACGCGGCCGATCCTCTCGGCATCAGCGAGTACATCGTCGCCATGACGATGGATTCATACGTGCCGTTCGACTTCATCGCGCCGCTGCGGCCGGGCGAATTCGGCCCGTGTTACGAAGTCCGCACCTACATGCTCAAGCCAGCCGGACTAAAGCCGACCACCGAAGCATGGCGCAAGGCGGTGCCGGGCCGGATGAAAATCTCGCCGGTGCTCGCCGCCATGACGTCGGTGACCGGAGCGGTGACGCGATTCTTGCACGTCTGGCCGTACAAAAGTTTCGACGAGCGCGCCCGGCTGCGCGCCAAGGCCGCGGCAGACGGCGTGTGGCCGCCGCCCGGCGGCCCGGGCCATCTACTGTCGCAGCAGGTCGATATCTATTTGCCGGCGCCGTTTTCGCCGATGAAGTAGGTCGTATGCTCATAGATCGAGGCCAGTAGACTCCTGATTGGCCGAGCTCCGTTTGACCCGAAAGCGGATCATTGCGGCAGCGGGATTGGCCGCTTTGGGCCGACACCGTCACCATGCACCTGCAACAAAACCAGGGAGATTTGATGGGGCAATACTGCCGAGCGGCTGGATCTATTTGGTAATTTGATATCCGAGATACCACGAGTAGAGATTTGTTGCAGACGCGTTCTCGAGCCCCGCTCCAGCGGATACCAGCAAATGGTTGTGTTCGTCGAAGTCGTAGACAGCGCCGAGATTGAAACCCGTGCTGTCTCGTCCTCCGATCGTATCCGCGGTTTGATGGAAAATTTCACCGCCGATGACCAGCTTGTCGGTCACCTTCTTTTGCAACAGCCAACCGACAAACCAGTAATCCTGGTCCATCGTGCCGCCACCGTGATTGACCCAGTAGCCGCCACCGCCGTAAGTGGTCCAATCGCCGAAGCTCTTTTGCAGCCACACCGGCAGGAATACTCGCACNTGGCCGGCGCCGAGACCGCTGCTNTGATCTCCCGTCGGCACTTCGACGAGCGGGAACACNCCGACCATCGGCCGCCAACCTTTGTCGTCCTCCTGGATGAACCGGTATTTGAAGCCNAGTTCAGTGTCGCCGTAGCCCCACTGTGAGGNCCCGCCCGCNGGGCTGTCGAATGCCATCGGCGCCACGACATGGAATTGGCCGTCGGGGATGAGGCCGTAGTTGAATTCCCAAGCCGGGCCGACGCCTGACGTGTCGCCGCCAATGTGGGTGCCGGTGGTGAACGTGTAAAACTCGTAATGTTGATAGTCGACCGGCTCAGGATCGTCGGTTCGGAACGGCGGCCCGGCAAGGGCCCAACTCGGCAGCAGTACTGTTGCCGAGAGCGCCGTAGCTGCAACGCGGCAGAATAGTGCCCTACGTTTCAGCTTCATATCACATAGCCCCTGAGGCGTTCCCGCGGCTTTCGGCGAAATTGCGCCCCAGGCAAACGATTTCGCCAGCATGACACCACGTTGCCCACTGGGATTGTCGCCTCAGCTCACGGAAACCAATTCGCAGGTCAGGTGTTCTGCTACCTGTTTCACCCCGGGGGTTTTTTCAATGAGCACCCTAAGCGCATCTCGCTGCGCCGGCTCGGCAATGCTGCCCCATATATCCGCGATGCCATCGCGCACGACGACGTCGACATCAACGCCGAGCGACCAGTCTTGCTTGGCAATATCGGAGAGAATCTGACTGCGAATGGCGGCGTCACCCTTCGAAGATTTCGGAGCTGCACGATATATGCTCGCCAGCGCCCGCATCAGGTTGGCGCGGCTCACGATTCCGACGACTTTTTCACCGCGAACGACCGGCAGCCGTTTGACACGATGGCCTTCCATCAAATGAACGACCTGATCCAGCGGAGTATCTTCCTGGACCGTGATAGGCTTGCGTGTCATCACTTCTTCCACTTTGAATCCGTGAGAATGCACGTAGTCATTGGCGGGCCCGGCCGGCCCCAACAAGGCATCGAGCCAACGCGATCGCTTGCGCTGCGTGCCAATCTCCGAGCGGCGCAGAAAATCCGCCTCGCTGACAATGCCGACGAGCCTGCCTTGGTCGTCGATCACCGGCAATCCGCTGATGTGGTTATCCAGCATCAAGCGTATCGCATGACGTATCGTCGCTTCCGGTGTGACCGAGACGACCCGACGTGTCATCACGTCCGATACTTTCATGGCGATGTCCCGTCCGATACGAAGCCCGCTAACCGCCGAACGCACAATTCCCGGGTTCCAAAACCGGCCGACTCTGACGATTGCAATGGGCGCCGCTGCGGCCTTCATGCCCAGCGCAGCGACATCGTATCGGCTCAAACCATGCTCTGGAAGGGACTAGAGTTGGCCTCGTGCCAACGCCCCGATCTGGCCTTGCTGGCACGGCGCAATTGCATGGGCTTGGCCATTATGATTCAATCCGGCAAATTTCTCAACGCCGGGAGGCAACGACCATGGCCATCACCGTCTNTCCGGTCACGCAAAGCTTTGCCGCCGAGGTCGGCGACGTCGATCTGTCGGCGCCGCTGGCACCGGCCGACCTGCAGGCGATCAAGGACGCGTTCGCCAAATACGCGGTGCTGATCTTTCCCGACCAGCAGCTGTCGCAGGATCAGCATCTCGACTTCGCCCGGTATTTCGGGCCGCTCGAAACCACGATCGCGCTGCATCGCAAGGACGCCAAGCTGCGGGTGCGCAAGGAATTCGCTGACGTCTCCAACCTCGATCCGGAAAACCAGGTGTGGGGCAAGGATTCCCGGCAGCGCATGTTCCAGTTGGGCAACCGGCTGTGGCACACCGATTCTTCGTTCAAGCGGCTGCCGGCGCTGGCGTCGCTGCTCTATGCGCGCTCGATACCGACAATCGGCGGCCACACGGAATTCGCCGACGAGCGGGCGGCCTATGATGCGCTGCCCGAAGACATGAAGCGCCGCCTCGACAATCTCGTGGCCGAACATTCGATCTTCAATTCGCGCGCCCGGCTCGGCTTCACCAATTTCAGCGACGAGGAACGGGCGGGCCTGCCGCCGGTGCCGCAGGTGCTGGTACGCACTATTCCGGAATCCGGCCGCAAGTCGCTCTATCTGGCATCGCATGCCGGACGGATCTTTGGCATGCCCGAAGCGGATGGCCGGGCGCTGATCGACGAGCTCGTGGCGCATGCCACGCAACGGCAATTCGTCTACACCCACCGCTGGCGTGTGCACGACTTGGTGATCTGGGACAACCGCTGCACCATGCACCGCGGCACCGAGTTCGACGATTTGCGCTGGAAACGCGACATGCAGCGAGCCACGGTCTGCGACGTCGCCAATTCCTGCGAGCAGGAAGGCGTCAAGATCGCGGCGGCATAACGTTTTACGATTGCACGAAGCGCTTGAGCTCGTCGCCGACGCGCGCGACCACCGCGTCCCAATCGCCGAGCGCGGTCTGCCGGAACAGGCGCGCGGTCGGATACCAGGGGCTGGTGTCGCCATTGAGCGTCCAGCGCCAGTCCGGCGCGAACGGCAGCAGCATCCACAGCGGCCGGCCCATGGCGCCGGCAAGGTGCGCCACCGCGGTGTCGACCGCGATCACGAGGTCGCACAGCGCGATCACGGCGGCGGTATCGGAAAAATTCTCGAGCTCGGCCCCGACATTGGTCACGCGTTGCTCGGCGGCGAGCAAAGCCGTTTCCTCGCTGCGAACGTCGCGTTGGATGCTGACGAACTGCGCCGGAATGGACAACAAAGGCGCGAGCTTGGCGAACGCGATCGAGCGATTGCGATCGTTGAGGTGGCTCGGATTGCCGGCCCAGGCGAGCGCGATACGCGGCCGTTCCAGCGCGCCGATTCGCGCCGACCATTTTTGCAGGTGTTCGTCGTCGGCCGACAAATAAGGAATATCCGCCGGCACCGTCGCCGGCTCGGTCTTGAACGCGAGCGGTAAAGAGCCCAGCGGACAATGCACGTCGAATTGTTGTGGCGGCGGCGCCCCGCGCGCGATGACGGTCGCGGCGCCGTCGAGCCGCGCCATCAGCGCCGTCAATTCCGGCTGCACTTCCAGCACCACCTTGGCGCCGTTCGCGGCGAGAAGCGGCACGTAGCGCGCGAACTGGATGGTATCGCCAAAACCCTGTTCGGCATGGAGCAGCACGGTCTTGCGCGCCAGCGGATAATCGCCGAGCCAGAGCGGCCGGCCGCGGCTCTTCTGCTCGGGCATGCCGCTGCGCCGCCAGCGCCATTCGTATTTCTCAAAACCGCGGCGATAGTCGCCGAGCGTCAGCAGCGCCAGCGATTCCATGAAATGGACGTCGGCGTCGTCCTTGCGCAGCGCGTGCGCCTTGCCGTAGCTGGCGATGGCGTCGTCGAAGCGGTTGAGCGCGGCCAGCGCGCGGCCGCGGTTGAGCAGCGCGCCGGCGTGATCGGGCGCCGCGGCGAGCGCGCGGTCGTGGGCCGCGACCGCTTCGGCGTAGCGGCCGAGATCGTACAGCGCGACGCCGCGGTTGAAGTGCGCGGCCGGATGACCCGGCACCAGCTCAAGCGCGCGGTCGAATTCGGCGACCGCTTCGTCGAGCGCGCCCAGCGCCGCGTGGGCGATGCCGCTGTTGAGCCGCGCCTCCGGGTGCTGCGGCACCCGCGCCAAAATCGCGCGGAACGCGCCGAGCGCTTCCTCGGTGCGGTTAAGACTCAACAGCGCGTTGGCGCGATTGGTGAGGATGCCGATGTCGTCAGGCGCCAGCGCCAGCGCCTTGTCGAAGCAGCCGAGCGCATCCTGGTCCTGCTTGAGCGCCTGCAGCACCTGGCCGAGATTGGCCCAAGCCTGCGGTGCGCGCGGATTGAGCTTGACCGCGGCGCTGAGCAGGCGATGCGCCTCGCCGATGCGGCCGAGCTGCGCCTTGATGGTGCCGAGCAGATTGAGCGCGTCGAAATGATCGGGCGCGGCCTTGAGCACGCGGGTGTAAATCTTCTCGGCCTCGCGCAGCCGGCCTTGCCGGTGCAGCGCCAAAGCCTCGTTCATGGACTGACCGAGGTTGAACGGGCCGGGTTGTTGGCTCACAGGCGGTTGATCCGGGCGATGCGCCGGGTCACCTCCGGCGGCGTCTCGTTATCGGCTTTGGTTTTCAGCGCCAATGCCGCGCGCGCTCGTTGCCGAGCAGATACGGCGTCTTGGCCAAGGCCGCATCGAGCACTTTGAACGGCGCGGCGATGACTTTCAGCGCTTCTTCGCGCAAGGCGGCATCGCGCTCTTGCGGCGGCAGTCGCACGGCGTGCAGCGACCAGATATTGACGCCGCGATCGACCTCGGCGATGGCCCAGAAGCTCCACTGCCACGCCCTCGCCTCGCCTTCGAGCGTGGCGGGATAGAGTTTTCCAAACGAATGCTTCTTGGCGAGATAGAGCGTGATCGCCAGAGACTCGAACAGCACAAAGCCATCGTCGACGATGACCGGCAGCCGGCCGTTGGGATTGATCGCGAGAAATTCAGGCGAGCGCGCGCCGGCGTCGCCGATCTCGATCGGCAGGTGCTCGTAATCGAGCCCAAGCTCCATCGCCATCCACAACGCCCGGTAGGCGCGGGTGCGGGCGATGCCGTAGATACGCAGGCCTGACATGCGGTCTTTCCCGACTTTGCCGCGGAGCATAGCTGATAATCGCTGCAGGGGGCCAAGCGTTGTCAAGCCGCGCCCAGGATCGTAAGTTGCCGCCGGACATTTGAGGATTGGAAATGGAATTCGGAATTTTCTCGAACGGCTTTCGCCCCCACACCACCGCCTCCCAGACCTACGAAGAGGACCTCGCCGAGATCGTGCTGGCCGACCAGCTCGGCTTTCGCGACGCCTATATCAGCGAGCACCACGGCGAGCCGGTCTATATCGGCAAGGTCGACACCTTGCCGGTGCCGGAGCTGTTGATGTGCAAGGCGGCGGCGCTGACCAAGCGCATCCGCATGGGGGCTGCGGTCAAGCTCATCCATCTCGCCCATCCGGTCGACACCGCGATCCAGGCGGCGGTGACCGATCACGTGGTCGGCGGCAACCGCTTCATCTTCGGCTTCGGCTCGGGCTTTCCCAACCCGCTGTTCGCCGGCGAGCGCGGGCTCAGCCATGACGACCGCCATGGACGCTTGCGCGAATCGCTCGATCTCATCCTCAAATGCTGGACGGCGCAAGAGCCGTTCGATTGGGACGGCCAATATTGGAAGGGCAAGAGCATCGTCGCCACGCCGCAACCGCTTCATCCGCCGCACATGCCGATGGCGACGGCGACCGACACCGAGGCGATGATCGATATCGCCGGCACCCGCGGCTACGCGCTGTTGCGCGCGCAACTCGAGCCGGCCGGATCGATCCGGGACAAGGCCAATCGCTATGCGCGCGCCGCCAAGGCCGCGGGCCGCAAGACGCCGTTGAACGAGGTCACCGTGGCGCGCTACGTCTACCTCGCCGACTCGCGCCGCGAGGCCATGGACGACCTGCGCGCCGACATCAATTACGAGCTCGGCTTTCAGATGAAGCGCGGGCTGATCCGGCTGATCAAGTCGAACTACGACATCGGGCTCAAGGGCGACGAAGTCACCTTCGACCAGCTCGCCGAGGCCGGCGTCTACCATCTCGGCGATCCGGACAGCGTGGCGAAAGAGCTGCGCGACTTCTACGAGGCCGCCGGCGGCTTCGGCACGCTGCTGATCGTGACCGGAAAGAAATGGGCGACCCGCGAAAAGGTGTTCCGCTCTTTGCGCCTGTTCATGGATCACGTCGCGCCAAAGCTTCGCGATCTTGTGCCGGCGCGCGATCCCGACAGCGTGGCGGCGTGACATAGGCGAAAGCGATAACCAGGGCGACGTCTCGACCCAACTGATCGGATACAGAAGGTGACCGATGCCATCTTCGCCAAGCCCACGCGTGGTGCTGCTGACCGGCGCCTCCGGCGGCATCGGCTGGGTCATGACGGAAGCGCTGCTCGCCGCCGGACATGCGGTCGCCGCCGTCGACCGCGATGCAGCCGCGCTGGCGCGACTCGCGGCGCAGCACGGTGCCGCCAAGGACCGCTTGCATCCGATCGTTGCCGATCTCGCTACGGCGGCGGGATGTGAAGGCGCCGTTGCCGAGGCGCGCACGCGGTTCGGCGCCATCGACGCCGTGATCAACAACGCCGGCATCGGCATGAGCAGCGTGCGGCCGGACGCCGAGGCGCGCGCCCCCGGCATCGCCGAGCTGACGCCCGAAATCTGGGACGGCTTCATGGCGATCTTCGTGCGGGCGCCGCTGATGCTGGTGCGCGCGGCGCTGCCCGACATGACGCGGCGCGGTTTCGGCCGCATCGTCAACAACACCACAAGCTATGTCACCATGCTGCGCGTCCTGCCCTACGGCGCGGCCAAGGCGGCGCTCGAGTCCATGTCGGCGGTCTGGGCCAAGGAGCTCGACGGCTCGGGCATCACCGTCAACGTGCTGGTGCCGGGCGGCCCGACCGATACGCCGCTGATCGCCGATGCCTCCGGCTGGCCGCGCGACAAGATGCTGCGCCCGGAAATCATGGGCCCACCGACGGCTTGGCTGGTTTCCGACGAAGCCGGCGAGTTTTCCGGCCGGCGCATCACGGCGGCGCGCTGGGACACGAGGCTCAAACCGGCCGACGCCGCGCAACGGGCAAGCCGCGCCATTGGCTGGCCCGAGCTTGCCGCCGACGCGGTGTGGCTGACGGGAAAGAGTTAGGTCCCGATCAGGCATCAGAAATCAGGATTCGGCCCTGATGCCCGATGGCTGATACCTGATCACTGACTAAGCCAGCGCCGCGGCCACCGCTTTGCCGCAGGTCACGGTGTCGGCCGCGCCGCCGAGGTCGCGGGTGCGCAGCTTTGGCTCGGCCAGTACCTTCTCGATGGCCTTGACGATGGCGGCGGCGGCTTCGGCCTCGCCGACGTGTTCGAGCATCATCGCGCCGGACCAGATCTGGCCGATTGGATTAGCGATGCCCTGCCCGGCAATATCCGGCGCCGAACCGTGCACCGGCTCGAACACGGAAGGGAATTTGCGCTCGGGATTGATGTTGCCGGACGGCGCGATGCCGATGGTGCCGGTGCAGGCCGGGCCGAGGTCGGAGAGAATGTCGCCGAACAGGTTCGACGCCACCACCACGTTGAACTTGTCGGGTTTCAGCACGAACAGCGCCGAGAGAATATCGATGTGGTACTTGTCCCATTTGATGTCGGGATAGTTTTTGGCCATCGCTTCGACACGCTCGTCCCAATACGGCATGGTGATGGCGATGCCGTTCGACTTGGTGGCCGAGGTCAGATGCTTCTTCGGCGTCTTGCGGGCGAGCTCAAAAGAAAATTTCAGCACGCGGTCGACGCCGATGCGAGTGAACACGGTCTCCTGCATCACCACTTCGCGCTCGGTGCCGGGAAAGATGCGGCCGCCGATCGAGGAATATTCGCCCTCGGTGTTTTCGCGCACCACCCAGAAATCGATGTCGCCGGGCTTTCTGTTCGCGAGCGGACACGGCACGCCGGGCATCAGCCGCACCGGGCGCAGATTGACGTATTGATCGAACTCGCGGCGGAACTGAATCAGCGATCCCCACAGCGAAATATGATCGGGAATTTTCGCCGGCCAGCCAACCGCGCCGAAGAAGATCGCATCGTGCCGGCCGATCTTGTCCTTCCAGTCCTCCGGCATCATGCGCTCGTGCTTGGCGTAATAGTCGTACGAGGCGAAGTCGAAATGATCCTGGCGCAATTCGAAGCCGAACTTCTTGGCCGCGGCCTCGAGCACCCTCACGCCCTCCGGCACGACCTCCTTGCCGATGCCGTCGCCGGGAATGACGGCGATGTTGTAGATGCGGTTGGTGGGCATGGCGGCGATTTCCTTGTGGCTGGACTAGTATCAGGCAATGGTAACGCGAATAGCAGGGCGGTGCGTACTCGACAAATAGCACTTGCGCCATGTATCATTTTTGATACAATCGCGGTGCGAAATGGCCGAAAGCCCCAAGCCTATCCCTCTCGCGTTCTGGCGATCCGCGACCAGCCGTGAGCCGGTCCGCGAATGGCTCAAGGAGCTGTCTCGCGAGGATAAGAGGACGATCGGACGCGATATTGCCAAGGTGCAATTCGGCTGGCCAATCGGTTTACCGCTATGTCGTCCCTTGAGCGGCGGTCTGTGGGAAGTCCGCTCGTCGCTTGCGACACGGCGGGAGGCGCGAGTGTTCTTTGGATTTCACGACGGAACGCTGATCGCGCTCCATGCGATCATTTAGAAGACACAAAAGACACCTGCGGAAGACCTAACGGTGGCCCGGCAAAGATTGAAGGAGATACAGTCATGGCGGTAAAAAGCGCGGCACGAAAAAACCCGCATATTGGCTCAAGCTTCGAGAGTTGGCTGGATGAAGAAGGTATCCGCGAAGAGGTCACCGCAGCCGCAATTAAGTCCGTGATCGCGCGACAGCTCACCAGTGAAATGAAAAAGAAAAAGATCACCAAGCAGCGCATGGCCGAACTGATGAAGACAAGCCGGGCCCAGGTTGATCGCCTGCTCGATCCCGACAACGGCAGCGCCACGATCGAAAGCCTGCAACGCGCCGCTCGCATTGTCGGCCGCGAACTCAGGATGCAGCTGGTGTGATCGAAACAAAAAGCCCCGCGGAAACCCGCGGGGCTTTTGATCTGAATATCGTGATGAGGATTGAAGCGTTCCGTCCTTGGCAGACCTGGCAGCGACCTACTCTTCCAAGCCTTGAGACTTAGTACCATCGGCGCAGAGGACTTTGACGGCCGAGTTCGGGATGGG
>JGI12270J11330_10004218_pt1 | contig 10230 bp, 9 predicted proteins | sample PeaSoiMetSII2010_FD_11330 | JGI IMG/M metagenome (IMG submission 11330)
GTGGATGCGCGCCAGATCGGCGGGGGAAAATCCGGCCGCCGCGAGGCGCGAGAGCCGGGCCGCGTGGGTCCGCTTGCTCCCGAGTGCGCCGATGTAGAAGGCGGGTGAGCGCAAGGCTGCGGCTAGGGCCGGGTCGTCGAGCTTGGGATCGTGGGTGAGGGTGACGACAGCCGTGCGCGCATCGAGGCCGAGGGTCGCCATCGCCTCGTCCGGCCAGTCATGGGAAAGCGCTAGGCCGGGAAAGCGGGCGTCGGTGGCGAAGGAACGCCTGGGGTCGATGACGCTGACTCCATAACCCGCGAGCGCCGCCATGGGCGCCAGGGCCTGGGCGATATGGACCGCGCCGACCAGGAACAGGCGCGGCGGCGGATTGTGGACCTGGACGAACAAGCGCCGTCCGGCCGCTTCGAGGATGTCGCTGTCGTCGCGGCGAAGGTACTGCCGCACTTCCGCCAGGGCGGCTGCGTCCAGCGCGAACTCGCCTTCCGCGTCCCCCTCGCGCACGATCGCCTGGCGGCCATCCACGAGGTCCGTTACCAGTGCCACGGAACGCTTGGCCGCGCGGTCGGCCAAAAGCCGGTCGAGAAGCGCGCCTTTCATTCCAGGGCTTCGAGCCAGATTTGCAGCTTGCCTCCGCAGGCAAGCCCGACTTCCCAAGCCTGCTCATTGGTGATCCCGAAATCGAGCAGCCTGGGCTTGCCGCCGGCGATCACCTCCTGCGCCTCTCGAACCACTGCGCCTTCGATGCAGCCGCCGGAGACCGAGCCGATCATGCGGCCGTCCTGATCAACGGCGAGCTGGCTGCCCGTCGGGCGCGGGGAGGAGCCCCAGGTGGCGACGACGGTGGCGACGGCCACGCCACGCCCGTCGCGCTTCCATTGCGCGGCCCGCTCGAGGATGTTCTCGCTCAGGCCTGACGCTGTTGCATCCATTGGCTGACGCCCTCCATGCGCCGTTGACCGGGCCTTGCCAGAACCGAGGTCAGGTCGGCAAGGCTGGTGAGATTGTGCACCGGCCGGAAATCGTCGATATGCGGCATGATTGCCTTGGCGCCCATGGATTTGGGTTCATAGGCATCGTAACGCAAGAGCGGGTTCAGCCAGATGAGGCGCCGGCAGGACTTGTGCAGGCGCTCCATCTCGCGCCCCAGTACCTGGTCCGCGTCCCGCTCGAGCCCGTCGCTGATGAACAGCACCACGGCCCCCTGGCCCAGCACGCGCCGGGACCAGCGCGCGTTGAACTCGGCCAGGCAATGGCCGATCCGCGTTCCACCGGACCAGTCCTCCACCCGTTCCGAAACGAGGTCGAGGGCTACATCCACGTCCCGATGGTGCAGAAGCCGGGTGATGTTGGTGAGCCTGGTGCCGAAGACGAAAGCAAACACCCGGTCCCGGTCGTTGGTCACCGCGTGCATGAAATGCACCACGATGCGCGAATACCGGCTCATCGAGCCCGAGATGTCGCAGAGGATGACGAGGGGCGGATGGCGCCGGCGCGCTTCGCGCCGCTTCAGTGTCGCGAGCCCGCCCGCCCGGAGGCTGGCGCGTAGCGTCGCCCGCATGTCGATGCGCCGGCCATGGGGATCGGGCCTGAATCGCCGGGTTGCGACTTCCATGATGGGCAGCCGCATGACGGCGATCAGGCGCTTTGCCCGCGCCATCTCCTCGGCCGACATTTTNTCGAAATCGATCTTCTGCAGGAGCTCGCGATCGGAGAAGGTCATGGTCGCGTCCAGCTCGACCTCGTCCTCTTCCTCACCGGGCGTGCCCAGCGGGGCCGCCTCCGGGCCTTCGCGGCGAAGCGCCTCGGCGAGGCGCCGGCTGACCTCTTCCTGGCCATCCTCATCTTCGGCGCGTCCGATGCTGGGCAGCAGCATCGCCATCATTCGCTCCAGAAGCTGCGGATTGCGCCAGAAGACGTGGAAGGCCTGGTCGAACAGGGGACGCTGGTCCTGCCGGTTCACGAATACGGCATGGAGGGTCCAGTAGAGATCCTCGCGCCGGCCGAGGCCGACCGTTTCCACCGCGCGCAGGGCCTCGATCACCCGGCCCGGGCCGATGGGCAGGCCCGCAGCCCGCAGTGTGCGGGCGAAGAACATGAGATTGTCGACCAGCCGGCCTTGGCTGGTCGGCCGCTCGGCTGCCCGAGCTGGCTCAGGCATGACGACCGGGCTCAGGCATGACGGCCGGCAGCGGCCAGCTCGGACTTGACTTGGTCCAGCAACACGGCCGCCTCGCTGCCGCGGATTTTGGCGATGTCGTCCTGATACTTGAGCAGGACGCCAAGCGTATCGTCCACGGCCTTGGGATCGAGGGCGACCTGGTTCAGCTCTATCAACGCCTGGGTCCAGTCGATGGTCTCGGCTATTCCCGGCAGCTTGAAAAGCTCGACCTTGCGCAGCTTCTGGACGAAGCCAACCACCTGCCGGCTGAGCTCGGTCCGAGCCTGGGGCACTTTGACGGCGAGGATCTCGAGTTCCCGCGCGGCATCGGGATAATCGACCCAGTAGTAGAAGCACCGCCGCTTCAAGGCGTCGTGGATCTCCCGAGTCCGGTTGGAAGTGATCACCACGATGGGCGGCACCGTCGCGCGAAGCGTGCCGAGCTCCGGGACCGTGATCTGGAAATCGGAGAGCACTTCCAGCAAAAATGCCTCGAAAGGCTCGTCGGTCCGATCGAGCTCGTCGATGAGCAGCACCGGCGCCCCGGCAGGATCGGGCTCGAGCGCCTGAAGCAGGGGACGCTTGATGAGGAAGCGTTCGGAATAGATGTCACTGCCCAGGCTTTCGCGGCTTCTGTCTCCGGCCGCTTCCGATAACCGGATCTCAACCATCTGCCGCGGATAGTTCCATTCGTATACGGCCGATGCGACGTCGAGGCCCTCGTAGCACTGGAGGCGCAGCAGCCGCCGGCCCAGGGTTTCCGCCAGCACCTTGGCGATCTCGGTCTTGCCGACGCCAGCCTCGCCCTCGAGGAACAGCGGCCGGCCAAGGCGCAGGGCGAGGTAGAGAGCGGTTGCCAGGCTCCGGTCGGCGACGTAGCGGCCGCCGGTCAGGAGGTCCAGAGTCTCGTCGACGGAATTGGGGAGAAGGCGCGTCACGCCGGCTGGCCCTCATTGTCGAATGTCGCTCGATCGCGCTCGAAGCTAGACGCTCGCCCCCGCGCTTGCAACGCGGGACCATGCTGCGGAGCGGCGGCTACGAGGTAGCGGGCCGGAGCGGCATATGAGAATCTGGTCCGGATCGATGGCAGGCTAGGCTCGCCGCCCGGGTCCATTGCCCTAAGACGGAGCTCTCACCATCTTCCTGAAGCTCTTGAAATTGTTGAATTACACAGTCGCTGTCCTGGCACTGACTGCCTGCGCGACCCCACCTCCGCCGGCGGCACCTCTCGCCTCGCGCGAGGACCGGTCGCGGGAGTATTGCCGCCTTCTTGCCGTGAACTCGACGCAAGAATCCACGGCCGATCGCCTCTGCCGGAACCTGGAGGACGCGGCGGCGATCCGGGCCCGCTCTCTCGGCATCGACGCCGAGCTGGACCGGGAATGCGCAAGGCTGGCGACCTTCGAGGGCCCTGGACAGCCGTTCTCCTGGGTCGTTTATGTGAGCTGCGTCGACGACAGCATCTAAGGCCATCCTTGATCTACACCCTAGGCAAAGCGGTTTGGCTGCTCGCCCAACCTGGCAATCTCCTGGTCCTGGTCATCGCCGTGGGAGCCCTGCTGCTGTTCACCCGATGGCGCGGTCTCGGGCGTATCCTTGTCGCCCTTGCCGCACTGCTCGGCCTAGCGATTGCCTTCCTGCCGGTGGGGGATTGGCTCCTGCGGCCGCTCGAGGAACGGTTTCCGCCCTTGAGTGCCTTACCCCCGAAGGTCGACGGCATCATCATGCTGGGCGGCGCGGTCAATACCGAAATCACCGAAAGCCGACGCCAGCCAACGGTCAACGACCATGCCGAACGGTTCATTGCCTTCGCCGATCTCGCCCGCCGATACCCGACGGCAAAGCTTGTTTTCTCCGGCGGCGGACCCGAGCTGGAGAACGGCAATTTCCGCGAGGCTGATGCGGCCCGTCTCGTGCTGCAATGGATGGGCATGGACACCAGCCGCGTCATGTTCGAACGCGAATCCCGCAACACCTACGAGAACGTCGTCGATTCCAAGGCCCTCGCTCATCCCATGGCCGGCGAGACCTGGCTGCTGATCACCTCGGCCTTCCACATGCCGCGCGCGGTCGGCCTTTTCCGCACCCAGGGCTGGCCCGTGATCCCCGATCCGGTCGATTACCAGACCGTCGCCGGTGAGACGACCGCCGACTTCGGCATGGACTTTCAGGAAAACCTGAACAAGGTCTCGCTCGGCCTCAAGGAGTGGATCGGCCTCTTCGCCAATCATTGGCTCGGGCGCAGCCAGAGCCTGCTTCCTTCGCCGTAGAAGGCGTCATCTTCACCCCTGGCCGTGCTTGTGGCACAAGGGCGCGGGGTTGCCGGGCTTTGCGACTCGGGAGAAGGCATGGCGGGCCAACGCGGTTTCCTTCGCTTCATGGCCTTGGGTCTGGGGCTGGCCTTGTTCGGCATATCGGCTCCAGCACAGGCCGATGGTTTCGACGACTGGCTTCTCGGCCTGCGTCGCGAAGCCCGGGCCCAGGGCGTGTCGGAGGCGACGGTCGATGCTGCCTTCGCCGGCCTGCGCCCGATTCCGGAAGTGATCGACCGGGAAAAGCATCAACCCGAGCTGACCATGAGCTTCGCCCAGTATCTCGCCAAGGTCGTGACGGAGGACCGGGTCCAGCGCGGGCGCGCTTTGATGGCGCAATACCGGCCGCTTCTGCTCAAGGTCCAGGCGTCCTTCGGCGTTCAGCCGCGTTTCATCGTAGCCCTCTGGGCGCTCGAGTCCGACTACGGGCGGATCACCGGTGGATACCCCGTCGTGGGGGCGCTGGCGACGCTTGCTTATTCGGGATCGCGCAAACGCATGTTCCGCAGCGAACTCCTGGACGCACTCCACATCCTGGACGAGAGGGACATAACTCTCGCCGGCATGACCGGATCCTGGGCCGGCGCCATGGGGCAATGCCAGTTCATGCCGTCGAGCTTCCGACACTTCGCCGTGGACTTCGACGGCGACGGACGACGCGACATCTGGACGAGCGAGGCGGATGTCTTCGCCTCGATCGCCAACTATCTCGCCAGCCTGCACTGGCGGCCCGACCAGACATGGGGCAGGGAGGTTCGCCTGCCTCAGGGCCTCGACGGCAAACTGGCCACCCTGAAGAAGGTCCGCGCGCTCAGCGAGTGGAAACGGATCGGGATCCACAACGTCGATGGCAGCGATCTGCCGGCGCTTGGCCTCAGCGCCTCGCTGGTCACCCCCGATGGTTCCAACGGGTCTGCCTTTCTCGTCTATGCCAACTACGGCGTCGTCATGCGGTGGAATCAATCAACCTATTTCGCCACATCCGTGGGTCTGCTTGCAGACCGGATCGGTGGGAACTAACCTGCTTTGCCCAGTGTCTATGAGAGTCCAGCCCACAAGATGATGCGGATTGCCCGCCTGGCGATGCTGTTCCTGGCGCTCGGGCTCTCTGCCTGCGCCGAGACCACTCTGGTCGTCGACCAGACCAAGGTCTTAACCCAGCAGCCCGCGCCGAGCTATGGCTACAAGGTGGGCCAGCCGTATCAGGTGGACGGGGTCTGGTACTATCCCGCGGTCAACTACGACTATGACGAAACGGGCATCGCTTCCTGGTATGGGCCCGGCTTCGCCGGTCAGATGACGGCGAGCGGGGAAGTCTATGATCAGAACGCGCTGACCGCGGCGCACAAGACGCTGCCGCTTCCCACGCTGGTCCGGGTGACCAATCTCGAGAACGGCCGGCAGATCCAACTGCGCATCAACGACCGCGGGCCGTTCGTGAACAATCGCATCATCGACGTGTCGTACCGCGCCGCCCAGCTTTTGGGCATGGACATCAACGGCACCGCAAGGGTGCGGGTGCAGATCATGGCGGAGGAAAGCCGGCAGCTCGCCGCACGCCTCGGCGCGACCGACGCCGGCTTCGCTCCCGCCAAGGTCGCGGCGGCGCCGGCACCGAAAGTCGTCGTCCAGCCGTTGGCGGGCGGAACCCAGCTGGCGTCAGTAGCTCCCGATGCGCCGAAATCCTTGCTCGGCCAGGCGACGGGGCCGCTGCCCCAGCCGAGCACCACGGTGGTCATTCAGCCGGTCCATCCGACAAACCTGTTCGTTCAGGCGGGGGCATTCCTGCAGATCGCCAACGCCGACCATCTGAGGGCAAGGCTCGCCGGCATCGCCGCTGCGCGCATCATCCCGGTTCAACTGGGAGCGCAAAGATTCTATCGTGTGCGCCTGGGCCCGATTGGCACCGTCGCCGATGCCGACCGCGTGCTGGGTCAGGTTATCGCCATGGGAAACAGGGACGCCCGCCTGATCGTCGAGTGACGGGCCGCCACGTTGCCCGATGCCTCGCAACCTGAGAGGAAAAATGAAGCACCTCGTTCTCTGCCTGCTGTTCCTGCCGGCCTTCTTTGCAGTGTCCGCCTCGGCGGAGGACATCCAGACCGACGCCCATGTGGCCTACATCGTCGACTACCAGACCGGCGCCGTGATGCTGGACAAGAACGGCGAGGAGCGGATCGAACCCGCCTCCCTCACCAAGTTGATGACGGTTTATCTGCTGTTCGAACAGCTGAAGAGCGGGAAGATGAAACTCTCGGACATGTTGACCGTGTCCGAGACCGCCTGGCGGATGCAGGGTTCCAAGATGTTCGTCGAGCTGGGCAACCAGATTCGCCTCGAGGACCTGCTGCGCGGCATCATCGTGCAATCCGGCAANGATGCCTGCGTGGTCGTCGCCGAGGCCATGGCCGGCAGCGAGCAGGCCTTCGCCGAACGGATGAACGCCCAGGCCAAAGCCTTCGGCATGAACGGAACCCATTTCGTCAATTCCACCGGCTGGCCGGACCCGGACCACTACACCACCGGGCACGACCTTGCCATTCTGGCGCGCCACGTGGTCACCGACTTCCCCGAGTACTACCACTACTTCTCGGAAATCGACTTCACCTACCACGGCATCAAGCAGGGCAACCGCAACCCGCTTTTGTACAAGAACGTCGGCGCGGACGGCCTCAAGACCGGCCATGCGGAAGGACCGGGCTACAGCCTCGTCGCTTCAGGCCAGCAGGAAGGCCGGCGGGTCATCATGGTCGTCCAGGGCCTGGACAGCAAACAGGCGCGCTCCGACGAGGCGGTCACCTTGTGGGAATGGGCCTTTCGCAATTTCGAGGACGACCGCATCGTGAAGGCGGGGGCGCCGCTGGTCGATGCGCCAGTCTGGATGAGCGAAACGCCGAGCGTGCCGCTGGCGGCCAAGTCGGACCTGGTGCTGACGCTGCCTCGCGGAGCCCGCGACCAGGTGAAGGCGACGGCGGTCTTCGACGGACCCCTGCCGGCACCCATCGTCGCCGGAAGCGAAGTTGGCATGCTGCGCATCGAGGCACCCGGCATGTCGCCTGTCGAGGTACCCTTGGTCACCGCCGGGCATGCCGAACGCCTGGGCGCCTTTCGGCGCATGATCTTGGCCGCGCGCCATCTGATCCTCGGCTGAGCCCCATGACCGGCTCGGCCCGCTTCATCACGCTCGAAGGGGGAGAAGGGGCGGGCAAGTCGACCCAGGCACGCAGGTTGGCGGCGGCGTTGCGGCACAGGAGCCTTGAGGTCGTCGAAACCCGCGAGCCGGGCGGCTCTCCGGGAGCGGAGGAGATTCGCCGGCTCTTGACCAGCGGAGACGCAGGCCGCTGGTCGCCCATGGCCGAGACCCTGCTGAATTTCGCCGCCCGGGCCGATCACATCCGGCGGACCATTCGGCCGGCGCTTGCGGCCGGCCGCTGGGTGATCTCCGACCGCTTCGCGGATTCGACCATGGCCTATCAGGGCTATGGCCATGGCGTGGACCGCGACTTCATCGCCGGCCTCGCGGAAGCGGTTCTGGGTTCGCTGAAACCCGACCTCACCCTGATCTTCGACCTGCCGGTGGTGCAGGGCCTTGCCCGCGCGGCTGGACGCAAAGGCGGGGAGGACCGTTACGAGAAGATGGACCGCGATTTTCACGAGGCGCTGCGGCGGGGCTTTCTGGCTATTGCAGCGGCCGAGCCCGGACGCTGTGCGGTGGTCGACGCTTCTGGGGACGAGGCGGCGACCTGGGCGCGCATCGCGGCGGCAGTGAACCAGCGCCTGGGTGTTTCGCTATAGTCGCGCCATGGAGCCCCAGGAGAATTTCGAACTCGTCGGCCAGGAAGCATCCGAGCGCGCTTTGTTGCAAAGCGCCCTCTCGGGCCGGCTTCACCATGCCTGGCTGCTGACCGGCCCACGGGGCATCGGCAAGGCCACGCTCGCCTTCCGCTTCGCGCGCTTCCTCCTTGCCGGTGCCGGCGCCGAAGCCGACGGGCTTTTCGGCGAAGGGCCATCCAGCCTGGCCCTCGACCCGCGCCATCCCGTCTTCCGCCTGGTGGCGAGCGGCGGCCATCCCGACTTGCGTCTTGTCGCCCGCAGCCCAAATCCCAAGACAGGCCGGATGCGCGGCGAAATCGTGGTCGATGACGTGCGCGATGCCGTGAGCTTCCTGCGTCTCACTCCATCCGAAGGCGGCTGGCGCGTGGTGGTCGTGGACGGGGCCGAGGAGATGAACCGCAATGCCGGCAACGCCCTTCTGAAAATCCTGGAGGAGCCGCCTGCGCGCGCCGTGCTCCTGCTCGTCAGCCATTCGCCGGGCCGCTTGCTGCCCACGGTGCGTTCGCGCTGCCGGCGCCTTGCCCTGCGCCCTCTCGACGACGAGGCAATCGCCGGCTATCTCGGCCGGACCATGCCCGAGCTCGGCGTGGCGGACCGGGGGCTTCTCCTGCGCCTGGCCTCTGGAAGCATCGGCCGGGCTCTCTCCCTTTCACAATCTGGCGGGCTGGAGCTCTACCGCGACATCGTGGGTTTGCTGTTGTCGCTGCCGCGCCTCGACGGCGCGGCGCTCAATCAAATGGCGGATCGCCTCGGGCGCAGCGGGGCCGACGACGCTTTCCGCTCGGCCGCCGAGCTGCTGACCGGCTGGCTCGCCCGCATGCTCCGCCAAAGAGCGACGGGCCGGCAGGAAGCCGAGATCCTGGCCGGCGAGGCAAGCTGCATGGACCGGTTGGGCCGAAGCGTGGGGCTGGACCGGTGGTTCGCCTTTCTCGAAGCGACCGAGCGGCAGTTCGCGCTTATCGATCCTCTCAACCTCGACCGGCGCCTCGTCTGGATCGGAACCATGCTCCAGCTCCAGCAATTGGCGGCCTGACGGAAGGTCCCCCGCGACCTTGCCTCCGCCAACCGCCTGTGGGAAAAGGGCCGCCCATCCGGAGGAACCATGGCCGAGAGCCGCTACTATCTGACCACGCCGATCTACTACGTGAACGATTCGCCCCATATCGGTCACGCATATACGACGCTCGCCTGCGACGTGCTGGCGCGTTTCATGCGCCTCGACGGACGCGACGTCCTGTTCCTCACCGGCACCGACGAGCATGGCCAGAAAGTGGAGAAGTCGGCCGCCGCCGCAGGCATGGACCCTCAGGCTTTCACCGACAAGGTCTCGCAGAATTTCCGCGACTTGGCGGCGCGGATGAATTTCAGCAACGACGACTTCATCCGCACGACGGAGCCGCGGCATATCCGTTCCTGCCAGGCGCTGTGGCGCCGGCTGAAGGAGAACGGCCAGATCTACCTAGGCAAATACGCTGGTTGGTACGCCGTGCGCGACGAGGCGTTCTATGGCGAGGACGAGCTGACGACGGGTCCCGACGGCCGCAAGCGTGCACCCTCCGGTGCCGAGGTCGAATGGGTCCAAGAGCCCAGCTATTTCTTCCGTCTGTCCGAATGGCAGGACAAGCTGCTCGCCTTCTACGCCGCCAATCCCGAATTCATCGCGCCCGAGAGCCGGCGCAACGAGGTGCTGAGCTTCGTCAAGGGCGGGCTCAACGACCTGTCGATCTCGCGCACCAGCTTCAAATGGGGCGTGCCGGTTCCCGACGAGCCCGCCCACATCATGTATGTGTGGTTCGATGCGCTGATCAACTACATCACCGCGGCGGGCTTTCCCGACGTGGAGGGCGAGCTGTACCGACGATACTGGCCCGCCGACCTGCACATGGTCGGCAAGGATATCCTGCGCTTCCACGCGGTCTATTG
>JGI12270J11330_10004220_pt1 | contig 10228 bp, 8 predicted proteins | sample PeaSoiMetSII2010_FD_11330 | JGI IMG/M metagenome (IMG submission 11330)
AGCACGATGACGCCGGGGACCGATTTGCTCAGGATCGCCACCGCCTCGTAGGGATCGGCCGCCAGAACCACCCGGAAATGCGGGTCAGACTCGATGATCGACTTCAATCGCTGCCGGAACACGGCACTGTCATCAACGACCATCACTTCGATGGCCGGAGGTTGCTGGGAAGGCGGGCTCTGGGGAGATTGACGATCGCGCAGGGCCATGGACCATCAAGCCTCTCTCTGATAGAGCGATGGCGAATGCTTGCGAAGCGACGCCGGTACCGAGCGCAAGATCTCGCCATTGCCCATGACCAGCCAGCCGCCGGGACGAAGGTGTTGCGACAGACGGTTGAGCAGAACCAGGCGCTCTTCCTCGGCGAAGTAGATCGAGACATTGCGGCAGAGGATGACGTGAAAGTCGTTGGGCAGTGCCCAGATGGTGTTGCGCAGATCCAGATGCCGGAACCTCACGAGGTCGCGGATCTCAGGCACGATCCGGAACGAGCCCTCGCGAGGACCCCGGCCGAGCAGGAAGAACCGGCGCAGACGGGCCGGAGAGACGCCCTGCACGTCGCGCGTGTCGTAGATCGCGCTGGCCGCGACCCTGAGCATCTCCAGCGAAAGATCGCTGGCCAAGATCTCGACCTTGGCAAGACCGTGAGGCGGCAAGGCTTCCGCCAGGGACATGGCCATGCTGTACGGTTCCTGGCCCGATGAGCAGCCCGCCGACCAGAGGCGGACCGTCGAGGTTGGTGCATCCTTGAGCGCGGCGGAAACGTGCTCGCTGAGAAATGTGAAGTGCGCTGGTTCGCGGAAGAACGAGGTGTGGTTGACCGTGCTCAAGTCAATCAGCAACTGGGCGCCCCAGCCGCTCGGGTCGTTCCTGAGAACCTGCTCATGGAACTGGCAGAAGCTCGAGAAGCCCTTGACCTGAACGCATGAGCGCAGCCTTGCCTGCAGGAGGCCCATGCGATGAGGTTCGAGTGTGATTCCGATCTGGTGGCGCAGGAACGCGACGATCGCGGCGAAGTCCTTCTCCGACCAGGGCTCGGAATCCGACGGCGGGGGTGGCAGCATGCCCGATGTCGCCACGTTAGACTCCCTCACCGTTCAACGACGCCAGGGCAGAAAAGACCCGATCCAGATCCAATACGAGCAGGAAACCCTCCTGGTGACGGATCAGCCCGCTGACGAACGGAGTCGTTTTCCCAAGTCCCAATTGTGGGGAGGGTTGCACTTCTTCCGGAGAGAACTCGAGGACGTCGGAAACACGGTCCACGACAAGTCCGCTCACCTGCGAGTCATTGCCTTGCTCGGTCTCGACGATCAATACGGTCGGTGCGCGGTTGAGATTCAAGTCGGTGTGCAGGCCAAAGGGAATCCGCAGATCATAGACGGGCACGACGTGTCCGCGCAAATTGATCACTCCCAGCAGACATTTCGGGCTGCCCGGTACCTCGGTCATCGACTGGACGTCAAGAACTTCTTGAACCCTCATCACCTCGAGCGCATATCCTTCGCCGCCAAGCCGGAACACCACATAGGATTGGGCTCCATCCCGGTCAGACTCGGTCATGGCATCCGTGACGAGATCGACCATCTTCCAACCTTTCGATGACTCGCCATGAGTGCAGTCAATAGTGCGTTCGAAAGTTTTGAACTCACACCCACCCGGCTGTTGCTATTCTAATTTAACAGGACCTTCTTACTGCTACGAGAATCGCTCGAAATTGTCGTCGTCGTCAAGGTTAACCACCACCCCGCCGCGCTGCGGAGAGACCATCCCTGCCCCCGGTGGAGGTTGCGCCGGGCCCCCCGTGCTGCCTTGAGCCGGCGGCGACGCACCGGGCCCGGAGCTCGCCGCGGTCGGAGTGTGCGCGGCGTTTTGCTGCCCATCGGACGAATGCTGCGTTGCCGGTCGTGGTGCCGGAAGTTTTCTGCTGGTAGACAGTTCCGTCCTCGGATGTGGCTTGCTCACGGGCGCCCGTGGGGGCGGAACCGGAGGACCTCCACGGGGTCCATTGGCGGCGGGGTCAAGATGAAAAAAGTCGACCTTCTGCTGCAAGCTCGACGATTGTGAAGCCAGGTCGGTGGAAGTTGCGGCAAGCTCGTGACTTGCAGCCGCGTTTTGCTGGACCACCTCTTCGAGCTGGCTGACACCGACGTTGATCTCCCGGATCGGCGGCCATCTGTTCCTGGGACGCGGCGGCGATCTCCTGGATCAGGTCCGACGTCGCCCTGATCATCGGCACGGTCCGCTCCAGCAAGCCGCCGGCGTTTTCGGCCACCGCAACGCTTTTCTTGGCAAGGTCGCTGATCTGCTGGGCCGCGGCCTGGCTTCGTTCGGCGAGCTTTCGCACCTCGCCGGCGACGACCGCGAAGCCCTTGCCATGGGCACCGGCTCGGGCTGCCTCGATGGCGGCGTTCAGCGCCAGGAGGTTCGTCTGGTAGGCAATGTCCTCCACGATGAGGATTTTCTGAGTGATCTCCCGCATGGCCGCGACGGTCTCGTGGACGGCCTCGCCACCGCGTTCCGCCTGGCCGCTGGCCTCGTTGGCGGTCCGAGCGGTGTCCTTGGCGTGCTGGGCATTACGTCCCACCGAGGCATCGACATTCTGCAAGCTGCTGGCGATTTCCTGAAGCGTGGCCGCCTGCTCAGCGGCCCCCTGCGCCAGTTGCTGGGCGCTGGAATTGAGCTCGCTGCTGGCCGTGGAAACCGACGAAGTCACGGTCCGGATCTGGCCGATCACCTCCGAGAAGCGGTCCACGACCGAGTTCGTCAGGCTCGCCAGGTCGCCCAGCTCGTCGCCCCGGTTGATGTGCGTCCGGTTGTAAAGGTGGCCCTCGTGAAGGCCTTCGGTGACGTCCTTGATCTCGAGCAACGGGCGAATGAACCAGCGGCCGAAGAGGATGCCTAGCAGCACGGTCAGAATGAACGAAGCGGCCAGGATGGCGAGGGTGCGGCCCTGGTTGTCATAAATCGTTTCAAAGGCCGAACTGCGTGGCACTGTGATCAAGGTGACGTAGCCATGCGTTGCGGCGGCGTTGTTTCTCTGAATCCCCGTCACCCCAGCATAGCCCACGATCTCGGCGGCCTCGTAGGGCGGCTCGGTCCTGGCATCGAGAGGCTTGGTGCCCATCGTTAAAGTCGCTTGATCGGCGATGGCCTCGTACTTGGGATTGAGCTTGCTGTCCTTGAGGTTGGTGCTGAAGGCGCCCGTGTTGAATCGTTGCAGAACCAGGTTATTCATCGGGTCCACGAGGTAGACCGCAGCGTTGGGCAGGTTGTGATCTCTCAGCGCATAGGAAATACGCGTCTGCAGATCATCTCGGTCCCCATCGTGGAGCTCCCACTTCAAAAGCGGCGCGTTCTCGGCGGACATCTTCTCGCCCTTACGCTCCAGTTCGTTGTTCTTCAGGACGAGCATCTTGACGTGGTCGCTGATGGCCGAGGCGGCCGCACTGATCATCTGAGTTTGCCGGCCCATGAAGTCCTGCGCCGACATGTAGGCGAAAGCGGCCACGATTCCCGCCGGGATCAACCCGAAGGCGACCAGGGTCAGGGTCACTTTGGTTCGTAATGGGATTCTCATCGGAGACTCTCCGCCCTCACGCCGCCCGAGGGCGTGGAATGAACACTATCATTTGCGACGAGCGATTCGGTGACCACAGCCGAGAGATCGAGAATCAGCGACACGGAGCCATCGCCCAGGATGGTCGCGCCGGAAAATCGGCTGAGACCGTGCAATCCTTCACCGAGCGACTGGATGACCGCCTGAACGCGGCCAACCAGCCGGTCCACGGCCACCCCGACCCTTTGCCCGGCGTGCCGGGTCAAAAGCAATTCTTGCCGCGCCGGCAAGGGACCGGTGGATCGAAACAGCGATCGCAGGGAGATCGTGGGAACCAGCTCGCCCCGGACCGACACACAGGGCCGCTCCTTGGCCAGGGCTGGGCTTGTGCCGTTGAGCGAGACGCATTCCTCGACCTGGGCCAGGGGCACGACGAACTGCCCGCCCGCCGTCTCGACCAGGAGCCCGTCGATCAGGGCCAGGGTCAGCGGCAGCCGGAAGATGAATGAAGTCCCCTTGCCGGGCGTGCTCTCGACCGAAAGGCTGCCCCGCAGCCCGCGGACCGAGTCCCGGACCACATCCAAGCCCACGCCCCGGCCCGACAGCTCGCTCACGTCATCCCGGGTCGAGAAGCCCGGCTCGAAGATCAGGCTTACCACCCGCGGATCGTCGGGCGAAACCCCCGCCGGAATCAAGCCCCTGGCCGTCCCTTTCTGGATGATCCTTTCACGATCCAGGCCGCGGCCATCATCCTCGACCCGAATCGCCACGCGATCTCCCTCGTGGCCGGCGATCAGGGTGATCCGACCCATGCGGGGCTTCCCCTGCGCGAGCCGTTCCTGGGGAGTCTCGAGCGCATGATCGACGGCGTTGCGGATCAGGTGGACCATCGGGTCGCCCAGCCGCTCAACGATCGTCCGGTCCAGCCGGGTTTCCTGGCCCATGATCCTCAGCTCGATCTCCTTGCCCGAGCGGTCAGCCAGGTCGCGAACCACCCGGGGGAACCGTGAGAAGAGCTCATCGACGGGCACCATGCGCAGGTCGAGCGTCGTGTCCCGGATCTGCCGGCTGACCCGCTGGAGGGCTTCAAGGGCGTGCAGCCAGGGAACGAGCCCGGAAATCTCGCGCAGGCTCTGGAGGTTGTCGGAAAGGACAGCCAGCTCGCCGGCCAGGCCGACCAGGTCGTCGAGCTGCAAGGCATCGACCCGGATCCGGGCATGCGGTCTGGCACCCGGAAAAGGCGAAAGTCCGCCCACCTGGGTGCCCGGGCGCGATGGACCGGCCCCCGCCGCGGACGTTCCGGCAACTGTCGGCGCACCGTTGGAAGTCGATGGGTCCGCCGCCGCCAATCCTCCGGCGAGCGACGGGGCCGCGATCGCTCCCGCCCCGGACGCAGGGATCGGGGCCAGGAAATCGGCCGCTGTCGGGGTGATGCCGGGCTGCTGATCACCGGAATCCAGGGGTACCGGCAGCGAAGTCCCATCCACCAGCCGGCGCTCGACGTGCACGTTGCTGTCCTCGGAGACGAAGAGGAAAACATCCCTCAATCGCTCCGGCTCGGCATCGGTCCGGACCGTGATGATCCAGCTCAGGTAACAGCGTTCCGGGTCGAGCTCGTCAAGCAAGGGGACGGCCTGCGGATCGGTGGTCACGGTCGACTCGCCCAGTTCGCGCAGCTCGTCCAGGACGCCCAGCGGGTTGACGCCCCGGCGGAGGGTGTCCGGTCCCGGAGAGAGAGTGATCTGGTAGGAAGACGACGGGGAATCCGGTTGCAGGCTTCTGTCGAACGCGGCCGCCGAGGGTCCAGCCCCTGCCGGACCGGTCGGTGCGGCCTTGTCCATGGCTCGCGACTTGCTTTGACGCGGCCTGGCCTTGGGCTCCCCTCCCTCCTTCTTCTTCTTGGCTCTGGACGCACGTGGCCGCGGTTTGATCGGCCCGGTACCCGACGCCGGCGACGCCGACGATGACGGTGACCGTGACGGTGACCCGGCGACGTCTGCTCGCGCTGCCGTCGCATCGTCGGGAGTTGCCGCGGGAGCGGCCGGCTGGGGCGGGCCCAAGGGCAACTCGGTCTGGGCGGGAATTGCCGGCGCGGGACGTCCGGTCACCGAGCCTGGTTCCGGCCGGCTGGGTCCGCCGGCCTTGGGCGCTGGGCTTGACGGAGCAGGCGCCGGCCCTGGAGGCGTCACGCGGCGCAGGTCACTTAATCTCTGGCTGAGGTCCCCCGAGCCGGGAATCGGCGAACCGGCAGCATCTCCCTCCACCATGGCGGCCAGATGGTCGCGTGCCTCGAGAAGCGTCGTGATGATGTCGGAATCGACAGCCAGCGAACCAGCCCGGATCTTCTCCAGAACCGCCTCGATGCCGTGCGTGAACCGGGCGATCGGTTCCAGGCCGACCATCGCCGCGGCACCCTTGATGCTATGGGCCGCGCGGAAGGTCTTATCCAGGTGCGCGCGGTCTCCCTGGCGCCTCTCCAGGTCCATCAGCCCTTCCTCCAGGCTGATCAGGAGTTCTCGCGCCTCCTCGAAGAACATCTCACGGAAACGGTCATCCGAACTCCCCAAGACCTTCACCTCTCAAAGGATACGCTCGGAGCTCAAGCCAGTTACCTGCGCCGGAGATAAACCGCCCAAGCCGTTCCCAGCCAGATCCCTTTGCAGGTCGGATTGGAGCTCGCCCGCCCGCTCGAAATCGCCGCGCGAATTCGGTCAGACCCGAAACCGCCCCGCGTGCTGCTCCTCATCTCTACCGGTTCTGCCGTCTGCTTTGATTACACCGATCCAGAGACCCGGACCGCTCCGATCCTTACTTTGAAAGCGCGGCTGTTTACTCGAAACTCTACACGAAAAGGAGCCGGCCGAGAGACCGGCCGACCGAGAAACCCGAAAACGACTACCCCCTTCGCAAGAAAACTCGTGCCAACAGCCAGCCGGTCGATCCGATGCAGACGTGTCCCGTGGCCGATGAGATGATGCAGGCGATCCGGGAATCCCAACCTATATAAATGAATACGGCCTTCTGACTATTCCGGCAAGACCCGGCGCACCCAGCGGCGGAGGTGTTCCGCATCGATGGGCTTGACCATCCAGCCCGTCACACCCTGGCGGCGGTGCGCTTCAAACTCGCTCGGATGCCGGCAGGAGAGCACGAGAACAGGAAGGAACCGATGCGCCGGCAGCTCCCGCACGGCGCTAACCAGCGCGAGACCGTCGAGGTTCGGCATTTCCAGATCGGTAAGCAGCAGGTCACAGTGCGATTCGCGCAAGAGCGACAAGGCTGCTTCGCCGTCGGAGACCGAGACGACCCTGAGATTCAGGTCATTGAGCTGTTCCGCCACCCAGCGCCTGACCGCGGCGCTGTCATCGGCATGAACGATGGTCTTGCTCATAGAGTCACGTGAGTTCTCGCACCGATCGAAGACGCAGCATGGCATTGAGCCAAGTCATTGGTTCAGTCGGACACGGCATCGAGCCAGGCCGACAGACCGGAACGTTCGGCAATCTCGGCACAGACCCGCGGAACCCTGGCCAGTCGGACCGTCAGGCCTTGGCGTTCCGCCGTCTTCACGCAGGAGATCAGAAGCTGAAGGCCGGCCAGGTCCCACTTCCCTGAGTTTCCCAGGTCGATCCGCAAATTCTTTCCCTCGGCCAGTGCCACGCGCAGGGTTTCACGTTGAGCCGAGGCCTCGTAGATCGTGGCCGGTCCTTCGAACGAAATTGTCTTGAGGTCCGGTCGTTCGACCGCCATGGCACGTACCACCCGTTCCACACCGAGCGAGCAGAATTTGGTCGCAATTCGAGCGTTCGAAGGTGGACAGCGAGGATGCAGGCGGGGACAGTCCATCCTCCCGCTCAGGCATTTTGCAACTCTGTATTATTGTACCACGCTGCTGGGTGAATGGGGAGCGTTCAATTCACCTGGCCGGTCGCTGGAGAACGATGATGTTGATGTCGTCCGCGGGGTGCCCGGGCATCGTGTGCCGGTTGAGCGCTTCGTCGACTTCGTTGAGAATTTCCAGGGGGTCGGCGCCGTGGTAGCTCTGAAGCAGGGTCCTGAGCCGATCCTCGCCGAACAGGACGTCCGCGGGATCCATGGCGTCGGTCAGCCCATCGGTGTAGATGATCAGCGACTCGCCGGGTGCGAGCCGGTCGTCATCGCCGGCGGTGCCATCGACCATGCCGATGCCGAGCATTCCGGGGTTCGAAGGCAACATTCGCGAGCCCGCGGGTCCGACGATGATCGCGGGCGGGTGGCCGACCCCAGCATACCGGACCAGCCCCGTTTCCTCGTCGGCGATCAGGTAGAAGCCCGTACAGAAGTAACCTTCGGGGAAATACTGCTCGGTGGCGACATCGAGGCCGGCCAGCATCTCACCCGGCTCGAGCACTGCAATCGACAAAGGTGCGGCCAGCGCCTTGACCATTCCCGAAAGCATCGCCGAATTGACGCCATGCCCCGACACGTCAGCGACCAGGATTCCCAGCCGGTTGTTCTCCAGCCGGTAAAAGTCATAAACATCGCCGCCGAGCTGATTGGCGGGCGTGTAGCGAACCGCCGCCTGCAAGACTCCGCGGGGTTTCGGGGGGCGGGGCATCAGTGCAAACTGGACCTTGCGAGCCAACTCGAGCTCGAAGGTCAGCTTCTTGTGGGCGGCTTCGAGCAAACGGTTGCGCTCGGCGAGTTCGGCGCGAAGATCGCCGATCCGCAGATGCGCCCGGATCCTGGCGTACATCTCCTGCACATCGCCGGGGCTCTTCGGCTTCTGGATATAGTCATCCGCGCCGGCCTCGAGGCCGGCGATCTTCTTCTGTGTCTCTCCCAGGGTGGTCAGCATGAGGACCGGTATGGAGCGCAGCTCTCGGTCATTCTTGATTTCCATGCAGAGCCCGGCGCCATCCAGCTCGGGCATCTCATAATCGGTGAGGATGAGCTCGGGACGCGGTTCCTCGCGTGCCTTGGCCAGTGCCTCGACACCGTCATTGGCCGTCTTGACGTCATAGCCCTCTTCCTTGAGCATCATCGCGAGCATGCGCCGCATCGTGGAACTGTCTTCGACTAGCAAGAGGCGACGCGACGCCATGACCCTCATCTCCTGGTCTCACAATCGTGCACGGCCGAAACCGTGCCCAGCCCCGCAAAGTTTTGCCCGATCGGCACGTCGCGGCCCTGTCTCGTGCGCCGATCATCCCTCCTGCAGGAGCTCACGACCGGCGAAATTCGACAATCGCGCGCGGCCATTCGTGCCAGGCTAAGCCAAGAGCACCAGCCCGTGGACTGCCATCTCATGATACGAACCTGACGCGTGAACTGGCTAGGGCAGCCTCGCCACGGCGGAATTCGTCACGTGAAGGAAATCGCGCCTCAGGCGATAGGGGCGCGGACTGTCGCGATCCGATCAGGCCGTGGCGACGGACGAAGACCGCGGGGGAGGCAAGCAGCAGTCGGTGGGGCATGTGTCGTGACCTGGCCCGAACTGGCCCAGATACCGGCGCTCTTCCGCCGGGGTGCTCGAGACGCGCTCGCAGATCAGCTCACGAAGCATCCGGACGAACCCGCGATGCGTACCCACGGTCCGCGAGCGAACCGCCGGCAGCCCCAGCTCCTTGCAGAGGTGCATCGCCTCCTCATCGAGATCATAGAGAACTTCCATGTGGTCGGAGAGAAACCCGATCGGATGGATGATCACGGCTGCTGTTCCCCGATCCTTCAGGTGCCGGAGGTGATCGAGAATGTCGGGCTCGAGCCAGGGGTCCTGGGGCCTGCCGCTTCGGCTCTGATACACCAGGGCCCAGCGACTGGCGGGGATGCCCAGGTCCGCGGCTACCAGCCGGCACGTTTCCTGAAGCTGCATCTCGTAGCTGAAGCCCTTGGCCATCGCCTGGGGAATGCTGTGCGCCGTGAATGTCAGCCGAACTGTCGAGCGGTCATCAAGCGGAACTTGGGCCAGCGCCTCACGAATCCGGTCCGAGTTGGCACTGATGAACTCGGGATGGTTGTAAAAGACACGGGTCTTGTCGATCGTCGGGGCCCCTGGGCCGACCTCGTCCTGAGCCCGCTCGATGTCCTCGCGATACTGCCGGCAACCGGAATACGAGCTATACGCGGCCAGCACGACCGCCAAGGCTTTCTTGACCCCGGCTGCCTCCATCTCACGCAGGGTATCGGCCAGCAGCGGATGCCAGTTCCGGTTCCCCCAGTAGATCGGCAGGCTGATTGCATGCCGCCTTAGCTCGGGAAGCAAGGCGTCGATCAGTTCGCGCACTTGACCGTTGATCGGACTGGAACCCCCGCAATGATAGTAATGCTCGGCCACCTTGAGCAGACGCTCGCGGGGGATGTTCCGGCCCCGCGTCACGTTTTCCAGAAACGGAAGGACATCTTCCTGCTTTTCCGGACCGCCGAAGCCTACGACCAGGATCGCATCGTATTTCTTCTTCTCGGTTCCCATATCCATCAGCGAAGCGCCGTTGGTGTGTTTTGTTTGATCCATGCGTGCCACCTGACAACAGAAACGATGAACGCACCTATTCTGTAGACCGGCGGGAGGAAATCTCAAGAGCAGATCCTGGAGCGTTGCCCAGGAAAAACAGGCACCGGGAAACTGCTTGGGGGCTTTCCCAAAGGGGCAAGGATGCGGAAGAGTGTCGCCCGGGCATGAGAACACAT
>JGI12270J11330_10004228_pt1 | contig 10222 bp, 9 predicted proteins | sample PeaSoiMetSII2010_FD_11330 | JGI IMG/M metagenome (IMG submission 11330)
CTTCTCCTCTTTCAGGTTCCCTGAACTAAGTCAGCCCATCTGAAGTTCTCTCCTCTTAGCGTGAACAACCTTTAGGAGGTTGATATGTTTGCACGCAGCGTCTCTATTCATCTGAAATCGAACATGCTTTCTGATTACACCCGAACATTTGAGAAGGACATTCTTCCTTTACTTCGTAAACAGAAGGGGTTTAGGGACGAAATCACACTGTCAAATCCCAGCAGCCTAGATGCGATCGCCATCAGTCTGTGGGAGACCAGGGCGGATGCAGAAGCTTACAACACCAATACCTACCCAGAAGTGTTGAAAACCTTGGCAAGAATGATCGATGGAACGCCCAAGGTTCAAACGTTTGAGGCCGTTACTTCGACCTTCCAGAAAGTCGCCGTAGCAGCGTAGAGATCTGTAAACATGTCGCATGGGAGGGCGGTTAACCCCGTCTTCCCGAGTGACAAGTGCCTAAACTCGTCGCCCACGAACTTTCGGCAAGTTCTGCCACGGGCGGTTTAGGCTCTCAAGAAAGCCGTGTACCCCATGCATCCGAATGCGATCCTGCACGAAGTTCAGCAACTCTACAACGTGAGTGACCGTCTTGACTCTGCTGGCGGAACAACATCCCCTCGTCTCAGAAGCACTCATCGCCATCTCGGGAAGCGTTCGTAACACAGCAACTCTGTTGTGACCTGACCGATCTTTTGTTGGAGGTGCTGGTTGCAACGAAAATAACACCGATTGCCGGATTAGATCCAGCCAGTGCCTGATTTACCCCATCCTTTGTCTGAAGGCCTTGTTTGCGGGATGCGGCGCTAGTTGTGGAGGACGATATTCAGAAGTGAACTATGAACTTGCAGCGTTAGTGTCAACGTAAGTACACGGTTGAGGTGGTTGTATGGCAGCTCGGAGGATTCACTGTGGTTTCGGTGTTGCGGGCCGCAGAAGCTCATCCGGTTGGTCTGAGGTTGTTTTGGATGAGACACCCGCCCGCGTTTGCTTGTTAGGCGGAATTTCGGTCCCGGCTGGATAGATGAAAATCTGCACCGTACCCCAGCCGGCATCCGGATTCGTATCCGTCTGCTTGCCCATTCCCAGAGTCTTAAGCTGACTATCGTCGAATGCGAAGTTCTCGACCAGATACTCGCGCACAACCATGGCCCGGGCTTCCGTCAGCACCAACTCCTTCTGGGTATCGCCTTCCATGCCAGCGGATGATACGATCACCGCAAACCCGAACTGGTTATTAGCCAGGAACTCGCCGCCAGCGTTAAGAGATTTCTGATTCTTCAGCTTAGCCGAATCCTGCTTATCGAAAAGCTGCTTCGCCGAGTAAGTAAACTCCTTTATCGGTGTGCCTTGCGGCAGCCGTTCGATCTCATTTCTTGCCAGCTCGGCGGAATCTTCGTAGCCGCGGCTCTTGAAATAGCCGCGCAGGAAGAAATTGTGCTTCATGGCTTCCATATTCTCCTGGAAGTCGGTAACCCCGGCTTTCGCCTGGAGCATCGTGTCACGCATGGCACTCGTCGTCTGTTCGAGGTTGCTATAAAGCTGTTTGTCGTTAACCAGCGCTCCCGCCGTTCCCTGACCCCTGTCGATCTTGGCGCTGATCGAGTCTAAATTCGCCGCCGCCCGAGTGGCATTCTGAATGGCCCGCTGGCTGCTATCCAGAATGTCGCTCGTCTTCTGCAATAGGTCTGACATTTCCAGTGGCGGCTGGCTGGCGATGGTATCGCCATCCCGCACGTCGGCTGTGCCAGCGGATCCAAACGAGATCGCCAGAAACTGGTTGCCCAGCAACCCCTCGGTTTCGATAGTGGCTACGGAGTCCTGCTTGATGATCTCGTGCGTCGATTTGCCGAGATCCATCACTACCGTGACCTTGTCACCCGACTTGTGGGGCAACACGATGCTGTGAACCGTTCCACTGTGAACCCCGCCCACCCGCACATCGCCTCCCGCATCCAAGCCCACCACATTGTCGAATTGCGCCTTCAATTGGTACGTCGAGCTGAAAAGATACTGCTTGCCCCCGATGATGAAGATGCCGACCACCAGAATTGCCAGTGTCGCAACGATGAAAGCTCCTAACCGCGCCGCTCTCGACATATGTCCCCCTACGAATGCTTTAGAAATTCCATGACAAACTCAATGTCACTTTTCTGAAGTTCTTCAAAGTTTCCTTCGATCACCACATTCCCGTCATTGAGCAGGGCCAGACGGTCCGCAATTGTCTTCGCACTGTGTAGATCGTGAGTTACTACGATCGATGCCATGTGATGTTCCTCCTGGAGCTTGAGAACCAAATCATCGATCTCCGCGGCACTGATGGGATCAAGACCAGCCGTGGGCTCGTCTAGCAGCAGAATATCCGGCTCCAAAGCCAGCGCACGTGCCAGCCCTACTCGTTTCTGCATGCCCCCCGAGATATCCGAAGGCATCTTCTCAAGATCGCCTTCCATGCCCACTTCCGCCAGCAGTTGCCTGACGCGGTCGTTTTTTTCAAGCTTCGACATCTTCTTCTTATGGTGCTGTAGCGGAAACGCTACGTTCTGCTCGACAGTCAGCGAATCGTAAAGCGCTGCGTGCTGAAAAAGAAAACCCATCTTCTTCCTGATTTCGCCGAGCTGGTCCAGAGCCAGGCCGGCGATGTCTTGACCGTGGATGCGAACCGATCCCGAGTCAGATTTCTCGAGGCCGATGATGAGCCTCAGCAACACGCTCTTGCCGGTACCGCTACGTCCTAACACTGCAAGGGTTTCGCCGCGCGTCACACTGAGGCTGATCCCGTTCAAAACCTTTTGGCTTCCGAAAGACTTATGCAAGTCTTCGACGAAGACGACCGGTGCACTGCCGTCTTCCTCGGCTTCTGCTCGTCGCGTCGCAATCTGATCGATTGTGTTCATACTGGTTTCGCGGTTCTTTCATCGATGGTCATGGGAAAAACAGGATAATGACCTTTACCAGCACCACATCGGCGAGGATCACGAACAGCGACGACAAGACCACCGAACTCGTGGCCGCGCGACCCACGCCCACGGCACCCCCCTGTGTCCGCATTCCCTGGAAACATGAAATCAGCCCAATGATCAGTCCAAACACAGCGGTCTTAAACGTCGGTGGCAGGAAATCGTTGAAATCGGCGCCGCTAAAACCGGCATTGATGAACTGATGTAACGAGACCGGCTCAACCAGGGCCTGCGTAACCCAGCCCATGACCAAGCCGCAAAAGTCGGCAGCGAGGGTGAGCAAAGGCAGCATCAGGATGCAAGCCAGAATGCGGGGCGCCGCCAATAGCCTATAAGGGCTAACAGCAGATGCCTCGATGGCATCGATCTGCTCGGTCACTTTCATTGACGCCAGCTCCGCGCCAATGCCAGCGCCTACTCGACCACTTACTACCAGACCGGTGATGATCGGGCCGGTCTCGTGAATAACGGAGAACACGATAGCGGCGGGAAGCAGCGATTTGGCGCCAAATCGCGTCAGGCTGTAACGAGCTTCCAAAGAAAGTACCACCCCAATGGCGGCGCCGGCCAAAGCCACCAGCGGCAGGGACATGGATCCAATCTCGTCGAGTTGTAAAAACAATTCGCGGAATTCAAACGGCGGCGTAACCGCAGCGTGCAGAACCCGCCAGAAAAATATGCCCAGATCGCCGAACCACTCGAAAAACTTGGTGATCAGACCCAGGGAGGAGCTCACCATGGCGGACATGAGTGAGGTCCGCGGCCCTGGACGTGGAGAGTCCGTGCCCGCGACCGCCCTGGTTTTCCGGTCGATCACGGATTTGAACCCGGAGTTGGCGCTCCGTGCCGATTGTTCATATGTATGCGAGAAAGCCATGAGTGTGGCCCACTATAGAGGAATTCAAGGGCGATGTTTTCACCTACATACCCCAGCAAGCTGTAGTTGCCCATTCGGAAACCATCCTTGGCGTCGTAACGGCCGGGATACCACGCATAGACGGCAGTCATGGCACCGGCATACGGAGCGACCAGCGCCGGGAAGGAGAAGACGCGGTGTCCATCTTCGCCGCGGCGTGCTGTCAAGGTCGAAATCACGGCATGTCTCAGCCGCGGAAACAACCCTTTGCACTCACAGCGGTAATACAACGCGTCTTCCTTGAAGGCTTCCGAGAGCGCATAGCGCGTCGTCGTAGTTACCACTGCGATGCCGAAGTCGGACCCGATTCGCTTGCCATAACCCTCCGCGCCTTGCTTCCATTCCGGCGGAGTATTCTGCACCTGGCTAATGCCAGCAGCAAGTCCGGCGCCGACGATGGGATACGGGCCGAAAGCGTCGAAGGCGTAGTTGCGGAGCTTCGTTGCTTGCGTCGGACGCACGTACGCGAAGTCCAGTTGCGCCGGGGTTGTGCTTGCGACAGTGCTGGAGGAGTCTTGCGAATCGGCCGGTGATTGTGCCATGGCCAGCGGTGGGAGGATGGTCAGGCCCGCGATTGCCAGCAACAAAGGCATAAGTCCGCGTACCTTCATGTTGAGATTCTCCTTGGTCAATCTGAGATCCAGCTTGCGCGCCAAAGGGTCAATAGCTTCTGCAGGCATAGAGCTACGCTCTGACAAAATTGTGTCAGAATGGTGATCACCAAAGATGTTCACTCTTGCTCAGTCGAAGCAGACTTGACCGCGCAGGGCCCGCTGACCGGGCTGCCGATGCCGCGCGGGCTGGTCCAAGAGCCGGGGGATTGTGAGGTCCTCACAATCTGATGGCGGAACGAAACATCGAGTCTGCGAGCGAAATTTCGCTTCGAACGGAACCCCGACCTACCCCCGGGGTGCACAGAGCCGATATTGGTATGAAGATAGCCTGGATTTTCGTATGCGTTTTTCATTATCAGGCACGACCGCTACGGACCGTGGGCATCCGCACACCATTAGTCTGAAACTGCGCGACATGAACCAACTCTTCAATTCGATGGACCCTTCTCCGTTCATTGAAAAGGATCTCGACGACGACGCGGAAGAATTCATCGTAAGCTGGGCCCAAGAATTCTCCCCTAACGCTCCGCTCAAATTGCGCATTTACTTGGACCAGTGGCCGGCCGAAGACCCCAAAGAGTTGATCAGGACGGCCGTCCGCAACCATTTTGATCACCGTGCCAAAATCACTGACCTGGAGTTTAAGCGGCTCCTAAGGCAAGGCCGCACCAGTCTTTTCATCGGGCTGCTGTTCTTGGCTGCATGTCTAATTCTCAGCAAGATGTTGTTGGGTCATGATGCGGGCACCTGGGCTGCCATCGCGCGGGAGAGCCTCACGATTGCCGGATGGGTCGCCATGTGGCGACCCATGCAGATCTATCTTTATGATTGGTGGCCTCTGCTGCGACGGAGCCGGATTTATGCCAAGCTGAGCCACATGCCGGTGGAACTCGTCCCAAAGCCAAGAATTGAGTAGAAGCTAAATTCTTTACGGTTCACTGTGACAGACTTCTTGCGGGCTCAAGGACAGACTTTCGCGGGCATGGCCGAAGCGTTCTCGATAGCAGGTCTGGAATTTCGTGTGAATACCGCTGTCTTTTCAGGAACAGCCGCGACCGTCCCGCCGGCACCAATCGTGTCTCTAGGAGAGCTCAGAGCGAATTCCCGATTTCTTGGCTGGTCCGACAGAAAAGCTATCGTCGCTGAATACTCCGAAGAAGCAGTCCATTTGCATAATCGCGGTGCCCTGGTACGCCAATGTTCCCCTTCCGTCGGACGTCCGGGAACGAGCCATTCTGCACAGTATTCCGAGCGGGAATGAGCAAATCTATTGAAGGTTTAAGAGAGCAGTCTATCCGGAAACCAGACCCACCCATCTGTGGCAAAGGGCAGACTTGTGGTTTCTAGGGTGCAGCCCGACAGCGGTAGCGCGCGGAGAATGTAGGCACCCAATGCTACAAACAACCCGAGCGAGGACTCCGGCGCTGCATTAAATTGGTGGAGGCCAAAATGGCAAAGCTTGGTTTATTTGAGAATCCAGATTCCAACGATGAGCTCGTTCGTGATCTTGAGGACAGCGGTTACCCTGTGGATGGCTCAAGAGAGCAGTTTATTCGGCAACCAGATGGTCTAGTGCAGTGCGTTGAAAATGGCGACCGTTATGTCGCGTGAGTGTTCCGCGTGGGGATAGAGAAGAAAGGAAAAGCCTTTAACCGCAAAGCGCGCAAAGGGACATCCGCAAAGATCGCGAAGAGAAGCCGGAAAGCGCAAACCATAAAGGACGATCTGCTTGACGCACTACACTAGCTGTGGCGACAAGCGAACTTGTAGCGACTCCGGTGCAACTCGACAAGGGCAGCGCGCAGAGAATTTGCGCCACCCCAAGCGAAGACAAAAGCAGAAGTGATGGCGACGTACCGAAACAAGGCAATGCTGCAGACAGTACCATCCAATAAGCCATGAACCTGTTCGACTCATTCCAAATCCGCGATATTTCTTTTCGTAACCGCATTGCCGTCTCTCCCATGTGCGAGTACTCGAGCGAAGACGGCTTTGCCAACGACTGGCATCTCGTCCACCTCGGCGCTCGCGCCGTTGGGGGCGCGGGCACCGTCCTCACCGAAGCCACCGCTGTCGTCTCCGAGGGCCGCATCAGTCCCTCCGACCTCGGCATCTGGAAGGACGCACACGTCGAGAACCTCGCGCGTGTCGTCCGCTTTCTCCGCCAGCACGGCGCCGTAGCCGGAACCCAACTCGCCCACGCTGGCTTCAAAGCCTCCACCGGCGCTCCCTGGCGCAATCACGGCGCTCCCGTTCCCATCGCCGATGGCGGCTGGCGTCCCATCTATTCCTCCACGGCCAAGGGCTTCACCCCGGAATCCATTCAGCCCGAAGCTCTCAAACTCGAAGGCATCGCACGGATCGCCCACGCTTTCGCAGAGGGCGCTCGCCGCAGCCTCGAAGCTGGCTTCGAACTCGTCGAAATCCACGGAGCCCACGGCTACCTCGTCCACCAGTTCCTCTCGCCGCTGGTCAACACCCGAACCGACCAGTACGGCGGTAGCTTTGAGAACCGCACCCGCATCCTGCGCGAGATCATCGAAGCCGTCCGCAAAGTCTGGCCCGAACGTCTCCCCTTGTGGCTCCGCATTTCCGCCTCAGACTGGACCGAGGGCGGCTGGACCATTGAGGATTCCATTGCCCTCGCCCGGCAGGTCAAGCCGCTCGGCGTCGATCTTATCGACGCATCCTCGGGAGGCATTGTTCCCGGGGCAAAGATTCCTCTCGGTCCCGGCTATCAAACTCCTTTTGCCGAGCGCATCCGCCGCGAGGCGGGCATCCTCACGGGAGCCGTCGGCATGATCACCGCGCCCGAGCAGGCCCAGCACATCATCGCCACCGGGCAGGCCGACATAGTGCTGTTGGCTCGCGAGCTCCTGCGCGATCCCTACTGGCCGCTGCGCGCCGCCCACGTCCTCAAGCAGCAAATCGCCTGGCCCAAACAATACGAACGCGCCCGCTTCTAAAAAAGAAAACGGACGCAGTAAAAGAGAGGCAAGGCCGCCAAGCCTGCCTCTCTTGTCGGATTCGAACTCCATCCCGACAAGACACGCCGGATTGAGTTCGGGCGGTTTGCCGAGCAAAACCGGGAACGAAGAGGGGAGGGCAAGCCTGAGACTTTCGACTTCCTGGGATTCACGATGTTTCCCGTCAACGCTTTTCAGCGTGACCCGGCAAATTCGGCTTAAAGGTCCGGCTGCGCGATCTTCTTTACTTTCAGGACCACGCATTGCGACGCGCTGATGCGCAATCTCGGCTGTGGCTTCTCACGACCAAAAACTTGGGCAAGACTTGGGCAAAGAATCGACCCCGAATATGGTCCAAATCGGAGGTCGAGGGTGTAAGAGTCGTCGAATCAACAACAACTTAGATTGACCGAAGGTCAGTGATTCACCCGTAGTCGGGTCGCCAATGTGGTACAAAAAGCCTGCCTGCACCTGTGAAACGCCTGCCCCGACCCCAACCCCTAGGACACTCAATCCAACCCTCGATTGGGCATCCACTCTCGCCACGATTCAACCATTCAACCTAACACCCCAGATACGAAAAGAGACGAGCCTGAAACTGGGCGAGTTCCACAGGTGCAGAGCATTCCTCGCCGTCGTTCGCCACGTGATTGATTCGAGTGCTGATGGGAGCACCGCATCAGCGGACCATCATAGGGCTTCGCCCAAGCGTCTGCCGTCAGGACTACGGGTTCTCGGGAAAAAAGGGCGATTGGGTGCATGGGTGCAACTGAGTTTGCACCCAAGATTCGTAAGCGATACCAGACCAATGAGTTAGCTGTTGACTCTACTGAATTCGGGACCAGGGGGTCGGAGGTTCAAATCCTCTCTCCCCGACCAATTCCTTCAAGCAGTTAGAGCGAATTCAGCCGAGCTTTTTTTCGTGCAACAGGGTGCAACTGGCAATTTCGGTACCACAGTGGGCATGTGGAACGTATGCCGACCATGTGGGGCTACAGCATCGAGATTTCCGACATTTTCGGGAGTCGTCGCTGGGGTTGATTGGGATCGACGAAAGATAACTGGACCTGTCCAATTCCAACAAGATTGAACGTGAAGCGATCGGAGCCGAACGCCTCCAGGGCCTTTTTGTAGGTGATGAACTCAAGCTTCTGTCCGCGCGCGAAGATCTCCAGCATGCAATAGCCCGCGATGATGTCGGTCACGTTCTTTCGAGGAGCGCAGCATCTCTCGATCAGCCGATTCAGAAACCGCGGACTACCCAGGCGGATGAAGTCACTCTTCAAGCTTCCCGTGATTCTTATCACTGGAGTGGGAACTGCGGTTCGTGTCGGGGAGGAATTGTCGAAGTGCAACAACTGACCCGGTTGCGAGAAATATTTGATGATCGCCTCAGAGATTCGGGGAATCTCGAAACTCGGCGAGTTGCTCAGGATCTCCGCAACCGCCGGGAGTCCATCTTTCGATGCGAGCGCCGCTTCAATGATTTCCGTAGCATCATGCATGCGGCACGCGGCGTACGCGGTCCGCGCGTTCCACTCGTATTCCCTCAACTTCGCAAATTCGCCCGTCTCGACCCAGTATTGCGCCGCGAGAAAATCGTGCAGCGTGCGATGAACAAACTCGTAGCCCTCCTCGCAAGGCACGAGGATGCCGTAGAAGCGGGCGGTTTCCATGAGCACTTGCCGCGCATCGACCCTGTCGTAGGTCAGCAGATCGAGCTGCTTCCGGGCGAGCTCCTCGGCACGATGTTGCGGCACGTGAGCGGACTTGGCGATGTAGGCGATCCGTTTTAGAACTTGGATCCGATCCTTCCCGTCCAGTGGAGTGACGGCGTGCCTGTCGAGCCCTTTTTGCTCGTCCCATCGATAGCACAACACATCAAGGGCGCGCTCCAGGAGTCGCATTGCACTCTCCGATTGCACGCTCGCTCGACTCGTCTTGAGGATGCACGCGAGCGCCAAGAGCAGCGGGTGAGAAAGGAACTCAGAGAATCCCCTGGCCTCGAAGTCGTCGACGACCTCTTTCGGATCAAGCTTCGATTCGTACGCTGACAAGAACGCCCGAACAAAGCGATATTTGTCTTCGAGCGTGAAGCCGTCGATCCGCACTTCCCGGGCCGCGAGCTGAAAAACCTGGTAGTACTCCCGGCAGCTCAGAAAAAAAATGCCGACGGCGAGAGCTTGGTACTTGAGCAGAGCTTCCGAAACACGTCGCCGATCATGGACCGATAGCTCGTCGTAGCCGTCGACGAGAAGGAGGGTTCGGGACTTGTGCTGTTTTCCCTGGATTCTTGAAGCCGTGTCGACGAAGCGCTCCAGATCGTTGACGGCTGTCCAGCGGGTGCGAACAGAGGTCAAAGTGCGACTCTTCCGTTTCGCACTCTGAGTCATTGTGCACCATTTCGAGGGCAATTGAACGTACTCGGCGACTTTCTCAGAGGGCTGCGGAAGTGATTGCTCCGAAAGGGGCTTCTGAGCCGCAGAGTGCGACTTCGCACTTTTTCGCAGCACCCGCACTCGCACCCGTTGAGACACTTGTCTTTCACGTATTTTCAGGTACTTGGCAGTCCCCGCTAGCCTGTTAAGTTGTTGAAAGTATTAAATAGGAGAGAATTGGCAAGGTCGCACTCTACCACTGAGTTACTCCCGCTCGTTGTCTCATTCTACAGCACTTGCGCGTTTCGGCAAAATTACTGCACCGGCACTGCGCTCCCGCTCGTTGTCATCCTTTTTTCCACTTCAGCTGGAGTATCGGCAGGAACCG
>JGI12270J11330_10004229_pt1 | contig 10222 bp, 6 predicted proteins | sample PeaSoiMetSII2010_FD_11330 | JGI IMG/M metagenome (IMG submission 11330)
ATGCCGTCGCGCGCGATCACCCGCCAGGTGGCCGACAGGATCTCGTCCCGCCGGGCATCCCAGTCGACGATCTTCGGCATGACCTCCAGCACTTCCCTGCCGGGGCCGAGCCCTCGCGGCCTCGCGACCTAGTTTTTTGTCGGACGTCCGTCTAATATCCCTGGTAAGTGTATCCCAGGGACTCCGACGAGCTGCAGGCGGCTCGCGCGCAGCTCGTCAGCTACAGTGCACGCCTGCTTGACGACGGGCTGGCCGTCGGCAGCGCGGGCAATATCAGCGTCCGTGCCGGTGACATCGTGGCGATCACCCCGTCGGGGATCAGCTACGCGGACATGCGGCCCGGCGACGTCTGCCTCGTCACGCTGGACGGCACCCAGCTGCTGGATGGCATCGGGCATGACACGCAGGAAACGCCGTCCTCCGAGACGCCGATGCACCTGGCGATCTACGCGGCGACCAGCGCGGCGGCCGTCGTGCACACGCACTCGCCCGAGGTCGTCGCCCTGTCGGCGTCGCGCTCGGAGCTGCCGGCCATCCACTACGCGATCACCGGGCTGGGCGGCCCGGTCCGCGTCGCGCCCTACGTGCGCTTCGGGTCGGCGGGCCTGGCCGCGGCGGCCGTCGAGGCGCTGAGCGGGCGCAGCGCCGTCATCCTGCGCAACCACGGGGCGGTCACGTACGGCCGCGACCTCGCGCAGGCCTACGACCGCGCCCTGCTCCTGGAGTGGCTGGCCCGTGCCTACCGCCTGGCGCTGTCCTACGGGGAACCCGCGATCCTGTCAGCCGCCGAGCTCGACGAGGTCACCGCCGAGACCCGCCGCCGCCGCTACGGCGAGCGCCGCGGCCGCCCCTCATGAGCGAGCCGAACGGGCGCGGTGCCGCCTGGGGGCCGGTGACCGTGCTGGGCGCGCACATCCTGGACGTGCTCGGCAGGCCGGTCGAGGCGATCCCGCCCGGCCAGGGCAGCGCCCGGCTGCAGGAAATCCGGGCCACGGCCGCGGGCACGGCCGCCGGCGTCGGCGTCGACCTGGCCAAGCTCGGGGCCAGGGTGCTGGCCGTCGGCGCGCTCGGCGACGACCTGCTCGGCGACATCGTCGTCGCCGCGATGGCCCGCCACGGCGTCGACACCAGCGGGCTGAGCCGTAAGCGCGGGGTCCAGACGTCGGCGACGATCCTGCCGATCCGGGCGAACGGGGAGCGCCCCGCCCTGCATGTCCCGGGCGCCACGTCCCTTCTCGAGCTCGCCGACGTCGACCTGGACCTCCTGCGCCGCAGCCGGGCGCTGCTCATCGGCGCGCCGGACGCGCTCGGCGCGATCGTCGGCGACGGCCTGGCCCAGGTGGTCGCGGCGGCGCGGGCGGGCGGCGCGCTCGTCGCCGTCGACGTGCTGCATCCGGGCCGCCCCCGGGACCTGGAGCGGCTCGCCGGGCTGCTGGGCACGGCGGACTGGTTCCTGCCGAACGGCGATCAGCTGCTCGCCCTCACCGGGCGCCATGACCTCGGCCCAGCCATCAAAGACGTCCTGGCGCTGGGCACGGCCGGCGTAGCCGTGACGCTGGGCGCGGGCGGCTGCCTGGTCGGCTGGCGGGACGGGGGTGCGCCCGTGGCGCTGCCCGCCATCGAGGTCGACGTGGTCGACACCACCGGCTGCGGTGACGGCTTCACCGCCGGCATGCTCGCCGGGCTCCTGCTCGGCGCGGACCCCGTCGATGCGGCGTGGCTGGGCACGGCCTGCGGATCCCTGGTCGCCACCGGCCTGGGCTCGGACGCCGGCATCGAGAGCTTCGGCCAGGTTCTGGACTTCCTGAGCCGCTCACAGCCGGCCGTGGCCGGCCGGATCGCCGCCGCGGCCGCGCGGCTGGCCCCACGATGAGGAGCCGACCATGACCGAGCACACCGCCGACCGGCAGCTGCGGGAGCGGGCGCGGGCCGTGATCCCGGGCGGGATGTACGGGCACCAGTCAGCGCCGGGCGCCGCCTACCCGCAGTTCATGCACGGCGGTCGCGGGGCGCGGATCTGGGACGTGGACGGGAACGAGTACGTCGACCTGATGTGCAGCTACGGGCCGGTCGTGCTGGGCCACCAGCATCCAGCCGTGGAGGCGGCCGCGGCGGCGCAGGCCGCCCTCGGTGACTGCCAGAACGGGCCCGGCCCGGTCATGGTGGATCTCGCCGAGCTGCTGGTGCAGACGGTGCGGCATGCGGACTGGGCGATGTTCGCCAAGAACGGCACCGACGCCACCACCATGTGCTGCACGATCGCCCGGGCGCAGACCGGGCGGCGGCAGATCCTGGCCGCCGCCGGCGCCTACCACGGCGCCGCGCCGTGGTGCACGCCGCGGCTGGCCGGCACGACGCCGGAGGACCGGGCCCACCTCGGCTACTACACCTTCAACGACCTCGCCAGCGTGCGGCAGGCCGCCGCCGAGGCCGGCGACGACCTGGCGGCCATCCTGGTCAGCCCGTTCAAGCACGACGCGGGATACGACTCCGAACTGGTCGATCCCGCGTTCGCCCGCGGCCTGCGGGCGTTGTGCGACGCCACCGGGGCCGCGCTGATCCTGGATGACGTGCGGTGCGGGTTCCGGCTGCACCTGGGGTCCAGCTGGGAGCCGGTCGGCGTGGACCCCGACCTGTCGGCCTGGAGCAAGGCGATCGCGAACGGCCGGGCCCTCGCCGCGGTGCTGGGCAGCGACGCCTTCCGCGGCGGGGCCCAGGAGGTGTTCGTCACGGGCTCGTTCTGGTTCTCCGCCGTGCCCATGGCGGCCGCCATCGCCACCATCGGCGCGCTGCGGGAGGAAGGGGCGATCGAGGCGATGCACCGAACGGGCTCCGCGCTGCGCGACGGGATCCTGGCCCAGGCGCGGTCGTGGGATCTGGCCGTCCGCTATACCGGGCCGCCGGCGATGCCGTATCTCACCTTCGCCGGGGACCAGGACCACGAGCTGGCCGGCGTGTTCGCGGCGCAGGCCCTGCGCGGCGGCGCCTACCTGCATCCCCGGCACAACTGGTTCGTGTCCGCCGCCATGACCGGCGACGACGTCGCCATGGTGCTGGAGGCGACCGACCAGGCGTTCGCCGCTGTCCGCAAGCACATCGGCCAGTAATGCCCGCCGAATTACCCTCAGCAGGAGGACCAGCATGTCCAGTACAGCAGCCGAACCCAACCGGCCCGCACCCGCCACCGCCCCGGCGGGTCTGGCGGCGGACTCACCAGAGGCGGTCCTCGAGCGGGCTGGCTACAAGCCGGAGCTCAGACGGTCGCTTCGGTTCTTCTCCATGTTCGCGATCGCGTTCTCGATCATCTCCATCACCACCGGCATCTTCCTGAACTACGGGTTCGGCCTGTCCTACTGGGGGCCGGCCTCGATCTGGACCTGGCCGATCGTCGGGGTCGGCAACATGATGATCGCCCTGGTCGTGGCCGAACTGGGCACCCGCATCCCGCTGGCCGGCTACGCCTACCAGTGGAGCGCCCGGCTGGTGAACCCCACCTACGGCTGGTTCGTCGGCTTCGCCGGGCTGCTGTACATGGCCGTCGGCGGCGGCGCGATCATGCTCGGGGTCGCGGCCCCGCTGCTGCTCAGCGAGTTCAACGTCAACGCGCCGAGCCCGCACCTGGTGCTCTCGGTAGCGATCATCTTGATGCTGCTGCCCGTAGTGATCAACATCATCAGCATTCAGGTGGTGGCGCGAGTCAACAACGTCGCGGTGTTCACCGAGATCATCGGGACAGTGGTGTTCGGCGTGCTGCTCTTCATCCTGTGGGGCGTGCACGCCAAGCCCACCAAGTATGGCGTCGGCATCCTCACCAACACGACGTCCGTCTTCCATAACCCGACGTGGTACGCCTTCGCGCTGGCCGGGCTGCTCGGCGCGTTCACCCTCGTCGGGTTCGAGCTCGCCGCTGACATGTCGGAGGACGCGGTGAACCCCCGGTTCAGCGTGCCGCGCGGCGTCCTGTGGGCGGTGGGCAGCTCGGCGGTCTTGGGCATGATCGCGCTGATCGGTTTCACTGTCGCCATCCCCGACCTCAAGACGGTCGAGTCGGCCCCGCTGCCGCTGCTGGCCATCGCGGGCTACTGGCTGCCGTCCTGGCTGGTGAAGGTGTTCGTGGCGTTCGTGGTCTTCTCGATGTTCGCGATCCTGGTTGTCGGCTCAGGCGCCCAGGCCCGGCTGGTCTACTCGCTGTCGCGAGACAACATGTTGCCGTTCTCCGGCGTCCTGCGGAAGATCAACCCGCGCAGCCAGACCCCGATCATCGCGCTGCTGGTGCTGGCCGTGATCGACGTGGGCGTGATGATCTACGGGTACTTCCAGACCAGCGCGTTCGGCACGCTCGTCGGCGCGACCGCGATCATCCCGTACATCATCTATTTCCTGATTACCCTGGCCTACGCGATCAAGCGGCGCACCACGGACAGCATCCCCGGCGCGTTCAACCTCGGCCGGTGGGCGTGGCCCGTCATCGGCTTCGTGCTCGCCTACACCGTCCTGATCATGCTGGTCCTGTCGCTCCCCGCACCGTTCCACGGCGCCGACAAGGTGCTGGGCTACGGCCTGGCCCTGGCCGCGCTGTGGTACTTCGGCGGCCTGGTGTGGCGGCTCAAGAACGGCACCGCCGGCGTCAAGCCGGTAGAAGACCTCATCGCCCCGCCCCCGGCCCGGCAGCCCTAGCCGCCTAGGGATATGCCGGATCCAGCTGCCACCGCATGGTCACGGCACTCGATCACCTCACCGAGTGGAGCGCCAAGTTCGGCACCGCAGGTGCCGCCGTCTTGCCTTGCTGCTGTGGCTGTCCAGCTCGCCGCCGTCCGGCGCGTCCGGAATCATCCCCGCTGGGTGATGCCTGCCTGCCGGGACGCTGCGGCAATGTAAAGGAGGCGGCCAGGGCCTGGCTGGCCGCCGCCGATGGGGAGGCGATGTCGGTGACCACGCCAAAAGATCCTTTCGCTGTCTTGCGGACCAAAAAATATCTGGCCTTGCTGATCCTGGCGGCGGTCCTGGGCGTGGTGATCTCGTTCTTGATCTACTGGCTGCTCAAGCTGATCGCCGACATCCAGACGTGGGTGTTCACCGACCTGCCCAAGGATCTGGGCTTCCACGGCGCACCACCCTGGTGGCCGCTGCTGCCGCTGGCGGTGGCCGGGGCGATTGTCGGGGCGGTCATCAGGTACCTGCCCGGCCGGGGAGGTCACTCGCCCGCTGACGGCTTTAAGCCAGGCGGCGTGGCGCTGCCCGCCGAGCTGCCCGGCATCTTGGTGGCGGCGGTGGCGAGCCTGGGCCTGGGGGCCGTGGTCGGGCCGGAGGCCCCGGCGATCGCGCTGGGCGGCGGGCTGGCGGTCCTGGTGGTCAAGCTGGCCAGGCGCGACATGCCCGCCAGCACCTACGCGGTCATCGCAGCGGCCGGGAGCTTCGCGGGGATCAGCACGCTGCTCGGGAACCCGCTGGCCGGGGCGTTCTTGCTGCTGGAGGCCTCCGGACTGGGCGGGCCCATGGCCACCATCGTGCTGATCCCCGGCCTGCTCGGAGCCGGGCTCGGGACGCTGATCTTCCTCGGCCTGAACGCGTGGACCGGATACGGAACATTCTCCCTGACGGTACCGAACCTCCCCCCGGCTGCCCACCTGGATCTGGCCCAGTTCGGCTGGGCGCTGGCCATCGGGCTGGCAGCGGCAGTGGTCAGCTTCGGGATCAAGTGGCTGGCCCTGTTCCTGCGCCCGCACGTGGAGCGGCGACTGCTGCTGCTCACCCCGCTAGCGGGCCTGGCCATCGCCGGGCTGGCGATCGCGTTCGGCGAGGCAACCGGGAAACCGTCATCTGACGTGCTGTTCTCCGGCCAGACGGCACTGACGCCGCTACTCGAACACGCCGCAAGCTACACCGCCGGAGCGCTGGTGCTGCTGATCGTGTGCAAGGGGCTCGCGTACTCCATCTCGCTGAGCAGCTTCCGCGGCGGCCCCACCTTCCCCGGCATGTTCATCGGCGCAGCGGGCGGGATCGCGCTGTCACACCTGCCAGGCCTGCCGATGATCGCGGGCGCCGCGATCGGGATCGGCGCGATGACCGCGGGAATGCTGCTGCTCCCGATGACCGCGGTCCTGCTCACCACCCTCTTCCTCGGCACCGATGGCATCAAGACAATGCCGCTGGTAATCGTGGCGGTGGTGGTGTCGTTCGTACTATCGAAGTGGCTCGCCGGGCCACCGCCCGAACCCAAGGTCCCCGAACCAGAAGAGGCAACCGTCCCCCCGCAAGTCCGCTAACCACGCCGCGGACCGGAAACAGCGGTCGGCTTCTCCACGGGCGGTACCCCCGCGACCGCGACGCTCGTCGAGACCACCGTCGGCTAGCCCGGCGGCGTCGCGTAGCGCACCGTTCCCCGGCGCCGCCGGGGGAGCCGGGGAATGGCGCGCTCCGCCATCGCGGGACTGACCTGCGAGTCAGCGCCGTGGGCCCGGCTGTCGAGCCCCGCACGTGCGCGGGCTTGCTCGTGCTTGTCGCCGATCTGGCTGGCCAGCACGAGGGCGGCGGCGTAATGCGCGCGGGCCTGCGCCGCCTGGCCGGTCGCGAGCAGGGCATCACCGAGGCCGTTGAGCGCCTCGGCCTCACCTGCCCGCTCGCCGATCTCGCGGAACAGGGTCAGCGCCTGCTCGTGGTAGCGGCCGGCCTCGTGATAATGGCCCTGCCGGCAGGCCACCGAACCGAGGTCGGTCAGTGTCGTGGCCTCGCCNGTCCGGTAGCCGGTCTCGCGGAACAGCGACAGGGCCTGCCTCAGGCAGTACGTGGCCTGCGGGTAGCGTCCCAGCCGCCCGTCGACCATGCCGAGGTTGCCCAGGGCGTGGGCTTCGTTGGAGCGGTCACCCGCGGCACGGAACAGGACCATGGCCCGCCGGAAATGGCCTGACGCCTGGGGGTAGCGGCCCTGCCGCCACTCGACCAGGCCGATGCCGTTCAGCGCATGGGCCTCACCGAGCCGGTCACCGATCTCGCGGAACAAGGCCAGGGCTTGCCGTCCCTGGTCGGCGGCCTGCCGGTAACGGCCTTGCCTGCAGTCGGCCGAGGCGAGGTTGGTCAGCACGAGCCCTTCGCCCAGCCGCTCGCCGGTCTCGCGGAACACCGCCAGGGCCTGCGTCAGGTATCCGGTGGCCTGCGGGTACCGGCCCAGCCGGTAGCCGGCGATGCCGAGGTAGTTCAGCGCGTAAGCCTCGGCGGCTCGGTCGCCGGCCTGGCGGGCGGCGTGGCGGGCGTGGGTGTGGATCGTGACGGCGTCGGTGTAATGGCCGGTCCCGAGGTAGCGCCACAGGATGGCTGACAGCCGGGTCGTATGGCCAGGCCAGCCATGGGTCGCGGTGTACTCGGCCGCTCTGACCAGGACGGCACGTTCGGCATCCAGCCAGGCGCGGGCGGCGGCCGGGTCGGCCACCGGCGGGAGTGGTGTCGCGGGCGGGGGGATGTGAGGCCGGCAGTCCCGTTCCGCGGGGACCACGGTGTCCATCGCCGCGGCCGCGGCGGCCAGGTAGTAGTCGAACAGGCGGGTCAGCGCGGCCTCGGGCCCCGGGTCGGCCAGCTGTCTGGCGTAGGCGCGGAGCAGGTCATGCATGCCGAAGCGGCCGGGTCCGGCTGGCTGGACGAGGTGGCCGCGAGCGAGCAGGCGGAGAAGGCCTTCGGCCTTGTCCGCGGTGCTGCCCGTCAGCGCGGCCGCGGCGAGCGCGTCCAGGTCGGGGCCTGGATGCAGGCCGATCAGCCGGAACGCCCGCGCGGCAGCCGCGGGCAGGTGCCGGTACGACCAGGAGAACACGGTACGCACCGCGGTGCGGAGATCGCCGTCGGCTTCGAGCAGGTCAAGCCGCCGCTCCTCGTCGGCCAGCTCGCTGACCAGCTCGCCCAGACTCAGGGCCGGGCGGGCGGCGGCGAGTTCGGCGGCCACCCGCAGGGCGAGCGGCAGCCGCGCACACTGTTCCGCCAGCATGGCCGCTGCCGCGGGAGCCGCGTCCACCCGCGCGCCGACCAGCTCCCGCAGCAGCGTCACGGCGTCGGCCGCGGGCAGCAGGTCCAGGTCCAGCCGCCGGGCCAGCAGCCCGGTGAGGGAGTCGCGGCTGGTCACCACCACCACGCAGGACGGCGTGCCCGGCAGCAGCGCACGGACCTGCTCGACGGTGGCGGCGTTATCGAGCACTATCAGCATCCGCCGTCCGGCCAGCACGCCGCGGTAACAGGCGGCGCGCTCGTCAACGCCTGCCGGGATATCCGCCTCGGCCATGCCGAGCGACCGCAGGAACCTGGCCAGTGCGTCAGCCGCGGTCACCGGCTCGCCGGGGTCATAGCCCCGCAGGTTGACGTAGAGCTGCCCGCCAGGGAACGCGTCCCGGACCCGGTGCCCCCAGTGCACCGCCAGCGCGGTCTTGCCGACTCCGGCGCTTCCGGCCACGGCGGATATCACCACTGCGGCCGGGCCCGCGCTGACCAGGGCCTCCCGGCCTCGTTCACCGTCGGCGGCCAGCAGCCGGTCGAGCTCGGCCAGTTCCGCTGCCCGGCCGATGAACGTGGTCACGTCCCCGGGCAGCTCCCGCGGAACCTGCGCGGGCGGGCGAGGAGGGGCGGCCCCGGGCCCGGCCAGGCCGCTGCGCTCGGGCGGCGGGTCCAGGGCAGGGTCGGTGGCGAGCACCTGCTGGTGCAGTCGCCGTAGCTCCGGGCTTGGGCCGATGCCGAGTTGCCCGGTCAGCACGCCGCGGGTGTCCGCGAACGCGGCCAGCGCGTCGGCGGGCCGGCCGCATCGGTACAGCGCCAGCATCATCTGGGCCCGGAACCGCTCTCGCAGCGGATGCTCGCGGACCAGCGCGGCCAGCTCGGCCAGTGCCTGATGGTGGCCGCCCAGCGCGAGCAGGACGTCGATGCGTTCCTCGGTCGCGGTCTGCCGCAGCTCGTCCAGCCGGGCCCGCTCGATGTCGGCCCACGGGCCGGCGATCCCGGCCAGCGAGGCACCCTGCCATAGTCCCAGAGCCGCCTCCAGCGCCCGGGCGGCGGCGGCCAGCTCTCGAGCCGCCGTTAGCCGGCGAGCGTCCTTCAGGTGGTGATCCAGTACTTCCGTGTCCCGCTTGCCTGGTTCAAGCCGCAGCAGGTACCCGGCCCCGCTGGCCGGCAGGACCTGACCGGGCGCCCGGCGAGTGCGCTGCGGTTCCAGCGCGCGACGCAATCCGGACACGTAGACCTGCACGCTGTTCACCGCGCTGGCCGGCGGATCACCGTCCCATATCCCCTCGATGAGCTCATGCCGGGGTACGGTCCGGTGAGCGTGCATCGCCAGCATCCCGAACACTGCCCGCCGCCGCGGCCCGCCAAGCTCGAGTTCCTCATCGCCCCGCCAGGCCCGCACCGGGCCGAGGAGCTGAACCCGCAGTGCCACCGCATCCCGGTCGCTCACCCCATCGCCCCCAGGCCAGGTCGCCGCGCCCGCCGAGCGGACGCGTATGACCTAGGACACGAACGTCGCCGGATACCGGTTCACAGCTGCCTCTAGAACGAGGGCACCGGGCCTACCGGGCCTGTTATCGGCAGCACCACCAGGCACGGGACGTGTACCGGGTGGGCCGGGTCGAGCGCGTTCAGCACGTCGGCCAGCGCGACCGGATCCGCCGCTATCTCCAGGTGGTCGCTCAGGTCGAGCGGGCACTGGTTCTGCAGCGTGATGTTGGTGACGCCGGGGCCGGACAGGAAGGCCGAGGTATACGGGGTGACGACCTCGTCGTCCCTGGACTCGATGACCGTGTAGGTCACCCCGGGGACGGTGTCGCCGCCCGCGTTCAGGCTGGTCAGGAACGGCGAGCCCGCCTCCTGCTCGACGCACGCCGTACACAGCGGATTCAGCGCGCTGTTCACCAGGCCGGCCGCGCCGAGAGCCTGGACCAGGGCGGTCAGCCCGTCCAGGGTGGTGCCGTGGTTGCTGGGGGCGAGCGCGATGAGCTGATCCACGTACCTGGCGCCGCCGAGGAACTTCAGGTAGTACCGCGGCATCATGCCGCCCTGGGAATGACCGACCAGGTCGACCTTTGCCGCGCCGGTCGCCGCGAGCACCTGGGTCACGAACGAGGCCAGCTGGCCCGCCGAGGCGGCGATGTCTCCCGTTCCCTGGAAGTCCGCGGTCGGCGAGGTCCCGCCGTAGTTGAAGGTGAAGACGCAGTAGCCGTGGTTGGCCAGCAGCGGCGAGGCCGCCTGCCAGTTG
>JGI12270J11330_10004237_pt1 | contig 10205 bp, 13 predicted proteins | sample PeaSoiMetSII2010_FD_11330 | JGI IMG/M metagenome (IMG submission 11330)
AAGCCGCCTTGATGGCGGGGTCGGGGTCGAGCAGGGCCATGGTGGTGAGCCAGCCGCCATAAGAAATCCCGAGGATACCGACTTTGCCGTTATTGTTCGGGACGTTTTTAAGCAACCATTGGACGGTGTCGTTGGTGTCAGACCCTTCGTCGATCGCCTGCGGGTCGTTCTTATCTCGCGGGTCGCGAAACATCACAAACTGGCCTTCGGAGCCATACCGGCCACGGATGTCCTGGAAGACGAATATGAAGCCCTCCGCGACAAGTTCCTGGTAGATGCGGAACTTCATGGTGTAGCCCTGGGAATCGTCGCGCAAACCGTAGGGGGTGCGCTCAAAGATGAACGGCAGCGGACCGTCCTGGTGCTTGGGGGTGTAGATCTCGGTGTGCAGTTTGATCCCGTCGCGCATGGGTATCATAACGTCCCGCTTGTCGAAGAGGGCTGACATGTCGGGCTCATCTTCGGAGGCGCGAATACGCGGAGACCGAACGATAACCAGCGCAGCAATTATAAGTACGGTTATAGCAACTAATGTACCCAGTCTCTTCACAATATCTCCTCCCCTCGGTCGCCTCTCAAAGCGCGGCTGTCATCCTGAGCGCAGGCTTCCTGATCCTTCGGCTCACTTCGTTTCATGAAAATGCCCTCTCCCCCTTGGGGGAGAGGGTGGTCCGTGACGGCGCTGTCATCAGCCGTCGCGGGCCGGGTGAGGGGGTCGATTTTCATGGCAGTCGCTCATGGCCGTCCGCTGACGGGCACCCGGAAACCATGAAAATCGCCCGGCGGCGGACGGACGCGGCGCGGGCGTCTCGCCCGCGGTCGCGGGAGCGTCCCGCTCCCGCGCGGGCAGGATGCCCGCGCCACAGCGGGCGGGACGCCCGCACCACGATTTTCATGGCAGCGAAGGATCTCCGTAGTTCGCCGAGGTGGCCCGCACAAGCAGAACTGCGGAGATCCTTCGCTGCGCTCAGGATGACGGGCGTTTGGTTCGTTACCACCTTCTGACGCACTGACAAATTGTACTTGTCCTTTGTTTTCATAGACATTCGCGGATCGTTCGTCGATTTTTCGAGTGAAGTAGCGCGGAGGTGGGCACGTTTTGCCCTCCTCTGCGGCCGTTCGTCGCGGCGTGTCTTTGGCAGGCGCCTCTGGCCATTGCCGCGCCGCGCGGGGAAGTCGAGCACAGGGATTGACCCAGCGACATATTGTCGCTGTCCTTTGTTTTCATAGACATTCTCGCTTTGTTCTCTCGATTTTGAAGGGTTTCTTCGATCCAACAAGCATGCCTCCATCAGGCAACCTCGAGAACCCAGGAAAGCAACATGGAAAAGGGAATATGGGATAGGAACCGTGAGAGAAAGCGATGTTTCCGGCGGAGACTGACCTTCTGTGCAACCTCACCACTCAACTATAGACTACGATGTCGTATTTGTCAAGTACTTAATAAGTTAAGTCCTCCGATTGTACCATCGCGCGCTGATCGGCTTCAGGCGCAGTCCCGGCCATTTGCCGCGGGCGCCCAGGAGTACGAGGAGCCTACCCGCTTTCCGAGGCTTTCGTTCACGTTCGGAGGGACTGACGGTACCTGGGAGGGACTAACGGTACTTGGTACTGTTTCTCGCGAATGGTATGTTACGTCCAGCGGCGGTTGCCGTTTACGACCTTTACGGTCGTAACATGTCGGGGCTGTATCTCGGCGGCCTCGGCAGGGTTGGCGATTATGTTGCCGAATCGCTCCACACAGTCTTCGCCGACCTTCACCAATTCGTCGTAGGTTCCTTCATATGTCAGCGTTCGTCCGTCAACCAGATTCACCGTTAGCTTCATGGATGCCTCCTTCAGCCACGAGTATGCTCAAGGTGCCGCAAGGCGTCAAGAGGGACCTTATGTTGACGTATGGTTCACGACGTTAATGGACTTTGTGTCATGAAGTCGGGTCAGTCTTAGTGTCGGTTCGCTTTTGATTTCGATGCCCCCGGGCGTATTATGCTGCGGGCTAGATGATCCCCATGGGGCTGCCAGATGGGGCATAAATACTGGGCGTATTCACCTTCAATTTGCTATGCAAAGCTCAGGCCTTTTCAAGACATTCCTGTAACTAGAGAACTCGTAAGCCGTTGTTATCAGCTTGTAGAATTCGGCAAGAACCTCCGCTTCGGAGATTCAATCAAGCCGACTCGCGGAACTATCTTTGGAGGTTTAACAAAGGGACGCCACGGTGCTGCCGCCGAACAAGCGCAGAGACTTGCGGGCACGCAGCCAAACGGCGTACCGGCGAGCCGTGTGCGGTGTGCCGAATGCGGGCGACGGAGGGACGAGTGCCTTGATCCGATCCCAAATCTCGAGGGGCAGGTCATGGGTGTCTATTGCCGACGTGACAACAGTAACTTTTGCGCTGGCTGCGGGGGGTTGCTCGACGAGCACAAGCTCAACGCTAATTACTTCGATGAGACGGACGGGTAGGTATGGAGCGTGCCGGGCTTTTCCCTCTGCGATCACGAGTGCGTGGAGAACAACTCTGCGAGGTCTGACCGAAGCACTGTGCTCCCTTGCCACGGGAAAACAACGGGCTCCAAGGCGTGACACCCCATCTGAGGGGCAGAGCAAAAGGCGGTTTGCTGAAAGATGCGGGGCCAATTGTGGCATTGTGACGGAACTAATAGGCTAGATAGATTTCCACACAGATACCACTCTACGTCTACTATATCCAACCGTTTGGTACTACAAGCGCACGATACCTCTTCGCTATTGAATAGCTGCTGTGTCGGTGGTATATGTACACCGCGACAAAGGGGGAATGCGTGACTCGAACACTCCTCAGAAAGGAAGAACGTCCTAATCATGCAAATGCCTTCTTACTTTATGCGTCCTCATGTGAAGCGTAGCTTCGTTTTGTTTGTGTTTATTTGTGTCGCCACGAATGCATTTGCCCAATCTACCCCAGGCGTGTCGTTCCAAGCGGCGGTGAACTACGCAGTGGGCGCCGCGCCCTCTTCAATCGCGGTGGGGGACTTCAGCGGTGACGGCAAGCTCGACCTGGTGGTCTTGGCCGGTCCCGTAGGCATGAGCGTGCTGTTGGGCAACGGTGACGGCACTTTCCAGGTGCCGCTGAACACCCCTTTGTATAACGAGGTCCCGACCTCTCTCGCGGTGGGGGACTTCAACGGCGACGGCAAGCTCGACTTGGCGGTCACGGATGAAGAATACGACTCCGTGCGCGTGCTATTGGGCAACGGTGACGGCACTTTCCAGGTGGCCGGGAGCTACCCGATAGGCAGCATGCCCATGTCTGTCGCGGTGGGGGACTTCAATGGCAACGGCAAGCTGGATTTGGCTGTGGCCGCGTGCGCATTCGCTGCCAGTGGTTGTGTGAGCGTGCTCTTGGGAAACGGCGATGGCACCTTCAAACCAGCGGTAAGCATCCCGTTACAAGCTAACTTCTGGGCTGCTTCGTTTGCTGAGGGGGATTTCAACGGCGATGGCAAGCCGGACTTGGCAGTCGGCAACGCCGACATGTCCGATATCGCCGTGCTGTTGGGAAATGGCGATGGAACCTTCCAGGCGCCCCAGTACTACCCAACGGCGAATCTCCCTGCGTCCGTCACAGTCGGCGACTTCAATGGTGATGGCAAGCTCGACTTGGCGGCGGCAGCCCAAAACTACGTAAGCGTGCTGTTAGGGAACGGCGACGGCACGTTCCAGCCAGCGGTGAACTACGCCGTAGGTCCCGGGAATGAGATAGACGGTGGCGCGGTCACGGTTGGGGACTTCAATGGAGACGGCAAACTGGACTTGGTGGCGGCGAACCGAGACAGCAACAACGTGAGTGTGCTGTTGGGCAACGGCGACGGCACCTTCCAGGGGGAGGTGAGCTACTCGGTTGGCAATCGCCCCGACTCGGTCGCGCTCGGAGACTTCAATGGAGACGGCAAGCCAGACTTGGCGGTTGCTAATTACTGCGGGAACGACCCCACGTGCCAATCAAACGGCACAATCTCCGTGCTCTTGAACACAACGAAACCGGCTGCAACTCTCTCACCTGCAACACTGATGTTCACGGGCCAACTTGTTGGCACGGCATCCAGTGCACAGACCGTGACGCTCAGCAACACCGGCAGCGCCGCGCTTACCATCAGCAGCATTTTCATCAGTGACGACTTCAGCCAGACTACCAATTGCGGCGGCAGCGTGGCCGCTAGCAGCTCCTGCGCCATCGACGTCACGTTTACACCCCGCGCGGGCGGCCCGCTGACCGGTACTCTGACCATCACCGACAACAGCAACGGAGCGGCGGGCAGCACGCAGACGGTGAGCCTGAGCGGCACGGGAGAGGACTTTACGCTGGCCACGCCTTCCGGGTCTTCATCTTCGCAATCCGTCTCCCCTGGACAGACAGCAACGTATGCCTTGAGTGTGGGCGGCGAAGGGGGACTCACTCAGTCGGTGGCATTCACCTGCACGGGCGTCCCTTCGGAATCTACCTGCACGGTTTCGCCGACTTCAGCCACCGCAGGCAGCAATATCACTGTCACGGCAACGACGACCGCACCTTCGATAGCTGCCCCGCGAAACCTTCCCTCTGTGAAACCACCGTTGGCCATTCCCATTGCAACGCTGGTGCTCGCCTTGCTGTCTGCGGTTGGGTGGAAGACCTGTGGCGGGAGACGCCGAATCTTTCTGCCGCTCGTGGCGGGATTATTGCTTACATTGCTTCTAGCCGCGTGTGGCGGAGGTGGGGGAGGCGGTGGTGGCGGGGGCCCGACCAACCCCGGTACACCCCCAGGCACTTACACAATAACGGTGACGGGCACTGTCGGTTCCGGTTCTACGGCGCTAAGCCACAGCATGTCACTCACGCTAACCGTAACTTAGTACGGGGTCCTCCAGCCTTAAGGAACCGCAGCGGGAGACACGGTACCTGACCCTTACCCGGAAAGCCCATAATGGAAATTCCGGCTCAGGTGTCTGGGGTTGGTGGGTCGAAAATTGAAAGTGGAAATTTCGGATAAGACGGGAGAAGCGCATGGCATTTCAGGTTCCAATCAGTATTGACGACGCTATTTCGCGAATTCGCGAGAGGCGACTTCTGCTTCCCGCGATACAGAGGGAGTTCATATGGGGGCCTAAAAAGGTTGAGTGGCTGTTTGACTCGCTTCTTCAGGGCTACCCGTTTGGCAGCTTTCTTTTTTGGGAAGTACGCGACCAAAAGGACAAGGATCAGTTTCGGTACTACGAGTTTCTGGTGAAATATCGGGAGCGGTACGTCACGCACAATCCTGAATTCCCCACTCGGGGCCATGGGGACTTTAACGCTGTGCTGGACGGTCAGCAGCGCCTCACAGCTCTTTATATCGGCCTGACCGGAACGTACGCCTACAAGTTGCCTGGAGTTTGGTGGGAGGATAACGAATTTAAGTTACCAACGCGGAAGCTGTACCTAAATGTTGAGGCCCCGGCCGTCGATGATGACGAGGAACAAACGGGTAGGCGCTACGAGTTTCGGTTCCTAACCCAGGGCGAGTATGAACGGAAACCCGAAAGGTGGTTTGCAGCCGGAGAAATCCTCAAGGTGCCAGAAGCGTTCGAGTTCAACAAAATGCTGAAAGAAAAAGGCCTTTCGGAGAGCGAGTTTGCCTCAAGGGCGCTGTCGAAGCTGCATGCGGTGGTCCACACACATAAGCTGATCAACTACTACTTGATTCAGAAGGCAGACATGGAGCGCGCCCTAAACGTTTTCGTCCGTGTGAACAGCGGCGGCGAACCGCTTTCCCTGTCTGACATGCTCATGTCCACTGCCATCGCAAATTGGAAAGTGAAAGATGCAAGCAAGGAAATACGGGGACTCGTTGATCAAATATTTAAACAAGGCTTCTCGATCGACAAGAACTTTGTGCTCAAGGCGTGCTTATACCTCTACGGTGCTGACATCCGTTATAGGGTTGCGAATTTTTCGGCCGCGCAGGTCAAACCATTCGAAGACAACTGGGAAGGCATTCAGCAAAGCATTCTCGAGGTCTTTGGTCTTAATCGAAACTTCGGTTACAGCGACAGGTCGTTAACCTCTAACAATGCGTTGCTCCCAATAGTCTACTGGACCCATCACAAGGCCCTACAAGGACGTCTTACCTCGGAAGTCGGGCTCCGGTCTGATCGAGACTGCATCCGCCGTTGGCTGCACGTGGTGCTGCTTAAACGGATTTTCGGGACCTCAGCCGACACGATCCTTTCCGCTGTGCGCAAAGCATTTCTGCAGAAAGACACGGAGTTCGGAAAACCTTTCATCCGGCCTGATTTGACGGAATTTCCTGTGGAGGCAATTGGCGCTATTCTTAAGGCGCAGGGTAAGGATCCGAGCATTACCGATGAATTCATCGATTTGTTGCTTTGCACTCAGTGCGGGCAAAGGGATGCGTTCAGCATTCTCGCGCTTCTTGCGCCGAACTTAGACTACCGGAACGCGCATTTTCACGAAGATCATTTGCATCCTTCGTCCGCATTCAAGAAACGAGCTTTGCTAGCCGCAGGCGTGCCGGAGTCCGAGTTGGAGTTCTATCTCGCGCCTGAGCACTCGAACAGCATTCTCAACCTGCGGCACTTGGATTCCAATGAAAATAAATCTAAACAGGACACCCCGCTTTTCGACTGGGTTACCAATGAGGCGCAACGCCAAAACATCGATGTTGAGAAGTTTTGCCTCGATCGCGATTTGCCGACAGACCTTGGAATCCTGAAGCGATCGGGCAGGCCCGGGGGTGAGTTCGAAGCGAGTCAATCTCCCCGGGCAGGCATAGAAGTGCTGAAGCTCTCACACTTTCGCGACTTCATTGAAGCGCGGCGTGTGCTGCTCCGGGAACGTCTAAGAGAAGCGCTCCAGTAGCAGCACACGAGGAACGCGCGCGAGGGAGGAAGGGTGTCAGGAACTGTTGTTCTCACCCTGAGATGGGTGTTAAGAACCGGCGGAGCAGTGCCGTCACGATTCCTGCGGTTTCCCCAGCCAGCGCAATAATCCATCAAAAACTTTGGCAAAAGCTTCGGGTGGAAGCGGTCCGAGGCGATGGAGAGCGCGAACCGTGGGGAACGTCGTTACACCCTGGACGAGAAAAGCGCCGGGCTTCAGAAAGGAAACAGGCAGAGCTACTTCGAAGGCCGAACCGCGCAGACTGGTTGTGTGCGGAATGACGGTAATGAGTGCCCGGTCTTGGTCTCCAAACGCCCCGCTGACTACCAGGGCGGGACGGGTTTTCCCCGCCATGCCGAAATCGATCAGCCAAACCTCACCGCGGCGCGGGGTGGCCATCTTTTTCCTCAAGGGACTCAAACAAGGCGATGGAGGCTGCGCCGATTTCCTCGTCTTCCAAGGATCCGGAATCGAAAGGCAGGGAACGGCGCAGCACCTCTCCCGCAAAGGAGCGCTTCTCTTCCACGGGGAGATGTTCGAAGGCGTCCAGCAGTGCTTCGGTATCTCTGCTCATGAACACATCATACCAGCCCACCGGCGGGCGAAAAAGAAGTCTTTTCCGGAGAAACGGGCCGCGGTAGGGACGACCATTGCTGACCGCCCCCCGCACAGATCCGTACGGCCGCTACTAACGCATACGGCTCTTACCTCGGATAGTGGCGCCAAGGCCTTACACGAGCGACTTCAATTGGTTCAGCAGGTGAGCGATCTGCTCTGGTTTGTGGTTGGCGAAGACCACGGCGCGCAGAACCTCTCCCGGTCCCGCGCCCACATAATCGGTGCGTTGAATTGCGATGCCGCGGCGCATCATTTCCGCCTGCACACGGTCCATTTCTCGTCCCCAATGGCAAGGCCAGAGCGAAATTCCTCGCTCCGCTCGGAATGACATCCATATTAGAAAACTAGCCAAATTCGGACACTACCTTATTCTGATGCACCTTGTTAGAGCTTGCCAGCGGCGATATGCTGGTCCGGTCCGGTGTAGGGGTAGGGCTTGCCCTACCCGCGTCGGGATCAGCGGAAATGCGGGGGCGGCAAGCCGTCCCCCCACAGCGGAACGGTTATCGGCGGAGTGTGGGCTGGCAAGTTCAGATTCAAAGGAGTTTCCGATGGGCATACGAAGCACAGAACGACGCCTGGCAAAGAATGCAAGGCAGCACGAGCGGCGACAAATACTCAAGTCGCTCGGCCTGGGACCGCTGCTGATGCTCGGCAAGCCCGCAGCTTATTGCGCGGGTTGGCCGGAAGCGGGCATCCCAGCCGATGGGGACCCATATGATAGCGATTGCGGGACTCTGTTTCCTCAAATCCAGGCGCTGGCCGAACGGTGCCGATATCCCCTCTCTTATTTAGAAGCCGGTTATCCAGACGTCAGATCTTACCGGAATGAGGCGAGAAAGAAAGTTCTGGAGTTATTGCACTATGATCCGCCGCCGGTTCCGCCCGCGGCAGAAGTGGTGAGGCGTTGGGAATACTCGGATTACATCCAGGAGCGAGTGGTCTTCGCAACTACCCCGTGGTTTCGGGTGCCGGCTTACGTCCTGATTCCCAAAGGAAGGAAGGGGCGAAGACCGGGCGTTGTGGATCTGCATTCGCACGGCGGCATGTTTGTTTTCGGCAAGGAAAAAGTCATGCCGGTTCCCGAAGGAGAACATCCCGCCATCGCGGCGTATCGCGAAAGGAATTACCAGGGGCGATCAACCTCACTCGAGTTGTGCCGGCGCGGCTATGTCGTGGTGGCCATCGATTGCTTCTATTTTGGCGAGCGGCGGGCTTTGTTCGCCGGCGATATCGAGAAATACGGATCGGACCGGTCGAGGTACTCGGTCGAAGCGGTCGCCGCTTTGAACCGCCGGGCGGGAGAGAGCGAGGGGATTCTGGCGCGCAGCCTGTTTTGGGCCGGCACCACCTGGCCCGGAGTGGCGCATTGGGACGACATCCGGACCGTTGATTATCTCGCCAGCCGGCCGGAGGTGGACCCGGAAAGGATCGGCTGTCTCGGCATCTCGATGGGCGGTGACCGCACGGACTACCTCTCCGGTTTGGATGACCGTATCAAATGCGCGGTTTCGGTGGGCTGGATGTCAACGCTGCGGCCCATGATCCGCAAACATGTGGACACCCACAGCTACATCCATTTCCTTCCCGGCCTGACGCATTTCCTCGACCTGCCCGACCTGATTGGCTGCATGGTTCCCAAACCACTCATGGTCCAACAGTGCAGCAAGGACGAGCTTTACCCGCTGGAAGGGATGCAGGAGGCGGTGAAAAAGATCGCAGCTATCTATGAGAAAGCCGGCGCCGGCTCAATGTTTAAGAGCGGATTTTACGAGCATCCTCACATTTTCAGCCGCGACATGCAGGAAGAAGCATTCAACTGGATGGACCGCTGGTTGCAGCCATGATCTGCAGGTTTCGCGGCATGTTCAGGCGACGGGCATGCAGACGAGTGCAAAGCCCCCCATTGCATTGGGAGGCGGTCAGGCGTAGATTACAGGCTGTCCCCATCCGTCCGGGGAACCGGCAAGCCGGAATCAAAATCTCGGACGGTAGATCAACTGTCCGGAACTCTCCGAACCGGGAGGCATAGGATGTCCTTTTCGCCAAGCTTGAATCGACGGCGTTTCCTCCAAGCTTCCGCCGCCGCCGCCGGCCTGACCCTCGATACGCTTCCTCTGAAGGCCCAACTGGAAGCCGGCGAACCCAACATGTGGACACCCACAGCTACATCCATTTCCTTCCCGGCCTGACGCATTTCCTCGACCTGCCCGACCTGATTGGCTGCATGGTTCCGAAACCACTCATGGTCCAACAATGCAGCCAGGATGAGCTTTACCCGCTGGAAGGGATGCAGGAGGCGGTGAAGAAGATCGCAGCGATCTATGGGAAAGCCGGCGCCGGCTCAATGTTCAAGAGCGGATTCTACGAGCATCCTCACATTTTCAGCCGCGAAATGCAGGAAGAAGCATTCAACTGGATGGACCGCTGGTTGCAGCCATGATCTACGGGTCTCGCGGCCTGAAATTCCTTCGGTGAACTTCCCAGCGCCTCGCTGCATCGGCGGCATGGGAGCTAGCGCATATTCTTCATATACTTCATCCAGGGATACCACTCCTGCCAGCGCGATCCGAACTCCTCGCCGTCCAGCCGTTTGAATTCGATCCGGTAGTAGTGCAATGGCACGTCACCCTTGTTCTCGATCGAATGCGGCGCCTGTGGCCCGAGAGTCGAGCACGTGGGCACGGTC
>JGI12270J11330_10004238_pt1 | contig 10202 bp, 8 predicted proteins | sample PeaSoiMetSII2010_FD_11330 | JGI IMG/M metagenome (IMG submission 11330)
GTGCCACAGTGACACGGGGGCTGCTCGCATATGGCCCCGCCACTCGAGAGCTTCAGATCATGCTCCGGCTGTCAGAGGATCTTCCGGTCGTGATCGAAATCATCGACACCGAGCAGAAGATCAATCAATTCCTTCCAGCAATCGAGGATATGATCGGAAGCGGCGTGGTAACCCTGCAAAAGGTCGCTGTCGTGCGCTACGGCCGCAAAGCGGGGCCGCGCTTGAGCGAGCGCTCGCAGCCATAGAACAGGCTTTCGGTCTGCTCGCGTACGCGCCATCGCCACTACGGTCGCTGAAGCAGAGCAGCGTATTCGCGAAGCAATTGAATTTCATCTCGCAGGAATGCGTGAGGATGGGAGAGCGATTCCTCCGCCATCCAGCCACGTCAAGTACGTTGAGGTCGCTGCACCACGTCCGGCTCGGTCGCACGATATGCCGCTAGTGCGCGTGTTCAGTCCGGACTCCGAGCCAGAGTCGCTGGCCGTGGTGGCGATGCTCGCAACTTCACTTGCGGTACATGCACTTCGTCCCGGGCCGCGACGCTCACCCGTGACGAAACCTTGATCTCGCGCAACTCGACCCGTCTCGGCCTGGGCGACACGCCTGCGCTGTCGGCAACATCCGGATGTCCGGATATGTTCCCCGTTCCCCACGGGAGGTGCTGTGGTCGGCCGACTACTGCCAGTCGTTAGCCTGCGGGCGCATCATTTGGCCGGCTTGTCCTCGCTACCAAGCACCAACGCTTCGGCGGCTTTGAACCCAATTTTCGAATGCGTTCCATCGCAGAAGGGTTTGTTCGTCGAGGCTCCACAGCGGCACAGGTAGAAGGGGCGCTTCGGAAGCGGATAGGCGGCACCATTCCAGTCAGTGAGCGAAACATCGGCACCGTCGACCTGAAGCGGTCCGTTCTGCAACACTTTAATGGTCGTCATACCTTGTTACCCGGTACAGGATGCCCGCAACATATCACAGATGCGACAGACGCATTCGACGTCGCGCTGCGGGATAAACGCCAGCGTTTTGGCACGCGAACCTGAAGAGGCTGGTGATGCCGGCCGCACGATCCGTGAGCGCCTTGGTGATGCGAGATGGCTTGAGATGTGGCGTCATCGTGTCTTGACCAGTCGGATAAACGAAGTGCCCTTGGCGGTGTGGTCCTGCCAATCGGCATTCCCAAGATATTCGTACATGCCGATGCCGCCGGGATGAACGTGAACGTCGGCGATGACTCCGCAGCATTTCTTGCGGCAGTGTTCCCACATTCTAAGAAAGCTGATTTCCCGCGAAGTGCACGATGCCGGTGTCAGGTGCATGGGGATCAATATCGTCGTAATAGACGAACTCCACGATCTTCTTGCGCCCGTGTTGGTCGGGCCCAGGCAAAAACTCGCCAAGGCCTTTTGGGAAATCGTGGCGGCCGATGTACGCCGATTCATATGCGCTCGCTGCGCAACTTATCCGCAGGTAACCGCACTAAATGGCGCGTTTCCGTAAACACCACTGAGAAGTTGAGAGGGGTCCAACTCCGCCGCGTCAACCACGCATGGGCCGCGCAAACGACGCCGATACGCCAGCACCGGCGCAGATGCGATCACGCTCGGACCACACGCGGCAAACCAATAGTGGAAAGCATCTCTTCGCTCGTATGCGTGCCATTTGGGAAGACCTGGCGCGACAGTTAAAGCCGCGTGGCAACGGCCGCAATCCCGTTGCTAGCCCACCCTCGCTACGAGTACGTTGCTGCGCCAATCCGTTACCGAACGGGACGCTCCCTTGCGATCGACTGGATGGAATTGTGCACGCCTCTGGCGAGCGCGGACCTGCTGCTGACCCCGTCTCCCATGAGATCCTGCAGCGTGTGGCGGTCCAGTGTCGCCATGAAGTTGCGGAGCGCATCGGCAAGAACTGATCTGAGCGTACACGCAGGAAATAGAGGGCAGTCCTGGGTTTTTTCGTTAAAGCATTCGACGATGTCGAAGCGGTCTTCCATGTAACGCACCACATCACCGATATTGATCATCTTGGGCGCACGTGAAAGCCGCATGCCGCCGCCCTTGCCCCGAACGGTCTCGATGTAGCCGCCGGAGGAAAGACGATTGACAACCTTCATCAGATGGTTACCGGAAATGCCGTACGCCTCCGCGGTTTCAGAGATTGTGCACAGTCGATCGGGATACGCGCCAAGAAAGACAAGCACGCGCAAAGAGTAGTCGGTAAAGCGAGTGAGCTGCATAGATTACGGCTACAGCATAACATGCCCAACCGTGCGGGTTTCAACGCGCAAATTGTCCTTCATCAATAAGTTGTATGCAATAGTCAACTATTAACCTTAATTGCGCATTGACCTAAAAAGTAATAGGGGAATTACGTATTGGCGAAAAGAATTTTTATATTGTAAGATGCACATATAATACCTCTTTAAAGAGACGGGGGGCGGAGATGAATGTCAATTCCCAAGGTGCATGGACGAGGCTTTTCGGGCGGATCGTCGCCGCCATTGCCCTGACCGCCGTGGTTTCGACCGCGCACGCGGAAAAGCGCGAATTCGAAATGACGATCGACGAGGTCTCCATCAATGTCGCCCCGGGCTTTTACGCCAACGTGTTCGCATTCAACGGTCAGGTGCCAGGCCCGCTCATCCACGTGCGCGAAGGCGATGACGTCACTGTGCACGTGACCAACAACACGACCCTGCCCCATACGATCCACTGGCATGGTGTGAACCAGACCGGCACCTGGCAAAGCGACGGCGTCCCCGACATCACCCAGAAGGCGATACAACCCGGAGAAGCCTTTACTTACCACTGGAAGGCCGAGCGTCCGGGCAGCCTCTGGTACCACTGCCACGTCAATGTCTGGGAACACGTCGCCATCCGCGGCATGTGGGGGCCGCTCATCATCGATCCCAAGAATCCGAGTCCCCTGGAAAAGACGGTAACCAAGGACGTCATCATGATGATGAGTACCTGGGAATCGCCTTACGCGACCAACTACGGCAAAGGGGGAGCTCCCGCTGATGTTGAGGACTATTTCACCGTGAACGGCAGGTCATTCCCCTTGACGCAACCGATCCGGGTGCATAAGGGGGACGTGATGCGCGTTCGCATGACGGGGGCGGGCGATGAGGTCCACGAAATGCATCTGCATGGCCACGACCAGCTGGTCTCGCACAAGGACGGGTACGCACTGCCCAGTCCTTATTTTGTCGACACCGTTCCCGTTGGGCCCGGCGAGCGCTACGACGCCATTGTGAAGATGAACAACCCCGGCCGCTTTATTTTTCACGACCACGTCGACCGCCATCTGAACATGGGCGGGATGCTTGGCGGTCCCATCACGGTGATCGAATACGACGAGATCCCGTCCGATCCATGGTACGCGTGGGCGGGAAAGGTATATGACCCGGACTTCTTCTACAGCGAATCGATGAAAAAGGGCTACGGCATGTTCGGCAACCCTAATTTCGTGGGTACCCCGATTGCGACTGCGCGCCGCCCGCGCGAGCCATGAGACGTTTCGTTTTCAGCTTGCTGGTCCTGATCGGTTTCGCGGTAACCGGCGCTCGCGCAGCGGACGAAGGCTCGGCGATCCTGACGCAACGCTGCGCCGGATGTCACAATTTGACCGGGCCTGCACCGCAGAGCTTGAAAGAGCTCTGGGCGCGTAAGGGGCCGGATCTTTTTTACGCGGGCAACAAGTATCGCGCCGAATGGCTGCGTGCGTGGCTGCAAAAGCCAACCCGCATTCGCGTTGCCGGCGAATTCTATGCCGACCACGTCCGCAGCGGTGAGAAGAGCGACGAGGTCGACCCGACGACGCTCGAGCCGCACCTTGCCCTTTCGGCGGCGGACGCCGATGCGGTGACGCAGGCGCTGATGCGCCTTAAGCCGCACGATGACCTGATTGCGGCCGAAAAGATCGAGCCCGGTTCCATTTCCAAGAGCATGGGCGAGATGGCATTCGACAAGTTCCTCGGCTGCATGGCCTGCCACGAAATCGAACCCGGGTACGGTGGGGCCTCGGGTCCCGAGTTGTACACGGCCGCGCGGCGCCTGCAGCCCGCTTTCATCGCCAGCTACATCCGCAGCCCGCAGGCCTGGGATCCGAAGATCTGGATGCCGAACAAGAGGGTGTCGGACCCGAACATTCAGAAAATGGTTAATTACTTCGCCGAACTGGCCAAGGAGCACGGCGATGCCAAGTAAGTGTTTGATTTGCGCGGTGTGGGTGTTTGGCGTTGGCCTCGCATTCGCGGCGATGGCAAAGGAGCCCGCCCGCGACAACTACCACACCTATTGCACGCAATGCCACGGCAAGGATGGTAACGGCAAAGGCATCAATATCCGGGACATGTCGGTACAGCCGCGCGATCACACGGATGCCAAGGCGATGTCCGGGCGCTCCGACGATGCCATTTTCAAGGTCATCAAGGAAGGCGGGCCATCCATCGACAAGTCCGTCCTGATGCCGCCCTGGGGCGACACGTTTAGCGACGAGGAGATACGCGATCTGGTCGCCTACCTGCGCCAGCTTTGCAAGTGCTCCTACGGCGCAACTCCGTCAGCGCCGGCGCCTTAAGGGCGCAGACGTACGCGACCAACCTGGGCCCGCTCTAACCCATTTCAGTCAACATCCGGGCGCCGGCCCGAAAACCCTAAGGAGAAAAGTCCATGCATCCGTTCCAACGTACCGCAGCCGCTATTGCGGTGGCATTCGCAATCTTCGGCACCCAAGGCGTATTGGCCAAGACGGTCGAAGTCACCATGACCGCCAAGGAGGTCGACGTCGCCATTGACAACAAGGGCACGAAGATGGCCGCGTGGACCTTTGACGGCGCGATTCCGGGCAAGGTCGTGCGGGTCGATCAGGGCGACACCGTCGACTTCACCCTCATCAATCCGCCGGAGAACAAGAACTCGCACTCGATAGATTTCCACGCCGCGCAGGCCGACGTTCTGGGCGAGTTTGCACAGATCAAACCCGGCGAGACCAAGCACTTTAAGTTCGAGGCCAAAACCCCGGGAGTATTCATGTACCACTGCGGCGCAAGCCCCATGGTGCAGCACATCGGGCGCGGCATGAATGGCGTAATCATCGTCGACCCGAAGGACAAGACGAACTATCCCAAGGCCGACCGGGAATACGTCCTCGTGCAGCAGCAGTACTTCCCCGACGTGGAGAACTACAACGCCATGCTCGAGAATGCGGGTTGGAAGGGATCTTTGATCAACGGCAAGATCCTGCACTACGATCCCGTGCACGATCCGAACGCAACCCAGGTTCTCGAAGCCAAGCCGGGCGAGCGCGTGCGCATCTTCTTCGGGAACGCCAATATCAACATGCCGGTGGCCTTTCACCCGATCGGCGGGATCTGGGACCGCGTGTACATCAACGGCAATCCGAAGAACACCCTGTACGGGATCCAGACGTATAACGTCGCCGTGGCCGAAGCCGACACCTTCGACATAGTCTCGCCCAGCGACCGACCCACCAACAACGCGATCGTCGATCACGACATGGGTGCGGCGCTGCGCGGTGCCATCACCGTGATCATGTTCAAGCCCGACGCGGATCCGAAGAAGGGCCACGGCGAACTTATCGTGCAATAAGGCAGAACGGCCTGCGTTCCCCTAGCGCGCGGGTCGGGCTCGGCACATCCGGGAAGTCCGCTTCGGGCTTCTCGGATGCGCCGGTTCCCGCGGTCGTGCACCGCTTGTCTTACCGGGGAGATTGAATTGAAACGCCTGCACTTGAAACACGCACGATCCGCGCTGCCGGCCCTGCTTGCCGTCGTGGTGGTTTGTGGCGTCGGCGCGCTCGCATACGGCGCACTCGGCAATGCGTTTTTCTCCGGCCCGAGGCAAGGACCCAGCGCCGAGGAACTGGCGGCGATCGCGCAAGGATACATCTGCCCGATGCACCCGGAAATCATCTCCGACCATCCGGGCAAATGCCCAATCTGCGGAATGGACCTGGTCAAGTCCGGTGCACATTTACATCGACACGATCTGCAAGTTGACCCAACCGCCCTATCAAACCTGGGGGTACGGATGGTCGCGGTAGAACGCAAGGAGATTGCGCAGGAGGTGCGCAGCTACGGTACGATCGTTCCGGACGAGCGCGCGCAAGTCAGTGTCACCAGCAAATTCGCCGGCTGGATTCGAAAGCTCCATGTGCATTCCGTCGGGGAACGCGTAGAGCGTGGCCAGATCCTGTACGAAATCTACTCCCCCGAGCTGGTGATGAAAGAGCGCGAGTATTTCCAATTTCTCACCCGGCGCAAGCAGATCCTGCAAAGCGTCGGGGACGTTTCACTACAGGAAAACGAATACGTCATGGATCTGTTGCGCGATTCGCAAAAGGAGCGCGAAGAGCTCATGCGAAACGACCTGGACATCGAAACAATCCAGCGCCTGGAGCAATTCCGGACGACGATCGAAGTGGTCCAGGTGCGTGCGCCGAGTGGCGGCGTGGTGACCCAGATCAACGCGCGCGAAGGCAGCTTTGTCTCGCCGGCTGCCCCGATCCTCACGCTTGCCGATCCGACGATGGTATGGATCGACGTCTCGCTTTCCGCGGGCCAGTCGGCGCTCGTGCAACCGGGCGACAGCGTCGTCATCCGCGCCGGAGACGCGGATCCGATCGAGGCCAAGCTTGACTTCATCAATCCGCTGCTGGACTCGTTTCGCACGCACGCACGGGTTGTATTGCACCGAACGTCGGCCGATCTGCGCCTCGGGACACTGGTCGATGTGTCGATACGTGCAGCTGCGCACTCCGCCCAGGTGCTGCCCAGTTCGGCGGTCATGCGCACCGGGCACGGTGATTTCGTCATGCTGGCGCGCGGCACGGGTGCCTTTTTGCCCGTGGAGGTGGTTGCCGGGGTAGAAAACGACGATACGATCGAGATTCGTGGCGGCATTCAGGAAGGGGTTCTGGTCGCTTCCAACGCTCAATTCCTGCTCGACCCGGCCGCCTCCTTGAGCGACGCCCTGGGGCGCGCCCACGATGCCAGGACCGCAATGGCCTTGGAATCGAAATCCATGCAATGATGGGTGCTCCCCGCTCCGACGGGAATACCTGCGTTGCGGCCATCGTTTGCGACGCTGCGCCCGCATAGACCGCAAACTCGGCGCTTCACCCTACAGTATTAGGGGGATTTAGGTGGTCGAGCACGTCATTGCGTGGTCACTGCGCCACCGTGCCATCGTTTTGCTGTGTGCCGGAGCCATCGCGCTGCTGGCTAGCCTGGGCGTTGGTGAGCTTGCACTCGATGCGATCCCCGACCTGTCGGAAATACAGGTCATCGTGCAGACAAACTACCCTGGACAACCGCCACAGGCGGTCGAAGACCAGGTGAGCTATCCGCTTGCATCCGCATTGCTGGGCGCGCCGTCCGTCACCGCGGTGCGTGGCTTCTCGATGTTCGCCGAATCGTACCTCTACATCATCTTCCGCGAAGGTACCGATCGATACTGGGCGCGTTCGCGCGTCCTGGAGTACTTAGCGCAGATGGGCCCTCGGCTGCCGCCCGGCATCACGCCAACGCTAGGGCCCGACGCCTCCGGGGTGGGCTGGATCTTCGAATATGGCCTGGTGGATCGCCAGCATCGCTATGACCCGGATCGACTTCGAGCTCTGCAGGATTTTTTCCTAAAGTTCGAACTGCAGAGCGTGCCGGGTGTGGCTGAGGTCGCCAGCGTCGGCGGCGTCGCGCGCCAGTTCCAGATCGAGGCCGATCCTGCCGTCCTTGCCGCCAATGGACTGGGGCTTGGTCGGGTCGCACGCGCCGTGCAGGACAGCAACATCTCGAGCGGTGGCTCAACGCTGGAAATGGGACGCGCCGAATACATGGTGCGTGCGCAGGGCTACCTGGCCACACTGGAGGATTTTCGCAATATCCCCCTGGGACCCGATGCACACGGGCAACCCCTGCGCTTGGCAGATGTGGCGCGCGTCCAGATCGGTGCCGAACCGCGACGCGGGGTCACCGATCTGGACGGCCTGGGAGAAGCGCCGGGCGGCATCGTCGTCATGCGTCACGGGGAGAATGCGCTCGCCGTTGCCGAACGGGTTAAGGCGCGGCTCGATTCCTTGCGCCGCAGCTTGCCTCCTGGAGTTGAGATCGTCGTCACTTACGATCGGTCCGGATTGATCCGCGGCGCGGTTGGAACTCTGAACCGCCGGTTGATCGAGGAGTCGGCCGTCGTTGCGCTGGTTTGCGGCGTTTTTCTGCTGCACCTCCGATCCGCCCTCGTCATCATTGTGACCCTGCCGCTGGGCATTCTGATCGCGCTCGGGGTGCTGGCTGCGCAAGGGACAAGCGCCAACCTGATGTCCCTCGGAGGCATCGCGATCGCAATCGGCGCCATGGTGGATGCCGCGATCGTCATGGTGGAGAATCTGCACAAACACCTCGAGCGCGTACCGGCCGGCGCCAACCGCTGGGAAATCGTGCGCTTGAGCGCAACCGAGGTCGGTCCAGCGCTCTTCTTCTCTCTTCTGGTCATCACCGTGTCGTTCCTGCCCGTGTTTGCGCTCACCGGACAGGAAGGCCGGCTCTTCCACCCCTTGGCCAGCACCAAGACCTATGCAATGGCGGCGAGTGCGCTGCTTGCCATTACCCTGACGCCAGTCCTGATGGGGTACCTTGTGCGCGGCCGCATCGCTCCAGAGAAGGCAATTGCCCTCCATCGCCTGCTGCATTCGGCGTATCAACGCGCGCTCACGGCGGCCCTGCGTCGGCCATGCTGGGCGCTGGGGTTCGCCGCATTGGGCCTGATCAGCACCGCGTGGCCGCTCTGGCGGCTGGGCAGCGAGTTCATGCCGCCCTTATACGAAGGCAGCATCCTGTACATGCCCTCGACCTTGCCTGCGATTTCCGTCGACGAGGCCGCGCGCGCGCTTCAGGTTTCCGATCGCCTGATCCGGGAGTTGCCGGAGGTCGAACAGGTTTACGGCAAGGCCGGGCGCGCCCAGACGGCGACCGATCCGGCTCCGCTGTCGATGTTCGAGACCGTGATCGCCCTCAAGCCCCAGAATCAGTGGCCCAGCGGTGAGAGTATCGAGCAACTGCTTGGTAAACTCGACCGCCAGGTCCAACTTCCGGGTGTCACCAACGCCTGGGGCTATCCGATCCGCACGCGCATCGACATGCTCGCCAGCGGCATCCGCACTGCCTTGGGATTGAAGGTCAGCGGCCCCGATCAGGAAATGGTCGTCGGCTTGGCGCAGCGAGCCGAATCCGCATTGCGCGGCGTCCCCGGCACGAGAAACGCCTTCGCCGAACGGATTGGCGGCGGACGCTATCTGGATATCGATCTGGATCGACGCAGTGCCGCCCAGCGCGGGGTGACGATGGCCGACGTACAACGCGTCGTGCAAGGCGCTATTGGCGGAGAGAATATTGCCAGCGTGATCAGCGGGCGGGAGCGATACTCGGTCAATCTGCGCTTCCCGCGTGCGTGGCGCGACTCGCCGCAGTCGATTGCCGAAATTCCCATCGTTACGGAACGCGGCGACAACGTCCGCCTTGGCGATGTGGCCCACCTTGCCCTGCGGGACGGCGCGAGCGAAATCAAGAGCGAAAACGCCCAGCTCGTCGCGTACGTCTACCTGAATCTGGACACCACCGACTTGGGCGGCTACGTCGGGGCTGCCGACCGTGCGCTCGCGCAGATCGCCCTGCCGCCGGGCTATACGATGAGCTGGTCGGGCCAATACGAACAAATGCAGCACGCGCGCGCGCGCTTGAGCTGGCTCATTCCCGCGACGGTCGTGCTCGCCGCCTTGCTCCTGTACGGTCACTTTCGCAGCTGGGAACGGGTTGGACTTGTATTGCTCTGCCTGCCGTTTTCCCTCGTCGGCGGGGTGTGGCTGGTCTACGCGTTGGACTATCGGCTTTCCGTCGCCGTCGCCGTCGGATTTCTCGCATTGGCGGGGGTCGCCACGGAATTCGGCGTCGTTATGCTGCTGTACCTGGACCAGGCACGGGCGCAAGCGCAGGAGCGCTGCGGGGGCGCGCCGCCAGGCCGCTTTGCCCACCTTCGCGCCCTGATCCGCGGCGCATCCTCACGCGTGCGTCCCAAGGCCATGACCGTCGCCGTGATCGTTGGCGGCTTGCTACCGGTCATGGCCGGCGAGGGGCTGGGTAGCGACGTCATGAAACGGATCGCGGCACCGTTGGTGGGCGGAATGCTGAC
>JGI12270J11330_10004255_pt1 | contig 10177 bp, 9 predicted proteins | sample PeaSoiMetSII2010_FD_11330 | JGI IMG/M metagenome (IMG submission 11330)
TAACGGAGGCTTGAGCTTTTTCCAGTTGCGCCTTGGTGCCGGCCAGTTTCTGCTCGATGACAGCGACGCGCTTGGGGAATTCTGCGACCTCGTCCTGCAGACGGCGGATTTCCTTGTCGGTGTCTTGCAGTTTCAGCAGGTTTTCTATGTCAGGAAGCATTGAATGTATTGATTCTAGCATGCGGGGAGGCGCGGATTGCGGGCTTGCCGCGAGGATCATTTCGCCCTCGCGTTTGGGGGCGGTGTACACTCTTTGGTTCGTGCGTTCTGCGTCTGCAGTTACTTCTTCCTGAGAGGTCGCTTCGTGAAACGACGGATTTCTCTTATTGCCTGCTTTGCCGTGCTCACACTCATGTTCGGCGTCATCTTTGCCTCTGCCTCCGGGGCGCAGACTGCGCCGGTCAAGCCGCTCACCATTGAAACGCTGTATCAGCCTGGAGGTTTGGGAGGGCGCGGGCCCGAAACTACCGAGTGGAGCCCCGACGGGACCAAGCTCAGCTTCGTGCAGCGCGACGAAAAGGGAGAGAAAGGCGAGTTGTGGTATGTGGACGCGGCCACCGGCGAGAAGAAAGTGCTGGTGAGCGCGGCCAAGCTGGCGGCGCTCGATCCAGACGTTAATAAGGTGAAGAACGAGCGGGAGAAGGAGCGGCTGACGCGGTATCACGTGGCGGCGTACTTGTGGGCGCCGGATTCGAAGCACCTGATTTTCGACTCGCAGGGCCAGCTGTGGCTCTACGACCTGGGGACGGAGACCGCGGTGCAGTTCACGTCTGCGGGCGATCCCAGCGGAGATCCGAAGTTTTCGCCCGACGGCGCCCATGTGGCCTATGTGCGCAAGCACAACCTGTATGTGCGTCCGGTGAGCGGCAAGGATGAAAAGGCGCTGACGAAAGACACAGGCGAGAATCTGTTCAATGGCGATATCGACTGGGTCTACGCGGAAGAGCTGGGCGCGCGCAGCAATTATTTCTGGTCGCCTGACAGCAAGCAGATCGTGTTTCTGCACATGGATGAGACCAAGGTGCCGATCTATCCCATCACGGACTGGATGCCGACCCATCCCAACGTGGAGAACGAAAAATATCCCAAGGTGGGCGACCCGAATCCGGTGGTGAAGCTGGGCGTGGTGGACGCGGACAAGGGTGGCAAGGTGCGCTGGATTTCACTGACCAGCGACGAGGAGTCGTATATCCCGCGATTCGGCTGGGTGCGCGAGGGAGTGATCTGGGCTGCGCTGGTGAACCGGACGCAAGACAAGATGGAGATGTTCTTCATCGATGCGAAGACGGGCAAGTCGAGAATGGTGTTCAGTGAAACCACGCCGGATTCATGGATAGACTTTGAGACCATTGAGATTCCTTTTCTGAAAACCAACGGTGGTTTTCTCTGGCGGAGCTGGCGCGACGGCAGCACGCACATCTATTTCTACAGTTTTGACAAGCAGAACCCGATGGGGGCCGACGCGAAGCTGGAGCGGCAACTGGAAAAAGGCGATTATGAGGTGCTTGCCATCAATGGCGTGGACGAGGCTGCGGGCACGGTGTTCTTCGCGGCCAATAGAGACGATCCGCGGCAGACGCATATTTTTTCGGTGCAGCTGGATGGCTCGGGGTTCAAGGCGCTGACCACGGAAGAGGGAATGCACACTGCACACTTCAGCGACGACGGCAAGCACTATACGCACATGTATTTTGGGCCCGACAAGTCGCCCAGCATTTCGCTGTGCGCGGTGGAAGGACCGTGCAACCCGGTGTGGGCGGCGCGCAATGCCGTTGCCGAGTATGGGCTGCGTGCGCCGAAGTTTCTGGAGTTCAAGGCGGACGATGGGACCGTACTGTACGGGCGGTTGCTGCTGCCTCCGGACGCGCCGGCGGGCGGGAAGATTCCGTTGATCATCCATATCTATGGTGGGCCGGCGGGGCAGATGGTGACGAAGCAGACGCCGGATCCCTTCGACGAGATTCTGGCGCGGAAGGGCTTCGCGATTTTCGCCGTGGACAATCGCGGAACACCAGGGCGCGATCGCAAGTTCCAGACGGCGATTCGGCACGAATTTGGCGCGATTGAGTTGAAGGATCAGCTCACGGCGCTGGATCAATTGTTGGCGCAGTATCCGCAGCTCGACAAGGATCGAATCGCGATCTGGGGCTGGTCGAATGGCGGATCGATGACGCTGTATGCGATGACGCATTCCGACCGCTTTCGCGCCGGCGTGGCCGTGGCTCCGTTCGCCGATGCTCGCATATATGATTCGATCTACATGGAGCGCTACTTTGGCCTGCTCAAGGACGACAAGGATGGGTATGAGCAGTCGGATGTGATGACGTCGACGGACAAGCTGCACGGGGCGCTGCTGCTGGTGCACGGCACGAGCGACGACAATGTGCATTTCCAGAACAGCATTCAGATGATTGACGCGTTGATCAAGGCGGGGAAACAGTTCCGGCTGATGATCTATCCCAACAAGACGCACAGCATTGCCGGGAAAGACGCGCGGGTGCATCTGTACACAATGATTACGGATCACTTTGAGCGGGAGCTGAAGTAAATCAGTTGCCAGTTGCCAGTAACCAGTTGCCAGTAAACGCGGTGTGGGGCAGGTGGAAACGTGTGGGGCCGGGTCGGAGCCTGTCCTGAGCGAAGCCGAAGGAACCCGGCCGTGCCGAGCGCAACGCTCGGCTGTGTTTTGGGGTATTGAGGGTCAGGAACTCGGCGCTGCTTTATCTATGCCTGCCGGAACCTTTGCGGGGAGTTTCCTTGGAAGGCCTGCTCTCTTTGGTCGACGAGTCTTTCGAGGAGCTTTCTTTGAACGCGCTGTCTTTCGACGACGAATCTTTCGAGCCGCTGTCCGATTTCGGTTTCTCGTCCTTCTTGTCTTTTGAGGAGGAGTCGCTGCCGGAGGATCCTGGGGAAGAGGACTTCTTGGCGTAGTCGGTCACGTACCAGCCGGAGCCTTTGAACTGAACGGCGGGGGCGGAGATCATCTGCTCGACCTGGCCGCCGCACTCGGGGCACTTCTTGACCATCTTGTCGGAGTACAGCTGGATTTTTTCGAAGCGGTGACCGCACTTCTTGCATTCGTATTCGTAAAGGGGCATGAGTGTGAGACGGTTGTGAGGGACAACTCAGCTTCATATTGATTTTAGCAGAGGTTTCGGGGCGGTGTTGCGCCAGGCGGCCTCGATCGCCTTCCGGACACTGTCTTTCCTGGCGGCTTTCAGGTTTACGCGGGTTGCGCCGCGGCGTCCCCAAGCGCCGTTGATGGGGACAAAGACTTCTGGTTCGTCTTTTGAGAAATAGTGTTGCTGCTCGGGGGTGAGCTTGACCATGGCGCAAGTCTTATCGGGATAGGCCAGCGTGGCGAAGATTTTTCCGGCGACGCGGAAGTCGGGATGGTTCATGTGCGAGCGCTCTTCGGTCTCGGGGAGAGCGAGGGCCATCTTGCGGAAGTCGTTGGCGGTCATCGATTTCCTCCGGGTGAGAAAAACCTAGCATAATAAGCGGCACTGTCAACGGACATTAACGGTGTCATCCCGACCGGAGCCGTTTTTCAGGCGCCGGGAGGGATCTCGCGCGTATAACAGTCGAAATTCGCCCCCCGCGAGATCCCTCGCCCCGCTGGTGAAAGCGCGGGGCTTCGGGATGACGCCTCTTTCTCCGGCTGAGCGTGCCTGCTGACCAGCGGTGGTAGACTTCCGGCCATGAGCGATGCTGCTGCGGGGCCGGCGCTTTATCTCGTCGGCACGCCGATTGGGAATCTGGAGGACATCACGCTGCGGGCCCTGCGAGTGCTGAAGGAAGTGGACGTGATCGCGTGCGAGGACACGCGGCAGACCCAGAAGCTGCTCAATCATTATGCGATTGCGACGCGCACGACCAGCTATCACGAGCACAACGAGATGACGAAGTCGGCGGAGCTGGTGAAGGAAATGCAGGAGGGTGCGAGCGTTGCTCTGGTGACCGACGCGGGGATGCCGGGGATTTCCGATCCCGGATACCGGCTGATTGCGCTGGCGATTCGGCATCGGGTGCCGGTAGTGCCGGTGCCGGGGGCGTCAGCGTTTCTGGCGGCGCTGGTGGCCAGCGGGCTGCCCACGGATTCGTTTCGCTTCAGCGGATTCCTTCCGGCGAAGCGCGGGGAACGGCGGGCGGCGCTGGAGGCGGTGAAGAGTTCTCCGCGGACGCAGGTTTTTTATGACGCTCCGCACCGGATTGTCGAGACGCTGACGGATGTTGTCGAGGTTATGGGAGGAGCCCGGCACGTAGTGCTCGCGCGCGAGGTGACCAAACTGCATGAAGAATTTCTGCGCGGGCGGGCGGGCGAAGTGCTGGAGAACCTTAAATCGCGCGAAGCGGTGAAGGGCGAGATCACGCTGCTGATCGCGAAGCCCGAGGAAGGCGATGCACGTGGAGCGGCGGACGCCTCGTCCGCCCGGGTTCCCATCCGTCAGCGGGTGGAGCAGATCATGGCGGAACAGAAAGTGGACGAGAAGGCCGCGCTGAAGAAAGTGGCGAAGGAGCGGGGAGTTTCGAAGAGCGAGGCGTATCGGGAGTTGCAGAGAAGCAAGTAAGTCGGAAGTAATGTTGTCTCGCGGCCCAAGTTGAGCTAGCCTTCGCTGGATGAAACAGGCACTCTCATTCTTCCTATTCCTTGCGTGCGCGTTTTCGTCCCATGCGCAGGGAGTTGGTGACATCGCCTGCCGCGCCTATCCCCCAACCACTGAGTCGTACAAAAAGAAACTCTGGGACGGTTACGAGATCTCGCTGGGGCCTGCCCGGAATGCGACGGGAGCAGGTGAGGATCAATGCACAGCAGCCATCTACAACGCTGCGGGAAAAGTCGTATTCCGCACCACGGGGTTCGGCGTCATCTTCGACGAGGACGTCACCGGAATGGACTTCGACGGCGACGGCAAGGGGGAAGTGGTCTTTCAGACCGATGAGGCGGGCGGTGCACATTGCTGCTGGATTTACAACGTGGTGACGCTTGCCCCAAAACCTCACAAACTCTTCGACGTTGGCCAGGGAGCTGCGGTCAGTTTTCATCAAGACAAAAACGGCAAGATGATTATCTGGGAACTTGTCGGAGGGACCACCGACTACACGTCGGGAATGCGTAGACCATATGCCGAGCGGGTGTACCGAGTGAAGGCCGGCAAGCTGGAAGATGCGACGCCTGAGTTTTGCGGCGAGATTTTCGCAAAGACCCGCGAAGCTGACGATTGGAATCACACACTCACTCCGGAAAATCTGAAGAAGCTGCAGTCAGCGAAAAAGTTCGGAGGCGAGGGGAACTTTGAACTTGATGACGTGGTAAGTGCGCTGCTATCGCGCGCCTTGCAGCGGGTTCTTTGTCGTCAGTATGACGAAGCGATGGCTGATTTGAACCTCTGGCCTGCGGATAGTCGCGACGAGATGAAAGATAATTTTGCGGATTCAATCAAAACTTACAGCCCGGAGTTCACTGCGCGGCTGGGAGGAGAACCGGCACCGAAGTAAGATGGCCGCCGTCGAGCTGTGCTCGACCGGACAGCCGAAGGCGGCTGTCCCCACATGGGGATTGCTATTTCCCTGCCAGCTCCTTCTTCACGATCTCGCTGACCATCTTTCCATCGACCCGCATGCCGGCAGCGTTGAAGCGGGCCATGGCGTTCTTCATGACTGTGCCCATTTCTTTCATGGTGGGCGCGCCCATTTCGGCGATGGTGGCTTTCACTCCGGCGACGATTTCCGCTTCTCCGGCGGCCTTGGGAAGGTAGCTTTCGATCACGACGATTTCGGCGGCTTCTTTGTCGGCCATCTCCTGGCGTCCGCCCTTGGTGAACTGCTCGACGGATTCTTTGCGCTGCTTGATCAGCGTGGCCAGCACGGCCTGGGATTCTTTGTCGTCGAGCGGGGCCATCTTTTCGACCTGGCGAAGGTGCAGCGCGCTTTTGACCATGCGGAGGGTGGAGAGACGCGCTTCGTCTTTCGCCTTCATGGCGGTGACGATGTCTTTTTGGATCTGTTCGACTAGGCTCATGAGGCGATTATAGACGGGGCGAATCGCGCAGGATGCGTTTGAGGTGGGTGCCTGGGGAGCGAGCGCCGAGGGAAATTCAGTCTTTCACGCCTTCGCGGCCAAGGATGAGCTTTGTGACTGGCGTCACGGCGCAGGCGACAGATAGAACGTAATCTTCCTGCGTATTCCCGGGCGCCTACTGAGAGGGTTTTGGATGTGTCTCGCGACCCGACAGACCGCAGGAGGTGATGAAATGCGCGTCCTCATTGTCCATGCAAGCCGTTACGGCGCTACGCAGGGGATCGCGGAGCGCATCGCCGCGATCCTGCACCAGGACGGCGTGGAGGTCACGGTGAAGCCGGTAAAGGATGCGGGTGATCCCGCGGACTACGACGCCGTCGTAATCGGAAGCGCCGCCTACTACTTCCGCTGGATGAAGAAGGCCACTGACTTCGTGCGACGAAACCGCGCCGCGCTCGCCGAGCGCCCGGTGTGGCTGTTCAGCAGCGGTCCGTTAGGCACGAAGACCATCGACGAGCAGGGCCGGGACGTGTGCGCCGTTACGGTGCCGAAAGAGATCGCCGAATTCAGAGAAGCCATTCATCCCCGCGACCATCGGGTCTTCTTCGGCGCGCTCAACCCCGACAAGCTGGGCTTCACTCACCGGCTCATGCTGAGGCTGCCGGTGAACCGTGACAATGCGGTCTTTCCTGTGGGCGACTTCCGCGACTGGCACGACATTGAGGCTTGGGCCTGCAATATCGCCCAAGAACTAAAGGGTTCTGCGCGCGAGGCTGAGCTTTCTAGCACACATGACCGTGATGCCGTGACCACTCCATAGAATGATCAGGCTTCCGGAAAATGCCGTGCTGGCGCGTGCTCTGGGGGCGCGGTTCCGGTAAACTGAAAGACTATCCCTATTCATAAAGGACTTGCCTATGTTGCATAAGAATCGTCTTTTTACTCCCGGGCCAACGCCGCTGCTGCCGGCGGCGCAGACGGCCATGGCTTCGTTTACCGCGCATCATCGCACGGCCGATTTCAAGGCACTATTTCAGCGCGCGCTGGCGGATATGAAGGAATTCATCGGCACGAAGAATGACGTGCTGGTGCTGTCTTCTTCGGGCACGGGCGCGATGGAGGCCTCCGTATCGAACTTGACCTCGCCGGGCGATAGCGTGCTGGTGCTGACGGCCGGCAAGTTCGGCGAGCGCTGGACCGGACTGGCCAAGGCGTTCGGCTGCCACGTGGATGTGCTCGAGGTCCCGTATGGCGAGACGTTTTCGCTGGATGACGTCCGGGCGCGGATGAATAACCAGCTACGTGCGGTGTTTGTGCAGGCCACGGAGAGTTCCACCGGAGCGCGCCATGATATCGAGGGGATCGCGAAGATCGTGCGGGCGCAAGGTGACGAGACCCTGCTGGTGGTGGATGCGATCACCGGACTGGGCACGACGCATCTCAACGTCGACGGCTGGGGGGTGGACGTGATCATCGGCGGATCGCAGAAAGCGCTGATGATGCCTCCCGGGCTGGCCTACTGCGCCGTGAGCGAACGGGCGTGGAAGCACATGGACAAGACCACTTCACCGCGCTATTACTTCGATCTGCGCAAGGAACGAAAATCGGCGGCGAAGGGCGAGACCGCTTACACTCCGGCGACTTCTTTGTTCGCGGCCCTGGGAGCGGCGCTGGAATTCATACGCGGCATGGGCAACGGCGATCTGGCCAAAGGTCGGGAAGAACTCGTCAACAATGCTGAACGATGCGCGGAGATGACGCGGGCGGGAGCGAAGGCGCTGGGATTGAAGCTGTATGCTGCATCTCCGGCGGCCGCGTTGACTGCGATCTGCGCGCCCGAGGGACTGGACTCGGGCAAGATCGTGAAAGAGTTCCGCGAAGCGTTTGATGCCGTCGTCGCCAACGGCCAGGGGGAGATGAAGGGCCAGCTGTTCCGCATCGCGCATATCGGGTACTACGACTATCTCGACACGATTGGCATTCTGGGCGCGCTCGAACACGTGCTGGCGCGGGTCACCGACCGCAAAGTCGAATATGGCGCGGCGGTGCGGGCAGCGCAAGAAGTCTATGCCCGCACCCAGTCGGGGAAACGACAACTGGTCAGCGCCTGAGGGCCGTAGTTAAGTCCGCCAGTTAGTTGATGGTGAAGTTCATCGGTGCCGACGTCACAGCCGTTGTTCCACCTCCGTACAGCCCACCGGAGGTTGCAGGATTGGTCACCGTAACCGGCACCATGCCCGTAGACATGTCCGCCGAGGCCGGAACGGTGGCCTCGAGCTTGGTCGAACTGACGACGGTTGTTGTCAGCGCCAGACCATTGAAGTTGATGACCGCCTTGGACGTGAAGTTGGTGCCGTCGACCTCCAACGGGACTGAGGTGCCGGCAGCCGCGCTGGCTGGGGTAAGCTGGATGATGTTCGGCAGCGCTCCCATTTTCTTGGAGTAACCGCATCCCAGAGCGATCGCGATCAGGCCAACGAGCAAAATCATTTTGACGGCTTTCAAGGTTTTCATGGTCAAGTCTCCCAAGGGCCGGGGCCCAGTGAGATCGAGTCTAGAAAGTCAGGCTGAGGGGCTTGTCAGCAGGCCGTCATTTCGCCGTCATTTTGAGGTCACAGTTTGTAAGTGATGTTTCAGTAGCACGGACTCTCATTCAAAAGGAATCATTCGTGAAAATTATCGTAGCGGAAAAGATTTCAGCTTCAGCCGTGGCGCAGTTGCAGGAGCCGGGCTGGACCGTCCTTACTGCGGATCAACTCGAAGGCAAGCTGGAGGAGCATCTGGAGACGGCGGATGCCCTGATTGTGCGTTCGGCGGTGCAGGCCGACGCCAAGCTGCTGCAGCACGCAAAGAAGCTGCGCGTGATCGGACGAGCCGGGGTGGGCGTGGACAACATCGACCTGGAAGCGGCGACGCACAAAGGCATCGCAGTGATGAACACGCCGGGCGCCAACGCGGTCGCGGTGGCGGAACAGACGCTGGGAATGATGCTGGCCATGGCTCGCCACTTATCGCGGGCCGACGCCTTGATGCACGCGGGCAAGTGGGAGAAGAAGTCTCTGCAGGGCACCGAGTTGCGCGCGAAGACGCTGGGCATCATCGGGCTGGGACGGATTGGCATGGAAGTGGCGCGGCGGGCGCGGGCGTTCGGGATGGAATTGGTGGCGCATGATCCGTTCGTGTCGGTCGCGGTGGCGAAGGAGCAGGGGATCCGGCTGGCGGGGCTCGACGAACTGTATGCGGCGGCGGACTACATCACGCTGCACGTCGGGCTGACGCCACAGACTTTGGGGATGATCAATGAGGCGTCCATCGCGAAAATGAAGAAGGGTGTGCGGCTGGTGAACTGCGCGCGCGGCGAGCTGGTCATTGAGGCGGACCTCGCGGCAGGCCTCAAGACGAAGCAGGTGGCGGCGGCGGCGATTGATGTCTTTGCGGAAGAGCCTCCGAAGAATTCACCGCTGCTGGCGCTGGACAACGTACTCCTGACGCCGCATGTGGGCGGATCGACGGTCGAGGCGCAGGAGGCGGTGGGCGTGCAGATTGCGCAGCAGGTGAAGGAGTATCTGAAGCACGGCGTGATTCAGAACGCGGTGAACGTGCCCTCGGTGTCGGCGGAGGAGTATGCCACCATGCAGCCCTACATCGTGCTGGCGGAGCGCATGGGGGCGTTTCTGGCGCAGGTTTCGGAAGGAAGCATTGAGGAGATATCGATCCGCTACAGCGGGCACATAGCAGAGTGGAAGACCGAGCTGATTCGCAATGGGGCGATTAAAGGCATTCTGAACCAGGCGCTGGAGGAAAAAGCGAACCTGGTGAACGCAGCCGCCATTGCGGATGCGCGGGGGTTGCGCGTGTTGGAATCGCATAAGGCGAAGGCATCGACCGGAGGCGCGGGGAGCGTGCTCTCGATCTTCCTGAAGAGTTCCACGGAAGAACACATGGTGAAGGGCGCGGTGCTGCATGGCGATGCTCCGCGGCTTCTGCATGTGGATGGCATCGACGTGGAAGCTCCGCTGGAGCGCAACCTGATCTATCTGCGGAACCGTGATGTTCCGGGCGTGATTGGCAGGGTGGGCACGATTCTGGGGGAGGAGTCGATCAACATCGCCGACTTCTCGCTGGGACGGCGTGGGGTTGAGAAAGACGGCGCTG
>JGI12270J11330_10004265_pt1 | contig 10158 bp, 9 predicted proteins | sample PeaSoiMetSII2010_FD_11330 | JGI IMG/M metagenome (IMG submission 11330)
GCGCTCGTCCACCATTGGCACACGTGTGGACGATCGTCTCGACATACGCCTGAACGCGAAACGGAACCGCTGAACCAGTAGAGGCAGAGTGGCACATGAACTGGTTGCCCCCAAGTATGAAATGGAATCCAACCAACAAATATTCAGCCAGTTCCTCACGTGCAGCAGAACCATGTCTCCCCGCTTTGGCGAACGAGTCTGAAAAAGCCTCACGCTGGAGTATGGCAGATTCACGCGGTAGGCGGCGTTATTCACGAGAACCGTGTCGCCGAGCAGAAGCGTTGGAACATCGGAAGTCCCGGCTAGAGTGTACGCACGCAGATAGGCGGGGACCAGGCTAAGCCCCAGCAGCAGAGCGGCGCCCGAGGTTCCTCTTCATCCAAGCCAGCATGGCCTCATTCTAAACCGAGATCGTCAAGGAGCGTCATACTAGTGGTTTGTCGGACACCCTGATCAAACTGCCCCGCGATGCCTGGGCTCAGTGGATTTCTCCGGAGACGCTCATGGCGCAAGTCCGCAACACTGCGCCGTTTCTAGAAGCTCGACTGCGAGTGACGGAACCGGGCAGTCTGATCGAACTAGGCAACTCGTCCGACGGCTTCTTACGAATTCTCGCCAACTGGCAGAACATTCTGCGCTCCGGCCTTACGCGCGAGGAGCAACTTCAGGAGTATTTTGCACTCTGCCTGGCTTGTCATCACGCGACCGTCGCCACGTTCGTACCCACCGATGTCGACACCAAAATCCGTGGGATCTTGTGGCGCGAAGCGCGCGACCCTGAGGTATTGCGGCCCATGCTGCGCCTTTCGCTCGCGGCGCGCGCCTGGATAGAGGAGGGCATCTCAGTCCGCTCCGTGCGCGGTGTCAGTGGGCACAACGGCGAGCATTGGAGCGCGATCGCGGGTGGCCTGGGGCGCCTGCTGGAACTCGGCGATATGGCCTCCGCGGAAGAGGCGCAGGCCGCCATCGAAGCGGAAATCGATCGCGAACAGGCAATATTCAATGAAGTGGCCGCCGAACGCGACGCTGAACTCGATCTACTGCGCCTCTCGATGACTATGGCGCACAATCGAGGCGATCTCACACAAGGCATGGGCTTTTGGAAGAAGGCCACCGCGCCGCTGATGGAGCATCTTGCGACGCGGGGCCGCTTCGAGGTTGCGGTTCGCATCTATCAGCACACCGGTCTTTCGAGCGAAGGACACCGGCATTATCCGCTTCGTCCCGTAAAGGCGCTGCGCCGCTCGGCCGTCACGTTGCTCCCGCTCTGCCCCTTCCTGGAGGCTCGCAGAAGGTGCAGGGGCAACAAGGTTACTATCGGGCCATTGCAGGCATGCTCGCCGCATCTTCGGGCGCCTTCGAACGAGCTGCTGCCAGGATGCCCAATGGCGCCCAGCGCCTGCTGCGAAGCGCCGAAATGCGCAAGCTGATCGACGTGCCGCGCGTATCGTTCGAATCGATGATGCGGAAACGTGGGCGCACGGCGCTCGCGATTTTCGGAGCAAAGGCTTCATCGAGTTTTCCGAAACGAGACTACACGACCTGAAACAGCAGTAAATCAAGGCTGAACGTGACCGCCTTGGCTTCGACGGACCGGCGCTGCATTGGCCGGTAAATCGAAACCAGAACATCGCGAACGGCGGAAGCCTCGAGATCGGCGCAGGATGAGACGCGCCGTTGATGGATCAGCGTGAAACCGTGAGCGAATCGGTCGACTGTCTGGGCTATACGATCGCGCCCCGAGCCGCGCAACTCGATGAGATCGTCGGGAGCAGGAATAGCGACGAGGAGGCGCCCTCCGTCGCGTAAAACCCGCCGGAATTCGGCCGGATTCATGCGCGCCGTGATGGACAGAACAACGGAGAACGACCGATCGGAATAGGGGACCACGCGATCGGCATTCGCTACGACCCACTCGCAGTCGGGGTAGCGCCGCGCGGCTGCATCGACGGCAGGGATAGAGATATCGATCCCATGGGCATCGCACCCGATTTCACGATGGAGAGTGCCGAGGTAGAAACCATCGCCGCAGCCGGCATCGAGAACCACGTCATCGGGAGTCGTGGTGATGGCTTGGGCGATCGCCAGACGCTGATGCTCGGTAAACCCCCGGTCATGTAAACGCCGCCGCGCTGCAATCGCTTCTGCTGTATCGCCCGGATGCTTGGCTCGCCGTTCCTGCGGTTGCAGCAGGTTGATATATCCGCTCCGAGCGATGTCGAAGGAATGCTTGCGAGGGCAGACCATTCGCCGTTTGTCGCGCACCAGGCCCAGATGGCAGCCGCGCACGGAGCAGAGGAGCATGCGACGAGTGTAACGAATGGTGAGTGCGAAGGTTCCGGGAGCCGAAGGTGTAGGCCTCCAAGCCTACTCGCCCAAGCCCGGGTCAATCGAGATCCATCGCGGCCTTCAGCCCTTCCTCGACCTCACGCAGGGAGTCAGACGGAAGGCTGCCGACTCTCTTGGTCAGTTTGGCACGGTCGAGCGTGGTCACGTGATGACACACGGCAAAGCTCGTCCTCTGCAGACCGGCAGTCCCGCCTGAAAGCTCAATGACGGTCGGTCCGCGCTTGCCTTGAGCTGAGGATGTTGAGACCGGGACCACACTGATCGACCTCCATCCAGGAGTTTGGTTGAAGCCGTCGTGGGACACCACGATCACCGGACGCCGGCCCGTCTGCTCCGATCCTGATCGAGGAACAAGATCGGCCCAGTAGAGGTCACCTCGCTTCATCTTGCGGCCTTGCCACCTTTGATAAGGTGTTCGATCGCGACCGATTCCAGATCGGAGTCGAGATCAAGAAGCGTTCCCGCCATTTCCGCCGCGTACGACGCGATCGCGTCCTGCCTGGCCTTTCGGAATTGTTGCCGCAGCCACCCCTCGACGGCCTCACGCGCGAGGGTCGTCGCGGGCACGTGCATCCGTTCGGCCTCCGCCTTGAGATGGGCATAGGTTTGCTCCGGTAATGGCAGGTGAAAGTTCTTCATTGCTTGGCTTCCTCGTTGTATTATGCCATGAATCTATGGCAGTATTTCATGGCAGAGCGTCAGTGGCAGGGCCTCAGCGGCGGAGGGGCTGTTGGGAACCATGTTCTCCGGGGAGCCACGATGCTTTTGAACGGATTGCGCCGTGGCACAGTGAGACCGCAATCGCGTGAGACTTGCTGTGCCAACTGGGGAAGGCGCGTAAAATTCAAGTTGTAACGAGCCAGCTCTGGTGCCGGATTAGTTCCAATATGCGGTTCCGTTGGGCGGGTCGGCTGTGTAGAGCTGCGGCGGCCAGAGCCATCAATCCACAAAATCGTAGTGATCTTGTACGCACAAAGCCTTCCTCCAAACCGGTTAGTTTTGTTTCGACGCCGGCGGCGCTTTTGGTTGCAATGACTGCCGGTATCGCGCTAGCAGCCCCTCGCGGTTCTGGCGTAAGTCCGTTCCGGTGGGCGTAGCGGGATAAGGCTGCTTGCCCATCATTCCTTTCCAGAGAATGCGATTGAAGGCCCCGGCATCCACGCGATCTGCGTCGGTGAAGTCCATTCCCTTCGTCATTCGCGCCCAGTACTTCGCATCGTGCGCCGGTTTTGGCATCATCATGCCGGCGGGCTGTGGAGGCAGCGGCAGCGAGGTGAGGTATAGCATCGATGACGGGACAGCGGTGAACGTCCACGGGCTCGGCGTGGTGTTGAAGATGTCGGCCATGGGCCTGGCGAGCGCGTCGTTCAGGTTCATCATCTGCGGGAGGCCCAGTTTCTGATTGAGCTCCGGAAGGCTCAGCACCTCTTCGATGGTGCGAATGAAGCTCAGCGTATTGTATTGCGTAGAGATCACGGCGCCGCGCTTCACATACGGGCCCACCACAAACGCGATGCTGCGGTGTGAATCCACATGGTCGCCGCCATCCTGCGCGTCGTCCTCGATCATGAAAATCAGCGTGTTGTTGGCGAAACGGCTGTTGGCGATCTTCTGAATCAGCAAGCCCACGGCATAATCGTTATCGGCGACCTGAAGGTCCGGAGTATTCACACCGTCAATCGCCGTAGTGTAATTTCCGGTGTGATCGTGCATAAGGCGCACGAGGGTCAAAGCCGGAAGATCGGTCACACTTCCGGCATTGCTGTATCGGGCATCGAAGTCGCGCGCCCATTCGGCGTATCGCCAATAATCGGGAAGTACGTTGTCGAAACCGCGGAAGTACGGATCGGTAAACGGCGCGAGTTTGACATTCGCGGGATAGGCCACCGTAGTGCCGCTGGAGAACGGATCGCGCAGCACGGGAATCGCGAAGTCGGCCGTGTTATAGCGGGTAGCATCTATGAAGAAGCCATAGTTGCGAACGGTGAGACCGGCCCGCAACGCGGAATTCCACAAATAGCCGGTATTGACCTCATTGTCCGGCCCATCCGGCGCATCTACGACGGTCTGTCCCGGCAAAACATCTGGATCGCTCGAGGTGAAGGGATCGGCGGCTTGGCGAGCGGCGACATCCCCCTGTGGGGTTCCGGTTGGAACGGCTGGAATCCCGACATTCACGTTGCGCACCATTCCGTCGGAATCCAGACTGAGGCCGCGCAATGCGTAGGCCACGGGGTATTGATGTTCTACTACGTCGGGAGCTTGGGCCGCGGTGCTCCAGTGCCAACCGTCATAGCTGACTTCGGCAGTGTCCATGAAGTTGTCGAGGGTGACGAACTGTTGCGCTAACGCGTGCTCATTGGGGGTGATTTTCTCTCCGAACTCAGTTAATGAGGGATCGCCGTTGCTGTTGTTCGTCAGGTCGCCGAGAACCTGGTCGTAGGTCCGGTTTTCCTTGATGATGAAGATCACGTGCTGGATACCTTGCCGCACAGCCGCCATCACCGCGGCATCCGTGGCGCTCTCGGTGTAAGAGAAGCGATCGTTTACCATGACCGTTTGCGTCAACGTCGTGAGTTGCGTCGCATCCGGTAGTGGAAAGGTCTGCAAGCCGGCTTTCGTGGCCTGCGGATTGTACTGGTTTGATGGATTGCAATTGGGTGATCCCGGCGGCCCGTAGCCGCCATAGCACCAGCCAGTATTCGCACCGGTCGGCGACTTCTGGTTGGCCACGTACACGTACACTGAGGCAGGATTGCCTGTTGCGTTCACCAGGCTCGCCGAGTTCGGGTACCAGCCGGTCGGAATTAAGCCGACAACATGATCGTTGATATGGGTTCCGCCCAGCGCGATCACAGAGATGCAATTCAGATTGCCGTCGGTCACATAGAGTTGTGTTTCATCCGGTGATAGCGCCACGCTGTTGGGGTTCGCGCCTTTATACTGCGCGAGCGATGCGGGCAGTAATGGGGCGATTACCGGAATAGTCTCCACTACCTCATTCATTCTGGTGTTGATGACGTCGACGGTATCCGACTGGTCTTCGGCGACGAACAAGATCGACTGGTCCGCGTTCAGCGTCATCTTGTTAGGTTGGCCTTTAACATGGATTCGGGCCGTAACCGCGGGGGTTCCGCCCAGGCTAACCACATCGATCTCGCGGTCGCGAATGCTGGATACATACGCCATAGGGCTCGTTCCAGCACCCTTGATCACCACCCAGAACGGATATTCGCCGCCCGGAACGCCGGTTTGCGGGTTGCCAGCGCTCTTGCCGGGGCGCAGGTCGAGATCCGGCTGCGCCACCCAATTGCCGTAACCGCCGGTGAATATCGAGATCGAGTCGTTATAGTAATTTGCTACGACCAGCGTCCTGCCATCGTTTGAAATCGCCACACCCGCCGCGCAAGGCAACACACCAACCGCGCCGTTGATTTGGAGTGCACCGTTCGGCTTGAGGTTCAAGCCAACGCCAACGCGGTGCTTCATGGTGAGCATCGGAACACTTGTATCCTCCGCCCAGCCCGCTGAGCCCAGGGTCATCGTGTGGACCATGTCGCTCGGGCCACCCGCCACGTAGAAATGTCTGCCGGAGGGATCGAAGGCAATCCCGTGGTAGGCATTCGGGATCTGCAACACCTGCGGCGTATAGCTGGGGATTTGCCGCGAAATATTGTAGATAAACACATACTCATTCGAGTCCGGGACCGACCACGGGTACGGCGGGGTGGGCTTGCCGGCAGAGTAGACGCGGTTGTAACCGCTGGTCAGAACAAGCAAGGTGTTGTGATCCGGACTCACGACGGTCGTAACTGCTTGCCCCGCGAGCCAGTTGGGCTGGTCCGGCAGGCGAGGGTTCAAGGTGACGAATCGGGAATTCTCGGGTGCCAGCGGCGTGATCTGTTGGCCCATATTGGGCAGGGGTTGGGGCTGGGGCTGCGCATCGGCCAGCGCGCCCGAGATGGCCAACATGAGCGTCAATACAGCCGCTCGGAACGGGAGACGTCCGTGAACTTTTCCTGGCATTTAAGATTCAGGCTCCTTGGAGTAGGGCATCCCAACTGCAGTCGAACAATGAGTGTTGGGGCGATCTACTAGTGCGGCTGGGCCGGAAGATTCTCGGATAAAACTTCAGGCTGGATCGAGGCATTGAATGAATTTCGATGTGCGAACGACTGCCGGGTGCTCTACCAAACATCGTGCTAGCCTCAATCCAGATTGACTTTCAGCGCGATGAACCGCCGGGTATTCATGCAAGCGCTAGCGGGCGCATGCGCGGCGCCTGCCATCGCTGGCGGCGATCAGCAGGCATCGGGCGCCGGTAAGGCTGATTTCACACTGCGCATCGCGCCGGTCGAAGTGGAGATCGCTCCGCGACACAAGATCAAGACCACTGGATACAACGGCGGATTTCCTGGTCCGGTTCTGCGGATGACCGAAGGCAAGCCAGTCACGATCGACGTCTACAACGACAGCAATATTCCCGAGCTGGTGCATTGGCATGGGCTGTGGATTCCGCCGGAGGTCGACGGCTCGGCGGAGGAGGGTACACCCATGCTGCCCCCGCACGCTCATCAGCGCTATCAGTTTGTGCCGCGGCCCGCCGGAACGCGCTGGTACCACTCTCACATTTACGCCGGTCGCGATCTGCAACGGGCCACCTATACTGGCCAGTTCGGATTCCTGATCATCGAGGGGAAGGACAATCCCGGACACTACGACCAGGAGGTTTTGCTCGCCTTGCACGGATGGGACCCGTACCTGGGCGCCATGAAGGGAGGCGGCGAAGGCTCGCTCGAAGTGGGTTACAACCGGTTCACGGTGAACAGCCATGTGCTCGGCATGGGAGAGCCCGTTCGCGTGAAAGAAGGGCAGCGCGTCTTGCTACGCATCCTGAATGCCAACGCGAGCCTGTTTCACCGCCTGGCGTTGCCCGGCCACCAGTTCTCCGTAGTCGCGCTGGACGGCAACCCTGTGCCGTCGCCCCGGGCGGTTTCGGTTCTGGAAATGGGGCCGGCGGAACGGATCGACGCGGTTGTGGAGATGAATCACCCAGGCGTGTGGGTTTTAGGTGACACGGATGAACAAACGCGAAAAGCGGGCTTGGGTATCGTGATCGAATATTCCGGGCGTTCGGGCGAAGCGCAGTGGGAACGGGCGCCGAACGAGATCTGGGACTACACTGCGTTCGGACATGCCGACGGCACAGCGCATTCTGTTCCTGAACCGGATGGGCGCGTGCCCCTGGTGTTTCGCAACAAGTGGGCGGGCAATCGCTGGGTGGATCACTGGACAATCAATGGCAAGAAATTTCCGAAGACCGACCCCATCCTGGTTCGAACCAACCGCCGATACCGTCTGATCTTCGACAATCAGAGCGACGACGTACATCCGGTTCACCTGCATCGTCACTCATTCGAGTTGGTCAACGTAGCCGGCAAGCCCACCGCTGGCGTAATGAAGGATGTGGTTGCGGTTCCTGCACGGAAGCAAGTGGAAGTTCAGTTCGTGGCAGACAACCCGGGCCTCAGCCTATTTCACTGTCACATGCAACTGCACATGGATTTTGGATTCATGGCGCTGGTGAAGTACGAGGATGACCGGGGTGCGTGGTGACGGGGTAGAGGTGATGCTCGGTGCGGCTGAAGAATGTCGGCCAGAACAGGCGAGAGCGGTCGATTATGATGCTTTGGTCGCGACCGACACCCTTGCCAAAAGCGGCTCTTGGATTTTGCGCATGAGGCGTGAGTTGCGCGACACTGCTTTAAATCCACACTTTTCGTGAAAGGGGACCATCTCGTCGCGGCAACGGAGCTCCAGGTGCTCGACAAACAATAGCGCCGGATGCGCGGTGATTGCATCCTGAAGCACTTTCCCTAAGAGGAGATCGCGATGACTCCGCTCGCCCATGACGTCGAGGATAACGGCTTTGTAAACGAAGTCGGTGAGCACGCGCGCGAACGCGACAAGCCGGCCGGTCTCCGAATCGCAGAACGCGAAGATGAGGTCGGTGTGCTCGACCATGCGCCGGACGTCTTCGAGCTTCCTGCCGCGGCTCCACGATTCTCCTCGATACATGCGCCAAAGCTGCTCGATGTGCTTACCGGTGAGGTGGCTAACGAATTGCAGTTTCGATTCGAAGGATGCGATCATGAGGCCCTCAGCAACCGCACGCTAAACCAACGCGCAATCCTCGATGTTCCGCACGAATTCATGCACAACTTGAGCCTAGAGAGTTCCAACCTGGCTGCGATCGGCGGCGTCGAGTGCGCGTCGGCTTGGGTCGGTGTGCGTCGGCGCCTATCTGCTTGCGTCGGCGGGCCTGCTCGACGGGAAACGCGCCACTGTGCACTGGAAGTATGCGCGGGGAATTGGCGGTTCGGTATCCGCGCGTCTCTGTGGATCCGAACCCGATCTGGGTGCAGGACGGAAACATCTATACGTCGGCGGGTATCTCGGCGGGCATTGACCTGGCGCTGGCATGGGTGGAACAGGACCATGGATCCGCGGCCGCGATGAAAGTGGCGCGAGAGCTCGTGCTGTTCCTGCGCCGGCCGGGTGGGCAGGATCAGTTCAGCGCGACACTTTCGGCGCAGGCGCTGGAAACGAAATCGATCCACGAGCTTCAGGTGTGGATGGCGGAAAATGTCGACCGGAAACTGGCAGTGGAGACGCTGGCCCACCGTGTGGCGATGAGCCCGCGCAATTTCGCACGCGTCTTCCGGCGCGAGATGGGAACGACGCCGTCGCGCTACGTGCTACAGCTTCGCGTCGAGGCCGCCCGCCGCTTGCTGGAGCAGACTGACAAGGCTCCCGCGCAGATCTCGTTCGCGTGCGGATTCAGCAGCGTTGACCTCATGCGGCGCGCGTTCCGGCGTCTGCTGGGGACGACTCCGGGCAAGTATCGCGGGCACTTTCACCGTTTGCCGGCCAGTTTGTGCTAGAAGCTAACGATTCGAACGTGGGATCGTCTGATCTTGCACGTAACCAAGAGAACTGCATTAATCTGGTAGGGTTATACGGCATGGCTCCTGGCTGGGCTTGAACTGCTTTGCGCTCGGCTCGTCGCCAGATCAAATCATGACATCTACATTTCCGAGGTGAAGGTGCGGGTCAAGAACAGGTTGGTGGTCGGGGCTCTATTGGGAATAATGATGGCTGCGGCGAATCGGGTAGCGGCACAGGGACGCCTCCGGCTGGTGCGCCACCGGCAGCAGGCGCCCAGGGTCCGCCAGTACGGCGATTTGGGGGATTGGTTCCCGGGCAGCAGCGGCCGCCCGGCGACCCCGCCCAGATCGCTCGTGGGAAAACGCTGTACGGCGTCAGTTGTACTGGCTGTCACGGCGCAGATCTCCGAGGCGGCGACATGGGTGGGCCGAACCTGTTGCGATCGCAGGTGGCGCTAAGCGATCGGAATGGCGAGCTGATTGTGCCGATCATCCAAGGTGGCCGGCAGAGTGCGGGCATGCCTGCCATCCCCATGAGTCCCGCGGACGAGCAAGCGGTGGCCGGGTATGTTCGCAGCGTCGTGGCGACCATTGGAAACCAGGGCAGACCCCCATCGATCGGTAAGGCGGCTCCCAGCGTGCTCGTGGGCGATGCAAGCGCCGGCCAGGCGTATTTCACCACGAAGTGCGGGAGCTGCCACTCCGCAACCGGCGATCTGCAAGGGATCGCGACGAGAATTTCCGACCCGAAGACGTTACAGAACATGTGGGTCGCGGGCGGCGGGCGCGGCCGTCGTGGCGGTCCGCCGCCGGGAACGCCGAGTTCGCGGCGCACGATTATGGCCACGGTCACCCTGCCGTC